>Ga0326727_10012965_pt1 | contig 18759 bp, 16 predicted proteins | sample MB2enrmetagenome_FD_207643 | JGI IMG/M metagenome (GOLD analysis project Ga0326727, IMG submission 207643) | Lab enriched peat soil microbial communities from McLean, Ithaca, NY, United States - MB29MY | ecosystem: Environmental > Terrestrial > Soil > Wetlands > Peat | place: USA: New York...
AAAGAAGACGCCAAACCCGATGAGAACATTGCTCCCGAAAAAAGGAGGGCGCAGCGCAAACACGTGTCGATCCCCTGCGCTCTGAAGATAAAGGGCAAGGGATATGCAGGGCGAGTGCGGGATTTATCAGCAAGTGGTGCCTTCATCCAAACCGAGCAAACCCTTGGCAGCGGAGACAAAATCTCGATTATCTTTGATTGGCGGCCAAGCGGAAAGCCTGCCTTTTTCAGTGTGAGAGCACGAGTGGCGTATGCGGGAAGATTCATCCAGGGATTCGAGAACTTTTACGGATTCGGCGCCTCTTTTACCAATCTCTCCAGCCACCAGGTTGCCAAGCTGAAGGAGATCGTGGATGCGCTCACATTGGCACCCGAGAGGAAGTACGAGTTTTACTGAGTTGTTAGCTCCGCGTTAGTGCGAGGCCCGCTTTAGGCTGTTTCCGAGAGTGCCAATTGCACGATAAATGCTTTATTTTGTATTGGCAGCGACGGGTGGAATCGAACCACCGACCTTGGGGTTATGAAGGACCAAGTGCGGCGTTTCGTAATTACGGTGACGTATTGCCCTAGCTTGCGCCGCCCGTTTTTCGACTTCCTCTTTCGCGGCCACTCTCGCGAGAAGCCCCAAAAGATCATGACGAGTGAAAGTCCATTTGAACGGTTTAGCGATGCGCTCATAGCATTCCTGGAACGCAGGCAGCCGTGCCTCCATATCGGCGGGTCCCTTGAAATCATTCGGGGTGAGCGCCTTGCGCTCGACAACCGAAAAATAAATTTCGATCTGGTTCGGCCAGCTGGCATGCACAGGCGTGTGAACGACGACCAGGTTAGCCACCGCGATTGCCTCGGTGCGACGAGCCGTTTATCCATGTGCAGCTTGCAATGGCCGGAGTACGGGTGGCGTTGATGTTGAATCAGGCTTTCAAGTAACCGCGGAATGCACAACATTTGTGCATTCCGGGCGAAGCCGATTTAAGGCAGAGATTTAGGCTGTGCGGAAGCCCATTTTCCACACGGTTTCCCAACCATCCTGTGAAATTCCCGTTTGGGCCCAGCCGAAATAAAGGCGAAGCGACTGGAATCTTCCCGGCAATTCGGTTTGAACGCTTTGCGAAATAAGCGGGTCTATTCCAGTGGGTGGAGCGCAACAGCCCCTCCACAGAGGAGAGTGTTTGATGCATCAATTTGCCTGGCTTGAACTCTTTGGAGGGAATTGGCTTTTGCTGAATGACAATTCCAAATACCCTGCTCGAAGCTGGGTTGACAAATATGCGGCGCTTGCTGAATTGGAAGAGGAAGGTTGGACGATTGCCGGACCTTTTAGGAAGCGCCTGTCGATGACGAAGCCAAGGCATCGGAGTTGTGGGTATGCCATGATGCGAACGGTCCATTGAACACCAAGGCGTCAGGTTATGGAACCATGGGAGAGTCCCGTCGTATAAAAATGTGATTGGAATCAAGCTTCCTCCTGAGTGGAAGATGGGGAGTAGGGAATTTGGATCTCTGCTCCCCTTTTCTTTTTGCTTTCTTGCCGCACTTTTCGCAAAACTTAAACAAGAATGAGTGTTTTTGCCAATGGCCAAATTTCCCTGGTCCTGGCATCCTGGATGAAGGATTTCGTGGGATGGCCTGTCATGAGAATCAGAAGAATCGGAGCAATCGTCGCAGTTCTGGTCGCATCATTTATTTTCGTGCTGCTTGCGCACTGTCGCTGTGCCGAATCGAATCGGGGCTGCGTCAATCAAGGGAAAGACGAACGGAAATTCGCAACGATCATCTGCTGTTTGCAGCAGCACATGTCCTGGAATTCACGGCAAGAGCCGCATTTCGTCATGATTGGCAGACCTGACCGAGCCAATGCTGGAGTCGCATGGCCGCCATACCTTGTTTTCAACGCACCCGACAAAAAAAGCCGGTGGCTCATGTTCCGCATCGGTTTTCGCTATGACCGCAACTGGCACGGATATATTTTCCCAACCATAGCAATTAAAAACACAGATAGACCGTTGCGCTATTGAGGTGTCGTGCCTACGGTTCGGTTCTTCCAAAAGGCCGCATAGCAACTGGATGGGGAAAGACAGATGTGAATGAATCCGGCTGAAGGGGATCTACGGGTAGACGCAGGTTCAATTCCATTCCATGAAAGGAAAATGCTGTGAGGCACATTGAGCTTTTGAGCGATGGGAAGTGCCTCGTCCAGCGGAAGGGGACCATGGCTGATCCGGTCGTCAAGCATCGGTTCTTTCAGCCAGCTCCATGATGGGAGAGTGCGGATCGAGTGCCCTCATCCCCACGACCATAGCTAAACCTCCAACGAAGGGATCGCCTGCACTCTTGATTGCCAGCAGGCCATCCCCCCGTCGGACCCTCACGCCGTGCGCAGGATTTGACGCTGACTGTTCACTGACGGTAATATGGCCCGCGCAATGGAAATATTGAGATACAGCGACCTGGATGCCCGAGGGTTGGAGGAGCACGTGGAGCGCGCCACCGCGCTTCTCCGGGAAGGCGACTTCCGCGGCGCGGACGCCCGCAAGATGGTTGGTTCGCCCTTTTATAGGGCGCGGCTGAACGACAAGGACCGCCTGTTGTTCCGCTTCGTCACGTACGGCGGGAAATCCCATCTCGTGTTGCTTGAAGTGATCCGGAATCACGCGTATGAAAAATCCCGCTTTCTCAACGGCGCCGCGGTAGATGAAAATCAATTGGTGCCGATCCCGGACGCCGCGCAGGTTCCGGCGGTCGACCTCCTGCCCCTGAGTTTCATTAATCCGAAAATTCAGCGCGTCCATGTGCTGGACAAGATCCTGTCACTCGACGACTGGCAGGAGGCTGCGTATGTGCAGCGGTTGCCGTTGATCCTGATCGGCTCGGCGGGGAGCGGCAAGACGGTGCTGACGCTCGAGAAGATGAAGCAGATGCCCGGCGATGTGCTGTACGTCACGCATTCCCCCTACCTGGTGGAGAATGCCCGCGGCCTGTACTATGCCTCTGGCTACGAGAACGAGGCGCAGAACCTCAGCTTCCTGTCGTTTCGAGAGTTCGTGGAAACCATCCGTGTGCCGCCGGGGAGCGTGGTGGATTTCCGAATTTTCGCACGCTGGTTTGCCCGGCATCGCCAGGCTTCAAACCTGCGCGACGCCCATCAGATCTTCGAGGAATTCAACGGCGTGTTGACCGGTTCGCCGGTCGCGACCCCGTATCTGTCGTGCGCGGACTACCTGGCCCTGGGCGTGCGCCGTTCCATTTTCACCGGCGACCAGCGGCCGAAGGTGTATGACCTGTTCCTTAAATACCTCGACTTCCTCAAGCAAGAGGGGCTCGCGGATCTGAACCTGCTATGTTTCCAGTATCACGAGGCCTGCCGCCCGTCTTATGACGCGATCGTCGTGGACGAAGTGCAGGACCTGACCAATGTTCAGCTCAGCCTGATTCTCAGGACTCTGCGCCATCCGGGAAAATTCATTCTCTGCGGCGATTCCAACCAGATCGTTCATCCAAACTTCTTTTCGTGGGCCGCGCTCAAGACCCTATTCTACGAGAACCGCCTGAAGGCCAGCGGTGAGATCATCCGGATTCTCAATACCAACTACCGCAACACGCCGGAGGTTACGCACCTTGCCAATCGGTTATTGCTCCTCAAGAATGCGCGCTTCGGATCGATCGATCGGGAAAGCCACTACCTGGTTCGGCCGATCTCGGAAAATCAGGGGCGTGTGGAATTCCTCGCCGATACGGACGCGGTGAAGCGGGAGTTCGACGCGCGCACATCCCGCTCCACACGATTCGCCGTGCTCGTGATGCGCCCGGAGGACAAGGAGGCGGCCGCCCGCTGCTTCCGGACTCCGCTGCTGTTCTCCATCCAGGAAGCCAAGGGCCTCGAATACGAGAACATCATTCTCTTCAACTTCGTCTCAGGTTCAACTGCCGCGTTCATGGAGGTGACAGAGGGCGTGGAGGCCGCGGATTTGAAAACGGACTTCGCGTACGCCAGGGCAAAAGTCAAGACGGACAAGTCGCTGGAAGCCTTCAAGTTCTACATCAACGCGCTCTACGTGGCCATGACCCGTGCCGTGCGCAACCTGTACATCATCGAGCAGGACGTCGGCCACCGCCTATTCCGTCTGCTGGGGCTCGATCTGCCCGGCCGCGAAGTGAAGCTCAAGGCCCAGGATTCCACGGCCGAGGAATGGCAGGCCGAAGCGCGCCGCCTTGAATTGCAGGGCAAACAAGAGCAGGCGGAAGCGATTCGGCGACGCATTCTCGAGACGCAACCTGTGCCGTGGCCAGTGATTACGCCGGCCGGGCTGGCGCAACTGGAGGTCGAGGCGCTCAATCCGCAAGCCTACAACCGGCAGGCCAAACTGCTGCTGTTCGAGTATGCGGTGATGTATTCGGTGCCTCGCCTCTTCCCGAAACTGGCGGCGCTGCAGTTCAGCCCGGCGCTCCGCGCTGATTCCGAGCGCGCCGCTATTGAAAACAAGTATAACCAAGACTGCCAGGGGGCTCATCCGGTTCTGAATCAGAAGATCGAGCGCTATGGTGTTGATTTTCGCAACCCGCTCAACCAGACGCCGCTCATGGTGGCCGCGCGAATGGGGCGTAAAGACCTGGTGCGCGACCTGGTTATGCAGGGAGCCAACACCCAGGCCCGCGACAACTGGGGACGTGTGCCGCTGCAGATTGCGCTGCGCCAGGCGTATAGCCGGCCCGACTATGCACGGTCCACGATTGGCGAGATCTACCCCCTGCTTGCGCCGTCCGCTCTCAAGGTGCGGACCGGCGGGCGGCTCATCAAACTTGACAGCCATGTCATGGAGTTTTTCCTCCTGCACTCCATGGTAGCGCTGTTTGAAGACGTGGTTCGGCGCAAGGTGCAGGCCTCCTTTCCCGCGTTCGAGACGGGCGACTTTGTGTCCGCGTTGGAGCCGTTCCCCGTAAACGTTATCCCGGAATATCGCCGCCGCCGCCCTTATTTGAGCGGAGTGCTCGCGCGCAACGAACTACATCGGGACGATCCCTGCAACCGCCAGCTCTTCCTGCGGGTCAGCCACGGGTTCTACGTGCCGAATCCGGCTATGGATCTTGAAATCGAGAACGCTTGGATCAATGTGTGCGACCTGCTGCACTTGGACACAATGGACGAAGGCGCGGGAAAGCGCCTGAAAGATCTGCTCGATGTGATGCGGCATGTTCGAAAACAGGGAAGGCTAGAAAGCTCAAGCCGTTTGCGATTTTCTCCATTTCATAACACCCCCGTCGCGCGCACGCTCAATAGTATTGCCCGCAGAGTGCGCGGTGAAGACGTGGCCTGGGAAGATGAATGGGAAGGTGCGGATCCGCGATCCGCTGGTGCGACTCCCGAGGTCCCGTTGCGCCAGGAACCCGTTATAAAGGCCGTCTCCTCAGCTGCCCCTGCCGAACGGCAACCGGAGCCGGTGCCCCCGCCGACGCCGCGAGCGGAACCCGCACCAGCTGCGCCCACCCAATGTGAATTACCCTTAGAGGATGCCGTGGCAGACCCGACGGCAGTGGCAGCACCACTCGCTGCGACGCCAGAACCCGAACATATCGACGCTCCCGCCGCGGTTCCCGTGGCGGTGGAACCGATGACCGTGTTGCCGTTGACCGTGCCGTCTGCAGTATCCGCACCGCCCCAGCGCGTCAAGGCGATTTCCCAACCCCGCGTGACACCGCGGGGCGCTGAAGGCGCAGGCATGCCTCCCCCACTACCTCCGCTCCTTGACATTGCCCAGCCGGCGTACACGCAGCGCGAACAGCAGATGCTGCGACGATTAGAGTACCCGCCACACCCATTTCCCGAAGCGGACGGACGTCTGGTGGCCGCGAATCTAGATCGTTTTCGCCCAGCGCTTCTTGGCATGGTCCAAGGGATGCTCGATCCGCACGTCAAGCAGGAGATAATCGCCGAGCGGCGCAATTACATGGGGTATGTTGCCGCAATGTATATCCTCGCGGGCGCCCGGGATCAGGCGCTTTTGCCGTTATTGCTCAGGGTGACGATCGATCCGGGCCTCGCCCGTTTCCACCTGCGAAACGAGAACTGGCTGGATTTGCCTCGCATCCTTGCCACCGTAACACCGCAAGATCTCGCACCCATCACGAGCTTGGCCACGTGGCGGCAGCTGCCGGGCGCTTCCCGTGGATTGATCCTCAAAACTTTGGCCTCTCTTTTCTTTTGGAAGCGCACATCGCGTGAGAGCGTAGTCCAAGTCCTCCGGCAAACCTTCGAGGCCGGGATTCCGGCATCGGATCTCGATCTCTGGGACGTCGTTCTGGATGTCTGTTGTACCGTGCATCCGCACGAGATGATGGGGCATCTCCGTCGGCAGATGTCTCCAGCTGTTTGTCGTGGACTGGGGGTAAGCCGCGCGAACCTGGAGAGCATGAATCTGGTGCCAATGGTTAAGGTCGTTGCCGAAGCGCGAGCCGGCGCCGGTGGTCCGATCCGAGGTTGGGAGGACTTCGCCGAGATCGGGCTTGAGGGCTGGGGTGCCCATGAAGGGGGAGGTGATATCCACGAAATCGAGCCCACCCAAGCCTCACCCAAGACGGGCCGGAATGATCCATGTCCCTGTGGGAGCGGGCGCAAGTTCAAGAAGTGTTGCGGCGCCAGGTAATGTCGACAGTCGCATTGATCTTGCCCTTTCACAAAACGGCAGACCTCTAGCGGAGAGGCTCCGGCAAAAACAGTGAGTTCGGCAAATAGTTTAGAGCTCTGAGAATGACTCTGGCCTCGCTGGATGCCGCATGATCACGTCTCGGAGCAAATCGAGCTATTGCATCTTATACCATTCAGTCTGCATTTTTTGCGGACCACAACACGCCGGCTTTATTGAAAAAGACAGCACGACGCTGGAATTTAACACTCCAGCCATCTGCCCTGAAAATCCTTCATGCGATTATGGGTTTTCAAGGCACAATACAGACATGATCCGGCGAACAGCTTTATTCCAAAGAGTGGAAAAGGCTCTGAAACGCAGTCGTGCAGTAGCACTGATCGAACCGCCGACCTTGGGGTTATGAATTTAACTTTAAAATGGCCCGTCCTTCTCTCTCAATGATTTACAGGCATTTATGTCCACGGTGTTTCATGCTGTTCTCGGGTATTCTGTTCCCAAAATGAAATCAGCCTCCGAGAAGTTCACTTCCAGGCTGCAGACAAATACGGATAGCGGTCGAAGGAGTGCATCGCCGGCACTGCGGCTAAGCGGTACCGGCGGCGTCGTTGAAAAAATTACCGGCGATTTTCGCGGTTTCCGTAAGTCTGTTGATAGCCGCCGCGGCTACCGCCAGAATTTCGGTCGCTCTTCGGGCGTGCTTCATTAACCGTGAGGGCTCGACCGTCGAGTTCCTTCCCACCCAGTCCGGTGATTGCGCGATCTGCTTCATCTTCATTCGCCATCTCGACAAACGCGAAGCCGCGTGCGCGTCCTGTCTCACGATCCGTAACCATATTGACCTTCAGAACCTCTCCGAAAGGCTCGAAGGCAGACCTCAAACCGTCTTCGTCGGTCCGAAAGCTTAAATTTCCTACGAAAATATTCTTCAATTCTATTCTCCTGTGCTTTGCCGCAGCAAAGTATCATTAATTCAATTTTTTGCCGCAGAAGCGATCGGCTTCAAAACGGCTTCGAGATTTGAGGTAGTCAAGTCGACAGTACAGAAAGGTTCTAATCAGGCGGGCTTAAACTTCATCAAAAATCATCTCCCCTCAATGATACCACATAGAACGCAAAAGGCCATAAGTTGATTAACTACTCGATCAGGCAAAACACGGTGGCTCACAAAAACACGATTGCGGAGGTGCATGGGAATCGGAACATTCCGGCGTGTTGAAAACACGTAACTTATAGATTTTTCAACAAGCACGAAAAGCGAAAACCTCCGGATTGGCGGCCAACTGGAACGTAACTGGAACACGGGTTTTTAGGTCATGCAATGGACGCCGAATAAAATATAGGGAATTAGATATGAGTGGGTTTTGGGGGCGTGGTGGTTTTACCGTTTTCTTAGTGAAAAGAGAATCGCCCCGAAAGACATAGCGAGGAATACGCATGCAGTACTTCGTGCCAACTTGTCAGATTTTTGTGTGAAGCTTACTCCAAGACATGTCAAAAAGCATAGGTAGATGAATAACTGCGCCAGTCTATTTTACCGAATTTGGTGTGCCAGTTTTTTGTGACGATGGATATCATTGATAAGATTGTGACTCCGTTGTGACTCCATTCGCGGTCATTTCGTGGAAACTGGGGCAACAAAGTGCGCTTCTATACGTTTTAGGAAACGCCATGACACTTGAGAAACGATCTTCACGCGTTTTCCCAAGCTGGACGTCGCGGATTCAATCCCCGTCTCCCGCTCCAGCCAACGAAGGGTCAAAAAAGGTTTGCAATATCCTAAAAATAATTAATGATCCGGGTTGAGCCTAAAGCTCCGTCAGATAGCCATTTAGAAGCAAACTTATAACAAGCTGCAAATAAGTTACCTCTATATAGAGCCATGGAAAATTAGATCACAAAATGCTGTAAGTTATATAAAATAAACGACTTGTATTGAGGTGGCGGGAATGGCGCTAAGTAGCGGTGTTGAAAACACTTAACTTATAGATTTCATTACCCGCTCAAAAATCCAAAATCGCAGAATTGGGACTTTTTGGCCCCGTATTGGCCCCACGGATTTGCTTTAGGAAATTTGATAATGTCAAGTTTCAATCGCCCATTTCCCGCCCCGCCCTCCCATCAATCCCTTCCAGGCTACGAGTACAGAGAAACATCATAAAGCCTTAGGAAGTGTTGTGGGTTGTACTGCCAGCTTTCCAAGCTTGGGAGGCAGTGATCTGTGCAACCGGCCAGGCTTTTTTTAGCGGAACAGCATGGAACCAAAATCGCCCAGGAATACCCGCCAGATAAGATAGTAGTGAGCTCCGGGGGTTTCATGCCAGGATGTGTTGAGGCCCGCTTTCTGTGCGGTTTTGTACAACGCCTCAGAGCCGCTGCGCGCGAAATCGTTGGCACCGGCAGCGACATAGTAATGCTTCACTCCAGATTCCTTGAGCTTGGCCAGAGCGGCGAAGAACTCCGGAGTGTCCTGGCCGCCTGCGCTCCAAACGGCGATCCAACCGAATGCTCCAGGGTTGTTGTTGGTTGCCTGGATGGTGTGCATCCCGCCCATGGAGAGGCCGGCAATAGCCCGGTTGTCCTTATTGGCGATGGTGCGGTAATTTTTGTCGATAAAAGGGACGACCTCGTCAACCAAGCTTTGTGGATAGGAACCTTCATAGGGTCCGTACATTATTCCACGGCCACCGCCTGCTGGACTTTTTCCATCCGGAGTCGGCGGCGCCGGGGGCGGAGCGAAAACAGCCGATGGACGGGGAATCGGCCCATAACCGTAGCCTTGTGCAACGATCTGGTTGGCATTGCCATTCGGCATTACGACAAGCATTGGCTTGACCTTGCCTGCAGCAATCAGGTTATCCATAATAACGTTGGCCCTGCCTAAGTTGATCCATTGATCCTCGTCGCCGCCGCCGTGCAACAGGTAAAGAACCGGATATCGCGCGTTGCTCGTCATGTAGTCTGGCGGCATATATACGTACATCCGGCGGCCCTTCTGTTTGAGAATTCCCGAAGGATACCAGACCGATTGCACGGCTCCGTGTGGGACGTCCGGCTTGAATTCCCATGAGTCGGAGAACGGTCCAGAGATCATCAGCCAGTTGTCATATTTATTGCCGTCGCGAGAATACTCGCCATTGTTTGGATCCAACACCTTGACGCTATCCACGGAACGAATACCACCAGAGTTGTTCACCCAGCGGGCCTACCGTTGCCGACCAGATGCCTTGCTCGTCTTTTGTCATTTGTATGTCAGTCCCGATATCCCAGCTTCCGTTCAGAACCACGGCACCGGCCTTGGGCGCCAGCAGCCGAAAAGTTACCTTCTTGTCGGGGAGGATTTCCGGTGAGGTGATACGCGGACCCTGCTGTCCCCGGCCCGGCATTTGCTGTGAAAACAAGGCGCTTGCGCACATGAGAAATAAAGCCATGGCGCCAATGGCTAACTTTGATCCGTTCATGATTTTTGGCCTCCTGTTTTCTGATATGGAATCAGTCAGACTGCCTCCAACTGCCATTGAAACTGAATTCCTGATCGGATTTCGGCTGATAGTCGAAGGAAATTTCAAACAGGGGTAAGGTTCTCGAGGGTCCTTCCACATCTCAGATGTTTTTCCTTTGGGATCTGTGTGTCGCTTTTGCTCAAACTTACTTGGCAAACGTTATCCTCCCCGCACTCTCCAGTGAAGCGTTCCGCGTAACAACGCCGTTCGGATCGAACACCGTCACCTTCATTGTCTTGAAGATATCCTTGCCGCGGTAGGGTCCTTCCACCTTCCAAACCAGACTCCGCGCCCTGTCATTCCACGTGAACGTCACCCGGCGCAGATTTCCGGTCTTGTAGGCTGTTGTGTTTCCGTCATCTTCAACCAGTGTGAACGTACTGCCGGCCCCCGGATATACCTGTACATCCAGCGGCCCGCCAGGCAAGTCCCGGGTATGTTGTATGACCGGTCCCAGCGGCAGAATTGTGCCCGCCCGCACAAACGCCGGAATTTCATCCAAGGCCGCACTCACATCCGTGCTATGGCCTCCTTCATGCGTTTTGTTGCTGCCCAACGCATACCAGGTTCCCTTGGGGAAATACACGCTCCTCTGGTTTTTCTCAGTCAGAATCGGCGCCGCCATCAAACCTTTTCCCATCAGCCACTGGCTGGTCAGGTTCGCGACCTGCGGATCATCCGGAAATTCTATTGCCAGTGGACGCATCAACGGCGTGCCTTTTTCCCAAGCTTTGTGCGCCAGGCTGTAGTAATACGGCACCAGCCGGTACCGCAACTCCAGAGCCTTGCGTATCGCAGCCTCTGCCTGTTCCCCATACAACCACGGGAATCGCGGCTGCACTCTATTGCTCGAATGCGACCGCATCACCGGGAAGAACACCCCGGCCTCCATCCACCGCGTCAATAGCTCAGGAGTGTTCTGTCCCATGAATCCACCGATGTCGCATGAGCCGTAATACATGCCTGCGAGGCTCCAGTTCAGAAGCCGCGTCGGCGTGTCCTCCAGTGCCCGCCAGTTGCTGGCGATATCTCCCGTCCACGCTGCAGCGCCATACCGCTGCATCCCCGGCTGAAATGCACGGTTGATCGTCCACAGCCGCTTTTTCGGATCTACCTGCGACAGCGCCTGCGTCTCCGCCTGATTCCAATAGGTGTACGTTGTGTATGTCTGCTCTCCCTCATCATTCCACCACCCATCAATACCCGCCTTCAGCAGGGGGACCAACTGATCGGCATACCAGTTGCGCACGTCCGGCACACTGAAATCCAAAAGGCGCTGCTCGGTCCCTCGTCCGGCAAAGGCCCCATTGTCCAGCCCTGCTGAAGCGTGGATCCATCCCTTCCCGCGCAATTGCGCCAATACATTGCTGTTTCCCAGGCGCGGCTTGCGGATGCCCACGGCCTGTACGCCTTGGGCGTGAAGCGCTGCAATCTGCTTTTCCGGTTCCGGGAACAACGCCGGATTCCATGAAAAATCCCCGTAATTCGCAGTTCCTGCTGCCGGAACCGAATAATCCGGCTGTGGCGTATACCACTCAAAATCGAAAATGAATGCGTCGACTGGCAGCTTGTGGTTGATAAACTGAGCCAGGGTGTCTTCAATGTACGCCCGATCCTGCCATCCCCACCGGCTCTGCATATACCCCATTGCCCAGCGCGGCGGCACCGGTGGTTTTCCCGTAAGCACTGCATAGTCGGCGCTGGCCTGTTCCAGCTGCGCGGCCGGCGTCACGTACAGATCCACAGAGCTGCCCGGCACCGTCCAAACGATCGGCCCGTTGTCGCCATTCCTTTGCCAACTCGCCGGTGCATTGTCATCTTCCCCAAGGACCAATACGCCATACCCCGCATTCGTCCAATAGTAAGGAACGCCCGTGATCCCATTTCCCACACGGCCTTGCCCACGCGTTTGCACAATGCCCCCGTTCATGTCTCCGCTTCCATAGATCACCTGCTCCGTGACCTTGCCTATCGAGCAGGTCACCTGAGGCTTGTCGGTACGCGAGTCGCTGCCCAGAGTGGCCCAGGGTGTTGCCGGAATCACTGCCCGCCCCTGGCCATCCTTCAGCATCCACAAACCTGCCGTGCGATCGATCAGCAATTGGCCGGCGTCATTCCTGATTCCGCTCCAGGAGCCCTCTTTCACCACTTTTGGGATATCAGTCTTTTTTGCGGATTCTGCGGCAATAAACATGCTCGTCGGCGTGTGCGGCTTGTCGGCAAACGAAATGCTCAAGCGGAATGTGTGCTGATTTACCACCACCAGGTCCACATGCGCCGTACGCGATGGCGTCGCTTGCGGAAATCCTATAAGCCCTGCGTACAAGCACGCCCAAATCAGTACCACCAGCCGTTTTGAATGAATCCGCAGCATTGATTTGTCTCCTGTTATCTGCACGCTACGCGGCCCGCCTGCTGTTCGCTTCATTTCTCAAACCCCGCAGGGAATCGCCGCGACCGGCTCCATAGCATCTATTTCGAAGATTCGATTCCCAATGCCTGCTGCATCTTTTCAAGCGGTATGCCCTCGGTTTCATGCACCATGAAGCGCACCCACAATAATTGCAGGAACATCATAAAGCAAAAGAAGGCGAAGATGGTCCCCGGTGCCATGCGCTCCGTCATGATCGGGAAAAACAGCGTCAGCAGCGCCGCGAAAATCCAATGCGTGGAGCTGCCGAGGGCTTGGCCCGCTGCACGGTTGCGATTGGGGAAAATCTCGCTGATAAAAACCCAAATTACCGCTCCCTGTCCCACAGCATGCGCGGCAATGAAAGCGAATATACAAAACGGTACAATGGTGAAATGCTGCGCGTAGAAGGCCCATGAACAAAGCCCGAGTGAAAGGATATAACCAAACGAGCCGATCATCAGCAGAGTTCTGCGTCCAAGACGATCGATAAGCCATAAACCGACAAATGTGAAAACAAGATTGGTAAACCCGATGCCGACCGATTGCATCATTGCGGCCTGGCTCTGCAACCCGGTCATCTCGAATATGCGAGGGGCGAAATAGAGCACGGCATTAATGCCGGAGAGTTGGTTAAAAAAGGCAATCAGAAAAGCCAACAGAATCGGTCGCATCAGCTTGCGGGCAAAGAGGCGGGCGCCTTCCTTATCCCGGTGAGCGGAAGCTTGAATCTCGTCAACCAGTGTTTGCAAATCCGCGTCATTCGTTTTGGGATTGATTCGCCGAAGCACCTGGAGGCCAGTTGCACGATCGCCCAAGCGTGTAATCAGCCAGCGTGGGTTTTCGACGAGAGCCATGGGAAAAAGGGTATAGAGCAAGGAGGGAAAAGCAGCTACTCCCAGCATCCAGCGCCAGGAGTACTCTCCGATATTCGCGAGCAGCGCGTTGGAGGCGTAGGCTACGAGAATGCCAAAGACGATATTGAACTGAAACATTCCGGTCAGCCTTCCGCGTAATTTAGGCGGCGCTATTTCGGAAATGTATAGTGGAGCTACTACAGTCGAAACACCGATTCCGATACCACCCAAAAATCTGGCGAACATAAGGGAATACACGCCTGTTGCAAGCCCAGACCAAATCGAGCCAATCAAATAAAGAAAGCCGATCACTATCAATGTTCTTTTGCGTCCCCACCTCTCAGTCGGCCAACCGCCGGTTAGTGATCCGAGCACCGTGCCCCATAGAGTCATGCTGATGACAAAGCCATGAACAGTAGCACTAAGTCCTCACAGTGATTGAATCGACTGTTCGGCTCCTGAAATAACAACAGTATCGAACCCGAATAGGAATCCACCCAACGCAGCTACCAATGCACAGATCAGCAACATGAGATTCATAAGTGAGTCCTCAAACCTCTAGGAGCCTGTCCGGGACATCCAGGAAGTCCTGTCGATAGGAGCGGGCCTTCGATGCGCCTCTCCATAACCCTTCTCCAAGCGGCAGCGTTTTCGTGTCTTCTGTAAAGTGGGCTGTAGGAGCGGTTGGAACGGCCTTTGGATCGTGGCTGATCAGCGCGTCCAGGTATTGCGTGATGAATCCGCGAAGGCATTCGCGGCCGCACGCAGCGGCATCAGTTCCCACCCGAGTTTGCGCGTTTGCTGCGCCGGTCATAATGAAGAAGAGGCAAGTCAGAGCAATTGAGCGTCTCATGATGGATGTCCTCCGAAAACTGGCGGCATTATACCTCACGGAGCTGATGCCAGATGCATCCGCTGATAAGAATGGTGTGGGCCAAGAGAAGGATAAATTGCATTGTGGTTGCGGATCTCCCCAGGTTGAGGCCATTATAGCTGCCGGCAAAGGAGGGAAGGACCGACCTATGTTCAAGCGAAATTTTTCGTTGACGCTTGTCCTGGCGTTCATGGCGAGCTTTTCGCTCCGCTATGGGGCCTTCGCTCTGAACTACTCGGGCAGCCAGGGAAACCCGGCCGCCTTCGAGACCTTGGAGGAGACTCGCGCGAGCAGCCCGGCGGCCGTCGCATCATTGGAAACCAACAACGGGAAGGCCTTCAAGTCCCATCCTGTCCTGGACGGCTATCCGAAAGGAACTACGTACGTCTATCGTTCGCCGAACCTGTTCGGCGGGCGCGCCGCGGCCAGGCTCAACACCGATATCCTGGTGTTCGCCGAAAAGTCCTTTCCGGACAAGGACGCCGCACTCAAGCACCTCAAGGACTTAGGCCTGATCGACATTATCAACCAGGCGACCGGCAGCATCGTTCTCGTCACCCCTTCCGGTGCCAAGGCAGGCTTCACAGCCAACGATCAGAAATACTATTACGCACTTCAGACAGCCATGTTCGCTCAGAAGGCCAATGAAAGAGCCGGAAATGTAACAACCTACTACTCCGACGCGGAATACTTCGGTGGATTCGGCTACACGTACGTCATCGGCATTGACGGCGGCGCGACATTCCTCAACAACTATATCACCGGGACGCTCGATTATGTCGGCCGCATTGCGGGCATGCTTCTGATCAACGGCAAGATGGAAAATATCCGCAATGTCGCCGCGCTCGTTCCGGTGTTCCTCGTCAACGCATCGGATGCGATCGTTGAGAAATACAAAAAGGTCAATGATGCCGACGCGTCTACGAATGAAAATGGTCTCGAGACCTGGTACAACCAGGCGCTTCCGCTCAAGAAGGTTGTCGTCGCCAGGGACGCGAACGCGGATGCGGCGAAATACATCCGGGATGCCTTTTACAATCTGTTCATCAAGGCGATGCGCGTGCCCGTTCTAAGGCCGGGACTTCACAGTGCCTCCACGCCGTATCAAAACTATGGCCTGGATCAGGCTCCCTATTCCCTATGCGAAAGGAACGCGTTGATCAACGGCGTTACGCAAAACGGCATCCATTTGGTGCGCCGCACCGAGGAAAGGTTTAGTGACCTCAAGACAATAGCCGGCGAATATCTGCAGACCTGGTTCGAGTATCTTCCTGAAGAGGTGCTTAACAACACAGCACCAGCCGGAACCGTGCCGCTGATTCTCGCAATGCACGGCAGCGGCGACGACCCGCGTTCGTTCGTCGACGAGATCGGACTGCTCGCTCTTGCCGGATCCGAACGTTTTGCCGTCCTGGCGCCCGAGCATCAGTACATTTTTTGGACGCAGCAAGGCAATAAATACGTTGAAGGAATAGAGTGCGACATTCTGCCAAGATTCGTGAAATACGTACTGAAGACCTATCCGGCGCTGGATGCCTCACGCGTTTATGTTACGGGGTATTCGATGGGCGGCTTCGCGACAACCAAAGCGATCAACGGCGATCCTTCCGTCTTCGCCGCCGCGGTGCCGATGGCCGGCATGGGTTACACGGGAACCCCCGAACAGGTTGCGCAATTTGATAAGGTCGACCTGCCCATAATGTTCGTGACCTCCACCTATGACCTCAATGGCCCGTTCGATCAAGCCAACGGAACGATCGGGTCAAGCTTCAAGACCCTAATCTCTCAATTCCTCGGCTACAACGGCATGAAGAAGGTGGAAGCCTTCGATTTCAATGCCTATCCGGTTGCCGGCTTCAAGGCCGATCGCATTGAAAGCGTCACACTCAACAATGAGTATAAAAATACCCGTTGGTACATCAACAACGCCGACGGTGTTCCAATGATCGCCCTGAGCGTTACGGAAGGCCTTGTTCGCGCACTCTATCCGAAATATGGCAAAATCATGTGGAATTTCGCCAGGCATTATTCCAGGGATCAGAAGACCGGAGCGATTAAATACAAGCCGTATAGTAAAAGAAACATTGCTCCATACTGAAATCGTGTCATGCGACAAACAAGGAATCTTATATGGGAAGAACTATTAATTGGGGGATATTGAGCACAGGCAGAATTTCAGAGAAATTTGCATTCGACCTTCAGTTTGTTCCAAATGCCAGGCTGGCTGCCGTTGGGTCGCGTGATGCGGCTCGCGCATTTGAATTTGCGAATAAATTCAATGCACAAAAGGCATATGGGTCTTATGAAGAACTGGCATCGGATAAAGATGTTGACGTTATTTATATAGGCACGCCGCATATTTCCCATTGTGAGAATGCTCTTTTGTGTCTCGATAAAGGAAAAGCCGTTCTATGTGAAAAGCCATTTGCCATGAACGAAAAGGAAGTTTTGCGGATGATTTTAAAAGCACGCGAGAAAAATGTATTTCTTATGGAGGCTATATGGACAAGATTTATTCCGGCGGTTAAAAAAGCTCTTGAGTTAATTGAATCCGGCGCAATTGGCGACATTGTGCATATTAAAGCCGATTTTGGCTATAAAGCTCAATATGATCCGGCATGGAGACTGTTTAATAAGGAACTGGGAGGCGGCAGTCTTCTTGATATAGGCATATACCCGGTGTTTCTCATCCTTTTGCTAATAGGCGAACCCGATGAAATTGCGGCCGATGCAATAATTGGCGGGACCGGCGTTGACGAACTGATTTCAGCCTATTTCAAATATTACAATGGAAAAATGGCAACTCTCTACAGCACTCTTATTGCCAATACACCCGTGGAAGCGGAGATTTCAGGCACAAAAGGACGTATCCGCATCGATCGCATGTGGCATATGTCTCGTTCCCTTGTACTGCATTTGAATGATGGGCAAGCGGAAGCATTTGAATTTAGCTATAAGGGAATGGGATATGAATATGAAGCCGAAGAGGTAACAAGTTGCCTGCAAAGAGATATAAAGGAAAGCGATCTGCTGCCTCTCGAATTCAGCCTCCGACTGATAAGAGTATTGGACATGATTAGAAAGAAATGCGGCATTACATATCAAGCGGATGGACTTGTGTTTGCATGATCGCTAACCGTTTGCTTATCTTTGAACCGGAGGGTTTCGATGATATCGTCCCCAGACTCAAGAACGAACTTCGCCAGTTCGCTTTTATTGCTTATGTCCATTCCAGCCTTATCACCGAACAACATAAAATGAGGGCTCTCGGCCGTGTATGGAATCCACTCAGGCATTTGTGAGCCGTCCGCATCAAATCCGTTCGGGTTTCCCGTCTTTGCAAAATTAGTCCAGTAGTTGCGCATCTGCCTTGCCAGATCGTAGTGTCTTCCGACAAACGGCCGCCAGCATTTCGCAAGGGTCTCGAATACAAACCAAAGCTTGGAGGAGTGGAACGCGCCCGGGTTGTCCCAGCTGGGAATCTCGGGATCGAAGTTATAAAAATATGCGGCGATTTCTACGGTTGTTCTTCTTAGCATAGCTTTGCCTTCTGCCTTATTATGCGCTTGCGCTTAGTTGATAGTAGTTTGGTTGTTCCCGGAGAGCTAGCGGCGGAGGTTCTGCCCGTATAGTCGTATGATCAAATACGAAAACGCCTGCAGGCAGAGCATGTGTCAAATCCCGATTCCGTCGCGCCATCCTAATATTAGTACAGCTGGAAGAACAGGACTCTGCCGCCTCCCATGGCTCCGCCAGCCGCAGGATCAAAGAACATCACGGGCTTCATATTCGACTCTTCCACTAATAAAACAATCCAGCCTTCCGCAGCCTCACCTGAACGCACTGTCCGATGAAGCTCCGGCGAGGGTGGACTCACTAAAGCAGGCTCTTGCTCACTCCCATCTGCCGTGAGCGCAATAAACTGCATCTTTCTTGCCAGTTCAAAAGCTTTATTTCCCGGCGCCAGGATCGCATTCATCTGAAATGAGACACGCGCAATGACATAGTCAAAGCCGGTTTTCGGAGGCTGACTGGAAGGGTTCGCGGCCTTAATGCGATCAAATGCCGCTTTGCCGCGCAAAACCTGGAGAACAGCAATTTTCGCATCGTAGGGCTCCATGGAGCCTGCTCGCTCACCACATTCCACTTGAGTTTTTATCGATAGTCCGACAGGCGCAGCATTGGAGGGGGACTGGCCTTGCGCTGCTGCGGTATCGACACAGGCAAAGGCTGCCAAAATCAAACAAGCCAATAGAGCAGAGATCCTGCATTTCATGTCAACCTCTCCTTTGTAGATGGAACTGAAATGGGGGGAAAGGCATTTTTTACCTCTTTCCCGGTCATGACTATTAACCTCTATCTCCACTTGTCCACTGAGGCAGTCGATATGTGCCTGAAATCCCCGAACTGCATGAAGGCGTTCGTCTCTCCTCCCACCACGATGATCTCGACAGGAACATCAGGCCAGAAGCTCG
>Ga0326727_10012967_pt1 | contig 18756 bp, 13 predicted proteins | sample MB2enrmetagenome_FD_207643 | JGI IMG/M metagenome (GOLD analysis project Ga0326727, IMG submission 207643) | Lab enriched peat soil microbial communities from McLean, Ithaca, NY, United States - MB29MY | ecosystem: Environmental > Terrestrial > Soil > Wetlands > Peat | place: USA: New York...
GTCGGTCATGATCCAGGGGCCGCTGGAGGTCGAGTGGAACCAATCAGGCGAATTGCCAAAGTAGGCGGTTTCCATGGTGCCGTTGTCGTCGTCGCGGCTGTCGATCTCGGCGTTGCCGTAGTCGAAGCAGCATCCGGAGTTGAAGTGCCGGCCGTTGATGACCCAGTACTGACCTTCGGCCTGGTCGTCCACGGCTGTGCCACGGGCGTCGTCATGGCGCAGGCCCATGCCCGGCTCAATGAAAACGCCGTAGGCCTTGTGGCCCATGATCGTAATTGGCGCCATGTCGGCAATCGGAAGGTTGTTGAATCCGCCCAGGGCCGGGCCGCTGAATCCGCCGCGGGGCGCCTGGGTCAGGTCGTTGTGCCTGGGAGACTGGTCGTAGATGATGGCGATCCAGCAGTAGGTGTTGGCGCAGAAGGCATCCTGCGCGGCCGCGTCGGCATATCCGCCCGCATCCGGAACCGGCACGGCGACAGGCTGGACGACGCCGATATCCAGGGTCTTGCCGTCGGACTGGCGCAGCACCTGGTAGAGCGGGCCGTTGTAGGAGGCGTAAAGCGCGCGCGTGGTGCTGTGGGCCGCCACGCAGGCATCGCCGGCGGCAGCGTGGATGTCGCAGGGGCCTTGTGGCCTGGGAGGAGCCGCACCGGGCCCCGCGGCAGCCGGTTGCGCCATGGTCAACGTGCCGCCAATCAGAGTGAGAGCCAATGCGAGTATCTGTGCAAGATCGATTCTGGTTTTCATGTGCATCCTGTCCGCCTCAGGCTGTCCGATTTCTTCGAATCTTCTGCCGGGAATACGTATACCACACAACCCCAGGAGCGCTCCTCTCAATTTGAATATGCTCGGATACACTCGCAATCCGTCCACAGACGAGCCGACTTGCGCGAAATCGGCATAGGTGCGCCAGTCGTGTGCATCGTTGGCGTCGGCATCGTCTCTGCCTGCTATCGATTTGGCCGTCCGCCGCATTGCCGGCTACTCGGAACCCGATTCGCTCCCGGAACATCTCTTTGGTTCAGCCTTGTTGGGCCGCGACGGAGATGAAAAATCAACCGCAGGTCCTTCGACTCGCTCCGCTCGCTCAGGATGACAGAGTTGTGGTGTTGCAAGTGTTTCGGGCCGGTGCGCCAAGCGCCGCCAGCGCCCGGGTAGTATCCTGTTTATCGGCTTTCAGGACCGCGTTTGGGGCTGGCAGCGGTTCTTCCGGGCAGGAGAAGAGTATGACAATGACGATGGTTCCGGCGATTCGGGCGGGGCGGGGCAGCCAGTTGCGCTGCAAGGGATGGCAGCAGGAGGCGGCGCTGCGCTGCCTGATGAACAACCTGGATCCGGAGGTGGCCGAACGGCCGCAGGACCTGGTGGTGTATGGCGGGATCGGGAAAGCGGCGCGGAATTGGGAGTGCTATCACGCGATTGTGCGCGAGCTGGAACAACTGGGCGGCGAGGAGACGCTTCTGGTGCAGTCGGGAAAACCGGTGGCCGTGTTTCCGACGCACGAGATGGCGCCCAGGGTGATTATTGCCAACTCCAACCTGGTGGGTAAGTGGGCCAACTGGGAGCACTTCAACGAGCTCGACCGCAAGGGCCTGATGATGTATGGGCAGATGACGGCGGGGAGCTGGATCTATATCGGGACGCAGGGGATTTTGCAGGGGACGTTCCAGACCTTTGCGGCGCTTGCGGAGCGGCATTTTGGCGGGGCGGACGGAACGGGCTCGCTGAAGGGCAAGCTGGTGGTGACGGGCGGGGTAGGCGGCATGGGCGGGGCGCAACCGCTGTCGGTGACGCTGAACGGCGGCGTGGTGCTGGCCGTGGACGTGGACCGGAGCCGCATTGAAAGACGAGTGGCTACGCGCTACTGCGACATGGTCACGGAGAATCTGGATGAAGCGCTGAAGCTGTGCGAGGCGGCGAAACGCGAGGGGCGGGCGCTGAGCGTGGGGCTTGTGGGCAACTGCGGCGACGTGCTGCCGGAGATTGTGCGGCGCGGCGTCGAAGTGGACGTGGTGACGGACCAGACCAGCGCGCACGATCCGCTGAATGGGTATGTCCCGCAGGGGCTGACGCTGAGCGAGGCTGCCGAGTTGCGTGGGCGCGATCCGGAAGAATATGTGCGGCGGTCGACGGCGACCATGGTGGTGCACGTGAATGCGATGCTGGCCTTGCAGCGGGCGGGGGCCGTGGCGTTCGACTACGGAAACAATATTCGGCGGTTTGCGTTTGATGGTGGGTGCGCAGACGCGTTCCTGATTCCGGGGTTTGTGCCGGAGTACATCCGGCCGCTGTTCTGCACCGGGACGGGGCCGTTCCGGTGGGTGGCGCTGTCGGGCGATCCGAAGGACATTGACCGTACCGATGAGCTGGCGCTGGAGCTGTTCCCGGACAACGAGATTTTGACGCGCTGGCTGAAGCTGGCGCGGGGGCGGTTTGCGTTCCAGGGGCTGCCGGCGCGGATCTGCTGGCTGGGTTACGGCGAGCGGGCGCGGATGGGGTTGGCGATCAACGAACTGGTGCGACGGGGCGAGATTTCAGCGCCGATTGCGATTGGGCGCGACCATCTGGATACGGGCTCGGTGGCCAGCCCTTATCGGGAGACCGAAAAGATGTTGGACGGGTCGGACGCTGTGGCCGACTGGCCGATCCTGAATGCGCTGCTGAACACGGCTTCCGGCGCGTCGTGGGTGAGCTTCCATCATGGCGGCGGCGTGGGCATGGGCTACTCGCTGCACGCGGGGCAGGTGACGGTGGCCGACGGCACGGAGAGTGCGGCGCGGCGGTTGGAGCGCGTGTTGAACAACGATCCGGGGCTGGGCGTGGCGCGGCACGCGGACGCGGGCTATGAGTTGGCGCAGCAGACCGCGCGGGAGCGGGGCATTCATATACCGATGGCGGGGAAGTAGCTGTGGCCGAAGTGGTGGCGGTGGTGAATATCGGCCAGCTTGTGACGCTGGCCGGGCCGGGGCGTCCCAGGGTGGGTGCGGAGTTGCGCGAGTTGGGCATCATTCCTGACGGCGCGCTGATTGCCTGGGAGGGGCGCATTGCGGCGGTGGGGTCGTATGCCGAACTGCGCTCCAAGATTCCGCCAGAGGCTACAATCATCGATGCCGAGGGGCGCTCGGTGACGCCGGGATTTGTGGATGCGCATACGCACCTGGTGTTTGCGGGGAATCGGGCGGCGGAGTTTGAGCAGCGGATCGGCGGGGCGACGTACCAGGAGATTGCGGCCTCGGGCGGCGGGATTCTGCGCACGGTGGAGTTGACCCGCGCGGCCAGCGAAGACGATTTGCTGGCCGTTGCGCGCAAGCATCGGGACTGGATGCTGCGCGCGGGGACGACGACGATTGAAGCCAAGTCCGGCTATGGACTGGACCGCGAGACGGAGTTGAAGATGCTGCGCGTGCTGGCGCGGCTGGATGAAGAAGGGCCGGCGCGGATTGTGCCCACGCTGCTGGCCGCGCATACGGTGCCGCCGGAGTTTGCGGGGCGGCGCGAGGCGTATGTGCGCTGGATTGCGGATGAGCTGATTCCCGAGGTCGCAGCGGCGGGGCTGGCGCGGTTTTGCGACGCTTTCTGCGACGACCACGCGTTTACCGAGGAGGAGACGCGCACGGTGCTGACGGCGGCGCGGCGGAATGGAATGCGGCTGCGGGTGCACGCCGAGCAATTCCGGCCGGGGACGGGAGCAGCGCTGGCGGCGGAGTTGGGCGCGGCGACGGCGGACCACCTGGAGACGGTGACGGCGGAGACGCTCAATCGGCTGCGGACGGCCGGGGTGCAACCGGTGCTTCTGCCGGGGTCGGTGTTTGCGCTGGGGCGGCGAAACTACCCGCCGGCGCGGGCGATGGTGGACATGGAACTGGCGATTGTGCTGGCGACGGATTTTAATCCCGGGTCGTCGCCGGTTGCATCGATGCCGTTTGTGCTGTCACTGGCTTGCCTGGAGATGGGATTGTCGCCCGCCGAGGCGCTGTCGGCGGGGACGATCAACGCGGCGTGGAGTTTGGGCATGGGGAACCGGGTGGGGTCGCTGGAGACAGGGAAACAGGCGGATTTCCTGATTCACGAGGGCGAGGATTATCGCGAGCTGGCCTACTTTATTGCCGCGCCGATGAGGCCGCGGGTTTTTGTGACGGGGCGGGAAGTGACGCGGTGAATGGGATGGGGAGGCTGGGGAAGGGCTTGCTGTCGTGGAATGGAGAAGCTCATGGTTTCCCAGCCTTTTCGCCAAGAAGGCGAAGAGGCTGGGGCACGGGGGCTGCTGCTGGGCGCGGCATAGGTGTGTCGCCGGTCACGTTTTGAGATGCGTGCAGGCTTGCTATGATGGTGGACGAAAACAGGCTGGCCACCAGCGTGGTCTGCCGAGGAGACCACAATGTCAGAAGTGTATGCCTTCAGCACCATTCCCGCGAAAATTCTCTTGCCCATTGACTTTAGTCCGTCATCCCATCTGGCCCTGGAACAGGCTACGGTGCTAGCGCAGCACTTCCATGCTGAGCTCTATCTTGTCCATGTTGTTTCAGAAGGTGCAAACCTGGAAGAAGCAAAGAAAGAGGCGGAAGAGCGTTTTTCCGTTTCGGTGGCTGGTCTTACCGCCAAGGGAATCAAGGCGACTTCCAAAGTGGAAGTCGAGAGCGACGTGGCAGGATGCATCCTGGACGTGATCGACCGCGAGAAGATCGACATGATCGTGGTTTCGACGCACGGCACAACCGGCTGGCATCCGCTGGTGTTTGGGTCGATTGCCGAGAAACTGGTGCGGCTGGTTCACATTCCCTTGCTGCTGGTGCGCACGGAAAAGCCGGTGAGCAGTGCAAAGGTGAAGTCGGGCCGGCTGATGGAATGGTGGTAGGTTTTTAGAAGCACGCAGACTGAACGGTAAGAACGAGGGCGAACGTCTGACTTGAAGTCGGGCGTTCGCCCTCGTTTTATTCGGGCTTCCTGCGGATTGTTGGAATGAAAGAAGCGGGCTCCGCAGATTTTCAATCGTGTTGGCGCAGAAACTGCTCCACTTCCGCACGGGATGGCATGGAAGCCTGCGCGCCGCGCCGGGTGACGGAGATGGCGGCTGCAGCGGAGGCGAAGCGGGCCGCGGTCCAGGGATCGTTGCCCTCCAGCAGGGCTACGGCAAAAGCGCCGTTGAAACAATCGCCCGCGCCGACGGTATCGACGGGGTCAACGTGGAAAGGCGGCACCCAGGCGGCCTTGCCTCCGGCGACGGCCACGTAAGCTCCTTCGCCGCCGCGCTTGAGCACCACACCGCGCGGGCCGCGCGCCAGGAGGCGCTGGGCGCCGTCCTCGGGTTTGGGAGAGTCGCCCAGGTAGAGGGCCGCTTCAGTCTCGTTGGGAGTGAACCACGCCAGGCGGTTCCAGGTTTCGCCGGGCAGAGGCGCGGCGGGGGCGGGATCGAGCATGACCGGGACGCCGGCCTGGGCGCAGAGGGCGAGGACGTAACTCACTGTGTCAAGAGGAAGTTCGAGCTGGCAGAGGACCATGCCGGCGGAGCGGATGAGATCGGCCTGACGATCAATGGAGGCGCGGTCCATTTTCGCGTTGGCGCCGGGGACGACGACGATACTGTTCTCGCCGTTGTCCGCGACCAGGATGGAGGCAACGCCAGAGGGACCGGGTACGCGTTCGACGGCCGCGGTGGCGACGCCGGCGCGAGTCAGGTTGTCGAGCAGGGCCTGGCCGAAGGCGTCTTGACCCACATTGGCAACCATGTGGACAGGGAAGCCGAGATGGCCAGCGGCGACGGCCTGGTTGGCGCCCTTGCCGCCGGGGGTGGTATCGAACCCGGTGCCGGTGAGGGTCTGGCCGGCGAGGGGGATGCGCGGCGTGCGGGTGACCAGGTCCATGTTGATGCTGCCGACGACGACGATGGGCTCAGGGGTTCCTTGCATCGTGAGAGCCTCGGATCTTAATAGAGCGGAGCGAGGGCAACGGCGCCCAGTCCAAGCGCGAAGAAGATGAACATGAAGAGCAAGAGAACCCTGGCCGAACGGGGAGCGCCGGCGAATTCGCGCCAGATGAAGACGCCCCAGCAGGCGGAGATCATGGTTGCGCCCTGCCCGATGGAGTAGGAGACGGCCGGGCCGACGGGTTTCGCAAGGTGCGCGACCGAGGCCACAAAGTTGGATACCGTGCCCAGGCACCAGACGGCTCCGCCGAAGAGGCCGGCGAGGTGCCAGCCGAGCGGAGCTTTCCAGTAGCCGGAGCCGCTGACGGGCGGTTTGCCGTCAAGAGGCTTGGCCATCAGCAGCAGGTTGGCAGGAACGGTGGAGAGCAGCACGCCGAAGGCAAAGAAGAGAGCTATGGCATAGGGACCGGGTCCGGGCCTTGCGGCGCTGCCCAGGCCGTGGGTAGTGATCGGATACCAGCAGCCCATCAGCAGGCCGCCCACCAGGCTGAGAACGATGCCGCGCGTGGTGGTGGCTTTCGCAGAACTTTCGCGCTGGCGATAGGCCGCGGCGTCGAGGACGATGGCCACGGAGACCAGAGCAACTCCGCCGAACAGGAGCAGGGGATTGCCGGCCGGATTGACCAGGTAACTGGAGACCGCGCCCACGATCAGGGCGAGGCCGATGCCGACCGGGAAGGCGACGGCGAGGCCGGCCACGTCGATGGCGGCGACGATCAGCAGGTTGGCGATGTTGAAAACTATGCCGCCGGCAAGCGCATAGAGGATGGGGCCGTGGGGCGTGTTTGAGAGGTCGGCGAAAAATGCTGGTCCGCTGTGGCCCACGCTGCCGGCAGTGAGGCCGAGCATAATGGCGCCGGCGGCCAGGCCGAAGGCGTAGTCCCAGTAGAAGAGCTGGAAGCGATAGCCGGGGCAGAGCTTGAGCGTGTTGGCCCACGAACCCCAGCACAACATGGTCAGGATCATGAGTAGAAGTGCGGCTTGATAGGTTTCCGGAAGAAGCACCCTGGTTGCCCCCGTTCATGCACGCGAAAGGATGCGCGGCAAACTAGAAACCATAGAGCCTGAGGCTATGGAGAAGCAAATGATAACAGTTGCAATGCGATCGACGGGTACAGCCAACGGAGCCGAACGGGGCTGGACTTCGCGCTGGAACTGGCTGGCGAACGGGCCGTCTGCTGCTGGACGTGTGGCTCGAGATACGGACGAGGAGCTTGCAGGCTGCGGCGGCCGGGGATGGTTCTCACGTGGATGTTGTTTCATAAACAGTATGTTACGATCGCAAACTTCATATTTAACTTTAACAATTACAGATGGACGCTGATGCAAGAGTGGAATGGAGGAACCTGCGGCACTCGACCACGGCTCCTCTGGCCGTGAAGTAGAAGCGCGTGCTTACGCACCCCTTACTGTTTGGCGGCCTTCACGGCTTCGGTGAGGGCGGGGACCACTTCAAAGAGGTCGCCGACAATGCCGTAGTCGGCGACTTCGAAGATGGGGGCGTCGGGGTCCTTGTTGATGGCCACAATGCACTGCGAGCTTTTCATGCCGACCAGGTGCTGGATGGCGCCGGAGATGCCGATGGCGAGATAGAGCCGGGGCGCGACGGTTTGGCCGGAGCTGCCGACCTGGCGCTCCATGGGCAGCCAGCCGTTGTCGCAGATGGGCCGGGAGGCGGCCAGTTCCGCGCCTAGAGCCGTGGCGAGATTCTGAACCATGGGAAGGTTGTCGGCGTCCTTGATGCCGCGGCCGACGCTGACGATGAGTTGCGCGGAACCGAGGTCGACGGTCTGCGCGGAGCCGCGGAAGGGTGCGCCGGGCTTGGTGCGAATGGCGCTAGCGGGGATTTCCGGCTCGAAAGGCTGGATGGTGAATGTTCCCGGCTGCGGAGCATCGGCGCGGAAAGCGCCGGCCTGGATGGACAGGAAGCAGGGGCCATCGCCCTGATGGCGGTAACTGCCGTTCATCTTGCCCTGGAAGAGCTGACGGACGAAGGTGGGGCCGGGCTCGATGCCGGTGATGTCGCCGATGAGCACCTGACCGAAGCGGGTGGCGAGGCGGGGGACGTAGTCGCGCGACTGGTAGGTGTGGGGAAAGACGATGTAAGAAGGTTCGAGCTTCCGAATCAACTGCTCAAAGGCGAGCACGTAGCCGTCGGAAGTGTAGCTTTCGAGCAGTGGGTGCTGCACTGCGTAAGCCGCAGCGGGCGGCGGGCCAGAAGTCTCAACAAACACGTTTGAGTTCGGGTCGCCGACAGCGGCTGTTTCAAGGGGAAGGCCGGTGAGATCCGCGAGAACGCGTCCGGCGGCCAGGGCTTCGAAGGAAATGCGATTACGGCCCGCTTCTTGTACGACCAGGATTCCGCTCATAGCACGCGCACCTCGAACTTGAGTTTTTCGACCAGGGCTGCCGCGGCTTCTTTGGGTGTGCCGGGCAGGATCTGGGTGGATTTCTGTTTTTGCGGCAGGGAGACGCGCTCAAGAAGCACAACCGGAGCGGCGTCGACGGCCAATTCAGCGGCGGTCGCGCGGCGTACTTCCTTGGTTTTGGCGCGCTTGATGCCCATCAACGTGGCGTAGCGGAGCTTGTTGCCGCCGGACTGGATGGTGAGCACGGCGGGGGTGGGCAGTTCGATGGTCTGGAACCAGCCCTCTTCGAGTTCGCGCTTGACCGTGAGGCCTGAGTCGGTTTTCTCGACGTGCAGGATGAGCGAGGCGTGGGGCAGGCCGAGAAGTTCGGCGAGGATGACGCCGGTTTGGCCCTGGCCCAGGTCTTCAGACTGAAGCCCGGTGAGCAGCAGGTCGGCGTTTTCGGGTTTGACGGCGGCGGCAAGGAGACGGGCGACACCGAGCGCATCGCGCGACTCAAGGTCGTCGCAGTCGATGTGGATGCCGCGGTCGGCGCCCTTGGCGAGGGCTTCGCGGATGGTTTGGCCCACGCGCTCCGGGCCGGCGGTGACCACGATGACTTCGCCGCCGTGCTTCTCCTTGAGTTGCAGGGCTTCTTCGAGGGCGTAGGCGTCGGACTCGTTAAGCGCGTACTGGAGGTCGGACGCTTCAATCCATTTGGCGGCGGCGTCGACGCGGACTTGTGCATCGCGCTCCGGGACTTGTTTGATGGCGACGATGATTTTCATTGTTTCGATCTCCCGAATATCTTAGACAGCTTCGTTCTTCGGCAATCCGCGGGCGGTTAGTTGGGCGATGTCGAGCAACTGCGGCGCGGCTTCACCGGATTCGGCGAGGGCGTCGCGGAACATGGAGTTGCAGAAGGGGCAGGCGGTGCCTACGGTGGTTGCGCCGGTGGCGACTAACTCGGCGGCGCGGACGTGACTCACTCGCTCGCCGGTTTCCTCGCCCAGGAAGGTGAGACCGCCGCCGGCTCCGCAGCAGAAACTGCGCTCGTGGTTGCGCGGGGCTTCGACGACGGTGCCGGCCAGGGCTGTGACGGCGCGGGGCTCGTCGAAGACGTTGCGGTAGCGGCCCAGGTAGCAGGGGTCGTGATAGACGATTGTCTCGTCGGTGATCTGCTTTGGGAGCTTATCCGCGAAGCGGGCGAGGAACTCGCTGTGGTGCTCGATGGGGGGCGGCGTGCCGTAGTCCTTCCAGTCTTCCTGGATGGTGCGGACGCAGTGGGGGCAGATGGTGACAATCTTCTTCACCTTGCTCTGCGCCAGGATTTCGAGGTTGGCTTCGGCCAGTTGTTGGAAGAGGAGGTCGTTGCCCAGGCGGCGGACCGGGTCGCCGGTGCATTTCTCCTTGCGCAGGACGCCGTAGCTTGTGCCGAGATAGTTCATAACGCGGGCGAAGTCGGCGACGATTTCGCGGCCCTTGGGGTCGTAGCCGCCCATGCAGCCGAGCCACAGACAATACTCCTGAGTTCCGTCGAAGAGGGCCAGCGCCTGCTTCTGGATGAACTTGTCACGCTCGGAAGGGCTGATTCCGAGCGCGTTCGAGCCGCGTTCGAGGGCCAGGAAAAGCTTGGCGCCGTAGTCGTCTTCCCATGCGCCGGTGTTGACCGCGCCGCGGCGCAGGCCGATGAGGATGGGCAGGTGCTCGATGCCGACCGGGCACTGGAACTCGCATGCGCCGCAGGTGGTGCATTGGAAGACGGCTTCCTGGGCGTTGTATTTGCCAAGCAGGGACTGATCGGAGGCGGGGCCGAGATCATTGAGGTAGGCGCGGACGCCGAGGACGATTTCCTTGGGGTTGAGCAGCTTGCCGGTGTTGGCTGCGGGGCAGTGCTCGGTGCAGCGGCCGCATTCAACGCAGGAGTAGGCTTGCAGGCTGACCAACTGCGTAAGGTCCGTGCCGGCGACCAGGCCGAAGTCTTCGTCGCCAACGAGTGGAGGGATCTGGCTGAAGCCGCCGCGGGAGAGGAAGACGGTGGCCGGGCTGAGGAGCAGATGCAGGTGCTTGGTGTGGGGGATGATGGGCAGAAAGATCAGGATGGCCAGCGTATGCGTCCACCACAGGATGCGCGTGGCGGGGCTGGCGTCGGCGACAAAGAAGGCGGCCAGGTAAGTGGCCATGAGGACGAAGATGAGCAGGGCGATGAAGCCGGATTCCCAGGAGAGCTTTTGGCCGAGCCATTTGGGACGGATGAAGAAGCGGCGGACGAAGAGGCCGAAGATTCCGGCGGCGCAGGTGAAGGCAAAGGCGGCGGCCAGGTAGAAGTAGAAGCGGCCGAATGGGCCGGAGGGGGAGAGAAAGCCGACTCCGATGCCGCTGGCGAAGTGGTTGAGGGTGACCAGGGCGAAGGCACAGAATCCCCAGAAGACGAAGGCGTGGGCCAGGCCGGGAAGGGGGCGCTGGCGGATGACCTTGGCCTGGCAGAGAACTTCCCAGAAAAAATCCCAAACGCGGCGGCCAAGGGGGAAGAGGTGGAAGCCGGGGTCTTTCTTTGACTGGCGGATTTTGTCGAGGACCGCGCCGAAGCGACGCCAGAAGGCGGCGGCGGAGGCGGCGGTGAGAACGATGAGAAGCAATTTCTCCGCGAGGGAGAAGTGCTGCGGCTCAGCGAGTGTAGCTGCCAGAGAGAGCATGATCGCACCAAAGTGGAGATGCAGGGGAAAGATACACGATTGGGCGGGGGGCTGTCCCGGGGAGCGGGGTCAGGCAGTGCGATGAAAACTCAGTCGATAGGCGTCGGGGTCTTTGAGCAGATCTCTGACCGCGTGAATTTGTGCTTTGAAGTTTATGGCATCCCACCCTTCCGCCAGGAAGAAAGCGAAAGGATGGGGACGGCGTTGGTGCAAGAACAGGCGGTCAGAGACCTGGGATGCCGGCTCGAGTCGAGCGGTGCAGATGGAATGGCAATGGTTTAGGGGAACAAATACAGCGAGTTAGCGTCCGCTGCGCGGGGTTGGCAAGTTAGCGGGTTAGCGGGCGGCAGAGCGGTGGGCGCGATTTCATCCCTCTGTGGATCGGCAACGCCGGTGGGGGACTCAAAAGCAGTCTCCATGTCTATTTCTGTGGCCGTTGAAGCGCATGCCCGCAGGATCAAGAAGGCCTCGGGCCGGTCCTCAGCAGCGGACGATTTTGGGCGAGTCGATGCCCTTGGTGGCGTTGCGGGTGTCGACGACAAGCTGCGACTGCTCGACGATGGCTTTGTAGTCGTAACTGGTGTGGTCGGTGACGATGAGGACGGCGTCGTATTGGCCGAGGTTGTCGAGGGGGGTGTTGGTCATGTTGAGGTCGTAGTGGCGGCCGCGGCCCACGGTGGGGAAGAAAGGGTCGTTGTAGGAGACCGAAGCGCCCTTTTCGCGCAGCAGCTCAATGATGGTGAGCGAAGGGGACTCGCGGAGATCGTCTATGTCGCGCTTGTAGGCCAGGCCGAGGACTAGGATTTTCGAACCCTTGACGGACTTGCAGTGCTCGTTGAGGGCGGCGGCGGTCTGCTCGATCACGAAGTAGGGCATGTCGGTGTTGACGGCGCCGGCCAACTCGATGAAGCGGGTGCGGAAGTCGAATTCGCGGGCCTTCCAGGAGAGATAAAAGGGGTCGATGGGGATGCAGTGGCCGCCGAGGCCGGGGCCGGGATAGAAGGCCTGGAAGCCAAAGGGCTTGGTTTTGGCGGCGTCGATGACTTCGTGGATGTCGATGCCCATCCTCATGCAGAGCTGCTTGAGCTCGTTGACCAGGGCGATATTGACGCAGCGGTAGATGTTTTCAAGCAGCTTGGTCATTTCGGCGACTGAGGGGCTGCTGACGGGAACTACGCGGCGGAAGATCGATCCGTAGAGGGCGGAAGCCAGTTCGGACGCGATGGGGCCGCATCCGCCGACGACCTTGGGGATGTCGTGGCGGGCGACGGTGTCGTTGCCGGGATCTTCGCGTTCAGGCGAGAAGGCCACGTGGACGCCGGGCTGGTCGAGGGTGCGGGAAGCTTTCAGGCCGAGGGGATTGCCGGCTTCGAGCAGCGGGACAACGACTTCTTCGGTGGTGCCCGGGTAGGTGGTGCTTTCGAGGACGATGAGCTGGCCGTCGTGGATGTGGGGCGCGATGGAGGCGACCGTCCCGGTTACGTAGCTGAGGTCGGGCTCGTGGTGCTCGTTGAGCGGGGTAGGGACGCAGATGATGACCGCGTCCATCCGGTCAATTTCTGAATAATCCGCCGTGGCGCGGAAGCCGGACTTTTGCGCGGCCTGAATCTCAGCGGGGAGGATGCGAACAATGTAGGACCCGCCGGCGTTGAGGGCGTTGACCTTGGCCGGTTCGATATCGAAGCCGGTGACGCGGAACCCACGGCCGCTGAACAGGAGGGCGAGGGGCAGGCCCACATAGCCCATCCCGACGATTCCGATGCGGGCTTCGCGGGTGTCGATTTTTTGCTTGAATGCGGCCAGTTGGCTCTCAGTTGCAGTGGTCATATTTTCGATTGTAGAGCCAAATGGCGGGGCGGTTGCCAGGACAGCGGTGAACCGGCTGGGCAGCGCCGCAGTAGTATTCTGTCCCTTGTGGACTGCGGACCTTGCGTCGGCTGAATACAGACTTTTTGGGGGACTCTTTTGGCGAGCTATCTTGTGACCGGCGCGGCGGGGTTTATTGGCCGCTCGATTGCCGCGGCTTTGCTGGCGCGCGGCGAAACCGTACGCGGCGTCGACAGCTTCATCACTGGCAAGCGGTCGAATCTGATTGGCCTGGAAGCGATGGAGTTTGTCGAGGGCGATCTGGCTGACCCGGCGGTCTGCGCCAGGGTTTGTGCGGGCGTGGAGGTGGTTTTTCACGAGGCCGCGCTGGCCTCGGTTCCGCGCTCGGTGGCTGACCCGGTGGCTACCAACGTGAACTGCGTGGACGCGACGCTGAACGTGCTGGTGGCGGCGCGGGCGGCCGGAGTGCGACGGCTGGTTTACGCGGGGAGATGCTGCCCAACCCCATTTCACCGTATGCCGTGGCCAAGCTGGCTGGAGAACAGTACATGAGGGCCTTCGCGCGGGTTTACGGGATAGAGACAGTGGTGTTGCGTTACTTCAATGTCTTTGGGCCGCACCAGGACCCTACCTCGCACTACTCCGGCGTGCTGGCGGTGTTTTGCCGGCGGATGCTGGCGGGGGAGCAGCCGACCATTTTTGGCGACGGGGAGCAGAGCCGGGATTTTACTTATATCGACAACGTGGTGCACGCCAACCTGCTGGCGGCTGCGGCGCCGGCGGAGAAGGTCTCGGGCCGGATGATGAATACGGCGACGGGGAGCAGGATTACGCTGAACGAGACTTTTGCGATTCTGCGCGAGCTGACCGGTTATCACGGCCAGCCAGCCTACGCCGCACCGCGCGCGGGCGACATTCGCGACTCGCTGGCGGACATTCGGCTGGCCGGGGAACTGCTGGGGTACGCGCCCATTGTCGATTTCAGGGAAGGGCTGCGGCGGACTGTTGCGTGGTACAGGAGCGGCGGGGGAGTGGACTGAAACCTGGGCTGCGGAGCGGACTGTTGCCCACCCGGTTTCTTTCCCTGACGGAATCTATTGACGGATTGGCCGCGATGAAGGAAACTGGCGGGGATTTCCTCCGCAGCCGCTTTTCGATCTGAATCCCAGGGAGAGCCCTGCCGGAGGGCATTTGGGATAGAGGTTCCCGACCCTTGCCGGAAGCAAGCTCCGTTCAGCACGATTCGCCCCACGAGCCGGAAGCGCGGTCCAGCAAAAGCGCCGGTTCGCATTCTTCCTCGACATCGCTGCGCGAGCTTTGGGTGGTGCTGGTTTGCCGGCGGCGCCTGGTTGGCTCGGTGGTGGGGGGATTGCTGCTGGCCTGCCTGCTCTATTGCCTGATCGCACCCAATCAATACGAAGCCAGCGCCAGGGTGGCGCTGCGCACGGCGCCGGCTTCAGCACTCAGTTTGGAGGCGCAGGAGCCGTTTCAGACGGCCTCGCTTCTGTCCGCGCCGGTGCAGCAGGAGACGCTGGCCAATGTGCTGCGCAGCGACCAACTGGCGTGGAAGGTGATTACCGACCTGAAGCTCTACCAGGCGCCGGGATTCATGGGGCGGTTTCAGAGCCGCTTTCCGGGTTTCAAGCCGGAAGCGCCGGGTGCGGACGCAAAGGACTACTTGCTGGAGAGGTTCGCGCGGCGGCTTCACGTGCAGACCGTGCCGCGCACGCTGGTGATTGAGATACGGTTCCGGTCCCGCGATGCGGCTTTATCGGCCGGGGTGGTGAACGATCTGATTCGCGCCTACGGCGAGCAGGACAGCGAGATGCGCGTGCAGGCGACGGCGCAGGCCGCAGACTGGCTGGGAAGCCAGCTGAAGGATTTGAAAGCGCGCGTGGATTTGGATGAGCAGCGGCTGGCGGCGTTCCAGCGGGAGCATGGGATTCTGACCTCGCCTGAGACGCTGGCCAATGGGCGGCCGGGCGAGACCGACCACACCTCGGCTTTGCTGGAGATCGATGAACTGGGGCGTCAACTGGTGGGAGCCACTACCGACCGGATTCTGCGCGAGGCGGAGTACCGCGCGGCTTCAATGGGCGATCCGGAGCTGGTGATTGCTTCCGATCCGCACCTGCAGGCGGAGAGCGGCAACTTTGCCACGGCGCTACTGGAGCAGATTCACGCAAAGCATAGCGAACTGGAAGAGGAACAGGCGCAACTGAGCATCGAACACGGGCCGAACTTTCCCCGCGTGGTGGAGATTCGCCGCCAGTTGCAAAACCTGGACCAGCAGAAGCAGGCCGAGGACACGAAACTTGTGGAGCGATTCCGCAGCGCGTGGCGAACGGCCGCGGATCGCGAGCAACTGGTGCGCACCGACCTCGACAAGCTGACCGGCGAGGGGATGAAGGCGAATGAAGCGGCCACCCAGTATTCAGTGATGCGCGAGGAGGCCAACGCCAGCCATGAACTCTATATGCGGGTGCTGGAGAAGTCAGAAGAAGCAGGGCTGGCCGCCGGTGTGCACAGGTCCAATATCGAAGTGGTGGACTGTGCGCGGCAGCCGGTGAAACCGGTGGCGCCGGATTTGCCGCTCTACCTGGCGATTACGCTATTTGCCGGCCTGTGGCTGGCGGTTGGAGGCGCGCTCTTGCTGGAGTCGATTCATCCCACCTCTCATTCTGCGACGGTCCCGGCTGCGCTGGCGCTGTTGGCGGTGCTGCTGGTTGGCGGCGTGGGCCTGGCGCAGGCGCCGACACCGAACACTTCCGGACTGCCGAGGGGAGTGGTTCGGATTCCTGCTTCGCCGGACAACAGGAGTCTGCCCAATCCAAAGGAATCGCCCGCGGTGTGGGGCACCGGTGGCGGTGCAGGGCAGACTGTGCTGCCGCCGCTGGCCGGTACGCAGTCCGCATCCCCCATGCCGGCGCCCATCGGCCCAGGCGATTTCCTGGATGTGAGCGAGTTTCATACTCCGGAGTTTCATTCGGCGGTGCGGGTGTCGCCGGCGGGCACGGTGGCTTTGCCGATGATCCACGAGGTTGAGATTGGCGGGCTGAACGAGGAGGCTGCGGCGCGGGCCATCGAGGCGGCGCTGGTGGCGCAGGGGATGCTGCTGCATCCGCAGGTTTCAGTGCTGGTGACGGCTTACGCGGGGCAGGACGTGAGCGTGCTGGGCGAGGTGGTGCGTCCGGGGGTCTATCCCTACACGTTGCACCATCGATTGCTGGACCTGATTTCGGCGGCATCGGGATTGGCGCCGAGCGCGGGGCGGCTGGTGAACATCTTCCACCGCGACGACGCCAAGACGCCGCATCCGGTGGTGCTGGACCCCAGCGGAACCGACACAGACGGAGAGCACAATCCGGAGATGGCTCCCGGGGACACGGTGCAGGTGAGCCGGGCGGGACTGGTGTACGTGGTGGGCGATGTGCAGCGGCCGGGCGGTTTCGCGGTGGATCCGGCGCAGGGGCTGACCGTGGTGCAGGCGCTGTCGCTGGCCTGGGGACCGACGCAGAATGCGGCTATCGGCAAAGCTCTACTGATCCGCGAGCAGAAAGGCGGGCGCACCCTGACCAGTTTGAACCTGAAGCGCATGCTGCACGGCCAGGAGCCCGACCAGCCGGTCCACGATCGCGACATTCTCTTTGTGCCCGATTCGGCGGCGAAGAATCTGTGGAACAGGACGATGGAGTCGGCCATTCAATCGACTATCGGAGTGACCATCTACTCCGCCCTGGTCTATTCGCAGAGGTATTGATGCGAAAAGCTGCCCAGGGGCTGTTGCTGCTGTTTGTGTTCACGATTCCGTGGGAATACTCGCTGGACACGGGCGAGCCGCTGGGCAACGTGGCGCGCATCGTCGGGTTGCTGCTGCTTCTGGTGGCGATTCCGGCGGTTTTCCAGGCGGGCCGCCTGCGGACTCCGGGGCCGATGCAGGGGCTGGTTCTGGCCTTCTATCTCTGGCTTTGCTGCTCTTACTTCTGGACCATCGAGCCGCTGGAGTCCCTGGCAAGAATGCGCTCCGGCTTCCAGGAGATGATGGTGGTGTGGCTGGTGTGGGAGTTAGCCGAGAGCGCGGGCGATCTGCGGATGCTGTTGCGCGGCTACGTGGCCGGGTCATGGGTTCTGGCGGCGCTCACTTTGGCCAATTTCGCGAGTGCCCATGCGATTGCAGAGGGACAGATCCGGTATGCCGCCTTTGGACAGGACCCGAACGACGTAGCCCGTTTTCTGGATCTGGGATTTCCGCTGGCGGCGCTGCTGCTGACCAGCGAAGACCGCTGGCCTGGACGGTTGCTGGCGGCGGGCTACCTTCCGCTGGGCGTGGTGGGCGTGCTGCTGACGGCCTCCCGCGGCGGGTTTCTGGCGGCCGTGGTGGGCCTTGCAGGCAGCGGCCTTCTGCTGATGACCTACGGTCACCCGCGCAAAATGCTGGCCGGAGCGCTGGCCTTGCCGCCGATTGCCGCCGTAGTCTGGTTTACCGTTCCCCGCGGGACCTTCGAACGGCTGGCGACCATCTCCGAGCAGCTTCAGGGTGGGGACTTGAACCAGCGGTTGAACATCTGGCAGGCAGGATGGCATGCGTTTCAGCGAGCGCCGTTCTTGGGCACCGGGGCGGGGTCGTTTGTGAGCGCGGCGGGGCTCGATCCCGTCGACACGGCGCACAATACGGCTCTGTCGATTGCGGTCAGCGGCGGAGTGTGCGCGCTGTTTCTGGCCGCGGGCATTGTGGCGGCTGCGATCTGGTCGATCATGCAAACCCGTGGGCCGCTGCGCTGGGCCATGGGTACGGCGCTGGTAGTGTGGTTGATTACGTCGCTGGTGGCTACCGTGGAGGAGAACCGGACAACCTGGCTGCTGCTGGCGCTGATTGCGCTGGCGGGACGATTGGCCGTGGAAGAGGCCGAAGGAACGGATGAGTGCTTCCCGGCGAGTACTCGCGTCGCGAGTTTCGAGTGACCACGGAGACAAACCGGTGAATTGGCGGAACGAGTGCCAAGAAATCCGCAATCATGCTTGCAACCTCCCAAATCGCGTACGTGTTCAAAGGCGACAGCGTGAATCGCCGCATCTTGCGCGCGGCGCTGTCGGTGACGGCGGCGGGGATTGTGGTGAAGATTGTCGCCACGTTCAAGGAGTTTGCCGTTGCCGGGGTCTACGGCCGCTCCGACGCGATGGACGCGTTTCTGGCGGCGTTTCTAATTCCCAACCTGCTGATCAATTTGATTTCGGAATCGATGAACCAGGCGCTGGTGCCTACGCTGGTCCGGGTGCGGGAACAGGAGGGTCACGAGCGCGCGCAGGAGCTGCTGTCGAGCGCCATGCTCTGGGTGTGCCTGCTGCTGACTGCGGCGACGGCGGTAATGGCTCTGGCCGCGCGCGGGTTCTTTCCGCTGATTGCGTCGAATTTTCCGGCGGCGAAGCTCGACCTCTCGATCCGGCTTTTCTACGCGCTGCTGCCGGTGGTGCTGATCACCGGAATCGCGACCAACTGCACGGCCGTTCTGAACACCTTCGACCGCTTCGCCGTGCCGGCGGTGGCGCCGGTGGCTACGCCGGCGGCGATCATCCTGGGAGCGTTTTTGTGGGGCGGCAGGCTGGGAATCTGGGCCGTGGTTTACGCGACGCTGGCGGGCGCCCTGATCCACGCCGGGGTGGTGGGTTGGATGATGGAGCGGCACGGCTACCGGCTGCGCCTGCTGTGGCATGGAACGACGGAGGCGACGCGGGAAGTGGCGCAGCAGTACGGACCGGTGCTGCTGAGCGGGGTGGTGGCGTCGGGCGGATTGCTGGTGGACCAGTCGATGGCGGCCATGCTGCCGGCCGGGAGCGTGTCCGCACTGGCCTATGCCAACCGCTTTGTGAGTGTGGTGATCACGCTGCTGGCGGGGGCGGTATCGTCGGCGGTGGTGCCACATTTCTCGCGCATGATCGCCCATCGGGACTGGGCCGCGTGCCG
>Ga0326727_10012968_pt1 | contig 18753 bp, 17 predicted proteins | sample MB2enrmetagenome_FD_207643 | JGI IMG/M metagenome (GOLD analysis project Ga0326727, IMG submission 207643) | Lab enriched peat soil microbial communities from McLean, Ithaca, NY, United States - MB29MY | ecosystem: Environmental > Terrestrial > Soil > Wetlands > Peat | place: USA: New York...
TAGTAGAATTCCGGGCGAGGCCAGAATGTTCTTGAAAACACAGAAACTTAGCGAAGTATTGGGGGAATTGCCATGGCGTCGAGCGAAATTCAAGTCATTGAAAAAATGGAACTTGTAAATATCGATAGTAGGCTATGACGAGAGAGGGAATTAATACGCTAAAATGAAAGTATATCCCAGAACGTTTCTGAAAATAAAGGAGATACAAAACTGACCGAGGTCAAATCCGCTCCGAGGCCAGAATGTTTATGATAAATAAGCTACTTATCGTCCCAAGGCCAGAATGTTGATGAAAAGAAAGGAGAAAGCTGTTGAACGGAATTTCCAAAAGTCGACAGAAGATGCGGTCCCATGCACCAAAACTGAGCCACCTATTTCTCACCTTTTCTTGAACAATGGACGGCCCCGTGATAAATACTGTCCGCCCATCCCGCTTGTCTTGCTGACCGGCGGGTTTACATTTTCGAGGTGAAAAGCACAACGATGATTTCTCGACACTTCGTCATTCTCTCCGTTCTCGCCACGCTGCTCGTGGGCCTACCAGGTAGCATCTCAATCTCCCAGACCATCAATGCCGATTTGCTGACGCAGGCGTGGAAGGCGGCCTGGATCCGGCATCCGGAAGGTCCCGCACGCGAATTTGCCGTATTCCATTTTCGCAAGACGTTCACGCTGGCGGCAGCCCCGCCGCGCTTTGTGGTTCATGTGAGCGGCGACAACCGCTACGAGCTCTTTGTGAATGGCCGGCGCGTGGCCACCGGCCCGGCGCGTGGCGATCTGAATCATTGGCGCTACGAGACGCTCGACATTGCCCCCCAGCTTCAGGCGGGGAAAAACGTGTTGGCCGCCGTGGTGTGGAACTACGCGGAATTCGCTCCCATGGCGCAAATGATGAATGAGGCGGGATTCCTCCTCCAGGGCGACGGCGCGGACGAAGCGGTTGTGAATACGGACGCGTCGTGGAAGGCGTTCAAGGACGAAGGCGTCGAGACCATCCATTACGATTCGCGGAACATGCGCGGCTATTTTGTGGTGGGGCCGGGCGAGCACGTGGATGGGTCCCGCTATCCCTGGGATTGGGAAAAGCCCGAGTACGATGATGCTGCCTGGGCGCCCGCGCGGGTTATCGCACGGGCCGGGCCCCGCGGCGCCCAGGACTCCCCTTCGCGGTGGTATCTGGTTCCCCGCAACATTCCGCTGATGGAGGAAACCCCGGAGCGCCTCGCGCGCGTGGTGCGTTCCCAGGGAGTGGAGGCGGCCGGCGATTTCGTGGGCGGCCACTCACCGCTTACCATCCCCGCGAACTCGCGCGCCACATTGTTGTTCGATCAGGCGCATCTGACCACGGCCTACCCCGAGCTTTTGGTAAGCGGTGGCCGAGGTTCGGAAGTCACCCTGACCTATGCTGAGGCCCTCTTCAAGGACCGCCACAAGGGGAATCGCAACGAAACCGAAGGCCGGGAAATCTTTGGATATCACGACGAATTTCTTCCCGAGGGCGGCGCGCACCGGCTGTTCCGCTCCCTCTGGTGGCGGACGTATCGCTATCTTCAGATGGATGTCACCACGCAATCCGCGCCCCTGGTGGTGGAGGACCTGCACGGCGCCTTTACCGCCTATCCGTTCGAAATGCGCGCCCGGTTTGCGAGCGACGACCCCGAACTCGCCAAAATGTGGGAAGTCGGCTGGCGCACGGCGCGGCTTTGTGCGCACGAAACCTATATGGATTGCCCGTATTACGAACAATTGCAATACGGCGGCGATACACGCATCCAGATTCTTGTTTCCCTCTACATGACCGGCGACGACCGCCTGGTGAAGAATGCCATCGAAGCGCTGGACGAATCCCGCACCCCGGAAGGCCTGACGCAGAGCCGTTACCCCTCCTGGTTGCCGCAGTACATCCCGCCCTTTTCGCTTTTCTGGATCGGCATGATGCACGACCTCTGGTGGTATCGTGGCGATACGGATTTCCTGCGAGGTTATCTGCCCGGCGCGCGGAACGTGCTGGTGTGGTTTGAAAATCGACTGACGCCTTCCGGCTTGCTGGGCCGGATGGAGTGGTGGAACTTTGTCGATTGGTCCGACAGTTTTCAGGATGGCGACCCGCCGATGGAGGAGAACGGGCAATCCACGATTTTGAGCCTGCAATTTGTCGCCGCATTACGGGCTGCCGCCGATTTGGAAACAGCTTTCGGCAGCGCCTCTCAGGCCGAGCACGACCGCGCCCTCGCCGCGCGGATCGCCGCGGCCGTGTACAAGACCTGCTGGGATCCCGCGCGCCATCTGGTTGCGGACACGCCCGCGCACCGGCAATTCTCGCAGCACGCCAACATCCTGGCCATCCTCGAAGACGTCGTTCCGCGCGCCAATCAAGCGGCGTTGATGAAGACCGTACTCAGCGATGCTTCACTGACCCAGGCCACCTACTACTTTCGCTTTTACCTTTTCCGCGCCATGAAGAAGGCGGGCTTCGGCGATCAGTATCTCGACCAATTGGGGCCCTGGCGGCAGATGCTGGCGTTGGGACTGACCACCTGGGCAGAGAAACCGGAGCCAACGCGCTCGGATTGCCATGCCTGGAGCGCCCACCCGAACTTTGATCTGCTGGCCACCGTTGCAGGGATTGAGCCGGCGGCGGCGGAGTTCCGGCAGGTGGAGATTCGTCCTCACCTCGGGCCGCTCCACGAACTCCAGGCAACGCTCCCGCACCCGCAAGGCGAAATCCAGGTGAAGTATGAGCAGCGCGGCAAGAGTTTTACCGCTGACGTGGTCCTGCCGGAGAAACTCAGTGGATGGTTTTACTGGGGTGGCAAGCGCGTGGCGCTGCACGGAGGGCGCCAGCATTTGGAATTCTAACAGCGCGCTTTCAGGGTGTGGCCAGAGAGGCGCGCCGGGTGACCAGCAGATGATTGGACCCTTTCGCATCCACGTAGCCGTAACGGAAGTCCATCTTGCGCAGCGGCTGGCTGGCCCACAAATCACGGAACTGGTCGTTCATGGCATCGTCGGGGCAGTCGTCAAAGCACATGGCCTTGGTGAAGCTGCCATAGGTTGTCTGCACAAAGCCCGCCTGGCGGGCAAACTGGGGAGGAATTCCAGTGCCGTCGGAAATCATGAAGACCATGTTGGCGAGCAGGTAATCGCGGATGCGGGAAAACAGGGGATTCCACAAGCAATAGCTGGCGGCTTTGGTCATGGCCGCCACGCGCCCCTGGCTTTCGAGGTAGCGCAGGATGGGGCCGTCCTTCCTCAGGGAATCATCCCGCAGGTTCGCCCCGATGTGGCGATGGATGCGCAGAGGGCCCGCGCCGCCGACCGGACGGAAGACCAGTTCCGAGTTGGCGAAGACCTCGGAAAAATCCGGCGAGGTCCACTTCCCGTGGCGCGCCGACGCCAGGCGGCTCTCCATCGAGCGAACCTCCGCCGCCGAGTAATAATGCAGCGAACCATCCGGCTGCACGTGGAAATAGCGCAAGGACACGGGTTCATATCCGTGCACCGCCAGCGCCACGAGGAAATAAGAGAGTTGTCCCGGAAGGTCGCCCTGCTGGGTGCCCATCAGGGTTTTGCTGGTGCTGTCGTTGGCGGCCAGGAGCCAGCCGACGCTGCGGTCGACCAGGTCGAGGCTCTCATCAAGCCGCTTATTATCCAGCTTCGTAATACGTCTTGGGTCGCCGGAGAGCTCCAGGGAAAGGGTGGTAATGCGCCGGGCGTCGGGATAAGTGGTCAGGGCCGCCAGCAGGTCGCCGCCGCCAAAAGGGTAAACCACCGTGTCAGGAAGGCCGCTGGGGCGCAGGGCCGCCAGGAAGGGCTGGGCGCGCGACAGGTACACGCGGCGATAGCGCGCCATGCGGGGCTTGAGCGTCTGGCAATGCCGGGCGACGATTTGCGGATCGAGGTTGGCGGGCAAGGCGGCGTTGCCGCTGCAAGCCACCACGCGATAGAGGAGCTTGGCTTCGGCGGCAAAATCCTCGCCCGGGGTGTCGGTAGTTTGCGCCGCCCGAGCCGCGGCCGGCCAAAGGAGGATGCCGAGGGCCGTCAGTAAAAGGCCCAGCGCCGGCATCGATGCGGATGATTCCCGAGGTTTCAAGACGGTCCTTTCTTGCTGCGCAACGCTACTCCGGAGCGCCCGGTTCAGTAAATGGTGAAGGAGCCGGACCCAATGCGGTTCCCGTTCACAAACAAATCGACGCGGTATGTGCCGCGGACCCACCTCCCGGGGACCTGCCAGCCTCGGCCGGAATTGTAGACCAGCTCGGTCAAGCCCGCGGCTGCAAACGTATTGAGGGTTTCATTTCCAAATACCCGGCCATTCGGGTAGTACCAAGTTACATAGATCGTGAAATTGACCTGGTAGGCATTGGAAGGACAGGTAAGGTGGAGTTCCCAACCGACAAAACGCGTGGTGCGATGATTGAACTGCACCTGGTAGATACGCCCGCCCAACGGCGGCAGCGTGGGGCCGGACTCGAAAAACTTGATCTCTTTGAAACTGGCGCCGGGCACGGGGAAACCCGGCAGGTTGCCGGCCGGCGGCTGAACCACCCGTGGCGGCGGCGCGGCGGTGACACTCACGTAGGTGTTGGCCGTCTTGATCCCGCCGGAGCCGATGGCGGTGAGCGTGTAGTTGGTCGACTCGCGCGGCGACACGTTGGTGGCGCCTGCCAGCCCGACTTTGCCGATGCCCGGCTCGATGTCCACATCCGTGGCGTTAACGGAAGTCCACCGCAGGATCACGGACTGTCCGGCCTCAATTGTGCTCCGGTCGGCTTCCAGCGTGACCGTGGGCGTCAGGTTTTGCTTTTCCAGGGTCACGAACGGCGTCACCGTTTCGCCAGCCGTCACGGTAACGGAGTTCTCCCAGGTTTTATAACCCGCCAGAGTAACGCGCAGGCGATAAGTGCCGGGCGCCATTCCCGACAAGCGCAGTTCTCCCGCCGGGCTGGTCATGCCTTTGGGCTCGTCGTTGACATAGACCTGCGCCTCGCCGGGTTGCGATTGGACCTTGAGTGTTCCTGTGGCCGGGGCGGGCGGCGGTGTCTCCTCAGGCTTGGAAGCTTTTTTCAAGGCTTCGATCAGCTCATCCGTGGCGCCGGCCTGGCGAAACTGGCTCTCCAGATCGTCCGACATGCGGAAGCTGATGCCGTTCCCCTCCACCACGCGGGCAATCTCCGTGCTCGACACGCTGCCTTTCAGCAAATCCAAAACGTCCTTGGTGGAGAGAGGCTTGCCCTTGGCCGCGGTCAACGGCGCGGCGGTGGCCATTGCTGCCAGCATGAACAATATCCAGCACCAGCGCAGCACGCTTTTCTTGCCACCGGCACGGCAATTGTCGGCCTCGGGAGGGTGGGTCATGGTTATTCGCTGAAACCTAAGGAGCGGCTTCAAACCGAAGTTGCCGCGATTCCGCATGGCGCCTTGTCTTTGCAACCAGGGGCCTGGACTGAAACCGTCGATCGGCCCGCGTTCAGCTTTCCTGAGGGGACAACCTCGCTTCGAGCCGATTCTATCTTAACAACCGGTCATGAACAAGCCCCGCCGGCTGGAGGAAGCGGTCCGGTCGGATCGGGGTGCTTGGCGGAATTTCTGGAGAGGTGTTTTCGCGGTGGGATTCGCTCCATCGCCGGGCAACGCTCAATTAATCTGGAAGGTTCCACTGGCGATGCGCGTGTTTCTATAATAGATATCAACCCGGTAGGTGCCCGGGGTCCAATGTCCGGGTTCGAGGTACCCATAACCGAGGGAATGCCAGGAACTTCCCCAGTCCGCTTCCACGTGAGCGGAATTGATTTGCCGGGCCATTGCTGTTCCGTCGGACCTGTACCACACGGCCTCCACCTGGAAATCGATGCGGCGTCCCGGTGGGGGGTATTGCAGGTCGAGTTCCCAGTAGATGGACCGCGAAGTGAAGCGGTCGAAACTGTATCGATAGACGCGCTGGGATTGGTCCAGGGTCAAGTCGTGCGGTCCCTCATAGAACTGTACGGCCGGCGTCTTCAATCCCGGAATGGGAATTCCCGTGGAAGGAGCGGCCGGGGGCGGCGACTGGGGGGGAACAGGATTTTCTTTCGGCGTGCTGGCCGGAGATTTTTGGGCCAGGGTGACGTACACGGTTTGCTCTGCGCCCGCGTCAATCGTCAGAGGCTTTTCGTAGCTCTGATAACCCGGCAAAGAAACCCGCAAGTTATAAGTTCCGGGTTTCAAATCCGGCAGGCGGATTTCGCCCTCGGGGCTGGTCATCCCCTTGGGTTCATCGTTCAAATAAATCTCGGTCTCGCCGGGGGTGGTTTTCACCACCAACCCTCCGGTTTGCGGCTTTTCTGCTTCCGCGTGGCGTTGCGACGCGCGCCGCAGTGCGGCAACCACGTCGTCGGCGCCTCCCGCGTCGCGAACTCTCTGCTCGCTTTCGGAGGTAAATTCGAAATCAATGCCCCGATCGTCCACAATCGCGCTGACGCGGCTGCTCGGCACGCCGCCTTCCAGCAGTTCCAGCACTTCCTGTTCGTTAAGGGGTTTGCCTTGCTGGGCGGCAGGGGTACGCGTCACCGTCATCATCAGGAACGCAAGAAAGGCGGCGCTTAATGCTGTTATGGAGGCTCGGTAGGTTGCACGTTGCATGCCGGAACCGCTCAGACCTCGGGTCAAAATCCTTTGCGAGCTGCTCTATCTCCAGTGAATTCCATATTACCCCAAGGGATGTGGCCGCACAAGGATGCTGCCCCGGATGTCGCCGCGGCGTGCCCCTATTGCTGCTGGAATCAGGGTGGGGGAATTCTTTACCGGGCCCGTCGCGCCGCGAGGAACGCTTCCAGTGCCTGCCGCGAGGTGTGTTGCGGCGCGTACCCAAATACGGATTTGAGATGCGTTGTGTCCGCCACCCAAGGGTAACGAATCAGGTCGAGAATCCCTGCTGGAAAAGGCGAAAGACGGAGCTTCCAAAGGAGGTTGGTCACCGGATAGAGAATCGCTGCCGGCAGCGCCCACGGATGCTTTCCGCTGGCGCGAACCACGTCGCTGTAACGGATTGTGCCGTCGCCTGCGCAGTTGAAGATGCCGGCCGCCTCGGCTTTCACGGCGCGGAAAAGGATGGCGCTCATGTCCTCCTCGGAAAGAAATTGGAAGGGCGGATCCGTTCCGCGCACCTGGAACATCCACGGAAACCGGCGCCATGGCCAATCCACCATTTTCGAAACAATGTTCTGCGTGTGCGGGCCCAGCACAATCGCCCCGCGCAGGAGGGTGACCTGCATATCCGGGTGCTGCTCCCGGAAATCCTGGACCACGCGATCGATTTCGGCTTTGTGGTGGGAATAGAGATATCGGGGAGTGCCGGTGGGTTTGGTCTCCTCGGGTATCCAGGGTTCTTCGCCGGGGTTCAGCGGATTCACATACGCCGTCGTGCTGCCGCAATAGACCACACGTTTCAAACCCACGGCGGCGGCGGCGCGGAGAAAGTTGAGCGAACCTTGTATGTCCACCTCACGGTGGCGGCGCCGATCGTGGAGAGGATTGAATTGCCAAGCAAGGTGCAGGCCGGTGTTGATCCGGCGTTTCGTCCAGAACTCCGCCAGGAGCTCCCAGGGCGCGGTCAGATCAAAATGGAGAAACTCCGCCGCACAAGGCAATTCGAATTCCCGGTGGTGGATGTCCATGCCCAGGATGAATTCGCAATCCGCATCGGCCCCCAGCCGCCTCATAAGCTGCCGGGCCAAATATCCGCTGCTTCCCGTAATTGCCAGTCGCAGTTTCATGGCGGGCCCCCTCTTAGGGTGCATCAGGAATGCGTGAGGATTATAATCACGCCGGAAGAGTGGAGCAACCCAGAGTGCTGTAGGCAGGGTTGCCTGCTGGAATGGTGCCGGCGATGGAAGTGCATTTTCGCCAGCCAGGAAAATCCCGATGCGAAGGAAATACGAAAGATTTTCGATTTTTGCGGCGGGTCTCGGGCCCGCCCTCGGTCTGATTGCCATACTGCTCATGCCACTCGTGGCGCGTGGCCAGGGGGGACGCATGACGGTTAGCGTGGGCCCTGCCGGCGCCGACATCATCGGCACGGACAATGTCGCCATCCAGAAGGCTGTGGATCGCGTCGCGGCAGCGGGCGGCGGTACGGTGGTGATCAAGGCCGGATCTTATTTGCTCGCTGATTCTGTGCGGCTGGCCAGCCACATCCGGTTGCGCGGTGAGGGGCCGGAGAAAACCGTGCTGAAGAAGGTTCCGGGTGCGCGGAGCAAACTGAAGCTCGACGCCGATTATGGTGAGATGATCGCTACGGTGGAAGACGCCAGCGGGTTTGCTCCGGGAATGGGTGTTACGATTGTTGACAAAGTCAGCCGCGAGGGCTGGACGCCCAGCGTCCGCACCATCGTCAGCATTGAGGGGAACACCCTCCACCTCGATCGTTTTTTGCAAATGGATTATTCCGTCGCCAACCACGGCGAGGTCTTCAATACATTTCCTCTCGTTGCGGGATTCAATGTGGAAGACGTGCAGGTTGAGGACCTGAGTGTGGACGGCAGCCGCACCGGCAGCGGCATCCTGGATGGCTGCCAGACGGGCGCGATTTACTTCTTTCATTCCCGGCGCATGACGATTCGCAACTGCGTGGCCCGCAATTACCCGGGCGACGGCATCAGCCTGCAATTCGTGGAAGAACCGGTGGTGGAGAACTGCGAGGCGGAGGACAACGCCTACTTGGGCATTCATCTGGGCACGGGCGCGCTGCGCGGCATCGTGCGCAACTGCCGCGCTCATGACAACGGCCAGGATGGTTTTTTCCTCTGCTGGCGCGTTCAGAACGCGCGCTATGAGCGGAACCAGTCATGGAACAACGGCCGGGACGGAATCTCATTAGGGCATAAGGATACGGATAATATCTTTATCGGGAATTCGTCGAGCGGGAACGGCCGCGCCGGCATTTATTTTCGCGATGAAGTGGCCGCCAACGCGGCGAACCGCAACGCCTTCGAAGAGAATACCCTGGAGGACAACGGCCGCCCCGGCGAGCCGGGTTATGGAATCCGGATCGAGGGTGAGACGCGCGACCTTAAATTCGTTTCCAACACCATCCGATCTCACCGCGTCAGTGGAGTCGTCGTCCAGCCGGTGGGAATTTACATTGGGCCGAAGGCAGATTTTATTGTCGTTGAACGAAACTTGTTCTTGGGTGACGTGCAGAAGGCGATGATCGATGAATCCCAAGGCGGCCACAATCAATTGGCTGAGCCCCGCGGCCGGTGAGTCCAGGTTTCCCGCAAGGGGGATCAGCCGTGACGCGGCGAAGCAAGCGCCTTTTTGATCTCGGCTTCCCATTGGGGAGTCACCACGGAGGTGAAAACGAAGAGCGGGTAAAGTTCAGCAAATATGCGCTCAACCGCTCCGGCGAAGGCGGGAGTGCCGAGACCACGCGCGTTGGGCAGGAAAACTTTGCGCACCACCCAGGCGTGGAGCGTTTGCCAATCTTCCGCGCGGCGTGGCAGCCCGGGGTGTTGCGTCCATTCGCCTTTCTCCTCGCGGTGCCAGTAGGTTTCGAATCGCCGGGCTCGGACGACGCGCGCCAGAAGGGTCTCAAAGAGTTTTGGGTGCGCAGCAACGCGCTTGCGGAACGAGGTTTCAAGCGCCGCCTTGGGTCCGCGCCAACTGCCGTAAATGGAAAAGCCGACGGTCAGGCAATCCGCCGAGAGCCCGACATACAGGCGGCCCGCGTGGCCGCGGTCGTGGCGGCCGTCGTAAACGTAAAGATAGTAATTCGATTTGTAGGGGCTTTTGTCTTTGCTGAAACGGATGTCGCGGTTGATGCGGGAAAAGCTGCCGTTGGTTTTGCCTCCAACTTCGAAGTGGGGGTTGATCTTCAGAAGGGCTGGGGTGAGCGCTTCCAGCAGGCCGCGAAAGGCGCCCACAACATGCTGGTCATAGCGCGCGCGGTTCTCGTCGAACCAGGCCTTCTGGTTGTTATGCGCCAGCTCCTCGAAAAAGAGAAACGAATCGGCAGTGAAGCCTTGAAAGGTGTTCGCCACGGTTATCTCCTGAGAAAAGCCGCTGATTGCGAACTTCATTATACCCGGCGCCCGGAACCTTGGCATCTGATTCATGGACGAACGGGCATTGGGGAGAGTGGTGGTAACGTCGGGCTCTTGGGGGTGGGAAAGGCGCCCATTTTTAATCTGCTGCGCTCCGGTCGTTCACCCCTTCCTGGAGACTTCCGGTTGCGCGACCACGTTGCATCAAGAGATGATTACGAGTAATGTCTTCCTCAATTTCAAGGAGGTTAGGGTGTCTGTTACCCGGAAATAAGGAGGTGTGGAGTGGTGGTGACCAAACAGCTTTCCGTGATGGTAGAGAACAAGCGTGGGGCTTTGGCGGAACTCTGTTCCCGGCTGGCGGAGAAGGCCGTGAACATTGTCGGGCTGATGGTCCCGGAACAGATGGGAGTGGCGCCGATTCGCCTGGTCGTGAACAATACGGACACAGCGCGCAAAGTGTTGGAGGGGATGGGGCTGAAGTTTACGGAAGAGGATGTGCTGGCTGTGCAAGTGTCAAATCGTCCGGGGGCTTTGGGGAAACTGACGCGCAAGTTGGCAGATAACAAACTGGATGTGAAGTACGCATACGCCACGATCGCGAAAGGAGTAGACAAGGCCACCGTCATTCTTGCGCTGTCGGAACCCTCGGTGGCGGCTAAGGTCCAATGACCACATTGGATAAGACGTTATGAGGTAATTGGAAAGGCGATAACAACCTCGCGTGTCCCGAAGATTATCCCGCTATTTCGCTTTCTGATTGACAGGCGACAGGCCCTGCGTCGGCCAGGCGAAATCGTGGAATTCGCCGGTGCGGTCAAATCCCCCCAAAGGGATGGGTTGCGACGGATTGACAGGAATGCCTGTGCCGCGGACCCGCGCCAGCACTTCCGCCTCGTGGATGCGCGAAGCATCATATTCGACGATCAAGTCCTGACCTTCGAAGGAGAGTCCGCGGATTCCGTAAACCGTGGACAGCCGCGAAAGATGCTCGAGATCCTTGGGGGTCAATTCCTTCACCAGCTTATACCGAGTTTTCAGGAAGGTCATTGGACTTACCTCATGGGCATTATGTATTTTGGATTTTGGATTGACGACCGCCGATTCCCGCGCTCTTTCCTCGATCGAAAATCGCAAATCCAAAATCCAAAAGGGTCAGATCTCCACCTGGCGCAGTCGCAGAGCATTGGTGATGACCGAGACGGAGCTGAAGGTCATGGCTGCCGCCGCGAGCATCGGGCTCAAGCGCCAACCCAAGAGAGGGTAGAGCACGCCTGCCGCCACCGGTACCGCAACCACATTATAGACGAAGGCGAAGAAAAGGTTTTGGCGGATATTGCGCAGCGTGCTGCGGCTCAGGCGGCGAGCGCGGACGATGCCCCGCAGGTCACCTTTCACCAAGGTAATTCCGGCGCTTTCCATGGCGACATCCGTGCCGGTTCCCATGGCGATGCCCACGTCCGCTTGCGCGAGCGCCGGCGCGTCGTTGATGCCGTCGCCGGCCATGGCCACGATGCGGCCCTGCGCCTGAAGTTGTTTCACGATCTCACCCTTGCGCGCCGGTTGGACTTCCGCCTCAAAGGCATCGATCCCCAATTGGCGCGCCACGGCTTCCGCCGCGCTGCGGTTATCCCCCGTTAGCATGACAAGGCGCAGGCCCTCCTGATGGAGAAGCCGAAGGGCTTCGGGGGTCGAAGCCCTGATAGGATCTTTCACCGCGAGCACTGCCGCGGGCTGGAGGTCGATGGCAAGGAAAATTACGGTGGATCCATCGCGACGCAGTTCCTCAGCCTCATGCAGCAATCTGGCGGGAGGGATCGCGAGCGACTCAAAAAGGGCGGCGTTCCCGAGCGCCACGGCCTTGCTTTCCACAGTGCCAGTCACACCTTGGCCGGTGAAAGAGCGGAAGTCCTTGACCTCAGAAAGCGAGAGCGTGCGCTCTTCCGCCGCGGCAAGAATGGCGCCGGCCAGGGGATGTTCGCTGCCGCGCTCCAGGCTTGCGGCCAGTTGCAGCACTTCCAGCTCGGTCCAGCCCGGCTGGGGCTTGATGGCGGCAAGGCGCGGCTTGCCCTCGGTTAGGGTTCCTGTCTTGTCGATGACCAACGTATCGACTTTGGCGAGAATCTCGAGGGCCTCGGCGTTCCGGATCAGCACGCCCGCCATCGCCCCTCGCCCCGTGCCCACCATGATGGACATGGGCGTGGCCAATCCCAAAGCGCAAGGGCAGGCGATAATCATTACGGCAACGGCGCTTATCAGCGCGTGGGCAAGGCGAGGTGGCGGGCCAAAGACGGACCAGGCAACAAAAGTGAGGGCCGCGATGCTGACCACCGCTGGTACAAAATAGGACGCCACGACGTCGGCCAGGCGCTGGATGGGGGCGCGGCTGCGCTGTGCAGCGCTGACCATCGCCACGATTTGCGCCAGCAGCGTTTCATTGCCCACGCGCTCCGCGCGCATTACGAAGCCTCCCGTACCGTTCACCGTGCCGCCCGTGACGCGGTCTCCAGCGCGCTTTTCCACCGGAATGGGTTCGCCCGATACCATCGACTCATCCACGGAGCTCGCGCCTTCAAGCAGGCTTCCGTCCACAGGAATCTTTTCGCCGGGACGCACGCGCAAGCGGTCACCGCGATGAACGTGCTCCACAGGAACATCCTCCTCGCCGCCGTCGGGGCACAGCCGTCGGGCGGTTTTGGGTGCAAGTCCCAGCAGGGCTCTCAGCGCGCTGCTGGTGCGGCGGCGCGCGCGCAACTCGAGCACTTGCCCAAGAAGAACGAGGGTGGTAATGGCGGCAGCGGCCTCGAAATACACCGGGACTTCGCCGGAAGAGAGCCGGAAAGATGGTGGGAAGAGTTGGGGCAAGGCCGTGGCCAGGATGCTATAGAGGTAGGCGGTGCCCGTCCCCATGGCGATGAGCGTGAACATGTTGAGACTACGATTGACGACGGATGTCCAACCCCGTTGAAAGAATGGCCAGCCTCCCCACAGGACCACCGGAGTCGCAAGAACCAACTCGATCCAGGCAAGCAGCCTAGGGGTTAGGGTGTGGCCGAGGGGTGGCGCCCCCAGCATGGCGGACATGGCTAGAACGACTAGGGGCGTCGTCAGCGCCAGACTGATCCAAAATCGCCGCGCCATGAGGCGAAGTTCGGGGTTGATGTCCTCTTCCTGCGTAATGGTAAGAGGTTCGAGCGCCATGCCGCACTGGGGACACGCGCCAGGGCCGGACTGGCGGACCTCCGGGTCCATCGGGCAAGTGTAGAGGGCGCCGGGAACCGCGGCCTGCGTGGCGATGCGGCGGGAGGGGGGGGCGAGGAAAGCTTCAGGATCGGCCTGGAATTGCTCGAGGCAGGATTCGTTACAAAAGTAGAATTGCTGCCCCTGGTATTGATAGGAACCCGCCGCGTCTTCGGGTGTTATCTCCATTCCGCACACAGGGTCAATCACGCGATCCTACCTCATATCGATCATATGCCAGCTTGGCGCAAAGCGACAAGTGATGCTTACGGAATTGCGCCTTCCCTATGTTAGAATCGCGGCAACGCAGAAGTATCAAGGAGGAAGGCTGATGGCGAAAAAAACTGATTTACTGAAAGCAGCGGAAAGCCCTGACCCTGTGGTGGCGGCAACCCTGGCGGGGATTATCTATCAGGCTAAACTGTTCAACCGGCAGGCAAGGGTCAACGTCCCGGAGGAAGAAGTGGTGGTGGAAGTCATCAGCCTCTGGCGAATCGTGATGGACGCCCTAAGTTCCGATTCGATGCCTGCGCCCGGCGCATAAGGACGACCAGGGGATTGCCGGCAGTCGTCACGCTAGCGGTTGGACCCGCGGGCGAGGTCCAGGACGAAATTCTGGATGCGGGCATCCTCCCAGTCGGTGGCGCCCACCACTTTTTCCGCGACCAGACCGCGGTGGTCCAATATGTAAGTTTCAGGAAATTGAAACGTGCCATAGCGGGCCGCGAGCGCCTGGTCCGGATCCCGCCCCACAAGATAGGAAATGTGATTCTTCTGAACATAATCCTGAAGCGCCTCTTGATTCTGGTCGACGCTTACGCTGAGCACAATCACCCCGCGATCCCGCATTTTCTCCGCGAACTGTTCCAGGCTGGGAGTTTCTTCCACGCAAGGGGGGCACCACGTTGCCCAGAAGTGCAGCACGACAATCTGCCGGCGGTAGGTTTTCAAATCCAACGATCCCGAAGGAAGCGCCGGCACGGAGAAATCCGGCGCACTGTCGCCGATGGCTACGGGACGCGCCTGGCGTTGGCGCAGGGCGAAGTAAGCGGCCCCTCCCAGAATCACGATCAGCACGGCGGCTTTAACGGCGTTGGTTTTGCTCATGTCAGAAGGGTCTATTATAATGCATCGGGTGATCGGGCCATCGGATGATCTGGCCATTTACAAAAACCATGGACTGAATAATCGAATACCGCAACTGCTCCGTGATGCAAAGGCCCGATGACCCGACGGTGGATTCAGGGGATGTGCGCGGACCAAAATGCGCGGGTGTCGGTCATCATCCCGGCCCGCAACGAAGAGGTTAACATCGCGCGGGTGGTGAGGTCACTCGCGAAGCAGCAGGGCATCCGCGAAATCCTGGTGGTGGATGACCAGTCGGCCGACCGAACGGGGGAAATCCTGGCCGCGCTGCAAGCGGAAATTCCTCTCCTCCGCACTCTACGCGTGGAGTCATTGCCGGAAGGCTGGCTGGGGAAGACGCACGCGGTGGTCAAGGGAGCGCGCGCGGCCACCGGAGACTGGCTGCTTTTTACCGACGCCGACACTGAGCACCTGGCGGGAAGTCTGGCTGAATTGCTGCAACGGGCGGAGGATGAGCACGCCGACCTGCTTTCTGTTTCGCCGGGTCAGGAGACGCCGACCTGGTGGGAGAAAGCCGTCATCCCCTTCGTGTATGTGAAACTTGCTTCCCTCTTCCGCTTCGCGGAGGTTTCCGATCCGCATTCGCGCGCGGCCGCTGCCAACGGTCAGTACGTGCTGGTGCGAAAGGAAGTTTATGAGCGGAGTGGCGGGCACGAGGCGGTGAAGGCAGAGATTCTCGAGGATGTGGAACTGGCGCGGAAAATTAAAGCGCTGGGGGGCAAACTACTATTCCTGCCAGGCGCGCGGTGGGTTCGGACGCGCATGTACCACAGTTTTCGGGAGATGTGGCAGGGCTGGACCAAGAATCTCTACCTTCTCTACCAGGGAAACCTATCCAAGATGCTTGCGGCGGTGGCGTCACTCTGGCTTTTGGATTTGTTCCCCGTACTTGCTTTTATCGCGGCCTGTCTGTGGATAGCTTTTGTCCGCGCCGGCGGTGCGGTCACGCTGATGGCCCTGGGCTTGTTCCTGCTGGCGCTGGCGCGCCAATGGAACTACGGGCGGGCCCTGGGGCATTGGGGGTTTGATCCGATTCTGGCGAGTTACCAGCCGATCGGCGCCGCCCTGCTGGGGGCCTTGCTGCTGGGATCGGTGCGCGCCTACCGCGCGACGGGAAGCATCGAATGGAAAGGGCGTCATTACGCCACGAAAGGAAAGGGATGATCTACGTCACGCGGCGAGCGGAGTTTTCCGCCTCGCATTATTACCACAATCCGCAATTCACCCCGGAAGAGAACCGGCGGGTCTTTGGCAAATGCAGCAATCCCCTGGGGCATGGTCACAATTACACCGTGGAAGTGACGGTGAGTGGCGAGATTAATCCCACCACGGGCATGGTGCTCGACCTCAAGGATTTGAAGATGCTATTGGAGCAAGAGGTCATCCGATTGATGGATCACAAATTCCTGAATAAGGAAGTCCCTGCCTTCGCGGACAAGAACCCCACCACCGAAAACATCGCCGTGGAGATTTGGAATCTGCTGGCGCCGAAACTTGCGCACGGCGAGCTGCATCGAATTAGGGTGTACGAAACGGCGGACTTATTTGTGGATTATTACGGAGAATGATGGTCCACCTGACGCGACGCTACCGATTCTCGGCCGGGCATCGGCTACACAACGATGCCTTAAGCGCGGAGGAGAATCGCCGTGTTTATGGAAAGTGCAACAATCCCGCCGGGCACGGGCACAACTATCTTTTGGAAGTGACGGTGGCGGGCGCCATCGATCCTGCCACTGGTATGGTCTTTGACCTCGTGGCGCTGGATGGAATCGTTGCCGAGCGGGTGCTCGAGAAGCTCGACCACAAGAATCTGAACCTGGACATGGAGAACTTTCGCACGCAAGTCCCCACGACAGAGAACCTGTGCCTGGAGATCTATAATCTTCTGCGCGCTCCTTTGGAGGAGGCGGGGGCAGAGCGCGGCCTGTGCCTTGACCGTGTGCGGCTGGAAGAGACGAGCTTGAATTCATTTGAGTATGTGTCCGGGCACGCCGGCGGCAGGAAGGGAAAGGGTTAAGAAAATCATGAAAGCAGATGAGCTGGAGAAGCTCGAGGAGCTTGAAACCACAGCGCCGGTTGACCCGATTGCCGGGGCGGTCCGCAAACTGATTGCGGAAGTGGGAGAGGATCCGGATCGGGAGGGCATCCTGAAGACTCCGGGGCGCGTGGCGAAATCCCTGCGCTTCCTGACCAGTGGTTACCAGCAGGACATCGACAAGGTGCTGAATGGAGCGCTTTATTCGGTGGCGTATGACGAAATGGTGATCGTCAAGGACATTGAGGTTTTCAGCCTCTGCGAACATCACCTGCTCCCGTTTTTCGGGCGTTGCCACGTGGCTTACGTTCCCAATGGCAAGGTGATTGGTCTGAGCAAGATCCCCCGCATCGTGGATGTTTTCGCGCGGCGGTTGCAGGTGCAGGAACGCCTGACGGTGCAAGTGGCTGAGACCCTGATGGACAAGATCAAACCGCAGGGAGTCGGCGTCATCATCGAGGCGCGGCACCTCTGCATGATCATGCGCGGCGTGGAGAAGCAAAACTCCATCGCGGTAACCTCTCATATGCTGGGAGTCTTCCGCGACTGTGAAGGCACGCGATCGGAATTCCTGCGGCTCCTCAAAGAGCGGGTCTGAGAAAAAAGTAAACATGCGGATGGCCAACTCCGAGCGCCGGATAAGACGGCCCAGGGGAAAACTTGCAGGCAAGGCCGTGCTGATAACGGGCGCGAGCCGGGGGATTGGTCTCGCGATCGCGCGCGCCCTGGACAGCGAGGGCGCCAGGCTGATCCTGGTGGGGCGAAATCGCGGTCCTCTGGCCCGCGCGGCGAAGCAGATTCCCGGCACGGTGATGAGCGTGCCCGCGGATGTCACCCAGCCCGGCGATGTGAAGCGGCTCATCGCCGCCCTACGAAAGCAAATCCGCCGCCTCGATGTTTTGATCAACAATGCCGGGGTTTTTACCTTCAAACCCTTCGCCAAAACCACCCTGGAGGATTGGCGGCGCAGTCTCGAAACGAACCTCACTTCCATTTTCCTCACCACCCAGGCGGCGTTGCCCCTCCTCAAGCGCAGCCAGGGCGACGTGGTGAACATCCTTTCCATTTCCAGCCGCGTCGCGTTTCCAAACTGCTCGGCGTATGCCGCCGCGAAATTCGGCGCACGGGGATTGACGGGCGTGCTGCGCCGCGAGCTCCGCGCGGAGGGCATCCGCGTGATGGCCGTGTTGCCGGGGATGACAGAAACGCGAATGAAAGATGAGCTGAATTTCCCCGTGCGCGGCGAGGACTTGTTGCAGCCCGAGGACGTGGCGGCCGCCGTGTTGAGCGCGCTGGTGCAGCCTCGGCACGCCACGGTGGAAGAAATTCTCATCATGCCTTCCCGAGGCGCACTCGGTGGGGAAAATTGAGTCACACGCGGCATGAACCAAAGTCCACCCCGCCGGCCACCGCCCCTTTAATCCCGTGCAGCAGGCCAATCCCGCTAAGCCGACTTGCCGGTTGCCGATTTGGCCTTGGGCAGGGCCGGCAGGTTTTCAAGATACTCTCGAATGGCTTCGTGGTCCTGAGGTTCCATCGTCTTGAAGAGGACACCCATGCCCATCTTTTCGACGTGATAAGCGACGTGGGCTGTGGCGGTAACGACTCGGTCCCTATGGTCGAGGTTGAAACGGACGGTGAGGGGAGAACCCACGGGGAGCGGGGTGGTGGTTTCAATGAACATGCCGCCCAGGCTGATATCGCGCGAGAAGGCCAAGGACATGCATTGCTCACTTTGCACCTGGGTGGCAAGCGGCGCGCGCGGCAAGATCCTCCGGTCCCCCGTTTTCTGATGGATCAGGCGGAGCAGGGTGTGACGATCGTCGGCGCTGATTTCCGTAAATTCCGCCGCCGCGCCTTGCCCCGCCACGATATATCGAACGATGGCTTTGGCCTGAATGACCGGCAGATGCCGGGCGGGACGAAAGCGCACGGATACTTCATTCCCGGGATCAAGGCCGTCGACGTCGGTCAGAAAGAGCCCTCCGCCGCTCAGGGTGATGGCTGTGCCGCGGAAACACTTCTCTCCGGCCGTACAATCCACCGCCACTCGGACGCTGAGACGCGGATACCGCCTTGGGTGCGCTTTGCCCAATTTTCTACCCGAAGATTTAAGTGCTACAATTAAACTGGTTTTTACTTTAACACGAATTTGCTGGCTTGTCATGGCCTCGCCCGCCACCCGAGAATCGCGGTTGAGTGGTTGCATGGGGGTGCGGAGGGTTAAAAGCTTAGATCGGCGCGACCCGAGACGCCTCAAGGAGGGCCGCGCGTGTTTTTGCCACTCCTTTTTGTCCTCATGCTGAC
>Ga0326727_10012971_pt1 | contig 18747 bp, 18 predicted proteins | sample MB2enrmetagenome_FD_207643 | JGI IMG/M metagenome (GOLD analysis project Ga0326727, IMG submission 207643) | Lab enriched peat soil microbial communities from McLean, Ithaca, NY, United States - MB29MY | ecosystem: Environmental > Terrestrial > Soil > Wetlands > Peat | place: USA: New York...
GGCAACAGGGCGGAAGAATCGGTCCTCCGACATGCGGCACCAGGGCGGTTACCATCGGACAGACGTGCATGTCCGTCATGCGAGCGGCTGGCATACCCACGGCTCAATCCTCCTGACTCATGCTCTCATCTCTGAAGAAGACTTTCCGCCTACATAAAGAGGCCCGCGGCCACTCCGACTCCCAGTTCCACGTACGATTTTTGGGTTTCGATAATCCTGGCAGGGTCGCTCTTCGTGCAAGCGAGCTTCACTGCGTTGGCGATTGACCTCGCCGCGGCAAATGGCGGCACCGGTACCGATGGCCCACCTGGTGAAGCGAATCCGGGGCCCGTCTGGTATGCCGCCATCGCCAAAATGCCCGCCACTGAAGCCGGACCCGCGGCTTCGGCCGGTACTTTCGCCGCGCCTCGAGTGGTGTCGCCCGGCCGAAGCATCCATTGAACAGCGGCAGTGACAGCCGCCTTGTCCGCCGCAGCCATTTCACTGCCGCAGGCATGTTGGAAGCACAGGCAACCCCACCATAGTGCTTCACGTGGCGGCAGCGCATGCGCAAGGAATTCGATTCCCGCAATATATTGTTTTTGGGCCATCAAGGCATCGATGAATGGAAGCGGCCCCATTCCGTCCTGCATCAGAGCGCGCACCTCCCTGGTTAGAGGAAAGCGTGCACAGATTTCAGCTGCTGTCGCTGCCTCGATCTTAACCAGTGGTGCGTTGCTCACGGTCCAATCCCCCACTAATTGATTTGGACGAGGACGCCCTGGACTTGGATCTGCATCCCTTGGATGGTAATGCCCTCTGGCGTCATGGTGATCGTATTCATTCCGCCCGCCACCGACAGAGTGATCTGAGTGAGGCTTTGGATCGTGATGGTCCCCATCCCGCCGTCAACGGTGATACCGCTCGGGGTTATCTCGATCTTCTGGTCCACGCCGTCGAGGAGCCCGCGTTTGATGGTAACGCTCTGCTCCTCGCCGACCTCAATTTCAACGCCCTGGGTGGAGTTTGACGCAGTTGCCGGAAGCGGCGGCGGCCCAGCCGTAATGCGGACGCCACCCATACCGCGCAGATTCACGTTGCCCTTCAGCTCATCGATGTCGCTCGACAGAAGTGTAATTGCGCACGGGTCGGGCGGGGCTGGCGGAATTGCCGGCCGGCTGACGAACTCCATCTGGTTAGCTACAACTGTGTAACTCCCGTCGAAAGTGCGGGCCTCATCCCTCTTGTTGTCTCCCCCGCCCGATCCGCCGCCAAAATCGCTCTTATTCTGACTCATCAGAATCCTCCCTTTCGACTCACGCCAATCTTTTCATTCATGGCCTGCCCTGCCTACTTTAGCTCTGCACCGTCCCGATCTGGGTACCACTGCTGTCAACCACGACTTCCGGCGGATCGGGTGTATCCAGCCTCCTTTCACCGGCAATACCCAGGAAGATCGGGAGAGCCATCGCACTGACGAGGCCCGTGACTTCGAGTGCTCCTAAAATCGTGGACGTTGCGCTGAACTGCTTCCGATTTGTGAAAGCACCTGAATCTGGCTTATTATCGATCGTTGCTTGTTTGGGATCCGCGCTGTAAAGTATGTCCAATTGGAATTTGTAAATATCCTCCATATGCTTGTGTATTCCTTGAATATCCATCAGTGCCATAATCAGGGCGTCCGTCAGGAGCTGAAATGTGATTACGATCGCCGCGCGCCAATCGTCGTCATGGGTCGCCGCGTTGGCTATCAGAAAGATGGTAGTCGCGGCCATGAGGGCGGTTCCGAGAACCCTGCAGCAGGATTGAATTCCTGTCTTGTTGTGCACGTCGAGAGTAATGCGCCGGGGGCCAAGGTTGATGTCGAAAACCTGCCCAATCACGAAATTCGCGCTCGTGCCCATCGTGAGCTGCATATTCCCGCCCAAGTCGCTGCCCAGCATAGTATTGAACTCGTTCGGCATGCTCAAGCCCCCGTCCATGTACAGCGTTTGCCAAGCGTTTGGGTTGATACACACCTGCAAGTTACTGCCTAGCGCCAATTGGAAGTTAGTCGGAAAGGCGATCTGCACATTGCTGCCGTACACCACGGCTGAATTCAACCCCAACATAGCCTGCGGCTCAGGTTGAGGGTAGAGATTCTTGTTTGGCCCGCCGCCGCCGCTACCCCCGGTGCCGGGTATGCCGCCAAAAGCCGTGGCTCGAGCGCTCAGAGTTCCCATTCTGTTCTCCTCCTGCTCTTTACGACGTACCGGGCAACCTGCCGACGGTCACCGTTTTGGCGCCAGGCACTCTCTGGCCGATCTGACGCCCAGTAGTGTAGGACGTGTCGAACTCGGTGTTTATGACCATGTGGCGCTCCGAATGAATCGCCAGGTGCTCTTTCCCCTGTTCATCCACGAATAGAATTCCGTTAAAGTTTTTCCCGGCGGTTCCATTCACCGTCGCCGACTTGATGCCCGCGAACTTTTTCGCCCCCGGCAACCGGAACGCCGGCATGTTCGCCGCATTGTACACGCTGCCGATGATCATGGGCTGGTCAGCATCACCTTCTTCGAAAATCACCACCACTTCGTGGCCAATCCGCGGCCAAAAGAATGCGCCCCAGCCTTTGCCCGCCCACACTTGGGCGACGCGCAACCAGCAGGAGCTATTGGCGTCCTTCTTCCCTTCGCGGTCCCAATGAAACTGCACCTTCACGCGGCCATACCTATCACAAAAGATCTCTTCGCCTGCGGGACCCACTACGGTCGCGGTCTGGATGCCAGCGATCACCGGTTTCGGAGTCACGCGCTGCGGGCGATAGCGCAGACTGGCCGGAATGCAAGTGAAGTGATTTTCGTAACTGTACTCCGGCGTCTCATCGTGGCTGCGGTAACCGAATTGACGCGCGCCGTGCTCGACCTGTGTCAACAGGTACTGGGCGTTGGCATCGAAATGCCGCGCCAGCGTGAACTTGTACCCCGCCGCGAAGTTGCCGCAATTGCTCGCTCCCCGGATCTCCAGGCACGCAACGTCTTCCTGCTCCATGCGCAGCCGAACGGTGCGGTCGCGATCCTCGAAGATGCGCTTGAGATCTTGTTGCCGTGGAGCTCCGTTGGGGTCGATCCCGTCGAAGCGCTGCGCATACCCGCCGGGGTAATCGTAGATTTCCAGTTTGTCGTTGCCGCCAACGCTGAGCGTGTGGGTCACCGTGCCCACCTTTACGCTGTCCAGGGTCTTTCGTTTGGCTTCCAGATGGTTGTTCGGGAGTTCGAAGCAGTGGTCCCAAAGGGTGTACTCGCCTGACCGCAGTTCCTGGGTCTTCTCCCAGTCCGTGATCCGCATATCCTCTCGCGTGCCGCCGGACACCTCATCGTAAATGACGCTGCTCTGCCCCTCCACCGTGGGATTCTTGATATCGGTCACCACCAGTTGATGGCTGCCGTCAGCGTGCTTGAAGAAGTAGTAGATCCCTTCCTCCTCCATCAGCCGGCTGGCGAAATCGAAATCGGATTCACGGTACTGCACGCAATAATCGCGCGCGTAGTAGGTTCCCGAAATTTGATAGTTGACGTCCAAGCCGGTGAATACCTGGCGCAGAATGTCGGGCACCGAGAGTTGCTGAAAAATGCGGCAGCGGATTTTCTTCGTCAGCAGCCAGAGCTTGGGAACCACTTCCGCCCGGAACGTGACGAAGACGGCGTCGCGAACACCCTGGCTGAAGCGTTTGACTAGCCCGTTGAAGTGCCGCTTTTCTCCGTTGATCAGCCGCAGCTCCACCGTGACGCTCTCGCCCAGGATCTTGTCAAAATGGATTTCGGTTCCCCGTTCGGCGAGCAGATCAAGCTGAAAGCCAAACAACTGCGAAATGCCTTCATGACCGCGAAAGCCTGTGAGAAGCAAAACATCCTGGCCCAGGGGCGTAGTGACTTTCAGCGGCCTGTCCGTCTGCGTGTAGGTCGGCATAGTGACTCTTCCATTTCACTGAGCTATTGGGCCGTGGAGCCAGCTTCGAGGAGGTCGCCGATATTCTGGCAACAGCCCTGAAATCGTGCGGAAGCATTACGGGAAGTGGTCGGTTGCCCGGCAATCTGACCCGCAAGCCAAATAGAATCAAGCAGATATATGGCGGAGGAAGAGGGATTCGAACCCCCGAGCGAGTCACCCCGCTAACGGTTTTCAAGACCGCCGCCTTCGACCACTCGGCCATTCCTCCGCTCCCAATCTAGCGAATTCGAGCGCCACGCCCCAATGCGTCCGAACTGACCAAAGTTAAGTGCACCGATACTCTATCAAGAGGACACTCCCGCGGCCCGTGACCAATTCGCCGCCACGTTGCCTTTGGATTTGCCGGCCGCGTCCACTTGAGTGTAGGTCCATGAGATGGCGTCGTAAGACAGGGTGACCGTCTCTGTCGGATAATTGGACGCGCCACCGGAATCGGCATCCATGCCGACACCGGAGACGACCACGTTCTTCATCTCCGTTACCATGTACTTAGTCGGCTTGCCGCCAATCGGCTTGGAAAATTCGACTGTCACCTTGTTGAGATGCTTGCCGTTGCACACCAGCTCATAAATCTTGGCGGTGGCCTTGTCGACCACTTTTTTGAACTGGAAGTCACCGTGCTCAGCCTGGTTAACGGTACCTCCGCCAATTGTTCGTGTCGAAGCCTGGGGTTGAACTATCTGGTGACCACACCAGGTAATGTCAATCCAGTCTGTATGATCTTTGTCGAGGCTCTCGCCTTTGGCGTCGTCCCCCATATTGATCCACGCAGAGAATGCCATTTTTGATCCCTCTCCTCCTTGTCATTGTCAGTTATCGCTCATGCCACCCCCGGGCATTAGAACTACGGTTCTGTGGACATGGGCTACACAAACCAGAAACGCCAAGGCATTGTCAGGCCGACACTCCCGAGGCCCGTGACCAATTCGCCGCCACGTTGCCTTTGGATTTGCCGCTTGCGTCCACCTGAGTGTAGGTCCACGAGATGGCGTCGTAAGACAGGGTAACCGTCTCTGTCGGATAATCGCCCCCAACACGGTCATACGTTAGCAATCCCTTACCGGATCCCGCGCCGCCGCCACTCCAACTCTGACGGCTACCCGTGGTGTTCTCAATGGCAGGCCCACCGCCACCGGCATCCATGGTGATACCGGAGACGACCACGTTCTTCATCTCAATTACCATGTACTTAGTCGGCTTGCCGCCAATCGGCTTCGCAAATTCGACTGTCGCCTTGTCGAGATGCTTGCCATTGCACACCAGCTCATAGAGCTTGGCGGTGGACTTGTCGATCACTTTTCTGAACTGGAAGTCACCGTGCTCAGCCTGGTTAACGGTACCTCCGCCAATTGTTCGTGTCGAAGCCTGTGGTTGAACTATCTGGTGACCACACCAGGTAATGTCAATCCAGTCTGTGTGATCTTTGTCGAGGCTCTCGCCTTTGGCGTCGCTACCCATATTGATCCACGCAGAGAATGCCATTTTGATCCTCTCCTCCTTATTGTTGTCAGTTATCGCTCATGCCACCCCTGGCATTGGAACTACGACCATAGTTTTTGCAACGCGCGTCGCAAACGATAAAAACCTTTCTCAGCCCCAGGTTGGCTAGCCCTTCAGAGCCGGCAATTTCGCCACCAGGAGCAGCGACACCGCCAGTGCCTCTAACTGGAAAGGCGGCCTCAAAAACCATGCACAGCGGAGTCTATCATGATCCCAATTTAGAGTAAACGTCTGTTTCCAGGAGCTTGCCCTGCTCGCAACCCGCTGTTTTCATGGCCATCGCAGGTTAGTCATCGCAATCTGGCTACCAGCCCGTAGCCGCCCTCTCGACTGTGCTTGTATTCGGCGCAATCCCTTTTGTTTCCTATAGTTAGACCTGGGACACCGCCCGACAAAGAGTTGCCGGGTGAAGATGAAAGCTATCCAACTGGATAGTCGGGCTAGCAGAATGGATAGCACGGCGCTGGTAGGACGGCCACCTTTCGCAACGCCGGCTGCTCAGAGGCAAATCGAGTTCCAAGGATTATGGGTAAGCCGTTTTGGGACTTGTCATTCCGTCGGGTGTGGTGCTAGTCTTGTTTTCGATCGTGACCGAGAGAATCTCGGCGTCACGGTTAGTGATCGCGTGGCGGAGTGGTTTTGTGTTCACAGGCACAGCGTACACGTTCCAGATCCGGGCCAAAGCTTTCCAATTCAACCTCCACGCCGTGCAACCGCTCCAGCCCGGTTCCCGACATTCCGAAATTGCCTGTTTCGAGTCCGCGGGAGCCTATTTTGAGACGCTCAGAGCGCTTGTGCACTGACACAGAGCTGCCGGTGCGGGATTAAAGGGGGAGGAGTAGCAGAATGGCAAGACAAAGCACACAACATAAGCTCGATCGGGTGAGATCGCCACGCGTGCACATTACTTATGACGTGGAGGTGGGCGGCGCGATCGAATTGAAAGAATTGCCCTTTGTCATGGGGGTGCTCGGTGACTTCACGGGCCAGCCGACCGAAGCCATGGCGCGGTTGAAAGATCGGAAGTTCGTGGAAGTAAACCCCGACAACTTTGACAGCGTGCTCGCGGGCATGAAACCGCATCTAGCGTTTTCGGTCGAGAACAAGCTCAGCGACGACCCGAATGCCGGCAATTTGAAGGTAGACCTGAACTTCAAAAGCCTGCAAGACTTCGAACCGGAGCAAGTGGCTCGCCAGGTGAGACCGCTGCGCGAACTGCTGGAGTTGAGAACCAAACTCTCCGACCTGCGAGGCAGCCTGCAAGGCAACGACAAATTGGAAGAGCTGCTGCAGGATGCCATCACGAACACCGAGAAGCTGGGCAAGCTCAAGGAAGAAGTGAAGCCAGAAGGAGAGCCCAATGCCTGAGAAGGAAAAATCAGCAGTTGCCGCCCAGACCGCCGAGCAGCAAGTGGCAGGTGGTCTGCTCGATCAGATTGTGGAGCAGGGCCGCCTGGGCAAGGACCCGGCCGCGCGTGAGCGTGGTAAGAGCCTAGTCAAGGAATTCGTCAGCCAGGTGTTGCAAGGCGAGATGACCATCTCGCGTGATACCGAGTCGATGATTAACGCGCGTATCGCGCAGATCGACCACCTGCTTTCCATTCAATTGAACGAGATTCTCCATCATCCCGAATTCCAGAAGCTGGAAGGTACCTGGCGCGGCTTGAAATACATGCTCGACCAGAGCGAAACCAGCGATATGCTGAAGATCAAGATTCTCAATTGCAGCAAGAAGGATATGCTGCGCGATCTGCAGCGGGCGCCGGAATTCGACCAGAGCGCGCTTTTCAAGAAGGTATACGAAGAGGAGTTCGGCGTTTTCGGCGGCGCTCCATTCGGTGCTCTGCTCGGCAACTATGAATTCGGCAAAGGTCCGGAAGACCTCGAGCTGCTCGAGAAGATCTCCAACGTGGCATCGGCGGCCCACGCGCCATTCCTCACCGGGGCGTCTCCCGTGATGTTCAACATGGACGACTACACCACCCTGGACGCGCCACGCGACATCGCCAAGATCTTTGACACGACGGAGTACGCCAAGTGGAAGTCCTTCCGCCAGTCAGAAGATTCGCGCTATGTGGCCCTGTGCCTGCCGCATATTCTGATGCGGCTACCCTACGGCAAGGACAACGTGCAGGTGGACGGCTTCAACTACGAAGAGGCGGTCGATGGCACGGACCACACCAAGTATCTGTGGGGCAATGCGGCGTGGGCGCTCGGCGCCCGGTTGACCCAGTCGTTCGCGCAGTTCAGTTGGTGCGCCTCGATCCGCGGTGTGGAGGGCGGTGGACTGGTGGAGGGATTGCCGACGCATAACTTCCGTACCGACGAAGGCGACATCGCGCTCAAATGCCCGACCGAAGTGCAGATCAGCGACCGCCGCGAAAAGGAACTCGCGGATCAGGGCTTCGCTCCGCTGGTGCACTGCAAGGGCACCGATTATGCCGCCTTCTTCAGCGTGCAGTCCTGCCAAAAACCCAAGCTTTTCGACAAGGAGGCCGCCAACGCCAACGCGCGGCTTTCGGCGCAGATGCCCTACATTCTGGCAGTGTCCCGTTTCGCCCACTACCTGAAAGCGATGATGCGCGACAAGATCGGCAGTTTCATGTCGCGATCGGACTGCGAACGGTTCCTGAATCAGTGGATTATGAACTACGTCACGCCGGACGATAATGCGTCGCCCAGCGTTAAGGCCAGTCACCCGCTGCGCGATGCCTCCATCGAAGTCAGCGAAGTGCCCGGCAAGCCCGGCGTCTATCGCGCCGTGGCATTTCTGAAACCACACTTCCAGCTCGATGAACTGTCGGTATCCCTCCGCCTGGTCGCGGAACTGCCGGCATCGGCAAGGAAGTAGCTTGGTCTTGTCGAAAAAGCGTAAAGAAACAGGAGAGTTAGCCGAATGGCTAAAGCTGATTATTACTTGAGGGTCGAAGGTATTGACGGAGCAGAACGTTACGCTCTGAGCCTGCCGTTTCCCGCTGAACCATGAACGCTCAGGCGCAGTTTCAGGCCGGAAAGCTCAATGAAGCGGTGCAGACGCTTGGCGCCGAGTTGCGGGACAACCCGACCGATGCCAGGCGCCGCACGTTTTTGTTCGAGCTGTTGTGTTTCGCGGGCGATTACACACGCGCCGAAAAACAACTCGACGTGCTGGCGGCGGACGGACGCGCGGCGGAAATGGGCGCGCTCTTATACCGCGCTGCGCTCCACGCCGAACGGATCCGACAGGCCATCTTCGAAAAACAGGACTACCCCCTCACTGAACCGGAATCCGACGCGCCTCTTTCCGGGACTCTGAACGGCAAGCCATTTGAGTTCTTCTCCGACTCCGACCCTCGGTTGGGCGCCCGGCTCGAAGTTTTTGCCGCCGGCGATTATTTATGGATTCCCTTGCACCACATTGCTTCGATCGAGTTGCAGGCGCCTACCCGGTTGCGCGATCTGCTTTGGACACCCGCCATCGTGCGCACCGGGCCGGCCTTCAAGGGCAAGGAATTGGGCGAGGTTCTCTTGCCCACGCTTTCCGCTCTTTCCTGGAAGCACTCCGACGATCAAGTCCGCTTGGGCCGCGCCACGGACTGGCAGGATGATGGAACGGGAAACGTCGTTCCCGTCGGACAGAAGATGTTCGCCGTCGACGACGACGAGATTCCCATCCTCGATATTCGTAAGGTGGAGTTTGCCGCGGCACAGGCGGCGCCGTAATTCCCCATGCCCCTCCGCGACGATCTGCTAAATCCCATTCCGGGTGAGAACCCGAGTGGCGCAAATCTTCGCTACGCTCCGGTCTATGACAAGATCAAAGAGGCCCGGCGCGAGGACGATGACGCCCCGCAGGGCGAATGGACCCACGAACGCAAGGTCGCGGACTGGAAGCAGGTCATCAAACTGGCAGGCGAAGCGCTGGCTACCCAGAGCAAGGACCTTCAACTGGCGGCCTGGCTCACCGAAGCCGCGCTACGCAGCGAAGGTTTTCCCGGGCTGCTCGCGGGCCTTAGACTTCTCCAAGGCCTGGTCGAGAACTTCTGGGATTCTTTGCATCCGGAAATGGAAGACGGCGACGTGGAGATGCGTTTGGCATCGCTCGATTGGGTGGGTTCGCGGCTCGACCAGGCCGTCCACCAGGCGGGGATCACGCGCAATGGACTGGACTGGTTCCAGTTTAAGCAGTCGCGCCAGGTGGGCTATGAAGCGGACGCCGCGGCAAGCACCGCGAAAGCCGAAGCGCGCGCCCAAGCCATCGCCGAAGGTAAGATCAGGGGAGAAGACTTCGACTCCGCCTTCAGTGCTACGCCGAAGGCCTTTTACGTCGAATGCAAACAAAGGTTGGACGAGTGCCTGGAGGCAATCGAAGCCCTCAGTGGCGCTTGTGAACCGAAATTCGGCGATACACCGCCGGGGTTCAGTGGGCTGCGCGGCGCCCTGGAAGAGGTTCGGTCCACCGTCAACAGCTTGCTGCAGAAGAAGCGCGAGCTGGAGCCGGATGAAGAACCCCAGGCGGAAGCTGCGCCGGAGGAAGAGGCTGCGGCGGAAGAATCCGACCAATCTGGCGTTGCCGCAACTTCGGCGCAGGCGCGCAAGACGGTAAGCGCGGAACCGGCCGATAAAGACGACGCCTTTTCGCGCGTTGCCGCGGTTGCGAAATATTTGCGCCGCGAAGATCCGTATAGCCCGGCGCCTTACCTGATGCTGCGCGGCCTGCGCTGGGGAGAATTGCGCGCGGGAGGAGATTCACCAAGCCTCGAGTTGCTCGCGCCGCCGGCCACGCATGTTCGGCAGGAGATCAAGCGGCTCGCCGTCGAGGGGAACTGGGCGGATCTGATCGAGGCCGCCGAGAATGCCATGGCCCTACCGTGCGGCAGAGCTTGGCTCGACTTGCAGCGCTATGCGGTGAAAGCCCTGGACGAATATGGTTGTCCGGCGGCCGCCAACGCCATCCGGTCCGAAGTTCGGTCGTTGTTGGCCGATCTGCCACAACTGCCCCAGTGGACTCTGGCTGATGATACTCCCACAGCCAACGCCGACACGCAGGCATGGCTGAAAGAGGTTACCGCACCGGCTGGCGCGGCGAACGGATTCGACGCCATGTCCTCGATGGAGGAGGCGGAGCCGTCGGAGAATGGAACCGCGGCGGAAGCGCCAGCGGATGCGTTCCAAGTCGCCATGGGCGCGGCGCGATCCGGCGACGTGCAATTGGCGGTCGAAATCCTGAGCCGGGAGATCGCGCACGAGCGCTCCGGCCGGGCGCGCTTCCAGCGAAAGATTCAACTGGCGCAGATTTGCATGTCGACAGGCCACGAAGCCATCGCTTATCCCATCCTCAACGAGATGGCGGACGAAATCGAGCAACGCAAGCTGGAAGAGTGGGAGGCGTCGGAAGTGCTGGCGCATCCGCTCGCGCTGCTCTACCGCTGTATGAACCAGTTGGATGGGGACCGCGAGGCCAAGCGCAAGCTGTATGCCCGCATCTGCCGTCTCGACCCTGTGCAGGCGCTGGCCTGCGCGAAATAATCATGGCGCGGCGGGAAACAGACGAAACCGTCACGCAATCGGTGCTCGAGCGGCTCATTGATCTCGCTCCGGGCACGCCGGCCGATGCGCCGCAGACCCGTGCGCAATCGATCCGGCAGCTCAAGGCAGTGCTGCGCCGCGATCTCGAGTGGCTGCTCAACACCCGCCAAATTCCCGGCGGCGCTCCGGAAGCTTATCCGGGCCTGGAAGCCTCGCTCTACACGTACGGATTGCCGGATGTCACCAATCTCAGCGCCAACTCCGCGCACGACCGCACTCGTCTGTTGCGGATGCTGGAAACTACCGTGTCCGCGTTTGAGCCTCGGCTGAGCGGCGTGAAAGTATCGCTGGTGGATGCCGGGTCGAACAACGGCCGCCAGCTTCGGTTTCAGATTGAAGCTCTTTTGCTGATGGATCCCGCGCCCGAACTCATCTCCTTCGACACCGTTCTGCAACTCTCCAGCGGCGAATACCAGGTTAAGGGAGAGCAAAGTGCGGGATGATCTGCTCCTCTATTACGAGCGCGAGTTAACTTTTCTGCGCCAGATGGGCGCGGAGTTCGCAGACAAGTACCCCAAAATCGCGGGGCGCCTCATTCTCGATCCCAACGAGGGCCGGGACCCGCACGTCGAGCGCATGCTCGAGGCGTTTGCCTTTCTCGCGGCGCGCGTTCATCTCAAGATCGACGACGAGTTTCCGGAGATTACCGAAGCGTTGTTGACCGTGCTCTATCCACATTACCTGCGGCCGATACCCTCGATGTCTACCGTGGAGTTCGAGCTGGATCCCGCACAGGGGAATCTGAGTACCGGCTTGCCCATTCCCAAAGGCTCGGTGCTCTATTCTCCGCCCGTGAGCGGCATTCCCTGCAAGTACCGCACCTGCTATGACACTACGCTCTGGCCGCTGCGGGTGGTGGATGCGCAATGGCGCACGCCCGACCGTCTCCAGCCCCCCATCAAGTCCGATGCGGTGGCCGCGCTGCGCTTCGAGATTCGCTGTTTTCCGGACGTGACCTTCGACAAGCTGGCCCTGCGTTCCTTGCGTTTTCATTTGAACGGCGAAGGCGCGCTGGTTCACACGCTGTACGAGCTGTTGTGCGGAAAATGCACGCAGATCGTGATTCGTGATCCCGCAACCGGCTCGCGCGCGAAGCCGCTTTGGTTCGAGCCGGACCGGCTGCGGCCCGTCGGTTTCGCGGATAACGAGGGCATGTTGCCGTATCCCCTGCGGTCGTTTCTGGGTTACCGGCTGCTCCAGGAGTACTTCGCGTTTCCCGATAAATTCTTTTTCTTCGAGCTTTCCGGCCTGGAGCAACTGGCGCAGGCAGGCTTCAAGGATCGCGCCGAAATCCTTTTTCTGGTCTCGCGATTCGAGCGGGCCGAGCGCCAGCAGCAACTCGAAACCGGCGTCTCGGACAAGACCGTCCGCCTCAACTGCACTCCCATCGTCAACCTGTTTCCGCAAACCGCCGAGCCCATCCTTTTGAGCCACACCGTTTTCGAATATCCCATCGTGCCCGATGTGTCGCGCCAGGACGCCATGGAGATCTTTTCGGTGGACGAAGTGGTGAGCGTGGACCCGGCTTCCCGCGACACCATCCAGTTCGATCCGTTCTACTCCTACCGCCACGCCACCATGCGCGACAAGAAACAGACGTTTTGGCATGGATCGCGGCGGCTTACCACGCGGCGCAATTCCGAAGCTCTCGACGTTTACCTGACCTTGGTGGACATGACCGGCAAGCCCATGCGGCCCAATGTCGACACGGTTACGATTCGGCTCACCTGCACCAATGGGGATTTGCCGGCGCGGCTGCCGTTCGGCAATGAAAAAGGCGATCTGGACCTGGAAGGCGCCGCGCCCATCAAACGTATCGTCATGCTCAAAAAGCCGTCCAACACCATCCGACCGCCAACGGGGCGAAGCGCGTTGTGGCGGTTGATTTCGCACCTGTCGCTGAATTATCTCTCGCTGGTTGAGGGCGGCCGCGAGGCCCTCCAGCACATTCTGCGGCTCTACAACTTTGCCGATTCGGTTTACATCCAGAAGCAGATCGAGGGCATCGTGAAGGTCGATAGCGAGCGGCACTTTGCCCGCGTCATTTCCGAGCACGGTATCAGTTTCGCGCGGGGCACGCGCGTTCGCATGGAATTGGATGAGGAGCAGTTTGTCGGCGGCGGTGTGTACCTGTTTGCCAACGTATTGGAACGGTTCCTAGGCCTGTATGTCTCGCTGAACAGCTTCAGCCAGTTGGTCGTGCGCACAACCCAGAGAAGGGAGGAATTGGAGCAGTGGCCCCCGAGAGCGGGACACAAAATCTTGCTGTAACGGCGGAGCCGGTGGACGCCACGCCCGAAGTCGCTAAGACCGCCGCGCCCGCCGCGCCCGAGATCTGGGAAGCTCTCGAGCGCGAGCCCTACTGCTTCAATTTCTTTCAGGCCGTGCGGCTTCTGGAGCGCCTGATGCCTGAGCGCGAACCCGTGGGCTTGTTTGTCAATCCCGCGCGCGAGGTCGTGCACTTCGGCGCGCACCAGTCGGTCTCTTTTCCTCCCAGCCAGATTCATTCGCTCCAGCGCACGGAGCATGCACCTGCGCACATGGAAGTGAATTTCATGGGTTTGACCGGTCCGTCGGCGGTCCTGCCGCACTACTACACCGAACTGGTGATCACCCGCGGGCGAGCCAAGGACCACGCAATTCGCGAGTTCCTGGACATCTTCAACCACCGGATGATCTCGCTGTTTTTTCAGGCGTGGCAGAAGTACCGGTTCACCATAGCCTACGAGCGAGGCGAACGGGACCGCTTCTCGCACCATCTGATGGACCTGATCGGGCTCGGTACCGAAGGCCTCCAGAACCGCCAGTCCGTGGCTGATGACTCGCTCCTCTACTACGCCGGCCTGCTGGCGCAGCAACCGCGCTCGGCCGTTGCTCTCCGCCAGGTTCTGGAGGACTATTTCGGCGTCCCGGTCGAGATCGAACAGTTCGCCGGCGGCTGGTTCCAGTTGGATACCGAAACGCAATGTTGCTTCGAAGACCAGTTGAGTTCCTCGGAGCAGTTGGGTTTGGGCGCCGTGGTCGGCGATCAGATATGGGATCAGCAATCCAGCGTACGGGTGAAACTGGGTCCCTTGACCCTCGCACAGTACCTGGATTTCCTGCCCAACGGGACCGCCTACCGTCCCCTTTGCGGCTTGCTCGGATTCTTCGCCGAAACCGAATTTGATTTTGACGTGCAGTTGGTTTTGAAACAGGATGAAGTGCCGGATTGCGAACTGGGCGCTGAGGATGGCGCTGTGCCGCAATTGGGCTGGGTGACCTGGATGAAGTCCGCGCCATTTCCGCGGAATCCCGGCGACACCGTCTTACACATTTCGTGAGGACTCTATGCTGCAGAACTGGAAATTCTTCTTCGGAAAAGTGAACCAGATCACGCGCGATGCTCTGGAAGCGGCCGTCGGCCTGTGTGCCGCGCGCACCCATTATGAGGTCGAGGTTGAGCACTACTTGACGAAACTGCTCGACGAAACCGATAGCGACTTCCAGCACATCCTGCAACATTTTGACGTCGATAAGTCGCGCCTCTCGGCCGAGCTCGCGCGCAGCCTCGACCGTATGAAAACCGGCAATGGCCGTGGCCCCGTGCTCAGCCAGATGCTCGTTCACATGCTGACCGAAGCCTGGCTGCTCGGATCGGTCGACTACGGCGCCGGCCAGATCCGTTCGGCTTTCACCATTCTGGCGCTGTTCACGAATGACGATCTCACGCGCATCGTTCGCGACGTCAGCAAAGAGTTGCAGAAAATCCAGCCCGACACTTTGCGTCAGAACCTGCTGCAAATCGTCGCAGGCTCGCACGAAGACTCGATTACCGCCGCGGCCGAGGAGCCTGGCGCTGCTTCCCCTGGTGCCGGCCAGCTTCGCGCCACCGGCGGCAAAACGCCTAATCTCGATCAGTACACCGTCAACCTCACCGAACGCGCGAAAGGCGGCAAGATCGATCCGGTGCTGGGCCGCGACTCCGAAATCCGCCAAGTGGTCGATATCCTCACGCGGCGCCGGCAGAACAATCCGATCCTCACCGGCGAGGCGGGTGTCGGCAAAACCGCCGTGGTGGAGGGCTTCGCTCTGCGCATCGCCCATGGAGACGTTCCACCGGTTCTGCAAAACGTCACGCTGCGCACGCTCGACCTCGCGCTCTTGCAGGCCGGCGCGGGGGTGAAAGGCGAATTCGAAAACCGGCTCAAAGGATTGATCGAGGAAGTCAAAAGCTCGCCCACGCCCATTATTCTGTTTATCGATGAAGCCCACACCATGATCGGCGCGGGCGGCCAGGCGGGTCAGAACGACGCCGCCAACTTGCTGAAACCGGCGCTGGCTCGCGGCGAGCTGCGCACCATCGCGGCCACCACGTGGTCCGAATACAAGAAGTACTTCGAAAAGGACGCCGCCCTGGCACGCCGCTTTCAGGTTGTAAAGGTCGAAGAGCCCACCGAAGAAAAGTGCCGCGTGATGCTGCGCGGCCTCGTGCCCATGCTCGAAAAGCACCACAATGTCCGCATCCTGGACGAGGGCCTGGCAGCGGCGGTGAAGCTCTCGCACCGGTATTTGCCCGATCGCCAGCTTCCCGACAAGGCCGTTAGCGTGCTCGATACCGCGTGCGCGCGCCTCGCGCTTGGCCAGAACGCGATTCCACCGGCCATCGAAGACGCTACCCGCACACTCGACGATCTGGCCGTCCAGACGCGCGTTCTCGAGCGGGAAACCGCGCTGGGCGGCGATCACCACGAGCGCCTCGAGCAAATTGCCCAGCAGCGCACCGAAACCGAAGCCCGGCTCGCAACGATGCGCGAGCGCTGGGAAAAAGAGCGCGATCTGGTATCACGCATTCGCGACGTCCGCTCGAAACTCGAAGGAACGAGCGCTCCGGCGCCCGCCACTTCCGGCGATGGCCAGGCAGCGGCCGCACAACCGGCTCTCGATCCTGCGCCTTTGCGCGCCGAACTCGTCAAGCTGAACACCGACCTCGAACAAATCCAGGGCGAGGCGCCGCTTATCCGCGTTTGCGTTGATTCCCAGATCGTCGGCGACGTCATTTCCGCCTGGACCGGCATTCCCGTCGGGAAGATGCTGAAGGACGAAGTGCAATCCGTCCTCACGCTCGACCAGCAATTGGGCCAGCGCGTCATCGGCCAATCCCACGCGCTCGGCGCCATTGCTGAGCGCATCCGCACCGCGCGCGCCAGTCTGGAGGACCCCAACAAGCCAGTCGGCGTCTTCCTGCTCGTGGGACCAAGCGGCGTAGGCAAAACCGAAACCGCGCTCGCGCTCTCCGACTTGCTCTATGGCGGCGAGCGCAATCTCATCACCATCAACATGTCCGAGTTCCAGGAGGCGCACACCGTCTCCACACTCAAAGGCTCGCCCCCCGGATACGTCGGCTACGGCGAAGGCGGCGTGCTCACCGAGGCTGTCCGGCGCCGGCCATACTCCGTCGTGTTACTCGATGAAGTGGAGAAGGCCCATCCCGACGTGCTCGAACTGTTCTTCCAGATCTTCGACAAGGGCACGATGGAGGATGGCGAGGGCCGTGAGATCGATTTCAAAAACAACATCATCATTCTGACTTCGAATGCCGGCACCGACACGCTCATGAAGCTGACTGCCGACCCCGAGACCATGCCCGGGCCCGAAGGTCTGGTCAAAGCGCTGAAACCCGAACTGAACAAGATCTTCAAACCCGCGTTTCTGGGCCGCCTCGTCATCATCCCGTATTTTCCAGTGCGCGACGAAGCGCTCAAGAAGATCATCACACTCAAGCTCGCCAAGATTCAGCGCCGGCTGTTCGAGAATCACAGGATTCAGTTGACTTACGACGAGCCGCTCGTCGAAGAGGTTGCTCGGCGCTGCACGGAAGTGGAAAGCGGCGCGCGTAACGTGGATAATATTCTCACCAACACACTTCTGCCGGAAATTTCACGGCGGATTCTTGGCGGCCTGGCGGAAAGGCAGCGCCTCAGCGCCATTCACGTTACTACTGGCAGCGACGGTGCATTCGTCTACAACTGATCGCGTTCAGTCCCGCTAACTCTGCAGTAGTCGCCCTTGGAAGCCGGCTGTAGTCGCGAACAGGAGACAGCAGTGGCTACGACACCTTTTACGCAACACGACCACATCTTGAGAATCCACACGCCGCTGGGCCCGATGTCCTGTTGTTGGAGGGCTTTTCTGGCCAGGAAACGATCTCCAGCTTGTTCCGCTTCCACTTGGACTTGATCGCCGAGAACCAGTACACCATCGCCTTCGAAGACCTGCTCGGGCAAAAGGTGAGTGTCGAATTACAGTTGCCCGGTGGAGATTCGCGCTACTTTCACGGCATTCTCAGCAGCTTCTCACAGGGTGGCCGCAACCTGCGCTTCACCCGCTACTCGGCCGAGTTGGTTCCGCAATTCTGGCTCCTCACCCGCCAGGTGCGCAGCCGCATCTTCCAGCAAATGACTGTTCCGGACATCCTGAAAGCAGTGCTCGCCAACCTGGACGTGAGCTGGGAAATACAGGGCACATTTCAGCCCAGGGATTACTGCGTTCAATACCGGGAAAGCGATTTCCAGTTCGCCTCCCGCCTCATGGAAGAAGAGGGTATCTACTACTTCTTCATGCACACGGCCGATTCCGACGAAATGGTTGTTGCCAACACGCCGCAATCCCACCTCGAAATCCCTGACCCGTCCAGGCTCATCTACGAGGAGATCGAAGGCGGCACGCGCGGCGAGGAGCTATTCATCGCTGGGAAAAGTCGCAAGAGCTGCGCTCAGGCAAATATACGCTCTGGGACCATTGCTTCGAACTCCCCGGCAAGCATCTCGAAGCCGAAAAGACCATCATCGAGACCGTGCAGGCAGGCAAGGTCGTGCACAAGCTCAAGGTTGGCGGCAACGACTCACTCGAGATCTATGATTATCCCGGGGCTTATGCGCAGCGCTTTGATGGTATTAGTCCCGGCGGCGGAGAGCAACCGGACAAGTTGCAAAAAATCTTTGACGACAATGCGCGCACCGTGGCCATCCGCATGCAACAGGAGGCGCTGCCCAGCCTGCTGATCAATGCTGCCAACAACTGCGGCCACTTGGTTTCCGGCTACAAGTTCACTTTGACGCGCCATTTCAACGCGGACGGTGTGTACGTAATCACCTCGCTGAGTCATTCGGGGCAGCCAGGCATACGGTACCGGCCTGGACAACGAAGTCCGGGGACCTTTTTACAGCAACACCTTCACCTGTATTCCGTTCGCGCTCCCGTTTCGTCCTCCGCGTGTCACGCCGCGGCCGCTCGTGCAGGGTTCCCACCCCGCTACCGTGGTTGGACCCGCCGGCGAAGAAATCTTCACCGATAAGTACAGCCGCGTGGAGGTGCAATTTCCATTGGGACCGCGAGGGCCAGAACGACGCCAACAGCTCCTGCTGGGTGCGTGTCGGCACGCCTTGGGCGGGACAACAGTGGGGAATGATCCATATTCCGCGCATCGGCCAGGAGGTCATCGTCGATTTCCTCGAAGGCGATCCCGATCGGCCCATCATCGTGGGCAGCGTCTACAACGCCGCGCAAATGCCGCCCTACAAGCTGCCGGACAACAAGACGCAGAGTGGTATCAGGAGCAACAGCAGCAAGGGCGGCGGGCAAAACGACCGCAATGAGATGCGATTCGAGGATAAAACAGGCTCCGAGTAGTTCTTCATGTACGCCCAGAAGACATGGACCAGCGCGTGA
>Ga0326727_10012972_pt1 | contig 18747 bp, 17 predicted proteins | sample MB2enrmetagenome_FD_207643 | JGI IMG/M metagenome (GOLD analysis project Ga0326727, IMG submission 207643) | Lab enriched peat soil microbial communities from McLean, Ithaca, NY, United States - MB29MY | ecosystem: Environmental > Terrestrial > Soil > Wetlands > Peat | place: USA: New York...
CTCGACTTTTCCGGTACCCTCGCCTTGCAATTGCCCGTCGGCGCTGCGCAACGGCTCAATTTCCACGGAGTCCTGGACATGGATATCGCCATGCGGATCGTCGATTTCCACCTCGAAGTGAACATGCAGGAACCGCATTACCACATCACCGCGGATGGCGATGTCGCCCGCAAGACGGTCACATTCGAAATCCGCGAACGAAACCACGTCATCGCCTCCCAAACGCTCCCGCTCGACGCCGCCGCGCTCGGCCCGGCCCTTTCGCAGAACTTCGGCATACCAGGTAATGCCCTCACCCCCGGCCCGGGCGGCATCGCTCCGCCCGCGGTCACAGCGCGCGAGGCGCAGATCACGATGCACAGCGAGCAATTGCAGGTCTACGAGGTGTCCGTTGGCGAAGTGACCAACCCGCTCGTCAGGTTTTACGTAACCCAGTTGGGCCAGGTGGTGCTCGCAAAAACGAACTTCGGCTTCACCCTTTCCGCGGAGGATTCCGAGTGATCCAGACCCGGAACCTGACCAAGTGCTTCGGCGACCTCACAGCCGTGGACGATCTCACGCTCGATATCGCCCCCGGCGAGCTCTTCGCCTTTCTTGGCCCGAACGCCGCCGGCAAGACCACGACCATCAAGCTCCTCGCCGGTCTCCTGCGCCCGACCGCCGGTTCCTGCTCGATCGGCGGCCACGATCTCCAGCGCGAGCCGGAAGCCGCCAGGCGCCTTCTCGCCTACATCCCCGACTTTCCCTTTCTCTACGAAAAGCTCACCTGCGCCGAGTTCATGCGCTTTACCGGCGAAATGTTCGAGGTCGACCCCGCGGAAATTCCGACCCGGACCGGCGCTCTCTTCGAGCGTTTCGGCCTCGATGCCTACCGGCATGAATTGACGGAGAACCTCAGCCACGGTACCCGGCAGCGCCTGGTTATCGCGAGCGCCCTGCTCCACGACCCAAAGGTCCTCATCATCGACGAGCCGATGGTCGGCCTCGACCCGATGCACACCCGCATCGTGAAGGACGCCCTCAAGGAGCGCAGCCGCGCCGGCGCGACGATCTTTCTCTCAACCCACCAACTCGCGGTCGCCGAGGAGTTGGCCGACCGCATTGGCATCATCGGCCACGGCCGCCTCATCGCCATCGGCACGCTTGATGAGCTGCGCCGCCAGACCTCCGGCGCGCAGGAACTCGAAAGCATCTTCATCAGCCTGACCGAAGGAGAAGCGGATTTGGCTGCGAGAGGATAATAGGGGAATTGCCGCAACTCGCCTGGCGCTCTTTGTTCCCAGAAACGTTTACCAACCAGTCAAATCCAAATGCACCAGCCAACTCTCTTCGATCCCATCCAGCTCGGCCCCCTTCAACTCCCGAATCGCATCTTCATGGCGCCGCTCACCCGCGAGCGCTCCGGCGTCGAGCGCATCCCCAATGCCTTGATGGCCGAGTATTACTCACAGCGCGCCTCCGCTGGATTGATCATCACCGAGGCCACTTCCGTGGACCCGATGGGGGTCGGCTACGCGGATACCCCGGGCATCTGGTCGCCCGCGCAAGTCGAAGGCTGGAAGTTCGTCACCACTGCTGTCCACGAAGCAGGCGGCCGCATTTTCCTCCAGCTATGGCACGTCGGGCGAATCTCCGATCCCATGTTTCTCAATGGCGAAACCCCGGTCGGCCCGAGCGCCATCGCCGCGGCTGGCCACGTCAGCCTGGTCCGCCCGCCGAAGCCTTTCGTCACGCCGCGCGCGCTCGCGCTCGAAGAGATTCCCGGCATCGTCGAGTCATACCGCAAAGGGGCGGAAAACGCGCAGCTTGCCGGCTTCGATGGTGTCGAGATTCACGGCGCGAACGGCTACCTCCTCGACCAGTTCCTCCAGGATAAGGCCAATCATCGCACGGACGTTTACGGCGGCTCGATTGAGAATCGCGCCCGGTTGATGCTCGATGTCACCGACGCCGTGATCTCCGTCTGGGGAGCGGATCGCGTCGGCATGCACCTTGCGCCGCGGGGAGATGCGCACGACATGGGCGATTCGAATCCCGCCGCGACATTCGGATATGTTGCCCGCGAATTGAGCAAACGCCGCATCGCCTTCATCTGCGCGCGCGAATCGCTCGGCGCAAATCGCCTCGGCCCGGAGTTGAAGAAAGCTTTTGGCGGCCTCTACGTCGCGAACGAAAAATTCATGTTCGAAACTGCGCAGCAGGTGCTGGCCGCGGGCGAAGCGGATGCCGTCGCCTTTGGCATTCCCTTCATCGCAAATCCCGACCTGCCCGCCCGCTTCGCAATCGGTGCGTCGCTCAATCAGCCGGACCCCGAGACTTTCTATGCAGCCGGCCCGAAGGGCTACACCGATTATCCGGCGTTGGAGACCTCGGCCGCGCTGGCCTGACGCGAATCTCAAAACAAACATCCGTCACTCTCCTCAAGGATTTATGAAATACGTCAATCTAGGCAGCACCGGCTTGAAGGTCTCGCGCATCTGTCTCGGGACCATGACCTATGGCTCCAAAAAATGGCGCGAATGGGTCCTCGACGAAGAGGAGAGCCGCCCATTCTATCGCCGCGCCATCGAGGCAGGCATCAATTTCTTTGACACCGCCGATATGTATTCGCTCGGTGTCAGCGAGGAGATCACCGGCCGCGCGCTCAAGGACTTTGCCGCCTCCCGCGAAGAAGTCGTCATCGCCACCAAGGTATTCAACGCCATGGGCGACGCGCCCAACCAGCGCGGTCTCTCCCGCAAGCACATCCATCACGCCGTCGACCAAAGCCTGCGCCGCCTCGGCGTCGACTACATCGATCTCTACCAGATCCATCGGTACGACCCGGAGACGCCCATCGAGGAGGCCCTCGACGCACTCGACGCCCTCGTGCGCTCCGGGAAGGTGCTCTACATCGGCGCATCCTCGATGGCCGCGTGGCAATTTGCCCGCATGCTCGATCTCTCCGACCGGCGCGGCTGGGCGCGCTTCGCCACGATGCAAAACCATTACAATCTCCTCTACCGCGAAGAGGAGCGGGAGATGATTCCACTCTGCGTTACCGAAGGCGTCGGAATCATCCCCTGGAGCCCGCTCGCCCGCGGCGTCCTCACCGGCAATCGGGGCTCGCAAACTGTCCGCGCGCGCACCGACGATTTCGCAAAGCAACTCTACGGCAGCGAAATCGCCGAGTCCGATGCGAAAATAGTCCGCGAGCTCCGGTCCCTCGCCGAATGCTGCGGCCTGCCGCCCGCGCAAATCGTCCTCGCGTGGCATCTGCACAAGCCCGGCGTCGTCGCGCCCATCGTCGGCGCCTCAAAACTCAACCACCTCGAGGATGCCATCGCCGCGCTCTCAGTCACCCTGACCCCGGAGGATATCGCCCTCCTCGAGCAGCCCTACATCCCCCACCCCATCGCCGGGTATTAGCTGGCATCGGGCGACGTTGACGCGGTTCAAGGACGACAGTGTGTTGGAGATAGCAACTTCATCGAGAATTCGACTCGTCCAAAAGCTCTCGGATGACTCCTGGTGAATATATTGGAGCCCAGAGCACGAAGGGCGCGACTTCTCCTCAAAGTGAAATACTTTGGATATCTGGCCCCCCAGCAAAGCTGGGGGGCCTGTTGGACTAAATCGCTGTGAAGTCCTTCATGCCATCGCTCCTCCCAATCAAGATATACGGTCCTTGAAACTCTTAAGAAGTTCCTGAATCTGATCGAAGAACCCTTTGCCTGATTTGCCGCCTTCCGTCTTCTTTTCTATGCTATCAAGTTGATCATAAAGCGGCTTGTACGCCTCCCTGGAACCGTAGCCAAGCACTTGTCCGAGTTTGAGTTGCTGCCGAGCGGCCTCGATCTGGTCGTGCAGTTTTTTGTTATCCTCCTGGCTGCGACCGCTTTTTTCCGCCAGTTTCTCGGCGTCATTGAGAATCGCCTTTGCGCGCACAGCAGGCAGCGGCGTTGCATACGTTTCGATCACAAGCGTATTCAATGCCGCAGTGAGCCGAGTTTTCGCTTCGTCAATCTTCCCCGCGTCGATGAGGGGTGCGATTGCTTTTATCGCATCAGGATAAGTGGCCAGGGGAATGTTGGTAACCTCCAGGTCCGACTCGCTCGCCAGACTGTCTAAAAGAGAGCGCGCTTGCTGCACGTTGCCGTTATCAAGGAAAACCCTCGCCTGCGCTACCGCTTTCTTCACCGTTTCGGGACTCGCATAGAGGTCCATAATAACGGTCGAGACTCCCACGGGAGCCAATGCGAGTTTCGGGTCCCGGGCCAGAATCAGATCAAGTTTTCCTGTAACTTGTTCAAGGGCCGCCAGCGCCTCATCCTTCTTTCCTTGATCGAGCGCGTCGAGCGCCTTGTGAGTTTGATCCACCGCAGCCTGCGCGTCCTTCAGGAGTTGAGCCCTCTTGTCCGCCTCGGATTTCTCCACCTGGGCTTGCACCTGAGGTGAAACCTGCTGGGTCTCTTTGTTCTTCGGTTCGGCGGTCTTGGGAGCAGCGTGCTTGATCTCATGAACGGATGCCGTGGTGCCGGAGATTTCCGGCGCGGCAAGCGCCAATGGTGAGATAAATGTAACTCCCGCGATGACCGCGGTGGCCATGGATGAAGTTAGATTTTTCATAGTGGTATTTTGTTATTGCATGGTTTTTATTGCGAAGAGACAAACTGCGTTAAAAAATGTTCAACAGAATACGCGGCACAGTAAAAATTACTTTGCTGATCGCATTAAAAAATCTCGAAGGCGCCGATGTATTATCTCCAGCAGCGTTTCAACATCTTCCTTCTTTAGCCCTCGGATCATGGCTATGTCACCTGGTTCGAATTCAGACAGATAATGCAATTCGAAGATTTCCTGCTCGACGGGCGACCAGTTTTTGACCTCTTGATGAAGAATTTCTATAAGTTCCCGTCCTGCGACGAGGGCGTCGGCCGGGGGTGATTTCGGATCCGAAAATGCTTCCTCAGGAAGCGGCTCCTCCGGCTCGATTTCATGAGTCACCAAGTCGAGTGGCTGTTCGGCGTCGTAGCCTTCCTCCTCATCGGAGCCTATTTCGTATCGCCGCTCGGGGAGCGGGGGCTCGCCGCGCGCGGCTCGTTCTTCGGCGCATTGCCTGCGGACCCGCGCCAGTTCCAAGCTAATCAGCCGGTAAAACCAATGCTCATGGGTGAGGCCGTCCGGCTTTCGCTCCGGGTTTGCAAGGGCGCGGCGCGCGGCTTCGTCGACCAGATCGCCAACGGTGATCCAGCCACGAGGAATTTCTTCCGTCAATTCCGCGACCCGTAGTTCGCGTCCGGCATGCGCCAACAGCCGTTCCTCGTGGGCAGCAAGCAGGTCTGAAACCATGTCCGTTTCAGTCTGCGGCCCGGTCCCGACTTCCATCGGTTCGGCAAAGACCAACTCCTTCTCGGACCTTAGCCGAGCCCGCCAGGCGGGCCGTTTCCATTGAAAATCCCGCCGGAGTTCCGACCTCAGAGCATCTACCTCGCGCTCCAATGCTTTCGTGGCGACATCGATCGCGCGCAGCAGGTTCTTGTCGGATTTCGCCGCGTGCAGAATGTTAGAGGGGAGGCGAAGGGTCAGTTTGACGGTATAAATGCCCTTTTTCTCCAGCTTCGAGAGCGCCACCTGCAGGTGCATCGCGTCAGACGGGAAGTGACCCAGGTGGCGCGCGAGGCGCCCGATTCTCCGGACGAGCTTTTCATTTACTGTCGCACCGGGAATGACTCCTTGATTAACTATATTCCAGGTAATGGCATTAGTGCCGGGTGCTGAAACTGTCATGGTTCATTGGTTGATTCATGACGGCAATTGCGTCCGTTATTTTGATTTTTCCGACAAGTTTCCCGCCGGGACGTTCAAATTCCGCAAGATGCGGGATTTCGCCGCATGCAGGCAGATTGACGCCGGTGACTTTACTTCACGCCCCCTCTACTTTCGGGCGGCGGCGCGCGTCGCGAGACTATTTGCTCCCGCCCTTTGAGACGGGACTCGCCCGAAGGGGTTTCTTCCTCTTTCCCACCTGCAGTTCGAGCGTATATCGAACATTTTTCGAAGCAGGTTGTCATTCGAAAATAGAGATACAAATCAACAGTTTAACAGAGAAAGGAGTCGATAAACTGATGAACCTTAAGAGCATTATCCCATGGAAAAAGGAGGACCGGCAATTGGCTCGCGGGCAGGCTTCCGAGGAGCCGGTGCTGGCCTTGCAGCGTCGGATGAACAGCCTGTTCGACGATTTCTTTGGCCGTTCTCCGCTCGATCTGTGGCCTGCGGGGGCCGATGGCTTCGCGCCGCGGGTTGACGTGAGCGAGACGGGCAAGGAGGTGCGGGTCAGCGCCGAGCTCCCGGGACTCGACGAGAAGGATGTCGAGGTGACTGTCACCGGCAATCTGCTCTCGATCAAAGGAGAGAAAAAGGAGGAGCACGAAGAGCGGCATGGTGACTATTGGCACACCGAGCGCAGTTACGGGCACTTCGAGCGCAGCTTCGAATTGCCCCAGGGACTGGAACCCGACAAGACACAGGCGACCTTTAGGAAGGGCGTCCTCAAGGTTACCATCCCCAAAGCGCCCGGGGCGCAAAGCACGGTCAAGAAGATCGAACTCACCGACGGCTGAGGGGGTCAGCCCGACGTGTGTGCCGGCGGCGCCCTGCAAAAGGGCGCCGTCCAGGCAACCCGCGCGTCGGAATGAACTCAAATCCGAAGCCCGTTTTGGAATAACATCACCAACACCGACAAATCATAGATTCAAAGTTTCTGACTTATGAAAATGATTCAGCTTCAAAATGGACGGACCTGGTGGGCGGCAGCGGCTGTTGCCGCAGGCATTGCAACCACATGGTTCCTTGTCACGCCGCGGCTCCACGCCACCGATGATCAATCGGCTACATCCAGCTTCATGCAGAAGATGCAAAAGTGGGAGGATGAAATGACGAACAGGTTCCGTGACACGTTCAGTAACCTCCGCGCCGAGAACAAGGAGAAGTCAATAGGAACCGCCTCCGTCGATCTGCGGGAACAGCCCAAGGAATACGTAGTCCGATTGAACCTGCCCGGTCGCGACCTCTTACAGGTGGATTGCGCGCTCGAAGGTGACTCCCTCCACATCGTGGCGCCAGCCGAGGCCAAGGTTGGACGCTACGAACAGAGCATTGTCCTGGCTGACGCAGCACCCGATGCCAGGCTGGACATCAAGCGCAACCAGAAGGACGGCGTAATGGTTGTTACCGTGCCCAAGGAGTCTGCGCCGGCCAGTCACGGAGCAGCGTCTCCGGGCTGGGAGCCATCGCCGCTGCTGCCCCTGAACGATTGGGACCGCGAGATTTTCGATCAGATGCAGAAAATGCAGAAGGATATGGATCGCGAATTCAACGACTCGTTCCGCGCTTTTCGGCAGGAACCGGGGCTCAAGGGGTTCTTTGACGAACCGCGGTTCGGCTCATCCATCGACATGCATGAAGAGAATGGCAACTACATCGTCAAGGCATACCTGCCAAACCGTGACGTGCAGAATGTTTCCGTTACGGTGGCCAATGACATCCTCAAGATTGAGGCGAAAGCCCAGGACAAGAAGGTAACCGGAAGCAGCGGCCCCAATGTCATCCACGAGGCGGAATATTCCCAAGCCGTAACACTCCCGGGTCCCGTGAATGCTGGCAAAATGAAAGTCGATAAGAAGGAGGGGATGCTCGTCATCACACTTCCGAAAGCGGACTCGAAATAGAGGGTCCGTAGGTTGACTGTCTTTGTAAGGCGATAAATATGACCAAGAATGCCAAAGCAAAATTCTATTTGCCGGCTCTGAGTCGCAGTTTCGCGCAGATCCTTCAGAGCGCCGGGGCTGACGAGGCTGCGACGACCGAAGCGTGTGCCATGTCGCTGATCGCCGACGCAATCGGCGCCCGAGCCTCCGATATCCATCTTGACTCCCAGCCGGAAGAGGTATGCGTGCGGTTTCGCGTCGATGGGATTGTGCTTGACATCGCCTCTATTCCACCTGATCGAGGCCAACGGCTGATCCGTCACTTCAAGGTGACGGCGAATCTGGACCCGATTCCATCCTTACTTCCCGCAGATTCGCACTGCCAGTTTGAATTCGAGGAACAGCCATTCGACGTCCGGCTTGCATGTGCGCCATGCGTGTACGGGGATAAGCTCGCGTTGCGAATCATGCAGCGGTCGCCGATCAGACTTCACCTGGCCGATCTGGGCCTTGCTATAAGCGAGCGGTCGCAAATTGAGCAATGGATGGGAGATATCAGTGGAATGTTCGTGGTCGCCGGTCCGGCTGGCAGCGGGAAGACCACCACCCTTTACGCGCTGCTCGCCGAATTGAATCTCACGCAGCGAAACATCGTTACGATTGAAGACCCGGTGGAGTTTCAACTCGGGCATTTGAATCAAATCGAGGTGAACGCCGCCCGGGGTCTTACCTTTGAACGCGGGATGCGGTCAATTCTACGTCTCGATCCCGATTATATTCTGTTGGGGGAAATCCGGGACAAGGAATCCGCCTTGATCGCCATGGAGGCCGCGGCGACAGGCCGCGTCCTTTTGACGACAATGCACGCCCGCAATGCAGCCGGTGTGATCACCGCCCTGCGCAGTCTCAATGTGCCCAATTACGAGATTGCGGCATCGCTGGCATTTATCGTCGGTCAGCGCCTGGTTCGGAAACTATGCAAACATTGCCGGAAGGCGGGGCTGGCCTCCGATCAGGAGAAGCGCTGGCTGGAAGATCTTGGCGAGAAAGTTCCCGACCGGGTTTGGCATGCCTCCGGCTGCGAGAAGTGCAGCCACACGGGCTATCTGGACCGTACGGGAATCTTCGAAGTGCTGCCGGTTGACGAGCGACTTTACAATCTGATCCTCGCCGGAGAGGACGAGCACGCTATCAGAAGACACCTGCGTGAGGAGGGACATCATTTGCTCTTACACGACGGCTTGATCAAAGCCGCCGAAGGAATCACCGACCTGTCCGAGTTGAGCCGGATAGGCGCACAAAGCTACCTCGACCGGCCTCAAAGCTGAACCATAGAGAGTATCGACGATGGGCAGTGAGATTTCGTCTCCCGAAATCAGCAAACTCGGCGTGGCGATGACGATGACGTCACAATCGACCGCGCTGCTGGCAGAAGCATCGCGGTTTGCGCAACGGCTTGGTGCGACCTTGACTTTGATTCACACCGGGACCTCTGAGACGGAAAGCCAGGCATTTCTGCATGACGCAGCGAGCAGACTTGCGATTCACCACGAAAAACACATCGTCTGGAATCAGACGGAGCCGGCCCCGGCGCTTGCGAGGGCCGCCGAGAAGGCGGAGATCGAGATGCTGGTCGTGAGCGCGTTCGAGGGGCCTGCCGTGGAACGGCGGCGATTTCTAGGGGAGGTGCCGAGGCACCTGGCAGAGCTGGCATACTGCTCGTTGTTGTTCATCGCGCATCCACGAATTGGCGCGTATGATTTCCGCCGCATCGTGGTCGTCACCGACTTTTCAGATTGCTCAAGGACAACTTGCGAACATGCGCTCTGGCTTGCACAGAAAGATTCCGCGGAGAGTCTCCACATCATTTCCATCCACACGCCGTTCATGCAGGCGCGTGCGGATATGGGAGCAGTAGGTGTGACCCCTGCCCGTACGCGCGCGGAGGAGGAGCGGCTGATGCGCGATTTCCTTGCGAGTTTGCCGGAAATCGAAGTGCCGGTGGATTGGAGGATCGTCGAGGCAACGACGGGCTTTGCTGCGTGTGATTTCGTGGATTCCATGGATGCAGACCTGCTGGTCCTGCCCGGCCACAACCGGGCAAGTGGTCGCATGCCCCCGATGGCGGATTGGGCGCTGCAAGTGGTGCCGTGCAGCCTTTGGATCGTGCATGGAGATGCCGCATGGAGCATGTCCAGCAACGAGAATATGAGCCGTTAATCGCAATCGGGCAGCGATCATGCTGTCACCGGGGAAGAAGAACCAGGACGCTGATCATTTGCAGCGTCCCGGCTATAGTTTTTCTTGAACCGTCCTGCTAATGCCCGATCAACGGATGCTCCAGCCAGAACGGGTCCCCTACCCCGTTGCGATACGCCGCCAGCGAGGCGGGCGATGAATTGACGCGGAGGTTGCTGTAGCCGCCATCCTGGTAGGTGCCGTCGTCGTTTTCCGAAGGTTCATTCTGCCAGCGCTCGTTCCAAAAAACAGCCGCCTTCAGCTTTGGATACCGCTTCATGATTCTGAACGCCTCTTCGATGAATCCCGACTTGCTCCCGAATTGCGGGAACTCACCGATGCCCCATTCCGCCAGCATGACAGGCTTCGTCGGATCGATCTGCGTGATCTCCGTGTAAGGCCAGTCCAGCAGCGGCTCAAAGGGCGACCAGTTATCGTCCAGGTATTGCTGCCCGTACACGGACATGCCGAGCCAATCGACATACTTCGACCCGGGATAATACTGCCCCATCTTGTTCCATTCCATCGCCGCGGGATAGGTGGTCCCCATCGACTGCGGCAGCGAGTAATTCATCACGTGGAAAACCCACACCACGTTGTTTGCGCCGCGCGCCCGCACCCGGTCCACCACGCGCCGGTACGCCGCCTTGAAGATTTCCGGCCCGTAATACCGGGGCGGATTCGAGTTCGGGATTTGCTTGTCCTGGCCATAAAACATCCCGGACCATGGGAACCATTGGCCGTTCATCTCATTGGCAAACGAGACCATGAAGGGATGCCCGAACTCCTTTGCCGCGTCGCCCCAGTGATCGATGTACGTATCCCATTTTCCCGCGGCGATATTGCTGAGGGAAAACTTGTCCGGCCCCTGGTCTTCATCGTACGGCCGGTCCCAAGGCGACCAGAAAATCAGCGGCAGCGAGCCATGCCGCCAGATGAGTTCCAGGTTCGCGGTGGGAAAGGATTGCTCTCCCCAATAACTGGATGAAGCAATGATCGCCTGATGTTTTCCCACCAGTTTCTCGAACGACTCGATCCCCTCGACAGTCACGTCGTCCTCGGTATCGCCAAAGTCAATAAACGCTCCCGTGTACGCGCCGCGATCCGGCACCAATAGCTTCTCCGGACCCGTGGGCGGAGGAGGCGCTTTCGAGCACGACGCCCCGCCGAACAGCGCCAGCGCAACACCCGCGCAAGCCATGAGATAAATAGCACCGCGCTTCATGTGACGCGCACCGGCATCGACGCGGTGCGTTCTGTTTTGCCCCAGGTCACCCAGGCTCCCTTGAAGGCCCGGTAGAGCGCCTTCCAGATGACCCAGCTCAGCAGCGGCCTGTAAATCAGCCGCATCGGCAGGATGATCCATGCCTTGCGCATTTTCTCGCCGTCCAGCCGGCAGGCGAGCAGCGCCAGCATCAGGTCCATGAACAGGAAAATTAGCACGTAAGCCCACATCGCGGACCAGCCGCCCATGATCAGCGAAATGAACAACAACCCATCGACCACCGGAGTCAGCGCCACGAGCACGATCTGGAAAAACCAGATGCTCGGGAGCGAAAACCAGCCGAGCGCGCCATATTGCGGATTGAACACAAGGTCCCGGTGTTTCCAAAGGCATTGCAGAGTGCCGAATGCCCAGCGAAACCGCTGCTTCATGAGCGTGCGCGCGCCTTCCGGCGCTTCTGTCCACGCGACGGCGCCGGCCGCGTAATCCACGCGAAAGCCGCACTTGTGCAGGCAGAGCGTCAGGTCCGTATCCTCGGCCAGCGTATCGAGCGAAAAGCCGCCAGCCTCTTCCAGCGCCTCCCGGCGAATGGCGCTCACCGCCCCCGGCACCACGGTAATGCAATTCCACTGCGCATAGGCCCGTCGATCCAGGTTGAACCCGCAGATGTATTCCAGCGACTGGCATCGCGCAATGAAGGTCCGCAGGTTCCCGACCTTCGCGTGCCCCGACACCGCTCCCACCTTCGGGTCGCGTAACGGGCTGACCAGCTCCCTGAATGTCTCCCGCGCGAAATGCGTGTCCGCATCCAGGAACACCAGCGTATCGTATCGCGCCGCCGCCACAGCCGTGCGCAATGCCTCCGATTTTCCTCCGTTCGGCTGTTTGATCATCCGGATCCGCCGGTCGATAAACGCCGCCTTCTCGATCTCCCGGACCGTCTGGTCCTTCGATCCGTCATCGACCACCAACACTTCGAACTCGCCGGTGTAATCGGTATCCGTCACCGCGCGCAGGGTGGCGGCGATCACTTTCTCTTCGTTATACGCGGCGATGATCACGCTGATCGGCGGCGTGTACGGCTCGACCGTCGCCAGCCGGCCCGCCCGCCGATAATGCTTCGAGGCCAGCACCGCGACCATGATGGTCCGTAGAACGATGAGCCCCGTGGCAGCAATCATGAACGACCAGCAAAACTCGACGACGAAATGCCAGATGCGAAACCCGCTTCCGGTCACGAACAGCGTAATCGGATCCGTATCGCGCTGGACCAACGGCATCAGGTCGTCGCGCGGGATTTGCAACAGATCGCTCAGCGGCACGATGTGATCGCCCCGCGTGAGCAACCAGTCGATGATCTGCGGGAGTGCCTCTACGGTCTGCTCGCGGTTGCCGCCCGCATCGTGCAACAGGATGAGGCTGCCATCCCTTCTCAATTCCTTGATCCGGTCCACGATTACGTCCGTCCCCGGCCGTGCCCAATCCTCCGGGTCGATATTCTCCATCACGATCAAGTAGCCGAGATCGTCCTGGACCTGCTTCAACGGGACCAACTCGTCCAGATGCGTCGGATGCGAATCGGCGTCGTACGGCGGGCGGAAGAGTGTGGTCGACCGCCCGGTGATGCTCTCGATGAGCCGCTGGGTCGCGTTCAGCTCCAGTTGCACCTGCTTTGCCGGGATCGCCGCGAGGTTCGCGTGCGTGTACGTGTGATTGCCCACCAGGTGCCCCTCGGCAACGATGCGCTTGACGATGTCCGGATATTGCTCCGCCTGGCTTCCCACGAGGAAGAACGTCGCCTTGACGTTGTATTTCTTCAGGATGTCCAGGACCATCGGCGTCCACTTCGGGTCCGGTCCGTCGTCAAAGGTCAGTGCCACGTCGTGCTCTCCACCCGCCCCCTGGTGGTAGAGGCTGGGATAAGTCGGAAAATCCGACGTGTAGGATACGGTGTACCGCCCATTCGGTTCCTGTTTGATATTGCGCGTCCCGTCGTCGCGCGTGTCGTCGACGGTCACAATTTCTCCCCGGCCCACATTGGTGATCGTGTCCGCAGCCTCCATGTGGTCGAGCTTTTCGAGCACGGCCGCCGGCACCTTCTCGGTCTCCTTCAGCGCGAGCACGTCCCAGATTTGCGGATCCTCCTGGCCCAGCCGCCCGATGGCGATGCCGCCCAGCTCCGCCCCTCGCACTGCCCTCAATTGATTCAGAAACGTGATCGCGTCCAGGAAGCAAACCGTGTGGTCCTTTTGCGGTTCCTGGTACGAATAGAGCGGGTTGTACATCTGCGCCTGCGAATCAACCCGCTTCAATCCGGAATAGCTCGCCCGGCTCATCGCGTCCGCAAAGGAAATCGTCTCCGCCCGCTTTTCCCCCTGCGTCCAATCGTATCCGTATGCGCCGATCGTGCCGATCCAGAGGTCCGGCAGGCCGTAACCCGCCAGGACCTGCAGCCAGCCGTCGAACCAGTCCTGCGACGCGATCGGCCCGGGCGGATCGATGTCCGAGGTCTCGTCGTCGAGCATCGCGATGTAATGGTCCGCATGTTCCGCCAGCCGCTCGAGATCCAGCACATTGAATTCGTCGCCCATCTGAATCTCGACCCACAGCTCCTTGTCCACCGCGTGCAGCGCGTCAGCCATCTTGATGAGCAGATCGGTGATCTCCTTTTTCCGCGCCGGATCCAGTTCCTCCCAATCCACCACCACGCCCCCGGCCTTCGCCGCCTCCAGTTGCGAGAGCAGGTTGACAACGAACTGGTTCTTCCGGTCGTCCGACCCCATCGCCAGGCCCTCGACGGCTTCCGGCTGCCAGACATTGTCCACCTCGTTCGTCAGCAGCGGCATCAGCACCAGTCCCTTGGCCGCGGCCAGCCGCTCGACACGGTCATCCTCGTCCACCTGGAGCGTGCCCAGGCCGTCGGCGAGCGAGAACCACTCCGGGCAGACGTGCGTCAATTGGTCCGCGTGCTTTTCCAGCGAGCTGTAGGAATTCTCGTCCCAGTTCGCATAGAATCCCAACCGTATTTCCGAGAACTTCTCGGGCTTCGGATGGACCATCTCGCGCAGCTTTGCGATGCGCGCCTGGCCCGACGCCGTCTTCGGGTAAAACTTCAGCCACGCCTGGTCCTCCGCCTTCGACGCCGCGCTCTGGCGCGCCTCCTGCATCTGGATCGCCTTGAGTTGCCCCTTCAATTTCCGCACCGACGCCGGCAGCCGCAATTGCGGACTGACAAAGAGCGCCTGCACGAACAGCACCACCCCGAGGAACACCATGATCCCCAGCAGCACCAGCGTGCGCCGCAGCCGCGGCCAGCGCCGGCCCTTCGGGTCGAGGAAGACGAACAGCTGCGTGTTCTCATTGTCCGGGTCCACGTTCACGAATCGACGCTCCGGTTAAACCTGAAAAACTGCTCCGCGTTTTCCGTCGTCCGCTCCGCCACTTCCTCAAGGCTGGTCCCTCGCAGACTCGCGATCCGCTCCGCCACCAGCCGCGTATAGGCCGGCTCGCAGCGTTTCCCACGATGCGGCGCCGGCGCGAGGTACGGGCAATCGGTCTCGACCATGAAATCCCCCGCCCCGGCACGCTTCGCGCAATCGTGGACCAGCGGCGCATTCTTGAAAGTGACGATGCCCGTGAAGGAAATCATATGACCTAGACGAATGACTTCCTGCGCTTGTTCAAAGGAGTTGCCGTAGCAATGGTACACACCCCGGACGCGCCCGGTGAAATCGCGCAGGATCTCCAGCGTATCCTCCCACGCATCGCGCTGGTGGATCACGACGTTCAGACCCAGCTCCGCCGCCACGTCCAGTTGCTGGCGGAATATCCTCGCCTGCGCCGCCTTGTATACCTCGTCCGATACAGCCCCCGGCTCGGAACCCCGGCTCGGCAGCCGGTAGTAATCCAGTCCAATCTCGCCAATTGCCACCACCCGCCGATTGCCAGCGATCTCCCGCAATTCCGCCCGCACATCCTCCCCGACTGCAAGCGCGTTGGTCGGATGAACGCCCGCCGCCGCAAAAATGCGGACATCGGATTCGGCCAGCGCGATCGCCTTGCGGCTGCTCTCCAGCGATGTGCCGATGCTGATCATCCGCGTCACCCCCGCCTCCTCCGCGCGCCGCAGCACCTCCGCAAAATCCGGCTGAAAATCGGGGTAATCCAGGTGGGCGTGGGTTTCGGTCAGCATAAAAGGGATGACGACCCCTTGAAGAAGCGGCTGAGACGGAAATGACGCCAGGCCCAGATGACAACCACCCAAACAATGACTGCGATTATGCCCTGCCACCACAAGCCATAAAAGAAACAAACTCCTCCGAATATCGGCAGAAAGATCATCGCAATAATGGGACACATAAGAAAGACAAACGCCAGCACCCCTACCGGTGTCAAAAACAAGGACCGCCATGTGACCGCCCAGAGGCCGCTTAAGGCTGTATCTTTCTTGGTCTTCACGTCTGGATATTGCAACGGCTCACTGCCCAGCATCCGGGTAGATCGCCCCTCCCTCATTCGAATTTGCTGCGAATCTGGCAGCCGGAAAGGAACTTCATCATTTCTGTTCCGTCTCCGCTGTCATAGAAGCGGAGCATTTTCTGGTTGAACTCCAATTGCTTGGTTGCCGGAACCGTGATGATGTCCTGGCCCGCGGACAAGAGCACTCCATTCATCAGAAGGCGTCCGGTTCTTTTGTTTCCGTCCCAAAACGACTGCTGACGGGCCACATGCAGGAAAGCGACCATGCCTTGCTCAAAGGGATTCCCCAATGCTCCTGTGTCGTTGCTCATTCGCGCGAATTGCTCTTCCAGTGAACGCGCCAGGGAGTCCCCCTCACCTGTCGGTGGCAGATAATCACTTCCTCCAATAGTCACTTTTCCTCGACGGAAGACGCCTTCTTCAAGCGCTTCCCCACGTGCCGCAAGGCGTTGAAGCTCGCGAGCGGTTTCGACACTGAGCGCAAAACCACCCGATTCCACCAAATCGAAGAGGCGAAGATAGGAATCCCGTTGATTTAGAACCTGTTGTGCATCGGAAATTTTGCGTCCTCCGACAGTGACGCCATCGAGGAGCGTCTGGATCTCGGGCAAAGTGAACGGGTTGCCCTCCAGCGCGGTGACATCATGGATGATCTCGGCAAACAGCTTTTTTGCCCGCCAAATCGCGCGCCTGCCGTTCGGTGGAGCGATTTGGGGGAAGTCGATTTCGTTCGCATCCCACGAGATCGCAAACCTTTGCATCTGATCCTCTTTTCTCATGGCAGCACCCAAGCTCAATGTGGCTTCACCATTGGATCACGGAACTCGCCCAGGTCAGGCCGCCGCCGAAAACGATCAGCAGGACATAGTCCCCCAGGCGCATTCGCTTGGTCCGGTTCGCCTCGTCCAGCGCGATGGCCACCGCCGCCGCGCTCGTGTTGCCGAACCGGTCAAGATTCACCACGAAACGCTCGATCGGGACACTCATTCGGCTCGCCACGGCTTCGATAATCCGCAGGTTCGCCTGGTGCGGGATGATGCATGCGAGATCGTCCGGGGTCAGCCCCGCCCCTTTCAGCGCCGCATTCGCTGCCGTCAGCAACGCCGTTACGGCGTACTTGTAGGTCTCTTTCCCGCTCATCTTGATGGTCCGCAGTTTCTTCGCGAACATGTCCGGCGATGGAGGGTGGCGGCAACCGCCACCGGGCATGTGGAGCACATCGCTCAATGTCCCGTCGCTGCCCATGTAAGTATAGACCACGCCGTGCGAGCCCGCCCGGTTCCGCAGGATCGCCGCCCCGGCGCCGTCGCCGAACAGCACGCACGTATTCCGGTCCGTCCAGTCAACGATGGAGGAAAGCTTGTCCGCCCCGATCACCAGCACGGTGTCATACGTGCAGCTTGTGATGAATTGCTGCGCGATCTCGATCCCGTACAAAAACCCGGAGCACGCCGCCGATACATCGAAGCACGCCGCCCGCCTCGCCCCAATCTTCTTCTGCACGAAACACGACGTCGACGGAAAGAACATATCCGGAGTCACCGTCGCCACAATGATCAGGTCGATCTCGTCCGCGCTGATTCCCGCCTGCTTGATCGCCCGCTTCGCCGCGTGCGCCGCCATGTCGCTCGTGAATTCATTCTTCGCCGCGATCCGCCGTTCCCGCATTCCCGTCCGCGCCACGATCCATTCGTCTGACGTATCCACCATTTTTTCCAGGTCAGCGTTGCTCAATATCCGCTCCGGCACATACGAGCCGGTTCCAATTATCGATACGGTCCTTTTCGGTGTCAGGAGCCGCGGGCTACGAGGAAGCGATCGCGTCATGGTATTTCTGGATTTCCTCCACGATGTGGGGGTTAACTTGTTGTTGAATGGCTTCCGCTGCAACACGGATGGCATTCTTGACGGCTTTTGGCGTACTGGCGCCGTGCGCTATAATGCATATTCCGTTCACTCCTAGCAACGGACTTCCGCCGACCTCCTCGTAATTCGTCTTCTTCTTGATCGTCTTGAAGGCCCCCTTCGCGATCATCGCCCCGACCATCCGGATCGGGCTCTTCTTCAACTCGTGCTTCAGCCAGTCAAAAATCGCGTCGGCAATCGCCTCGCACGTCTTCAGGACCACGTTCCCCACAAATCCGTCGCACAACACCACCTCAACCGGGTTCTTGAACAGGTCGTGCCCCTCGACATTCCCGCGGAAGTTCAGGTTGCTCTCCTTCAGCAGCTTGAACACTTCTTTCGTAAAATCGCTCCCCTTCACATCCTCGTCCCCGATCGACATCAGCCCGATCGCCGGGTTCTCGTATTTGAGCACTTTTTTCGAGTAAGCCGACCCCATGATCGCGTATTGCAGCAGGTGCATCGGCCGCGCGTCGATATTCGCCCCGGCGTCGATCAGCACAAAAACATTGCTCTCGGTCGGGATGATGGAGGCAATCCCCGGCCGATCCACCCCCGGCAGCGTCCGCAGCTTGATGGTCGTCGCCGCCACCGCCGCTCCTGTGTGGCCCGCGCTCACGATCGCCTCCGCCTCGCCGCTCTTCACCAGGTCGACCGCACGGCTCACCGACGAGTCCTTTTTCCTCCGGACAGATTCCACAGCCCCGTCGGTCATCTCCACCACCTGCGAGGCGTGGACGATCTCGATCCGCGGGTCCTTGCACCGGTGCGTCGCCAGCTCGGCCTTGACCCGCTCGGTGTCCCCTACAAGGAACAGCTTCGTGATATAGGGGTACTCCCGCAGCGCCAGCACAGCGCCGGCCACGGTATTTTTGGGCGCGTAGTCGCCGCCCATGGCATCGAGAGCGATTCTCATGGGGCATTCACGCCGCGACCGTTCTTACGGACGCTCGCGGGGGGGAACGAAATGCCTGGCGTCAACCAGTTTTCCAACAGCTTCCCTAAGCGGCTTCGATGGTCAACACCTGGCGTCCGCGGTAATATCCGCAGGACGGGCAGGCCGTATGCGCGGGGATGCGGCTGCCGCACTGGGTGCATTTTCCCAACTGACGGGCGTGAAAGCGATTTGCCGCCTTGCGCGTGCGCAGGCGCATCTTCGAGGTTTTGCGTTTTGGGACTCCCATGGTTAGTTGGACTTAAATTTTAGTT
>Ga0326727_10012974_pt1 | contig 18744 bp, 27 predicted proteins | sample MB2enrmetagenome_FD_207643 | JGI IMG/M metagenome (GOLD analysis project Ga0326727, IMG submission 207643) | Lab enriched peat soil microbial communities from McLean, Ithaca, NY, United States - MB29MY | ecosystem: Environmental > Terrestrial > Soil > Wetlands > Peat | place: USA: New York...
AAAGCCGAAAATCGAACCGAGACACGGAAACCGAACAGTGCGGAAAAACTGGAGCCGACGATCAGACTTGAACTGATGACCTGCCGATTACGAATCGGCTGCTCTACCAACTGAGCTACGTCGGCTTTCAACAACTTACAGACTTTTTGTATCCCATCTGTATCCCATTCGCCCGTCCGACTATCGGCACGTCAAGGGGTACGTCAAGGTCGATACACCGGAAGAATATCACAGCCGGGGTGCTCCGATGCAGCCGATTGCTACCGCTAGCCGTGACCGATAAATGGGCACAGACGGGATATTGAAACGGACACCAAACGGACGGTGGAAACGGACGAAACGGACCAGATTCTCTCCCCGGAAGTAGGACCGTCATTCCTCACCGGTCTAACGCTGAAAAACCGGGACGATTCGCCGGAGCCAGTTAGAGGCGTCATGTACGTTGCAGGGGCACCGCATTTCGAGCAAGAGTGTTGATCCATGCTGTCCTCCCGTGTAATTTTACATCGTGCAACGGGGGGCTCTATGGAGTACGTACAAGTTCTGTTGGGTGTAATCGCTGTCCTTCTGTATCTGATTTGGAACAACACAAGTGCAATCAGTAAGCGAATGAGAGAGCGTTTTCCGACAGAGAAAGAAGAAGACTACGACTGGGCGATGAAAGACCCGGCGGGGCATTATGCAGCACACAAAGACGACAAAAAATAACGGCCTACTACTGATCCGAGGCAAAAACCCTTTGTTGCCCGATTCTGCAACACCCCTTCCAACAGCAGGCGTATCGCCCCTAGCGGGAGCCGGGACGGGGACGCACTCTGACTACGGCATTCCTGACCCCCCTCACGTCCGTGCCCGCCGGGATAGAACTAAACGCTCCAAGCCAAAACGAACACGTAGACCACAACTGAAAGATACCCCAAAGAAAATAAAGAGATGGCCATCACACTCAGCGGCATCTCAATTTTACGGATAGACACTGCCCTTTTCATGGTTGACTGTGCCTTGCTGTTTATCCAGTCGGTCGCCCAATCCTTCACGGACTTGGTATCTTCAAGACTGTTCCCTGTCAATCTCTTGAACGCTTCCTCGTCAAGTATTGCGGTGACGGTCTTGGCGGCTCCCCGATGTGTGTTTGCTATGTTGTCCAGATGCAGAGCATAAGATTCCAAAAAATTGTGGGCAACAGAGCAGACGAGAGAAACCCAAAGGCAAGCGACTAAAATTGCCAAACTGGCAAACAGGAGATGGTTTGCAGATACGTTGGCGAGCGGTTTTTGATGTAAAAATCCTGCACCTGATACCGCGAGTGCCAGTGAACCAGCCGTCAAGACGGCAAGTTTTTCATGGAAGTTTACGCTTGCAACAATGCTTTGAGAAGCAAATTGCTGGTGGGATTTCGACATTTCAACGATGTGGTCGAGAAATTTCGGAGAAAATTCAAACTTCGGCTCATTCTCCGACGGCTCCATGCCCGCCAGTCTACGTCTTTGTGGCCCGGTGCCGCAATGTCGCCTCCAACAGCAGGCGGATTGCAAGGAACATCCAAACCGGACGGCACACGTAAAAAAGGGCCAGCCAATGCCCCCGTGCCAAAGTAAGAATTGTCAGTGGGAGTACAAGCGATAGTTCTCCCGTAATCTCCGCTTTGCTGATAGCCCCGTCCCGATTGGCGGGGCTTTTTTCGCTCCATCATTTCTTCGCTGCCCTGATCTTCGCCCAACGTGCTTTCTGTGCTGCTGCCATTTTTCTGCGAGCGGATGCAGAGACCTTACGCTTTGGCGTCTCGACCGTCGCCGTCTTTTGTACGGATACACCGTGGCCCGTCTCACTCAATAACGCCAAAACCTGTTGCAGTCTTGAAATCTCGGCCCGTACTTCCCTGACAATGTTCTCAACGCTCAATGGGGTCTCCCTGTCGCAGATGCGACGGGACAGGATAGCACGGACAGTGCTGCCTCAGAGAAAGGCGGTGCTCGGTCATGAGGGAGCGAGAGATCGGGTCTCGCTCTCGTTCTCATTTTTGGGCGGCTTGGAAATCGGTAGGACTCTCGTTGTCTAGCTATTTGGGCGGATGTAAATGTGTAGTTCGTTCGGTTCTCCACTGCGACTGCAACCGGGGATTGAATCCGCCCTGTCCACGACCTTTTTTTCAACAAGGGCACTCCACACAGCTCTTACAAGAACCTGCCGATTCACACCAGCCATGAAAGATACTCCAGGATATGCTATGCACCCTCCGCTAAATATCGCATTGACTCTCGTGCTAGTTATCCCAGCTAGAAGCAGTGATGAACGCAATGCTTCAGCAAATTGGTCAGTCTCTGGAGTCGCTCTATCGACATCGATTTCGACCGCCTCTCCGCTGAAACTGCTCAAGAGCTTTGCGACCTCGCCTTCCTGCTCTTCGGACATCTTCAGGGGTCTAGGACCGCAATTGCCGCCTGACGCTTGATTGTTGCTTCCCCCTGCCTGCAAGATGCTACATGGACCTTGAGTGACAGGGCCTACGGCTGTGCCCTTGTCTCCTGTCGCTTGGGTGCTGTTCCCCCCTGACGTATTGTTAGTGCCAGATGTCTTGCTGCCCTTATCAGTGGATTTCTTGGAGACGGGAGCGGCAGGGAAAGAGTCTTCCTTTGCGTCAGAAGTCTTGGGGACATCAGCGGCCTTGGGAATGTCGTTTCGGGTGGCCACGTTTACTGTCTTCGGACTCGGGATCAGCAGAAACCAAATAACCAGACCAATAGTAATCACTGACATGCCCGCACCTGCCGACATTTTTTCCCAATCTGTGAAGCGGCTATAAGGTTGCTCAAGGAGTCTAGGTCTGCTCTGGGAAAAGTAGTGCACAGTCAAACTCAAGGAAACGAAAACAAGACTGCCGGGGACCATGCGGTCGGAAAAAGAAGCACCGTGTGCCAATGCCGCTGTGAGAAATACAAATCCCAGTAACAGCAAAACCTTGGACAAGGTTCCCATCTCCCGAAAGTACGAGAGAGGATTCCACTCTTGAGCAGCCATTTTCGCAACCTCCCAAAAGGGTGCCTAGCGAGGCCCGACGAGAATCTCCAAATCTCCCGCTCGAAGCGACTCATCGCTTCCCCAGTAAACGGGGATTTCAGCAGTGTTGAGGACGTTTCTTATACTTTCTCCCGTTGATAATAGAGCCTTCTGTTGAGCTTTGTCGTAGACGCACACGAAGACACCATGCGGCAGTGGTGGTACCCGACCATAACCCACCGAGTAAATGCTGAATTCCTTCCGAGGGTCAATAGCACTATAGACTTCGTATGCGTATGTTTGGCTGTCTGAATCGTCACTTGTTGCAATAAGCAACTTCACTGAGCTCGGTATTGTCAGGTGACCCAGAGCCGCCATTTGCTGTGCGGTCAGGCTTCGATTCATGGGGCCACAATTGGCTGTCGCTTGATTATTGCTTCCCCCAATTTGAAGGTTGCTACACGGTCCCTGACTGATGTTCCCTCCAACAGCACCGCTACCCGCTCCATGCTGCGTCGCAATCTTGCCTTTCTTCTTCGTACCGCCCTGCTGGTGTGCTGATTCGAGCTGGCTGTTTTCTTGGGCCTTCGCTTCCGACTGTGCTGCTTGGGGTTCGGACGGTATTGTGGGCTGTGCGACAGTAGACGATGGCGTCGGCTTGTCGTACTGACGGGTCACCGCCCAGATGATGAGGCCCGCAATCACACCAGTTACAACGAGGATTATCGACTGTCCCCACCAAATTTCCCACCATCTCTTCGGACTCACATCGGCAGGCGTCACCTTCACACTGTGTTTTGCTTCCACTGATACAACTCCCGCATCTGACCAATTTTAGTCTCAATACCCACAGTATACCCCTTGGCGAACACACGGCGAAAGTGGTATCGTGCCGGAATGGACGAAGGCCGCAAACGGGTGATCGGGATCATGGCTGCGATTCTGGCGAGTCTGCATATGCAGACGGCAGATGATCTGTTTGGGACGCCACAGGGAAGCCCACGAACGGACAAACTGATTGACGCGAGCATTCAGTGGGCAGAGCGGATAATGAGAAGGATTGATGCCGTGTGCGGGAAGAGGGAATGACCTCCAACCCTGCCTTGCCCCATTTATTTCTTGCCTGCCCTGACTGGCGTTGACTGGATTTTCGGACGTGGGGGACGTTCTGGATATCGGCGTTTTCCACGACGTTCCTTTGGCAAAGCCATCTCAGGGGTAAGAACAAGAACGTGAGGATTTTCGTTGAGCATATTCCAAACGACCTTCCGATGTTCTTCCAGGAATCGCACGTTCGGGAAAATATCAATAAGCCGTTCCAACGTTTCGATGTCATTGCAACTTAGTGCCGTCTTTGACAGTTCGCTCAACACTACTTCCAGACAATGCTTAAAATTCCGTTCAGGAGAATGGTCGCTCTTGATGCGATTGTGCTCGCCACAACAACCAGCCACATTTCCCAGAACATAGCCTTTACTTGAGTCCAGTCGATCCAGACCATTGTAGATGTAAGGATTTTTGTTCCTGCGGGGCGATTTCCCCTGTGCTGGAGGTGCTCCACACACGATGCAGGGCTGGCTTGTCAAACGCCAGAAGTCTCTTTTGGAGAGGTTAAATTCCCGTTTGTCTTCCGCTGCTCTGCTCTTGTAACTTTCGTACAAGGCGTTGAAACTTGCCGAATACCCATCCCGCCTGCGTATGCTCTCCGCTGATGTCGGATCGGGGCATTGTGGATCAACGTATCCGAACGGATAATCATCAATACGTGTGAGTGCTGGGTGACCTTCTGGCCAGCCCTTAATTGAGAAAATCATCGTACTGTCGCCTTCCGTGCGTCCAAGGCTTCCTCAAGCAATAATCTGATCGCATTTCCACGTGGCTCCACTCGCACGATTATACAATCAGCAGTCTGGATGCGGTTGTCATCCCGTTTGCCGCTGAATCTGCTCTAAAGGGGAATTTATGATCATCAAAACGGTGCTTGGGTTTGCTGCATTTATGCTGTTCGTATGGCTGCGGCTCAACTGCGTTCATCTTGGTGAACGTCTTCATGTCGCTTATCCTCTGGCAATTCGGCAGACGGTGACCTATGACGCTCGTAATCCTGACAATCGCTGTCTGGTGCTTCATACTTCTTATTTGACTAGCACATGAAAAAGTTCAACATGACCGCTATCCCGATGAACCACCGCAGAGCGTTGAAGCGTGCTTCTCTGTGGCGTAGACTCATGCCCAATTCAGAACCGCCACTCATGGGCGACCTCATCCGTTTCGGAGAACTCGCCGGGTCACATCTGAACGACATCATTGAGCGGCTCGCCAAGAGCGATTACGTGGAGGGTGCGAGCGATGAAATGCTACACGCTCGCTGTGGTGAACTTGCCGGGATCGTTGCTATCAGTAAGAGCCGAAAGAACCGACAGAAATAACCGTGTGGATTTGACCGCATTGAACAGGATCACCTGATACGTTCTCCATCGGTCAGTGAACGTGCCATATCTCACGGCACCATTGTTGCCCGCCAGTTTTAGAATCGCTCTGTCAGTCTTTGGAGATTTGCGGTAATCAATTAGGACCGACTTCTTTTTTGTATTCGTACAGTCTGCGAAATCATAATTGACCTGCGTTGCTCTAATGTTCATCGGTTCCTTTCGGTGGCGTAGTTAGATGACCGCCAATGCTCGACTAGGGTAGGGAGGAGTTCTACCTAGGAGACTGTTGGCGGTCATTTGTCGTTACCGTTTGTCGGTGTCTGTCCCTGTCGGTGCGACTATGCCCAAAGCAGCGGCCTGCTCTCGTGTAATACCCCGGCCCAGCGGTGCACGTACTCCGCTGTTCCCGTACAACTCTTGAAAGAAGTCAGGCTTTGGTGCTCCCGTTGATTGCGGCTGATCCGTCGTTTTTGATGGTGTTGCTTTGTGTCGCATGATGTCCTTTCCTTTCTTTGCACTACGCCGTGACTGTAAGTGTCAGTGCTCATTACACTGGCCCACTTTTTTCACATTGTTCCACTGTACTAACCAAACCTTCAGCAGTGGAGGCTGCGGAAGTTTTCTCCTAGTCCAACAGGTGCCCGATGTAATGGCCCGCCGTGCCTAGACCAACAACACCAGCACCGTACTTTCCGACCGTCTTAGCAAGTGCTTGATTGGCGAAAATTTTCTGCTGTTGTATATACGCGTTGTTCGCATGGTCCAACAGGCTCTGTGCGTTCGATTCGCCTACAGCTTCCTGCAATCGCCCGCTGTCATAAAGTCGGTTCATCCGAGAGAACATTTTGCTCGGGTCAACAGCTTCAGGGTTTTTCGCCGCTGCCGTGCCTACGTCGGGACGCATCCCAGACGCAGACATTTTGAGATGCTTGTCCAGGTCATACAACGCCTGCGACTTTTTGAAATTCGCGTTGGCTTCGTCTATCAGCTTCGGGTCAACGCCCTTCGCCTTCGCATCCTTGAACGCTTCCTGCATTGCATCTTCGGTTTCTTTCTGGGCCTTCAGCAACGATGCTTCTTTCGTGACATCTTCCTCAGTGCCCGTAAGCCCGTTCAGACTTTGACGGATATTGTCTAACCTGTCCTTGAACCGCTGAACTCGCCCGCCGGTCGCATCGTCTAGCACCTGATACTGAGACTTGCTCTTTGCGTACACTGCGTCAGCCGTGTCTTCTGCTACGTCACGGATTGACCGAGCGGCAGACTTTACTACTCCAGAATCATCAGCGACTTTTGCAATCGTGTCCCTGATGCCTGATTGCAGAACAGGTTGGACGCTCTTAGTGTCAAGCAGTCCCTGATACGCCTGCTTGATGGCTCCCGCAACAGGCTTCACACTTTCGACAGCAGTCCCAGCCGCAGTCCCAAGACCGGCTGCTGTAGCTCCTGATTCGAGTGCTTGTGTCAATGTTGCACCGTGTGCCAGTTCCTGACCCGTGACAACAGCACCGCCCCGCAGAGATGTCAGCCCATGACCAATAATCTTGGCTATGAGCGGGTGACTCTCTGCGAGTTTCGTGACCTTCGCCAGCAGTCCTGCTTTCTCTGCGAGCGATGCACCTTTCAGCAGTTCATCACCGCCGAAAAACTCGGCTATGTTCTCTGCGAGTGCACCAGTCTTCCCAGCAGTCGTCTGCGTAGCAGCAGCCGCATTCGCAGCGGTCGATTGTTGCACGGTGGCATAGGGGGTTGCATTGTCTGATAGCTTCGGCAGTCCTAGAACGTCACCGACCTTGCCCGCCACATATTTCACGCCCGGAATGTGACTGCCCATGCTTCCGAGATTCGATAGTGATGTTGCTGCTGCACTGCCGAAGCCTGACGCAACGTTTTCACTAGTAGACTGCACTGGTTTCTCAGTCGCAGAGAGTTCACCCAGAGGTTTGAAAGTTGTGGGATCAAACGGCGGCAACCCCGGTGTTGGAGTTGCTGTCTGCGGAGTGGCAGAGGCTCCGCCAAGAGGCTTGAAAGTTGTGGGATCAAACGGCGGTAAATTGTTATTGTCCATGATTGCTTGCTCCTTATTTAACTGTGTTCAGGTCGTCGCCCGTGTTGTTACTGCGGAACTTGCTGCACGTGTTCGATGCGTCGTTCTCGGTCGTACTTAAAGGCTGAGGTTTCCCTGTCATGCAGGATTGCTGAGATTCTGTCGGCCTGTGCTTGTCCGCCGGTCAGCCCGCAAGCGTTGGAAGGTATCTCCCCGAGTGCGATTCCAAAATCGACGAACGCCTTGCCCTTCTCATAGCCGTTGTCAGCTTTGAAATAGGCGTGATATGCCGCCTTCGCCGCTGCGAAGTCTTCTTTCGGCTTGGCAGGGGTCACCACTTGGGGCGGTTGTAGGGGTGGCTGAGGGGCTTCTACCGGGGCATTAGCCCGTTGCTGTTCCTGCCACAGTTTTAACTTACTGGCGGGTACTCCCCCCGGATAGAACCGGCTGCCTGAGCGTTCAACGCCTGTGACAGTGTTCGCTGCACGCTGTTCTTCAAGCCGTCTGGTGCGTTGCTGGGCTTGGTACGCCAGCTTATAGCCCGCCCGCGTCAGACCGGCATCGTAAATTTGTTGGTCGGTCGGGTGTTCGATATACATAATCCTCCAAATTCGTCAGTAGGGGGCTTTCCCCTTGTATGGCACTTTCTATCTGACAGGTGCCCTGGGGAGCCATACAGTTGACACTTTTAAGGCGTTCGTTACTGAATCGTGCCTGTCGCCATCGCTGCTAAGGCCCGTTTTTGCCTTGCCCGGTCGGATGCAGCACATGCGATACTGCAATACGCACCTTTTCCCGCTGCTGGGGCGGGTTTCCGCTTCTCGTATTTCATGCACTTCTTTCCCGACTTGCACGGCCTGTAAACAGGCTCTGTGGAGTCCTGTTTGATAATTCCGTGGTCAAGTCGGTATTGCTTGGTGCGTGCTGCGTCTTTGGCGGTCCACTGAGCGGCAAAGGAACTGTCACTCATGTAGGCTTCATCCGATGTCAATTCAGAGAAGAAGTTGATCAGATGAACACTGTCAATTTCTCTGCCTAGTTCAAAGCCCGCCTGAATGAAATAATTCAGTTTGTGCACTCTGCGTTCTATGTCGGTGACTGGTGTAGACGTATGGCAGCGTTGAATCAATTTCCCGAGATTTTCGTCATTCACCATGACAGATTTAAGTGCTGTGCAGAATCTGCCTGTATCAATCTTGTCCAGCCTTTCGAATTCGTTGAGAGCACGCAACTTGCTCGCAGCGGCTTCCGACATGCCCGTCTTATTGGCTTGCTCAGCTTTTACCTGCTCGCGAAAGACTGCGAGTGAATCGGTCTCTGGAGTAGTTACTTCGATGGTTTCCATTACGCCCGCCCGGCTCTATAACCGTGCCCCGTACCGTTCGGATCATAGGTGTTCACAGAACCACAAATCTGCTTGATGTCCGATGACGAGTAATCCTTGATGTTCGCCCGTCTCTGAATTTCGGCTTGTTCTTGGGGGTCCAACCATTCGCTTGACCCTGACCACTCAGCGAAAGCAAGTCTAATGTTTTGGGCATCTGGATTGACTCCGAATCGCCGAGTTTGCGGGCGAGCAGATAGCCATTGCCGAAACTGCAAATTGTGGGCACTGGATAAATACTTCCCACTCTGGTCAACGATGGTCTGTATGATTTTCTGGTATTCAGAATCGCCCAACACTTCTAGCTGAGTCTCTAAAACCATCGCCCGTCTTTCTAGATCGTTCCGTTCTTTTGAACCGAAAGCACACTTTTCTGCCTTTGCCCGAAGATCAGCTATCTCTGTACGCACCAACTCATACCGATCAACCGTGACGGGTGTTGCAACAGGCACTGCCGGTGTCACTACTTCTGCGGGGCACAGACGTTTTTCTAGATACGCCAGTGCCGCTTCGAAAGTCTCTGGCAGGGTAATATCGGCGGATGGGTGATTTTGTAGAAACGTCGTGATTGTGCCCTGTGCTTGGCTGTCCAAGTCATGAGTCCCAGCCAAGAACACCGCCCACGATTCACGAATGGCTTTCTCAACCGACGCGGCATCGGGAAATCTGCCGTCATACTTTCTGTATGTGAAATCCGCTGATTCTTCCGGGTGCAACAGCAGACGCTTTTTCAGTTCCCGCCTTTCGTGCTCGGCTTGCTGTGCAGCTGCTTCTCTGGCGGGCCTGTCTGCCGCATACTGACGGGCTGCTGCTGCTGCTTTCAACTCTGCTTCAATGGCAAGACGTTCCCGCATATTTTCCGCGTTACGGCCTGAATTCACTGAGGCGAGCGATGATCCTATGTATCCCATAACCTATTCCCCCTTAATTTCTCCGCTGCCAAACTCCGTCACCCCGCTTCGCCTTGAAGTATCGTGTATCAACTTCCGTGGCAGCGGCTATCAGTGCTGGCAGATTTTCCAATGTGCTTGTAGGGTCTTTCGTAGCTTCGTCGGCTAGCTGAAAATCCATTTCCTTCATGATGACTGTGTAAGTAGGTTCGCCCGTACAGGGAACATCAACCCGCTGCAAGATTCCGCCCCAGAAAACTGCGATGACGGCGGTCCATCTAGAGTGCGTGCGTTGTTCGTTCTTGCCGAAAACCGTGCTCATTTTGTCTTTGTCTCCTTGCTTGCGAACTGCGAGAGATGCATCACAGTGTTTGTCGTGCAATCCTTGACCCGCTTTCCGCTCCTGAGTTCGTCGTCAATGAGAGCAGCGGTATGCTGGCGTTCCATGTGCCGTAAAGCGGCTTGGCTGGCGGCTTCCTGAGTCATGCCTTTTCGCTCGACAAAATAAGCAACTGTCCCGAAATAGCCCCGACCTTTCGCTGCCAGCAGAGCGGGAATATCTTCGTCGTAAGCCTGACCGATCACATCCCCGCCGTGCTGGTCATATACATCACGCTTCGCCAGTAAGTGCTCACGGTCAGGTGTGAAACTATTCAGTGCAGCAGGGTCGCTTTTGTATCTCTCTCTGGCTTCTGCGAACTTCTCTGCTCGCCGTTCTGAGTTAGCGTCGTTGCGGAAACACGTCGCCATCATTTCTGGCATTGCTGCAAACTCTGCCGTGCCCGTGTTCAACTTATCAAGCAGTGCCTGTGCGTCTGTCCGTTGCTGCGAGTCTGAAAGTGGGTTGTCTACGACTGCCAACAGTTCCTGTTTCGTCACTTACCCTCCGATCTCTTTCCGTGCTTTTGTTAGCGTTGCGTCAATCTTTCTGCGTTCAGCAGCGATAGCAAGCTTTGATTGTCTATCGTCAGCTTCTACTTTCGTCCTTTGAACTTTCAGCCGTCCAAGATTGGTCAGGTGTTTTCGCTCCCTATCTTCTTCACGGAGACACCTTCCCCAGAGTGCTATTAGCATGTCGGCTGCCTGTAGCCGCTGTGCGGGTGTGGCGGTGCTGTCTGCGATCACCTGTGACAGTGCTTTAACTAGATCGGGCAGGACGGGAATCAGGGCATCTGAGACTTTCCGATACTCCTTGGCCGTGGTCCGCCTGATCGCTTCCTGAAGGTACAGGTGGAGTTTCTCAATGTTGTTCATAAGGTGCCCACCGATTGCATATCACTAAGTAGGCTTTTCTGTTCCGCCTGTTTCTTCTGTTCCATCGCTTTTGTGACGGCTTTAGTTCTTTGTACTGATACGCTGATGTCCCGAAAGTGCCCGCACTCAAGAACGCACCCGGTGTAAGTAGCGTGTTCGGGTGCCTGAACTATCCCGCCCACGCTTTGTACGAGCTGCATTGTTTGGCAAACCGTGCAATAGAATCTTGCCCGAAGACGCTGCCACTGTGCGAGAATGCCTCTCCGGGAGTCGCAAGTGGTTTCTAATGCTGAACTGGTTTCAAACTTGCTCTCTCGTGTTGTAAAGGTTCTTGCTGTCATGCCCTCCCCCTGTGTGTACGGCTGCGACGAATCCCGCCTGAAGGAATCCGACCTGAACGCAGGCCGCTACTGATTATTACTTCCGTGACGTTTGCTAGCCCTTGCGGGCTGTTATCCCTCTATTAGGAAATCGTGTCTCCCGATCTGACGTTGTCTGGGGTTATTTATTTCAGTCCCAGCCAAGAGCGGTCAGAGCCTGGGCAGCTTTCTGCTGATCTGCGGATTGCCTTGGTCTTCTGCTTTTGACAAACTGGTCGAGGCCAACGCCTTCTAACTCGTCTGGTTTGGGTGCCTTATAAGTCCCTGCGTCAACTATCTTGCCGAAACACCCTGATCGGGTGCCTAGGTCCTGGTTTGGGTATACCTTCTCACGGTAGCTAGATACCATCGGTTCACGCCTGCCAGTCGAATCGGCCTGATCTGTCCAGCCGCCAACGTTGGTCATCGTGTCAATCTCGCCGTCTTCCGTTTGTACGACGGGCAGCGGCTTCATACGGGCGTTGAACTCTTCAGAGATCGTGTTCGGTCGGTCTGCGTCTTTGTTCCATCCCATTCGCCTGCCTTCGTAAATCCTTGAGCGATTGAAGGGGCGGACGTACAGGGAAGACCAATCCAGAAGGTTGCCTGATGTGGATTGAACCGTGTCGCCTGGTCCACAGTTCAGGATCAGCCGATGTACTGGTACAGTCACACTCCCGATTTTCTTTGCAACATAAAAGCCGCCGTCTGGTTTCTCTTTCAAAGAGATGGGCCACAACTTACGGACAAACTCCCAATGTTGTTCGGGGATAGTCAAGACGATAGGCACACCGTCAGACTCTCCCATGTTCAGCCGGTACAAAGGACCATCTTTGAAATGCTCGGGGAAGTCGGCATACCTGCTCAATCTCATTGCGGCATTGGCAATCCAGTCAGAGATGTCTAAATCAAACTTTGTCACCGCATCAGCGACTAAATGGAAATGCGGTTCCTTGGCAAGCTGTCTTACCGCCCACGCAAGGAAGCCCTCACGGGTCTGGGCTTTACACCGATACAGTTTCTTGCGGACAGAAAGAAGGGCAGTATCTGAATCAGAGCCGCCGTCTGCGTAATAGTCTGGAATGCACTCACGGGCGAAGGTTTCCAGTAAGTCATAGCAATCACCCCAGAACGCCTGTAAACGCTCACGCTGGGCTTTACGGCGAGCAACCTGTTCGTTCTTGGTGGACTGGCGGGCATTGGCAAGCAGAGTCTGTGTGTGTTCACTGGGCATAGTCCGCCTGACTGCCCGTAGCGGGCGGATTTTCCAACACTGGCGATTTCATCACACCAGCCGTTGCGACCTGTTCATTTATCTGTTCAAAATCGACTGCCCACAGACCCTCTGTGGAAAGCCGCACGACCATAACCGTCTGGTCGTCAAGGAAGTTCATCCCTTCGACACCCGCACAGAATTCAAGCACGTCTTCAATCGTGTCGAACCTGTATCTTCGGTCACCGGTCTTCAATGGTGGCAATTCACAAGCTGCGAAGTTCATATGCACTTCCCCTCTAGATACGCGTCACGCTGTGCTTTGACTTTTTGCTCCGCATCTTTGTACGACGTGCCTTCGACCAGTCCCACGCCTTTGATGCTGAATAACTGTGTTTTAGGTCGCGGGGTTTCTCCACAACTCACACTCTCCAAAAATTCACCCCGCGTCTCTTTACAGAAAGACACTTTTGGGGGTTGAATCCCTAGAGGGTTGTTCTTATAGAGGGTTCCCGTACACCCACTGGACTCACTTTTTGGTAAACTGGACTCACTTTCTCGTAAACTGGACTCACTTTCATCTGGGGAGTGAGTACAGCCATTGGACTCACTTCCACCCTGAGTGAGTACAGCCACTGGACTCACTTGGAGTACAGCCACTGGACTCACTTCAATCAGTCTCCCCGTCTCGGGGTCGAATATTCCTTGGGTCTCCACCAGCCGCTTCATCGCGGATAGATTCAACGTGTATCGGTTGGGGTTGGCATAACCTACGCCGCCCTTCCTCCATGTCAGCACCTTCAATTCATCTCGCAGGAATCGCAACGATGTGGAGAGCGTAGTCTTGCTACCAATGCCACTGCACGCCATGACGTACTCGTACGACGGATAACTGTGTCCGCCGTCGTTGGCTTGTTTCGCCAACAACGCCAGTACTGCCTTGATCGTCGGTGTCGGTGTCTGAATCTTCCACGCAAGGTCCTCATACAGCCATGACGCCTTGCGGTCTTTCTTTGTCGGCTTACCCACGGGTCACGCTCCCATTCTCAGCTTCAAGAGCGGCTACGACGGAAGCTAGGTCCGTCAGGTTGAGATTGTTTAGAATCTTCTGTTCCGCAAGCGGTGCCTGTGGAACGTCGTATTTTCTTAACGCCCGAATCTTTCTTAGAGCGTCTAGGGCTGTGTTTGTCATATTTCCCTTTCGTACATCGGTGAATCTATCGGTAAAACAGAAACGCCCCGCTGACTTCCTACAATGAGCAGTAGGTGCCAACGGGGCGTGAGCATCACAGAGCCTGAACAGTCTGTGAAATAGTGATAATGAAATTGGTAATGGACGGTGTTCAGGCGTCGAATGCTCACCGCACGGTGGCGGTTAGATTGTCTTGATTGGTACTGCTTGCTTCAGACCCGAAGCTAGGTACTGCGGGCGTCCCGCGTTCCTATCTCTTGCTGCCCGTCGTCCCGTCGGCGGTCCTGCTGATCTGGTGATGCCCTGGCGGGCACTCTCTTCTTACTCTTTCATCTTACTACAGATATAAACCCGCCGTCAAGCAAAAAGTTGCTGCATCTATAAGATTTCTTTGCAGTTAGTAAGTCTGTACGACGTACAAAGGCGAGAATCCTATAACCAGTGTACACGTACAAGAAAGTAGCAGGAATCCTACCCCACTTACCCCACTTACCCAGACCGGCCCGGAATGGGACCCATAAAGGGGACCCTACTTACACAGATCGCAAAAGAGGACCCACCAAAAGGGGACCCATGATAGGGACTACGTACAACGGGGATACAAGATTCCAAGGCCATAGGGGACCGTTGGCTAGGCAAGGCGGTCAACCTTGGTGAAGGGGTGGGGAGACTCCCCCGGCATGGCCCAAAGCAGATGGTCTTAAAGACCCCCTATTATGGTACCTACTCTTTTGTTTTCAATGGCGTACGGTGTTCCTATTTCTGCCAGTAGCGGTTACAGGGAGAATATAGAGCGAAACTATTGATTTCATTGGTCCCCGACCCGGACCCGTACTTTTGGGATACATGTGGGGATACAAGCACATAAAGCATTTGTAATCAATGGCTTGTAAGCGACATGCCGATAGTGGAACGTCAGGTCATGATGATATTTTTCTTGGTGATCGGTGAGCCTAGTCATCATTCCGTATCCTCGCCGAAATAGGACGAAGTATCTATGCTGAACTTATGCTGCCTCACGATCTTCCCGTCCTCATCGAACTCATAGCGGAATTTCGTCGGGAAACCCTTCTCAAACGTATCACCTTCACCCCGGTCGGCCTCAATCTCTACGGTACCCGAGCCATCAACGATAAAGTTACCTGACTGTTTTACAGATTTGATTTCAACATCGGCTAGGTCTGTGATAAAGACCTTTGACCCTATCTCGTCCAGTGCATCGTGGGGGAACTCTTGATTGGTAATGTATTCGAATACCTCAGGTCCGACGTGTTCAGCCGTGAAATCTTTCTTTTTCATGTCGCCTCCGTGCTGTCTCTGTTAGGACTTGCGGCCAACTCTCAGCGGCCCCGAACTCCTGTCCATCGCTCTGCAATGATCGTTTCTCTGCTCATGCGGGAAGGATAGCAAGAGTGGGCCGATTTTGTACCGATACACCGATTGTGTGCTGGTCGGGCTTTTACCTGCCCGCCGTAGCAGCCTGTGTTTTCTTGGTGACGGTGAAACCACTCACCAGTTTCTTGACACCGAAAATCAAAACGAACAGGATGAGAGAAACTCCCACACCGATTCCAGCACCTTGCTGCATTCCTTGCGTGTGAGCAGCCTGCACCTGCCCTTGCAGCATCGTGACTTGCTGGTGGTCATCGGCAATCTGCTGTTGCAGGGGTGCGGTAGCTTGCGAAGCTGCTGTCTGTTGTTGCTGTTTGACGTACAGTTGATTCCACTGCTGCATAGCTTGGTCATAGTTCCGCCATGAGTCGGCACATGGTCCTGTCTTGAATAGCAAATGACAGGTCGGCTTCAACGGAGCGGGCGGAAGTACGGTCGTATCTACCTGCATAAATCTACCTGCATAAATCCTCCAACAAACTGACTAAGTGTGACCGGTTCATGGAGTGCAGGCAAGGTTACGGCGGTCATGGCGGGTGCCCGATTTCTGTCTCATGCCCGCCCTTCGGTAGCAGCCCTCGTGTCACTTCAGCGATGGAAGCGGGAATCACGGGTCACATATGGACACTGGCGGAAATGGGTAGCAACGCAAGTTTAGGACACTATCCGCCCTTCCCGCTGAGACAGCCATGACTGAATCGTGGTGGACCGGTACCGATACACTTTGCCCAGTTTGATTGCGGGGATGGTGTTGTTTCGTGACTGGCGGATTACGAAAAGACGGGACACACCTAACAGGACCGCAACGTCATCAGGCGTGAGTAATTTTTCTGGTGTTGGTGTGGCTGTTGAATTCTGCGAGAGCATCTCATGTGCCCTCCAAGCGGCTGCGTTTCAGCAGTCGTTCAGATATCGGCTGGGCTTGTTGCCCATACCCCGTCTGAATGCCCGTCTCTTGTGGTCTAGAGCAGGACTACCCTCAGCCTTCAATGTAGCACTTTGGTCACCAAAAGTCAAGCACTTGTGCGGGTTGAAATTATAGTAACGTTCCCATGGTTTGTCAAGATGCAAGCAAATGTCTTGACGTGCCGATTTGTACCCGTACACTGTAGTAGGGGGATTCAGCCATGGCTCAGCAGGGCGAACTAAAACAGATCAACGGCAGTTGGATGGTCCGTTACTACGACGGGAACGGCAAACGACACATGAAGAAATTGGGCCGGGTCACTGACTATCCCACGAAGGACAGCATCTTCCCCGTCTATCAGTCATTCATGAGCGACGTGAACAAGCCGACGTTCCGGCCTGAAGTCGGTACGCTCCTGAGAACGTTCGTCATTGAATCCTACTTTCCTAGTGTCACTACGCTTCGTGGGAGCACACTGCGGGGCTACAAAGCAATCTGGCGGAACCATCTGGAATCCCATCTGGGCAATCTTCGCATTCGGGACATCCGGACGTATGACTGTCAGAAGTGCATGGACGCGATAGTCCGCAACGATGCAACTTTGAAGCAGGCGACACTGAGCCGGGTGAAATCGTTCATGCATGAGATTTTCGCAGAAGCGATCCGGCTAGGATTGCGTGAAGGCGATGTCAACCCTGCATCGGGCGTCAAAATCAAATGTGTGAAGGGGAAGGGTGAGACGTTCGCTTACACTCTAGATGAAATCAAGAACATTCTGGCCGCTCTGCTGGAGCCTTCCAAAGTGCTTATGGCTGTCGCTGCGTACTCGGGTCTTCGCCGTGGTGAAATCGTCGGATTGAAATGGGAAGACTACGATGGACAGTCCATCTGGGTCCGCCGAAATATCTGCTTCGGTGAGAAGGGCGAAATGAGCGTGGAACTTCCGAAGACTGAGGCATCCGGTGCACCTGTGCCGGTCATCGCCCCGTTGCGGGATATTCTCAACGCTTGGAAGGCGAAGGCGAGCGTCACCGGCATCACTGACGGCTGCTGGATTTTTCAAGCCGGATTCACCCGCAAGAAAAACCATCCTGTTACATTGCTTGACGCTGCGAAACTGACGCCACTCTCGCCTGCGAACGTGCTCCGTGATGTCATCCTTCCGGCACTGGAGAAAGCGAAAATTGAATGGCTGGGCTATCATGCTTTCCGCAGGGGGCTGGCAACAAATCTCCGTGCTCTGGGCGTTGACGATTTAACAATCATGGAAATTCTGCGTCACAGCGACGTTGCTGTCACCCGTGCGTCGTACATCAAGCGTGTGTCAGAGAAAAGCGTCGAAGGCATGGACCGGCTGGCGGCTGAAATCGCCAAGCCCACGAAGGTCACGCACCCCAAGGGCAAACCTGTGAAGAGTGTGGACACGGTTCTGCCAGCGAGCATTGCTTGATTTAGTCAAGGCAGGGCTTTCTCCGACTCAACCAAGAATTTGATGGTTGTGGCCGTCATGTGCAGCATGTAGCTGGCATAATGCGGCGGAACATTGACCACCGTTGGCCCCTGCCCATGCCCAGCCCCCGGCGTTCGATTGCGAATGGTTGGGATGCCGCTCTCCAGTGCAGCCCGCAGCCCACCAATATGCGACTGCATCAAAGGCGGAATCAGGTCATGCTTTAGGCAAACCTCAATTAACTCCCTGGCTGCGTCTGTCGGCTTGAATGTCCACTTCCTCTTTGTGCAAATCGCCTTCATCGTGCTTTCAAACGCCTTGAGACTTTCGGTGAGGCAATCTTTGGTTTCGCCTTTGCGATAGTGCCCGAACGCCTTGAGAAATTCAGCGTTGGCCCCTGCATATTCTGGGGCTGTAAGCAGTGCTAGGGCTGGTTTGACGACTTCGGCATGAATCAATTGGGAATCGACCCTGATTATCTGGCCCCTCTCGTACTGATAGCCGATGGCGTGTTCATGAAAACGAGCATTCAATTCGGACACTGCACTGTTGTAGTCTTCCTCCGATACTCGCCTCTGCCAGTCGAAATTTGTTTGCAGAAGATAACCTAGGAAGCGGAACGAAACCTCAACCACATCAAGAACTCGTTCGTGATTTTCATCGTTCAGCAGGAATTCAATTACCCGGTCATCAGCATTTTGGTAAACCGCCATCTCCGTCTTACCTAGATGAAATAGACCATATTCCCGGCTCAGCAACTTTTCTATTGCTTCAAATGCTTTCAGACAACCGTTAGAGTCGTAACGGGTCGGGTGACCAAAAAGGTCACGCAGGATATGAGCAAGCTGGACCCGCAAACGTTGGGGTATCTTGGCATACTCGTAGACATCAGGGACTTCCTTGCGGAGTGCCTTTTGCCGTTTCGAGAACACGTCAATGACTGCCATTTTCCACGCTCTGCCCCTACTTCAAGTATAAAACGTGTTGCCTAAAATTTGAGGGATACGTGCATCCCATGAATCCGTAATCTACTGATTTCAATGAATCGTGAGAGTGGGTGTGCAGTCATGAAAGTGCTTGAAAAGACAGGAGCACGTAGGGATTACGAATCGGCTGCTCTACCAACTGAGCTACGTCGGCTTCTGGTTCGCTCCCTTTAGTTTACCAAATCGCTCACTCGCAACGGGCTAACGAGGGTGCGTGAGAACTGGGTCGTCCCTCCGGGAC
>Ga0326727_10012975_pt1 | contig 18744 bp, 13 predicted proteins | sample MB2enrmetagenome_FD_207643 | JGI IMG/M metagenome (GOLD analysis project Ga0326727, IMG submission 207643) | Lab enriched peat soil microbial communities from McLean, Ithaca, NY, United States - MB29MY | ecosystem: Environmental > Terrestrial > Soil > Wetlands > Peat | place: USA: New York...
GAAAGCGCTCCAGCAGCAGTGAATGCAGAACGCTTACATCGAGCTGGCGAGGTTCTTCCGGCTCCTTCTTCAAGCGAATAAGGTAAAACTTTTTTAGAGTGGCCGGATAGAACCCAAACACATTCTTGCTCTGCCCTTTTCTCATTTCTTCCCACAGAACCGACGCGGAGGAAACCGGTTCCACTCTGAAATCTTTTTCAATACTGCGCAGGAATTTTTGTGGATCGAATTCGGGCAGATCGCGAATCAGCCGGTGGGTTGGAAGAATCGTGACTCCATCCGCACTGTTGAAGCAGGTCACCAACCTCTTGTCGAAAGATTCCACTGCAGCGGGCTCCCAGCCTTTTTCCCTGCACTCGTTCATGAAGTTGACGGAGGTCTCAAACCGGTGGTGGCCGTCCGCGATGAAAAGTTTTTGACGAAGCATCGCATTCTGGATTTTTTTCAGAGCTCCTGCATCGGTCATTGCCCAGACGCGGTGAATCGCACCGTACTCGTCGGTCACTTCGATCTCGGCTTGTCTCCCGGAAATGCTCTCATCGACAATGCGGTTTACGGTCAGGCTGTCGTCGGAATACAGCATGTAAATCAGGTCCTCGTTCGCTTCGATGCTGCGCATCAACCTGAGGCGGTCCTGCTTGGGAGCCGCAAGAGTGCGTTCATGAGGGATGATCCCCGATCCCGAATTCTCCAGGTCGAGCAGAGCAATGAATCCCCTCTGAATCCTGGGTTCCCCCTCGATTTTGTACTCCTGATAATAGGCGTACATTGCCGGGACGGCATCCCGGACCAATGCTTTTTCCTTTATCCACCGGCGGAAAATCGCGCCGGCTTCCAGATATGAAGTCTCTGCATTCTCCCTCTTCTCGGTATTCAGCGTGATCCGCACCACGTTATAAGGAGAGCGCCGGTAATATTCGTCCTGCATGGTGGGCGTGGTTTTGTCGTAAGGCTGGGTGGTGACTTTGTTGAAGTCCCCCACTTTTTCCTTGTTGTAACGAAATCCTCTGAATGGATTAAGGAAAGCCATTCGTCCTCCGCGTTTGAAGGGGGAAGCGTTCAGGGATCGTAATCCCTTGGGGGTGAGAAGCAACGACAGTATCGGTTCCTCTGCCGTCGCCGTTTACACCTTGACCTCTTTTTCGCCGGGCATCAAGCCGAGACACGATAGAACTGAGGAAACCTTTGCTCGTGCTCCTTCGGAGATCTTCACCAGGGGCAGGCGGTAGACTTCCTCAATTTTGCCCATCATGGCAAGGGCCGCTTTGACCGGAATCGGGCTCGATTCAACAAAGTTGACTTTCATCAGCGGATAGAGCTTCTGATTCCAGTTGCGGGCTTCCGCCCACCGGTTTTCCAGGCAAGCGGCGGCAAATCTTGACATCATTCCCGGCGCTTCGTTGGATGCGACAGATATGGTTCCGTGCCCCCCAAGAGCGATGACCGGTAAAGTCAGCGAATCATCTCCGGAGAACACCCGAAAGCGCTCGGGCACCCGCGTGCAGATCTCGCCGATTTGTGAAATGTCACCACTGGCTTCCTTGACTCCGGCGATATTGGGGATCTCCGCCAGCCGAAAAAGCGTTTCGGGCAATATATTGGATCCCGTTCTCCCGGGAACATTGTAGACAATGATCGGCAGATCGGTCGACTCGGCGAGAGCTCGATAGTGCCGGTAGATCCCTTCCTGGGTCGGCTTGTTGTAGTAAGGGGAGACAGACAGAATCCCATCCACTCCGAGCTTTTTGAGTCCGGCGATGAGGCCGACTATTTTGGCCGTATCGTTTCCGCCTGCCCCGGCCACCACCGGCACGCGTCCGGCTGCGGTGCGCATCGTAATTTCGACAACCGCAAGGTGCTCCTCATGCTTCAGCGTCGGGCTTTCACCGGTCGTGCCGCACGGGACGAGGAAATGAACTCCCTCCTGGATCTGCCAGTTCACAAACGATGCCAGCGTTTTTTCGTCGACCTTGCCGCTGGGCAGGAATGGCGTGATCAACGCAGTGCCGACGCCTTTAAGTTGCTCTAGCATGCCCATAAATATCCTCTTTGGAAAATTCCAGGACGCCGTGAAGGCGGCAAGACCGCCTGGGGGCCGCAAAAGTTTTTCTTTGCGGTGTCTTGTGCCCTTTGCGCCTTTGCGTCGTAAATCTATTTTATTCCGACGATTTCGCGGAATACCTGCCGGAATTCATAAAATCCCTTCCTCCCCGCAATCCAGCGCGCCGCCAGGACGGCTCCTTCGGCGAAACCCTGGCGGCTGCGCGCCCGGTGTTCCAGGGTGATGGTATCGGCCTCGCTGTCAAAGCCGATGACATGAGTTCCCGGAATCGAACCGGCACGGATGCTCGCAATGTTCAGATTCGGATTGGTCAGATACGGCCGCATCAGATCAAGAAGGCTCAGCGCAGTCCCCGAGGGCGCATCCTTTTTCGCCCGGTGATGCTCTTCCGAAAGAAAGGCATCGTACTGCGGGAGCATCCCAATCAGACGGGCCGAATGCAAAACGATCTCGAAGAATAAATTCATCCCCAGCGAAAAATTGGATCCGTAGACCAGGCCGATTCCAGAATCGCGGACAATTCGTTCCACCTTGCTGCGTTGATCGGCCCATCCCGTCGTCCCGACGACCACGTGAACTCCCGCGTGGGCCGCCGCTTCGATATTGGGAAGGACCGCGTCGGGCTGGCTGAATTCAACGGCAACATCGACGCCGGCCATAGACGCGGCCGTGATGCCGCTCCCGCCCGGATTGTCGTGGATGTCCAGCTTTGGGCCGACCTCCAGCTTTTCGCGCAGTGCGATGGTTTCAACAAGCTTGCCCATTTTGCCGTAGCCGACCAGCGCGATTTTCACAGGACCTCCTGACGGACAGAATACTGGTTAGGGCCTGTCAATGGATTCAGACCCTTATTCGAAAATCAGAGGATCAACTTTCGCGAAGAATGCGTCGTGTAATCCTCTCACAGCCTCAGGGAGCTGGTCTTGATCGATGACAAAGGTGATGTTGATGGCGGACGCCCCCTGCGAAATCATCTGAACCTTCACATCCTGAAGGGCGCTGAAGACGATATGCGGCACGCCCGGGATGTTCCTGAGATTGTCCCCCACGCAACACACAATGGACTTGGATCCATCGACCTTGACCTCACCGATTTTTTTCAATTCCGTAACAATATCCCAGAGTTCCGAAGTCTCATCGACCGTCAGTGAAACAGACACCTCGGAAGTCGAAACCACATCCACAGGCACCTGGTAGTGATCAAAAATCTCAAAGATTTTTTTCAGAAAACCATAAGCCATCAGCATGCGGGTGGAGGCCACATTGACTACGGTAATCCCGCTCTTGTAGGCAATGGCTTTCACCGGGTTTTCGCAGGGCGGCGCTTCATCGGTGATGAGCGTCCCGTCATGATCCGGCTTGTAGCTGTTGAGCACATGGACGGGAATTTGTTTTCGAACCGCGGGGATAATGGTGGCCGGGTGGAGAACCTTCGCTCCGAAATAGGCCAATTCGGCCGCTTCATCGAAAGAGATCGCTTTGATCCGCCGTGCCTCCTTGACCATGCGGGGATCGGTCGTCATGATTCCATCCACGTCCGTCCAGATCTCAATATCGTCGACCTCCAGCGCGGCTCCAATGATCGCGGCACTGTAATCCGATCCGCCCCGCCCGATGGTAGTCGTAACGCCGCTGCGCGTACGGCCGATGAATCCCTGGAAAACAGGGACCTTTCCGGCTTTCATCACAGGGCGAAGATGCTCAACAATTGCGGGGTCAGTCAAATTAAAAAGCGGTGCGGCCCGCATGAAGTTATCGTCCGTTATGATGCAATCCCGGGCATCCATCAGCTGCGCCGGGATCCCGTTGTTTTCGAGGACCTGGGTAAGGATTGCGGTTGAAAGCCGCTCACCGTAGCTGGCCATTGCATCCGTGATTCTGGGGGTGAGTTCTCCAAGCGCGGCGACTCCCTTGATAAGGTCCCGCATCTCTTTGAAGTACGTGTGAAGGGTTTCGGACACCCAATCCTCGGTCACAGCGATCCCCAGCTTCTGCGCTTCCCTTAAGTGCTTCTCCTTGACTTTTGTGAGCAGATCCAGAGCTTCCTGGCGCTTGCCCTTGGCGGCAGCCTGAGCCGCCTCAAGCAGCTGGTTGGTCGTTTTGCCCATCGCGGAAGCCACAACGACCGGTTGCTTCTTGCGTCTCGCGCCGATGATCTCCGCCACGCGCGTCATCGCTTCAGCATCCTGAACGGAGGTACCACCGAATTTGCAGACTATCATGATTCCGTTTCCTGTTTACGCGTGCGCGCGTGAAGACGTAAACTCTATCCCAGTATTTCTTGAGCCTTAAGCAGTTCCGCATTCAGTATGGAGGCCCCTGCGGCTCCGCGCACTGTGTTATGGCCCATTAACGTAAATTTAAAATCGAAAATTGAGCAAGGCCGAATTCGCCCAATGAGGGTCGCCATGCCCTTGGAGCGGTTCACGTCAAAACGAGGCTGCGGCCGGTCCTGGGCCTCCATGACGATGAAAGGTTTTTCAGGCGCGCTGGGAAGCCGAAGCTGCTGCGGCACGCCGGAATAACTCCTCAGCAACTCGGCTAATTCCGATGCTGTAGTCTTTCGAGCGAGCTTCACCGAGACCGATTCCGTATGGCCGTCTTCAACCGCTACTCGGTTGCATTGGGCGCTGACCGGGAAATCAGCCAGATCGATGGTCTTCCCGTTGAAGGTCCCCAAAATCTTGCGCGTCTCGATCTCAACCTTTTCCTCTTCACCACCGATAAACGGGATCACGTTGCCCAGAATGTCAAGCGAAGGGACGCCCGGGTAGCCGGCGCCGGAGACTGCCTGCATCGAAACCATGAAAACCTTTTGAATGTGAAAGGTTTTGTGAATGGGCCCGAGGGCCATGGCCAGGAACATGGTCGTGCAGTTGGCATTGGTAACGATATAGCCCTTCGAGTTCCGGTTGCGCTGCTGAATTGGAATAAGCCCCAGGTGTTCGTGATTCACCTCCGGAATAACAAGAGGCACATCGGGATCCAAGCGGTGGTTTTTCGAGTTGCTGAGCACGACATAGCCGGCACGGGCAAAATCATCTTCAATCGGCCCCGCAACGGCGGCGTCGAGTCCGGAAAAAACAATGCGGCATTTCAATTTCGGCGTGCAGGGGTGAACTTCCAGTCCTTGGACAGAATCGGGGACGGGAGTCACCTGCTTCCAGGAAACCGCATCTCCGTACAGCTTTCCCGAAGTTCTCTCGGAGGCCGCAACTTCAGTGACCTCGAACCAAGGATGATCTTCAAGAAGCTTGATGAACTTTTGTCCGACCGCGCCAGTCGCGCCGAGGACACCCACCGGTATTTTTGTGCTCATTGACGGTTCTGCTCCCATCGTAAGTGAAAGAATCGCATTTTCGCATAACAGCGTCACCGCGACAAGATAGTAGTTGGCCGTGGGCAGCAAACTGCCGTTGATTGTCAGTCGGCGGTTGGAAACAGATTCATTCGCACAAAACAGGGATCATTTCATTAGATAGGTTGGAAAGAGAATAGGCCGACAGGGAACCAGCGCGTTCGTATTGCCTGGGAAAAAGCACTTAACTCAACCCTGGAGATTGATCCGGAGACTTCACGTTTCCCTTACGAAGAGCAGGGCGGCCTGACGTTCCAGTTGCGGCACGCGGGAGTCTCGGTGCCATCAAACATTGCGGAGGGAAGGGCTGAAGGTCCAGATCTGAATTCCACCGCTTCTTCTGATCGCGCTGGGGTTCCGGAAGGAAATCGAGACGCCGGTCTTGATGTCCAATGCCCTGGGATATTTGCAGCCAAGCGCTGCCAGTGAACTCATGGCCTCGGCGGCAGAAGTCGGACGATTGATAGGCGGTTTGTGCGGATCCCTATTGAATAAACGGCGCCCTGCTGCCTGCTGCCCGCGGCCGACTAGCGACTGCTTTCGCGCAACCAGCGCCCCAAGCACATAATGGGGAAATACAGCCGGTAGAGGTGGTACCGCAGGTAGAACACGCGCGGGAATCCGGTGCCGGTAAACCAGGGTTCATCCCAGGTGCCCGAGTCATTCTGCGTTTCGATCAGGAAACGGATGCCCTTGAGTACGCCGGCATCGCGCGGGCCGTAAATGGCCATGAGTGCCATGGTACCCCAGGCTGTTTGCGACGCGGTGGAGGGGCCGGATCCTTTCAGCGAAGGATCTTCGTAAGTGTCGGCGGACTCGCCAAACGAGCCATCTTCCTTCTGGACACTTCGAAGCCAGGTACCCGCCTTTTGAACCCAGGGTTGACGCATGTCGAATCCCACCGTCTTCAGTCCGCAGACAACCTGCCAAGTTCCGTAGACGTAATTGACGCCCCAGCGGCCAAACCAGCAGCCCTCCGGCTCCTGCTCGAATTCGAGGAAATGCAGGGCCCTTTGAACTGCCGGGTTGTCTGGACCATATCCGAAATGACCGAGGCACTCGAGCGTTCGCCCCGTGATATCCGGACAGGAGGGATCCTGAATCGCGTTGTGATCCGCAAAAGGTATATGTTCCAGGATCGGTCGACTGATGGTGCGATCGAATGCAGCCCATCCCCCATCGTCGTTCTGCATGGCCAGGATCCAGCGGACACCGCGTTCAGCCGACTGCTTCCCATCGGCGCAGCCCGAACGAAGCAGCGCCATCGTAACCATGGCGGTGTCATCGACATCCGGGTAATAGGAATTGTTGAATTCGAAATACCAGCCGGATGGTTCGACAGGCTGCTGGATGTTGGCCTTCCAGTCGCCGAAATCACGACATTCCTTTCCCACCAGCCATTGAACCGCCTGGCGCATTGATTCCTGCTCCTGGTTGAAACCGGCTTCACAGAGCGCATACGTCGCGATTCCCGTATCCCATATGGGTGAAAAACAGGGCTGGATCCGGATGCTGTCTCCATCTTCGATCATGAGACGATCGAGCTGGCGTGCAGCCTCCTTGACCCGCGGGTGGTCCATCGAGTACCCCAGGCAGCGCAGGGCGATGATGATATAAACCATCGGAGGAAAGATCGCGCCGAGTCCGTCCGACCGCTGGCCGTCGGCACGCTTTATGATCCACTCTTCGATGCGCTGCAGAGCGCTGCGCCGCAATGGCGTCAGATTGGTCTTTCCCCAAAGCTTGAGCCCCCTGTCGATTGCCAGAAACAGATTCTTCCAGCTCAGCAGCTGCTTGTTAAACTCAATGAACGGCCGGTGCACATAATCGTGGCTAACATAGAGCTCCATAATGCTTCTGGGCGCAGGCAGCTGACGGACCGGACGATAGCTCGACACCACGGCCAGCGGCATGATCATCGTGCGAGACCAAGCAGAGACTTTATCGAGGTGGAAGTAGAACCATTTGGGAAGCAACACCAGTTCCGGCGGGATTACCGGGACCGAGTCGTAGTGCATCTGGCCCAGAGCCGCGAGGTAGAACTTTGAGTAGGTATTGCAGCTTTCGGCACCTCCCAGTTTCAGCACGAGTTCACGCGCTTTCTTCATGTGCGGCGCGTCAATGCTGTCCCCCAGCAATTTCAGCGCGAAATACGCTTTGACGGTGGCGCTTAGGTCGGGCCTGCCTCCCGGGTACTGTGTCCATGCCCCGTCCGAGGGCCGTTGCTGTTTCCGCAAGTAATTGGCTATTTTGGGCAAACGAGGATCGTTTTCCTGCTCGACGATGAATTGCAGCAGAATGTACTCGCTTTGCAGGATGGAATCGCCTTCAAGCTCTCCGCACCAGAACCCGGACTGATGCTGCATGGAGACGAGAGACTCTGTGGCCCGCGATAGCGCAGCACTGACCTCGGGATGCAAACCGGATACAGGATACAGGTTGAAGGATGTGCGATCGGTAATATCAAAGCTTTGGTAGGAATTGCTCTTCGTTGCCTTATTGGATTTCATCGCCGACATATCCTCTTCTGAATCCTGCATCGATTTACCGAAACGCAATCCCCGGCACAAAGCGCATAGCCAAGGCTTTCAAGGCGATGGCCATTTTTTCCGTTTTGGCCAGACGGATTGGGAAGCGGAATACATCGAATTGCCGCTGCTCGATCCTGTCCAGGATTCGTTCATAAATCTGAATCATTGCCCAGAGCGCCGGCTTGCTGGTTTCTTCAATCAGCGGGATGAGCTTGCGTGCCGAGGAGTAATATTCCCGGGCTCTGGTTGCCTCAAATTTCATGAGGTTTCGGAAACGTTCGTCAACGACACCCCGTCGGAGTTCCTCCGGGGAGTAGTCGAATCTTCTCAGGTCTTCGATCGGCAGGTAGATGCGTCCGATCTCCGCGTCTTCCTTCACGTCGCGCAGAATATTGGTCAGCTGAAACGCAATCCCGCATTGCTCGGCGTATTTTTTCGCTTGTGGATCGTCGAAGCCGAAGATCTGAAGGCAGACGAGCCCTACAGCCGATGCGACATTGAAGCAATACTTGTAGAGGTCCGCAAATGTTTCATATTGGAAAACGTTCAAATCCATTTCCGCGCCGTCGATGATCCAGTGGAAGTATTCCGCCGGGATGGAGAAGTTGTTCACCGTATCGCGGAAAGCTGGCAAAATCGCGCTCTGGCGGAGATTCCCGGAAAAGGCGGCACTCAGTTGAGACCGCCAGTCGCGCAGCATCGCGGACTTCGACTGGTTGCTGGCGCTGCCGTCGGAGATGTCGTCGCAGTGACGCATAAAGGCATAGACCGCGCAGAAGGCGCGCCGCTTCTCGGGAGGGAGAACGACGAAGGAGTAATAGAAGTTGCTGCGGCTGCGAACCACAGCTTCAGCGGACTTGTATGAGGCGATCAGATCCGATCCCATGTCCCTCTCCGGAGCTTGCGCGGGTAATTTTTGCCCAGAGCCCAATACTTCATGGGATAATGGCTATTTTGAGGTCCCCGTTTCGGTTCAGCAGCCTTTCCAGGACACTGCCCAAAGCGGCAAGATGCTCTTCCCCCGTGATGAGCTTCTGGGCTTTGAATTTGCCCCGGTGAATGGCATCGAGGGCTTCCCTGATATGCTGCGGCGTATGGTGAAAATTCGCTTTGATCGTGATCTCGGAATAATGAATCAGAGTGCTGTCGAGCGGGATGTGAGTGCCTGAAGGACAGCCGCCGAAAAGATTAATGGTTCCCCCGCGCCGGACCATGCCCATGGCCTGTTGCCAAGTCTCCTTTGATCCCACGGCCTCAATGACGACATCCGCCCCGCGCCTGCCGCTCGTGATTTTGCGCACCTGTTCGACCACATTGGATTTTGTCGAGTCCACCACGAAGTCCGCGCCCATGGTTCCCGCCATGGTCAGCTGCGTGCTGCGATTGCCCAGAGCTACGACTCTGGCACCCAGCGCCTTCAGGACCTGCACGAACATCAGCCCTATGGGCCCCATCCCGATCACGACGACGGTGTCCCCTTCCTCGATCCCGGTTTTCTCCGCTGCCCGAAGTACACAGGCGAGCGGCTCAACCAGTGCCGCTTCGCGAAAACTGACATTGTCCGGCAGGATCAGGAGGTTTTGACGGACAATCGATTCAGGGATTTTGATGAATTCGGCATACGCGCCATTGATGAACTGCAGATTTTCGCAAAGATTCGCCAGATGTCTTTCGCAATAAAAGCACTCGTTGCACGGACCCGAGTTGGCCGACACAACACGCATTCCCGGAGAGAAGCTCTCCACCCCTTCCCCGACTTCCTCAACCACTCCGGCGAGTTCATGACCGAAGACCGAAGGGGGAACGATCATGCGCGCGTGAAATCCCTGACGATATACCTTCAGATCGGTTCCGCAGGTCAATGCCGCTTTGATCCGGACCAAGACTTCGCCCGCTTCCACCCGAGGAATCGGGATCTGCTCGATGCGGACGTCACGCTTTCCGTATAACACGGCTGCGGTCATCTTCTCTCGGGTAACCTTCATCAATTCTCTCATGGCTGTATCACGACCTTTAGCGAATGCTCAGAGGGATGAGATGCCAGGTGAATCCCTTCCGGGAGCAATTCCAGTTCGAACCGGTGGCTAACAAGCCTGGCCACATTTATTTTTTTGGTAAAAATCAGATCGGCCGCTTTCTCCTGGAGCTCGATCGAGGCGCTGTAGCTGCCGATCAGTTTCTTTTCCTCCACACAGATGCACGAAGCATCCACCGGAATCATCTCGCCAGAAACGGTCTGCGCAAAAAGCAACACACGGCCGCCTCTTCGAACAATGCGCTGAGCGTCTTCGATCGCACGAGCGCTTGCGGCCGCCACAATCGCAAGATCCGCGCCGCGCCCTTCCGTCAGTCCGGCCACTGCCGCACTGACATTGTCTTTTTCGGGATGAAGCGCGGCCAGGGCGCCCAATTCCCGGGCAACATCGAGCCGGCTTTCCAGAAAATCGAGCCCTAGGACGCGTGCGCCGGCGCACGCTGCCGCCTGCGTCATGAGCAGTCCCACCGGGCCCTGTCCGTACACAACGACAACTTCTCCCGACTCGAGCGCTGCGGTTTCCAGCGCTTTGAGACAGGTATTCAACGGTTCGAGAAAGCTTGCCTCCTCGAAACTCACATGATCCGGAATGGCGACCGTCCCTTCCTTGACGATCCAGTCCATCACTCGGACGTATTCCGCAAATCCCCCTCCCGCCGGTTCGAATCCAGCCGTCGTACCGGTGCGCCGGTAGAACTCGCACTGAGAAAAAAGCTTCTTTTCGCAATAGAAGCACTTACGGCAGGGGATGTGATGGTGCGTTGTGACACGGTCTCCGATTTTGAAGCGGGTTACCTTGGACCCCGCTTCCACGATCGTCCCGGCAATTTCGTGGCCGAAAATCCGCGGCGGAGGAACAAGACCATATTCGATTTTCTTCAAGTCAGTCCCGCAGACGCCGCAGGTATGCACACGAAGCAGAATTTCTTCATCCCCGATTTTCGGGACGGGAACCGTCTCCAGGGATATATTGGAGGGGCCGCGATAAACAGCCGCCCGCATTTTCCTCCCGTTCACGGAGTGTTGTGCGTCTCTGGTCATCATCGTACTGTGAAACTCTCCCATCCCCATTGCCGGGATCAGATCGTTTTGATGCGCAAATTTGAGATTCGATCCTGGGCCGAATCCGGGTGCCAATCGTGGCGGAAGTAATCCACCGCTTCGCGTAGCGCTTTTTCGACCGGTTCGGGATTGTACCCGAGTTCCTTGCGTGCTCTCTCACTGCTGATGAACATCTTGTATCGAGCCATTCGCACGCCTTCGAGCGGTATCATCGGCTCGCGGCGCAGGATGGACCCCACAACAAAGTTCTCCATGCAGCCAGCGATCAGCGCAAGCGTCCATGGAATCCGGAATCGGGGCAAGTGCCTCCCACAAATCCGTGCCAGGCCATCCAGAATTTCCTCAAGGCTCCAGTTTTCCCCACCGAGGATATAGCGTTCGCCTATGCGGCCGTTTGCCTCCGCCAGCAGATGCCCACGGGCAACGTCCTCGACTCCGACCAGGTTCAACCCCGTCTCCACGTACGCCGGCATCCGGCCCTTGATGAATTCGAGAATAATTCTTCCTGTGGGAGTTGGCTTTAGATCACCTGGACCTATAGGTGTTGTCGGATTCACAATGACGACCGGCAATCCCGAGGCCGCGAACTCCCGGGCGACCTGCTCGGCCATGAATTTGGAGCGCTTGTAGTGGCCGATCATATCGTCCAGCTTGACCGGGCTGTCTTCGTCGGCGGGCAACCCGTCCTTCCTCAAGCCGATCGCACCCACCGTACTCGTATAGATGACTTTTTCCACACCGGCTTCGCAGCAGGCCGAAAGCAGGTTTCTCGTGCCTCCCACGTTGTTGTCGTAAATATCCTGCGGATTGCGGGCCCACAGTCTGTAGTCGGCTGCGACATGGTAGACACGGCGGCAGCCCTGAACGCACCGCAGGAGTGACATTGAATCCCTGAGATCGCCGATGGCAATCTCACAGCCGAACGCCTCAATATTCGATTTCCGGCTGGAATTCCGCGCCAGAATACGGACACGATCCCCCCTGAGCAACAGTTGGCGCACCACATGGCTCCCGATAAAGCCGGTTGCGCCTGTCACAAATGTGAGATCTTCGATCATAGGATTCTTTAGTACGACAAAAAACCTTCCTGCTTCCGAACGGATTTCCTGCCAATCAATTTCAAAATACCGGACCCCGACACTCCCGACAAACAGTCAACTATAGCCTAAGTCCTTTGCTTTTCCAATATTCCTAAAAGATTCAGCGGAAATTTCTCTTAAATTGCGCATTATGGGGCTTGGAATTCCGGGCGACTCTGGCCAATTCTGGAGGGATAGAGAACTCGACACTCTCCACAATGTCACCCGTCGTTTCTACGTCAGGGTAACCGAGTCCGTTCAGATAGTGGAGGACTTTTCCAACGAGCCCTTCCGGGGCAGACGCCCCGGCTGTCAAACCTATGATCCTTACGCCATTAAGCCAGGAAATCTGAATGTCTTCTATATCATCGATCAAGTAAGCCGGCGCCCCCACGCTTTGGGCGACCTCCACTAAACGGCAGGAATTGGAGCTGTTGGCCGAGCCTACCACAAGAATTAATTCAGCTCCTCGTTTCTGAGCAAGCTCCAGAACCGCACTTTGGCGGTTCTGGGTGGCATAGCAGATATCCTCGGATCCGGGAGTTTTGATCAGGGGAAACCTCTGGCGGAGTTTATCCACAATGTGCCGCGTATCGTTCAGGCTTAACGTCGTCTGGGTTAGATAGACTATTTTCGCGGGATCCGGGACTTGGAGCTCTTCAATATCCTCTTCCGGATCGAGAACGGTGATCGAACCGGGGGCTTCGCCCAGAGTGCCGATGACCTCGTCGTGATCCGAATGGCCAATCAAAATGATGGTGTGCCCGAGCCGTGCATATTTGATCGCTTCACGGTGCACTTTGGTCACAAGCGGGCAAGTAGCATCGATAACCACCAGGTTACGAGCCTCCGCGGCCGCAGCAACCTCGGGAGAAACACCATGGGCGCTGAAGATAACGCGTCCCCCTGGGGAAACTTCGTCGAGTTCGTTGACAAAAATAATCCCTTTCTCGTGAAGCTCATTCACGACGAATTTGTTGTGAACGATTTCGCGCCGGACATAGATGGGCTGACCGTAAACCTCGAGGGCCAGATTCACGATATCGATTGCCCGGACTACGCCGGCGCAAAATCCCCTTGGAGATGCCAAAACCACTTTGTTGTTGTTCATTCCTCCCTCTTGTTCGGATGCAGGATACAGGATGCGGGATGCAGGATGCAAGAAGAGGCGCTGTCTTGGTGCTGGTGTCCGTAACGACAAGTGCCAGTGCTAAGTACCGTCAGTAGGGGTGAGCGGCCGCGGGCCCCGACCCTATTTCCCATCTAAGGCGCTGCAACGTGGTTCAGCGGTAATCAGCGAAAGGTGAAAGCGGTGAAAAACGATCCCAAAAAGTGAGGCGGCGGCGCGATGGCAAATAGCTCCGCCCATGGCTACCAAATACATTAAAAAGGATGTGTCCACAACAAAGGGCCGCCGCCGGACTTGGCCCGAGGCAGAAGCCTGAAGAAAGACATACGTCGATCCAACTCGAAGCGGAAGCTATCACGCAAGGCAACCTCAAAGCCAGAAAGTGCAACCGGGCCCTGAGAGACTGGAGGTTGGGTCTGCGCTTCAGCCTGAATCTCTTTAGGATCGAGAGCAGAGGGCGTAGCGGAAATTGCTGGATACCGTCTTATCCAAGCGAAGGCTGCTCCCTCAGATTCTATGTGAATTGGGGGCATTCGAGGCGAGGTTTTACGGCATGCGAGTCCTGACATTTTCTGCGCGCTGGCCCTGCAGTTCTCAGAAATGTGGGAGACAACCTATCCCCTCGGTGTAGATGGAGACGATATCCCTCCGGATGAGGATGTGGGTTGCAAAACCCTCTCGGCGCGCTGCGGCCTGGAATCCACCCGCAAAGCGGTCGAGGCAGCGGACAGGATGGACGACGAAGCTTACAGCGCACGAATTGAGCCGATGGTGGCGGGGGCGAATGAGCGAGGGCAGCCGATATTTCAACAACTTGGTTTCGATCGCAGTGGCAGGGCCAGCGGCTCAAAGGGCAGCAACAGAACCAAATGCCGAGAGCTGGGCAAGGAATTGGGGACCGCGGACACTGGCCGCAATCCACGAAAGCAGACATGCCTCATGGCGCTTATCTACGGTTTGCATTTGCTTCACTTATGTGGTGCAATACGTTGGAGTTGCGTTGAGAGGCAAGCCTGGATGAAGGCGAAAAAGAGGGACCGGAAGAAGAGGCTGAAGGCTCCTGGCACGGCGCAGGCACGCCCGACGATCAGTTATCCGCCTGAGGTTTACCAGCCTCTCGGAATGACCGCCGAGGAGAAAAAAGGTTCGCTGGCCTGGGTGGTGCGGCAAGCTGCCCAAAGTGCATCGAACAGAAGTGACCGCTTTGGGTCGAGGGAAGGGAAACGTCCGTACACGGCGTCCTAGCTGCTCGACGGTTGCGCGGAAAGCGACGTGGCTGCTTGATCTTGATCGAGTCGAAGCGCTTGTGCCGCAACCCGGATGAAATGGGAAAGGCCTTATCTCCAATTCTGATAGGTTTGGGTACGAGAATAGGAGGCGCGTCGCGGATGAATCCGATTGGGGCGCTTGAACGTCTTAAGGGACCGGTCGCAGAGAACGCAGATCCACTGAGGTCTTTTTGGCCCCTGGTTTCACTCCCCTTCTTCTGGAAACCTTTCTAGCAGCACATCTGTGTGATCTTTACCCGGCGCGCCGCATCGAATTGAATTCCGGCTTGTTTGTGACCTAGTCGGAAACTTGGAACGGCTGCCGCCCGAAGAACACGATGCAATTGCGGTTGTGATCGAATGGCCGGACCTCGATTCGTCGCTTTGAATCAGTTTTGCCTATCGCGACTCACGACGAGATTTGGACTGCCAAATTCAATGACATGTCCGGTCGGGATTCACTCCGAGCAGTAACTCTTCTTGCTGTTCTGGACGAGGAATTCGGTGTGCAGATCGACTGACCAGAGTTGCTGGAATCAGAAAGCTTTGACGCTTTGAAGCGGTATTTATTGGAGCGGAGCATTACATGCTGAGACAATGGCTTGCGCCGGGGTTAAGAGGCATGTTTGAGGTTTTGGATTCCTGTAAAGTTTTGGACCATGCTCGACCTTGGCTAAGCGGCATGGGGTTGATCTTGATGTTTCATAGAGTGGTCACTCCACGGAGCCTAGTCTTTGATCCAACTCTAGCTATCTACTCAGACAGTCTCGATCGGATATTGGGTTACATACGACATCGAGGCTGGGAGATAATCAGTCTTAATCAGCTGCACGATCGGCTTGCGAACGGTTCTCATCGACGACCGTTTGTGTGTGTCACTTTTGATGACGGATATGCCGACAATTTGACCATTGCATTGCCGATTTTCCGTCGGCACAATGCGCCGTTGTGCGTTAACGTCACCGTTGGATACGTCAACCGGACCACGCCGGGTTGGTGGGATGCACTCGGAGAACTGCTTTTGCAGCGCAAGGAAATTGAGTTTAGCGGCTCCGGGCAGATTGAGCGCATAAAGCTTGTGACATGGGAAGAGAAAGTCGCAGCATACCAGCGATTAGCGGGAATCCTTTTTAAAGACGTCGCTGAGGGACGCTATCCACTCGGAAGTACATGGACTCTTAATGGCGTGGATCCTCAAGCCTTGAGTGATCGGTTCTTCATGACATGGAAGGAGCTGCAGGAATTTGCCCAGGACCCATTAGTGCAGATTGGTGCCCACACGCTTACTCATCCTTCCCTCAAGGAACTCGGAGAGAACGAGGCCGGGGATGAAATCGAGCAATCAAGGCGAATTCTGAAAGAAAAGCTCGGTATCGAGATTGAGCATTTTGCATACCCGTTTGGCAGAGCTGACAATTGTGGTCAGCGAGAGTTTCGGTTGGTGAAAGAGTTGAAATTCAAGACTGCGGTAACGACTCGGTTTTGCAACATCTTCCCATCACACAAACAACACCTGGCGAGCCTGCCACGAAAGTTTTTCTCGATCCACGATGCCTCTGAATCAACTGTGCGCGCTCGCTTATATGGAGAGGATTTGTCTTTGAAAATCTGGAGGCGCATTGTTCTCGATTAGGCCATCAATACGAACATACACGTCCGCCCCGCTCATGGATGTTAATGCCATATTCTCTCTTGTTCGCACTGGCTTCGGTTCTCCCTGGCCCCCTGAGGTGTGGCGGCGTCTGATCGAATGTCCAAGAGTGAAGAGCCAGCCGAACCTAAGGGTTCGTTTTGGAATCAGGGGATCGGCTCGTGGGCTTCCTGAGCGCAATCTACTCTGAACGTTAGGGGGGAGCTCTTAGAGCGTTTCTGCAACCTTTCTCCGTGGTTTACAATTCCGCAGTTTCGAAATTCCAGCCTGGATCTCCTCATAGCCCTGCTAGCCCAGCGGTGCTGCACCTTTGTTAATATCTCACCCCCCGCGGAATAGGTGGTCCGAGTGATGAAGGCGTGTGGATTCAGACTGCTCGAATCGCACAAGTTCCTGTGCGGCCCATGGTTATACCGCGCCCTGGCTGAGAAAAAAACTGCGGTTTCGCCGCGAAGAGGGGCTTTTTATAAGGCCGGCCGTGTGCTGGAGATACTGATCGAGACACCCCTAGTGAAGGGCTCGAACTGGTGCGCGGGTCTTCGCCAGCGCGTGTTGATCACCGAAGGGTGCATTGGCTCGCGGGAGCCGAACTTGTCCGACCCATGCTTTCAAAGGCAGACCCACAACTCCTGGACAATCACCGCCAGGGTGGGGCGATCCTATTCCTATATCTTTACAGTCAAACGGAAGATTAATTTTGGAGCTCGTCGGCCCCTCGTGGACTTTGTTGCGAGTGAGATTCTACACCTCTCCTCACGCAAGCCAGCGTTACGGCACTGGCAGTCCCCGCCGCAGGAGCTAATAGCAAGGCATGATGGCTAAGAGTCAATCTACATCAGTAGCGGATCGAATCAGCAGCTAGACCTATAAGCCTTAACCGTTTTGCCAAAATGATGGAGGGGCTCGATACGTTTTGCGTGCACGTGGAACATGACGGCCCGGAACGCGGATTTGCATTTGCCGTCGCTGCCATCGCAGACGTGATCAGGAGGGATGCCGAAAACATCGCGGCTAAAGTCGGAAGTATTGAGTGTGGAGGGCATAAACAGGAGTAACCAAGCATCAACCGTGGGCCTTTTGGCACCCTGGAAGACGAGGGGCAGGAGATGGTTTTAGGCCTGCCCCTCTCATGAGAAATTAATTGGTATTTACCGATTACTTAGGATATACGCTCAATAATGCCAATAGTGTCAAGAATATAGCCAAAAAGATAGTTTAGGCAAAAGCGCAGGTCGATGGCACGAAAAGAAGATGGAATTTTCAAGCGCGGCAAAGTCTGGAGGCTGGATTGTCGAAAAAACGGCATACGCCATCAGGGCCAGCTTGCGGGAAATTCAGGAACTCGGCCGATGGGCCGATCTCCGTATAGTTCAGCGTTATTCCAATGTCAGCGACAGAAATAAAAGATCGGCAATTCAAAACCTTTCTCAACTGGCAGTAGACGAACCAAAGCCGGAAGAAATCGCCAGCCGGATAAAGAGGCCAGTCAGATGCACAAAAGACTCGGCTTCAGCGCAATCAATAACAGGCATGTCCTTTGGATCCGCAGCACCATGCCGGAAATTGTAGGCATACGTGCATATTCGCTTAGGCTTTTAAGCCTCCGAAGCCTTCACTTTGCTTAAGAACTGTTCCCTGCAGGAATCCAGCCGATCGTTTGCAGCATTTGTAATGCCTTGGTCACGAAGGTTACCGCAGAGATCGCGGCGGTCCGTGAAACCAGTGCGGAGCATAAGGCCGTCGCCTGCGCTCGGAAGCGGCGGATCCAGAACTGCCCTCGTTGGTACGGCATGTTAGGCTGAGACGCCGCTTGGGCAGCAGCTTTCAATGTGCCTTCTGAGCAGACGCGCCACCAGAAACAGAGATATGGTCAGAAGACTGAATCGCAGGTAGGGCAACACGAACTCAGTAAGACCGAGATGGTACGCCGGCAGAATCCACATCGGTAGCGCCGGACGGGAATCGATCCATCAGATTCAAGATCCACCAACGTACGATGGTCAACCCACCAGGAAATCAGAATCTGCAGGACACCACATAAAGGACAATGATCTGGCCGGCAAATATCAGGATCAGAAATTTGTTGTAAGTACTGTTGGATAGAGCCGGTAAACCGGCGTAGGATTTGCATGGAATCTCCTTGGAGGGTGGCACCTCCTGGGAATTGTTTTCGGAGGGCTCTCGGACCAAAAAACTATGGAGCCCTCCGGCTTCTCATTCACATCCTGAAATCTACAACAAAATCTGGTTTGGTAGGAATACTCGAAGGGTTACAAGCTTCAGCAGGTGATACAGCAGTTTTTCAAAATCGCTTCTGACCGAACCGCACAATCCTTTCAATCCGGCCCAAGGTTAATCTGATAAGGACACGTTCCGACGAGCGAGAAAAATGCGGCCCGTTACAGTTTTGATAAACCGTCGCTTCGCTTCTTCTATTGCAATTTTAATCTGGAATCTCTCGTAGACCTTATCTGCCATTGCGTGACCCCTTGGGAAAATTCCTATCGGATGGATGACTCTATAATTGGTTATAAATAAAGGGCTTGGGATTTGGTAGCGCTACAGGGAA
>Ga0326727_10012976_pt1 | contig 18743 bp, 8 predicted proteins | sample MB2enrmetagenome_FD_207643 | JGI IMG/M metagenome (GOLD analysis project Ga0326727, IMG submission 207643) | Lab enriched peat soil microbial communities from McLean, Ithaca, NY, United States - MB29MY | ecosystem: Environmental > Terrestrial > Soil > Wetlands > Peat | place: USA: New York...
CGACCTTGCGGGGGTCGGGATTGCTCAAAGAGTACAGCCGGCTGGAGAGGCTGCCGCCGGGGAGCGAGGAATTCGAGCAAAACAAGCTTGCGTTCCGGGCGGGGCTGGCGGAAGAGACCTCGGATGTGCTGGGGGAATACGAACTGTTTCTGCACGAGCACGTGGAGAACTCGCGGGCGGCGCGGGTGGCGGCGACGGCGCCCACGCAGGCGCAGTGGGCGGCGATCATCCGGCAGGAGAACGCGCTGCACCGGCAATTGGAACGTAAGATTCGCTTGCTGGAGGAGATCCAGGAGAAGCGGAAGAAGAGAGAAGAAGCACGTAGGACGGACCTGTTATCGAAGCTTGTGGGTGGCCCGCATCCCTCGGGCGGGCCGCGTGGCGGCGAGGAAGAGCCCGAGACACCAAACGATGGGGAGTGCGCTGTGCGGTCTTGTGGGGAAGAGCCGGGGACCCGAGAACCGGCGGTCCGCGTTACCTCCGTCTCTGCGGGCCTTCAGCAACCGGGCCACCCGGAAGTTTCAGATCTTGAAAATCAGTTCTGCGGTACCCGATGCGCCCACCTTGGAGTGCGGCAGCGGAGCCTGCGGAGCTGCCGCCTTGAAGGGCGCCAGCCGACGGCTCAGGCGGTTTGTCCGAAGTGCACTCGTTGCCATGGATGCTCAAGCACTGACCGTGCAAGGCAGTTTTGCGCCACGCCGTCTTGCGGCGAAGAGCCGCGGACCGCAAAACCGGCGGTCCGCGCTACGCGGAATCCAAGAAAGATACTAAATCGTGGGAACGAACTCAAACATTTATTGAACACAAACGACTTAGCCTTTTTCGACGCTCAAAACGAACCCGTTTTTCAGCCCCGAGAACGCCCAAAAACACGCAAATTCTCGTGGAAAAACCGCAAAGTGGAAACTGGAAAATAGAAAATGGAAACTGGAAAACGGTAACTGGTAGTTGGCAGGCTGGTAACTGAAAACGGGAATACGGCAACTGGTAGCAGCTAGTGTAGTGTCCAGGAAATAGCTGGACAACGCTCCTTCTCGTAGCGCCGGCATCCTGCCGGCAGATGCCGCCGGGACGGCAGCGCTACATTGTCCACCCAATTAATGGACACTACACTAGGGGCGCATAGTCGCCCAGCGGGCTACCCCCTGCTCAGTTCACGCATCAATGTTGCAGGACTGGAGAGCGTGATTCACCGATAGTTAGAGCTTCTGAAGTCGCGCCGTGTAGGCGACAGTATCGGACGACCAGGAGTTCTTAAACAGGCTGGTTAACCGCATGAGCGTCAGGGGGGCGTATGTTTGCGGACTTAGAGTGCTCATATCGGCGGGCCCTTTGTGCAGGGGGACTCATTCTAGCAACATTGTTCACCGGCGCCTCAGTAGACCCGGCATCCTCACCTCAACAAACTCGGCCAGCTCAGAAGGCGCGGGTTATCGAAAGTTACGGAAAGCTGCCGCTGAGCTTTGAGACCAACACTGGGCAGACGAACTCGGCGGTGAAGTTCCTATCGCGCGGCCGCGGGTACACGCTGTTTCTGACCCGCGATGAAGCCGTGCTGGCTCTGAGAAGATCGAAACTCGAAAATCGAAAATCGAAAATGGAAGCTGGAAACTCGAAACTCGAAAATCGAAAACCGAAAAGCGAAGCGGGCAGCGCAGACCTGCTTTCTAGGTCTGCGGCTCTCCCAGCCTCCTCGTTCTTGCGGATGCAATTGGTGGGCGCGAACGGTAAGACGGAACCGGTGGGCGAAGACCAGTTGCCAGGCACGGCCGACTATTTTATCGGTAGCGATCCGGCCAAATGGCGCGCGAGCGTTCCCACTTACGCCCAGGTACGGTACAGAGGCATCTACCCTGGCATCGATCTGGTCTACTACGGCAACCAGCGGCAACTCGAATTCGATTTCGCGCTCGCACCCAACGCCGATCCGGGGTCCATCCGACTGCGATTTGGCGAGCCGAACCGCCTGCATCTGGGGGCGAATGGAGATCTGGTGGTGGCAACTGCCTACGGAGCGCTGGCTTTCCGCAAGCCGTTGGTTTACCAGATGGTGAACGGGCATCGCCGTCCGGTGGCAGGAAACTTCGCGCTGCTGGGGAAGCACACGGTGGGATTCCGGCTGGGGAGCTACGACCGCGCCCAGGCGTTGGTGATCGATCCGGCGCTGGCGTTCTCGACCTTTCTGGGCGGCAGCGGCGCCGATGCAGGCAACGCGATTGCCGTGGATAGCGCAGGCAATGCTTATGTGACCGGCAGCACGTGCTCCATCGATTTTCCGGTGACACCAGGGGCTTTCCAGATAACCAACGCCGCAGCGGCAAACACCGACTGCAATGCCTTCGTTACCAAGCTGAACCCGGGCGGGACGGCGCTGCTCTACTCCACCTACCTGGGCGGCAGCGGCACTAATATGGGCGGTGACATGGGGCGTGCGATTGCCGTGGATGCCGCCGGCAACGTGTATGTGGCCGGCCAGACTTACTCCACTGACTTTCCGGTAACCCAAGGGGCCGTCCAAGCAACAAATCATGCCGCGGCAAACGACACCAGCAACGCCTTTGTCACGAAGCTGAATCCAAGCGGCACAGCACTGGTCTACTCCAGCTACCTGGGTGGGAGCGGCTTCCAGGTCGAATACCCCGGCGATGCAGCTAATGCCATCGCTGTCGATGCCGCTGGCAATGCGTACGTGGCGGGCCGATCGTACTCTCCGGACTTCCCGGTGACCCAAGGCGCCTTTCAGACCACCAACAACTGCGCCGCGAACGAATGCGCCAACGCCTTCATCACCAAGCTGAATCCGGCGGGCACGGCGCTGGTCTATTCCACCTACCTGGGCGGCAATGGCGGCAACCGAGTCGGCTACATGGGTGACGTAGGCACGGCCATCGCCCTGGATGCCCAGGGCCATGCTTACTTGACAGGCCAAGCCGGTTCTTCCAACTTTCCCGTGACCTCGGGGGCCTACCAGGCCGCAAACCACGCTGTGGCCAACCAAAGCTCCAACGCCTTCGTCACCAAGCTGAACACCGACGGCACGGGGCTGGTCTACTCGACGTACTTGGGCGGAAGCGGCGGCGATACGGGCAGTGCGATTGCCGTCGATTCGCAAGCCAACGTGTATGTGGCTGGCCAGACATCCTCTACCGACTTTCCGGTGTCGTCAGCGGCCTTCCAGGCGACGAACCACGGGGCAGCGCATAATGTCTCCAATGCCTTCATCACCAAACTGGACCCGGCGGGCACAGCGCTGGTCTTCTCCACCTACCTGGGTGGCAGCGGCGGTGCCGTCAACGTGATGGCTACCCTCGTCTTTGCGGGTGGCGATCAGGCGAGCGGCTTGGCGATCGACAGCTCCGGCAACGTCTATCTCACCGGCAGCACCGCCTCCGCCAATTTTCCGGTGACCCCGGGAGCGTACCAGACGACGAATCACGATCAACCTGGTTGTGTGGGCGGCTGTATCGGCGGTTATAACGCATTCATCACCGAGCTGAACTCCACCGGCAGCGCGCTGGCCTATTCCACCTACCTGGGCGGAAACGGCATCAACCCGGGCAACTCTGTCGGAGTCATCGAATTCGGAGATGGCGACCAGGCAAACGCTTTGGCTCTGGACGGCTCCGGCAACGTCTATGTGACGGGATCGGCAGTGTCGTACGATTTTCCAGTGACCGCGGGGGCATTCCAGACGACGGTGAACTCCGGGTATGGAAATGCCTTTGTCGCCAAGCTGAATATGGGCGCGACCTCAACCGCCATCACGCCCACGGTGACGGTCACGCCGTCTTCATCCGCCATCACCTCGGCGCAGCCGCTGACGGTGACGGTTTCCGTCAACGGTGGAAGCGGCAACGCGGTGCCAACCGGCACGGTGACGCTGGCCAGCGGCACTTACGCCTCTGCGGCAACCACTCTCAGCGGCGGCAGCGCGACGATCAGTATTCCTGCCGGAGCGTTGCTTGCCTATCCCGCCGGATATCTCGTCCCGGATGTGCTGATAGCCGAGTATGTACCGGACACGGCAAGCTCGTCTACCTACAACTCTTCTTCGGGAACGGCATCGGTGTACGTGGTCGCGCCAAACATATTGGTGACACCATCCTCCTCGACCCTCACGTGGGCGCAGTCTCAGTCGCAGACTCTTTCGGTAGCGATGGCCGCCACCGGTGGAACCGGCAATCCAGTGCCGACCGGGACGGTGACCCTCACCACCGGCAGCTACAGGTCCACGGTGACCGCGCTGTCAGGCGGCAGCGCGACCATCAGCATTCCCCCCGGAACGTTGACGACAGGCTTTAATATAATCAACGTCAGCTACTCGGGAGACAGCAACTACGCTGCTTTAGCTGTCGCCGGCAGCGCCCTGGTCACCGTGGGCGCGGTCACGGTAGCGGTCGTGCCATCCTCAGGGAGCATCAAATCGACCCAGGCTCTGCCGGTAACCATTAACGTCAGCGCGGGAAGCGGTAGCCCGACGCCCACCGGCATGGTGACGCTCACCAGCGGCAGCTACATCTCCACGACAACCCCACTCGCGAACGGCAGCGCAACCATCAACATACCGGCAGGAACACTGCCCCCTGGTGTGGACATCCTGAAGGTTGACTATGGGAATGGCAACTATGCTGGGGCCTCTGGCCAAGCCTCAGTGACTGTCACAGCAGGAACTCCCACCTTCACCATCACCGGCACAGCGGTCACTGTCAGCCCCGGCCCAGTCGCGATGTCTACGATTACCGTGACCCCGGCTGGAGGCTTCACGGGCAGCGTAGCGCTGACGGCCGCCATCACCTCCAGTCCGAATGGCGCACAGAGCGTGCCCACTCTGACCTTCAGTGGGACCAACCCGGTGAGCATTGCCGGCGCCGCCGCTGGGACGGCCACTCTCATGATCGGCACCACACCCGCCAACTGCGCTCCGGGTAATGTCATTGACCTCAGAGTTCGCTGGTACCCCCCAGGCGCCGCGGCTCTGGCCTGCCTCCTGCTCTTTAGCATCTTGAGACGGCGGCGCAGTTGGCGGAGGGCGCTCGCCATGCTGGCTCTCCTCGTCACTCTCGTCGGCGGTATGCTGGCGTGCGGCGGTGCAAGCCTTTCTCGCAATTGCCCCCCCGCCACCACGGCGGGGAACTACATCGTGACCGTAACTGGCACTTCAGGCTCGACCACGGCAACGGGCACCGTCACCCTTACTGTGCAATAAACTTTGGTTATCACATCGAAGGGAAGTTCTCCGATAAGGAGGGAAACGGCAAGCGGGCTGAAGGTCGTCCCTCCGGATGAGTATTTAGATCCTGAGCCCTAGGGAAGGCGTCGAATGGTCTTCGTCCTCTTCGGTGGTTTCCGTCAAGACGATGCTCACCGGGCGCCCGCCGTCACTGGAGTAGAGTCCAGGAACTCGTAGCGCTCCCGATGCTCCTCCGGCTTGGGCTGGCACTCGACGTTGAGGTGCATGACCTCGTGTGTCTTTCCGAACTGCGGCCAGTTCGCCAAGCCCGTGCCGTTGGGATCGCCGGTCTTGATGAGATTCGCCCAGTAGGCATTCATCGTCTTCGCCACTTGATAATCTTCTGGTCGCCAATCGGCCTTCTTTGAATCGAGCATCGTGAACACGTACTCCAGTTCCGCGGCGTGCGGGGAACCGAACGTTTTCAGACCGGTACCCTTCTCGGCCTCGGGGATCGGGACGGCGCGGTCGAACTCGTAGCGGTAGACCGGGTTTCCAGCGGCCGCCTGTACGTCGATCCATTTCCAGGTACCGTAGACAATGAACTGGTCGCTCGCCAAGTCGCCGGCTGACCGTAAGGCCTCCTCATCCGTCGATGCGCCATAAACTTTGAGGGCGGCGTCGGCTCGAGGCCCGAACTCGCGGCGCATCCGCTCGGCGAACGTCTTTGCGTCAGGCTTCTCCTTAGCCAGCAGCACCTCCATCCGGGTCTCGTCCGCGTTCCATCCGGCCAGCATTGGGACTTGGCTCTGCTTCCCCTGAGCAAAAATGGAGGGAACATCGGAGGGAAGGAAATAGCCATCCACGATGGGCCAGAAGCCGAATCCGTTGCTCTTTTTCGAGGCCTCGCGGAGCAAATCGGCAGAGGACATGGCGCGCAACTCGGCCAGATGCTTGCCCCCCAGCGACGCTGCGAACTCCGCACCCTGCTTCTCAGCTTCCGCCAGCGACAGCAGGCCACGCCCGCCGACCTGACCGAAAAATGCTCCGCTTTCGCCGATGGCCTGCTGAAACAAATTGCGGGAGAGAGGGGAAGCCATTAGAGCGCTAACCGAAAGCGATCCGGCCGATTCGCCGCCAATGGTTATCTTCTGGGAATCTCCGCCGAATGCGTCAATGTTCCGGCGCACCCATTCGAGCGCCGCAACCTGATCGAGCAATCCGTAGTTGCCGGACGCCTTGTGGGGTGATTCCTGCGTCAGTTCAGGGTGAGCGAAGAAGCCAAAAATCCCCAACCGATAGTTCGCGTTCACCACCACGATGCCGTGCTTCGCAAAGCTCTCCCCATCGTAGCGCGCCTCGTCGCCTGCTCCCGCCGCGAACCCGCCCCCGTAAAACCAAACGTATACGGGAAGCTTCTCGCCCTGAGACCGGGCGGGCGTCCAGATGGTCAGGGAAAGGCAGTCTTCGCTCATCTCCTTACTACGGAAAACGATGTCGTCGAACACTCTGCCCTGGACGCAGCGCGGGCCGAAGTCTACAGCCTGGCGCACTCCGCTCCAGTGTTGAACTGGCTGGGGCGGGCGCCAGCGCAGGTCGCCCACCGGCGGTGCCGCAAACGGAACCCCTCTGAAAATGCGCAAAGAGGAATCGGAGTTGACAGTGCCTTCCAGGGTGCCGCTGGCGATCTTCACCCGTTCCGCCGCCATGGCCGTGCTCGCCACTGCCACGGCCATCAGCAGAAAAGCTTTTCTCAGTACGCCAGGATTGATCATGTTTATCTCCTTGTAACTGCCGTCATTGCCCTTCTTCTTCCGCGGCGCCCGGAGACATAACCCACGACATTGAGTGATTCTGCGCGCCGCCAAAGGTTATCAAATGCCCTGCCGAATTGCGAGACTGAAATCAAGGGCAGCACGGGCGTCTCGCACCCTTGTCGTGGGTGCGCCCCGCTCCCGCGCGCGCGGTTAGTGGCTCTGCCCCACTGCCTTGCGGAAAGGCTTCGCCTTTCTCGTTCGTTAGTTGCCGCGAATTCAAGACCGGCGGTCAGAGACCGCCGCTACAAATTGGAGCCTTTGACGCAGCCGGGCCCGCCGGGTGTATACTGCCCTCGCTTAAGTGCTAAGCCCGCAGTACACAGGAGACATTCATGCGACACCTGGATGAACTCATCGTTGTCAGCGTGGCCCTCTTTCTTCTTGGCGCGTCGTCCAACGGTACACTAAACCCCGTGCGAATCGAAACCGGCTTGATTTCCGGAGCAACCGATAAGAACGGAGTCACAGCCTACCTGGGAATTCCGTTCGCGGCGCCGCCGGTGGGTGACCTGCGTTGGCGCCCCCCACAGCCTGCTGTTCACTGGCAGGGTGTGCGTGAAGCGGACCATTTTGGTGCGAGCTGCATGCAGATTGAACCTGGCTCGCTGCTACCCTGGACCGAAGAATTCATGACGCAAGGTGCGATGAGCGAGGATTGCCTGTTTCTGAACGTCTGGACGGCCGCGAAATCAGCCAGCGAAAAGCGGGCGGTTATGGTCTTTTTTTACGGCGGCGGATTTACCGAAGGTTCGAGTTCGGTAGCTGTTTATAACGGCGCCGAGCTCGCCCGGAAGGGCATAGTTGTGGTTACGCCAAACTATCGCGTCGGCCTCCTCGGCTTCCTCGTGCATCCTGACTTGACGAAAGAATCCCCACATCACTCCTCCGGAAACTATGGGTTATTGGACCAGATCGCGGCCTTGGAATGGGTGCATAAGAACATTGCGGCGTTAGGCGGCGACCCCAACCGAGTAACGATCTTCGGCCAATCTGCGGGTGCGATCTCTGTTGCTGACCTGATGCGTTCGCCTTTGGCCAAAGGCCTTTTCGCTCGCGCCATAGCTGAAAGCGGCCCCGGCATATTTTCGGAGATTACGCTGGACGCTGGAATGACGTTCGAGCAAAGGCAGCAACAAGGTCTTAAATACGCCGAATCGAAGGGCTCTCACTCGCTCGCTGATTTGCGCGCGCTGCCTGCCGCAGATTTCTTCAAGTCTACACCCGGCTCGCGGGGCACGACGGGCGCCCGTGGGCCCGTGAAGGATGGCTGGGTGCTCACTGCGGAGCATCCCGCACATGAGGTTCCCATCATTGTCGGCATGGTGGCCGGCGATGCTGAGTTTGCGAGCGGATTCGGCGCGCCCGCAGCGCCGACGGTTGCCTCTTACACCAGCGCCGCGCAGAAGACGTATGGCAACATGGCTGCAACGTTCTTGAAATTGTATCCCGCCGAAAAAGATGACGACGTGACGGCCGCCAAAACAGCGAGCCAAACGGACCGGGCTCGAGTGTCCATCGACGTCTGGTGCGAGGGTCAGGTGAAAAGGAGTGGAAGGGTCTACACCTACTTCTTCGGTCGCCCCATTCCGTGGCCTGCGCACCCCGAATTTGGCGCCTTCCATACCTCCGAAGTTCCGTACATATTCAAGACGCTTAAGCTGCTCGATCGGCCGTGGGAACCGGTGGATTTTACGCTATCGGAAATGATGGCGTCTTACTGGTCCAACTTCGCCAAAGCGGGTGATCCCAACGCGCCGGGCCTACCGCAATGGCCAAGCTATGATCCGGCTAGCCACACCACGATGGAATTAGGAGAGCACGTGGGAGCAATACCCGAGGCGGCCAGCCCCGCAAAGATCGAGTTCTTCCGCAGCTACTTGAAAAAGTAAAGCGTCCCTTGTCCGTAGTCCGTTGTCAGTTGAGCACCAAGTGCTACCGGCAACGGACAACTGACGAGTGACAACTGACCACTGACCACCGACAACGGACCTCACCCCGCAACCGGCTGCGTCTTCTTATCCCGAAGGGTGACGTTGGCGATAAGAGGTTTGGTCCAGAAAGAGACGCCGAGGACCCAGCCGAAGGTCAAGTAGAGGAAGATCATCCCGGTCCGCAGTCCAAAAGCATCGCCGATCCGGCCGATGATCAAGGGCACAACTGCGCCGCCCATAATCCCGACACAGAGTATCCCGGCGAGTGGTCCGTGGAATTCCGCGACGGAGTTCAATCCCAGAGAAATGATGATCGGCCACATCACGGAGGCGCAAAAGCCCATGGCCGGGAAGGCGAGCTTTGCAACCGGCCCAGGACCGAACAAGGCGATCGTCAGGCAGGCGAGGGCGCCGAGGCTGAATCCCAGCAGGACCTTCCGACTGTCGAACAGTTTCAACAGCAGCATGCCCAGCGCGCAGCCTGCCGTCATCAGTCCCCAGAACCACGCCACCGCCGTAGCGCCCGTGGTATGTGGATCGTAGCCATGATACTGAGCAAGAAACTGGGAGATCCAGTCGGCGGTCCCCTGTTCGGATCCCACGTACATAAACACGCTGGCAAAAAACAGCAGGACGACCGGCTTTCTGAGCAGATGGGCATACATCTCGACGGCGCCGGCCCGCTCGTCCTCGGTGCGCGTCACCCGGGGGAAACGGGATGCCCACAAGGCGATCAGCATCAGAGTGATGACGACAGTAAAGATCCAGTACATCGATACCCAAGGCAGGCCGGCCGGGACCACTCGGCTCAGGATCTCGAGCAAGAAGTTTTGCTGCTGTGAAACCTTCCCCAGGTGAAGGACCACGTAAGAGTAAACCAGCGGACTGATAAATGAGGCGGCGCCGAAAACAAACTGCGCAAATGCTTCATTGAAAGCAAAGTGTTCTTCGCCGCCCGCTACGCGCAAGAGAGGATTGATCGCAACCTGCAGCGCGGCCATGCTCCCGCCGATCAGAAACAGGGATACGATCGAAACACGGTAGACAGGCATCAGCGCGAAAAAGAGCGCGCCAGCCAGTGCTACGGCGAAGGAAGCCAACATCACTTTCTTCTCTCCCCATGACTCCACCAGGAAACCGGCGGGAATGGAGAGCACTCCGTAGGCGATAAAAAACGAAAAAGGGAGCAGGGCGGCGGCGGTCAGGCTGACATGAAAACTCTGGATGATGTCCGGGATAATAGGTCCCAGGATGTTGGTCAGAAACGAAATAACAAAAAAGGTCGTAAGGACCAAAGCCACTATGTACTTGCTTCGCTTCATATGTGAAACCGCCCTTACCGCATGATCACTCCGTGGTCGTCACCTTGGAACCCAAAGTGAACCGGCCCGCTTCTTTCCCGGTTTGCGTGGCCAATGCCAGGGTGACCATCTCCACGGGTAGTATCTCGAGGATGGGCAGCACGCTCCTCGGGACTTCGGGAATACGCAGGGACGCCAGTCCTGCATCTTTTCCAAGCAGTTCCGCTCTGCCGCCGCTTTGCCTGATGTCCTCAACCAGTCTTACGTTCAAGGCGTTTGTCTTCTCATCCCCTGCAAAAACCAGAACGAACATTTCCTCGTTGAGCATCTCAAATGGCCCATGCCGGAATGCGGCGCTGCTCATCCCTTCGGAATGACGATGAGTCGACTCTTTGATGATGAGTCCCCCCGTCCCGGCCGCGGCGAGCGACCCTCCTCGCCCGACGAGGAAGAGGTGCCGGACGCCCTCCAACCGAGCAGCTAATTCAAGAGCATGGTCGCGCCAGGAATCCAGGTAGTTTCGGACCGCAGGCGCGGCGTGAGCCAGTTCGGAAGCAGTCTTTTCGGGCCTATCGCCGGAGGACGAGCTTTGCGAAACTGAGGCGCCGTCCCCTGTGACGAGAAGAGATCCCAATTGACCGAGCGCCATCAGCGCCGTCACATAAGTCTTGCAGGAAACCGAGAACTCCGGCCCCGCACTCGTCAGGAGAACGCTGTCCGCCTGAAAAGCCAACGGGCTGTCTTCGGTATTGGTGACCCCGATGATCTGGGCGCGCCGTTTGTTTTCGTCCAGAAGGCGCACGATTTCGGCACTCCGCCCGGATTGGGACACGGCGACGATCAGAGTCTGGCGATCCAAGAGCTTTGGAAAGTAGTGCACCAGTTCCGAGGTTTCGAGCATGACAGTTGTAATGCCATAGGAGTTGAGCAGCACGTGGAGCGGATGGAGTGCGTAAAAAGACGAGCCCATCCCGGTCAGAACAATCCTGCGCAATTCTCCCCCTTCCAGTCGCCGGAGAATCTGGGGGAGACTGTTGGGAACACTGAGCCCTCGGAGGGTCGCCTCCAGCGCGCGGGGCTGGTCCAGGATGTCGCGCACGTAATCGTTTTCAATAATGTTGTATTTACTATTACCCGATGTCATGGCTTCCTCCAAAGGTGCTCGGAAACACAGCCCTCTGGCTGGTGAAGTGGCACAGGCACTCTTGCCCGTGCCCCTACGCGCCAAAATGTTGCCACCAAACCTGCGCCGCTCCGATCAGCCCCACGTCAGGGCCAAGTGAGGCCAGTGCGATCTCCACACGTTCAAACGGGACAAGCCGGCAATTCTCCCTAATGACTTGGTGAATGCGATCGAGAAACAGGTCCGCGCTCTTCATCACGCCACCGCCCAGCACCATGGCGTCCGGAGTAAACACGCTGACGATGTTGGCCAGTCCAAGACCCAGGTAGTAGGCCTCGCGCTCCACGGCGCGGCGCGCCCAATCCTCCCCTTCCTGCGCCCGCGCGCAGATGAGCTTGGCGCTCAGGTCCGGGCTCTGGTAGCTTGCCGGCGCGTTGGCCCGAATCCACTCCACCATGGCCGGCCCGTTGGCCAAACTCTCCCAGCAACCGCGAGCCCCGCACGAGCAACGCGGGCCCGAGGGTTCAATAATATGGTGACCGATCTCGGGATGACACTCCCCGGCGCCGCGATAGACCTTCCCCTCCAGAATCACGCTGGCGCCGATTCCGGTGCTGATGGTCACGTAGACGAGGCGGGCTTTGCCCTTTCCGGCTCCCCAGACGGCCTCACCCAGGCCCGCCGCGTCGGCATCATTTTCCATCGCCGCCGAGACGCCGAATTCCGCTGACAGTTTCTCGACCGGGTTGCCCCCCTCCCAGCCCGGCAGGAGATTCACATTACCCAAGGAGCCCGCCACCGGGTCCACAGGCCCGGTGCACCCAATCCCAATTCCTCCTATTTTGGTCCCGGACTGGTCTGCGCTTCGGGCAAGCATCTCGCTCACTCGTCGCATCGCATCGGGGAATCCCCGAGGCACATCCGTGGGGCACTCCACCTTGGCCAAGACGCGCCCGTTCTCGTCCACAATCCCAACGGCAATTTTGGTTCCACCGATATCAACGGCCCCAATCATTGTGAGTCCCCTTGTTGGGGGCAACCCTTGTGGTTGCCCTCGGGTGCCCCTACGGCTTGCCCGGGGCGGCCACAAGGACCGCCCCTACCTCCATGCAAACACTGCCGCTCCGTACGGCTCCAAATCCAACTTCCATCGTGAGCCCTCGAATTCCACTGGCTGTTCGCCGTTTGCGGTCAGGCGCCGAAGAGTGTTCAACGGCGCTCCGGACGTCACCGTCACCTGCCTCGACTTCCCACTGTGATTGACAACCACGACATAACCACGATCCGGCGCCTCCAGCGATACAGCTTCTACCCAAGACTGATCGGTATGGAACCGCGGCTTAACTCCCGCCCAAGCGCCAAACGCTTGATAAATCTTGCAGGTATTCTCCTCTTTGTCGAAGGCCGCAGGAACGTTGGCCAAATAGCTCTCGAGGGGATACGCGCAGAGCAACGTGGCGCCTTTACCCAGGCGGTTGGCGACGAGCGCGGGACGGCCGTCCTGGTCCTGGGCGATCACCTTGCCGCCACTAACCTCCAGGGTCGCCGCCCATTGCCGTGGACTTCCCCCGCCCGCGGAATAGTGGAAAGTGTCTCCGGGATTCAGTCCTCCCCACGCAGTCACAACCTTCAAGGTCACCTCGTTGACTGGAGAATGATCCACCAATCGCGCTCCGAATAAGCTCTCCATCTCCGGAATCGCGGCGTCTCCACAGAGCGATGCGTACAGCGCGCCACCCTCCGCAACGTAGCGTCGCGCCTTTTCCCAGAAGTCGGTGTGAACGTGCACCAGGAAGCTGTCCGTGCTGGTCAAAGGCGAGGGCAGCAACAGCAAGGGCCTGTTATGCCAATCCGAGTACTCGCGTGGAAAATCCGCCTTCAGGCCTGCTTGTCGCGCCAGGATGAACGACGATAGCCAACTCCCGGTTAACCAATCATTCTCCTCCGATAAATCCGGCAGCTTCTGCCCCGCCACCGCGCCTCCTTCAACGGTGGAGGTGTACGGGACAATTGCCGGTCCCGTGAGCCCGAAGCGGGATTCATCACCGTAAGGTTTGGACCACTCGTTGGGAACGATGATGCCGGCTTGGGCAGGAGAGGGCCCAACACCTGCGAGATCAAGCCTGCCCACAATCTTTTCGAACTCTTCAAACATTTTCCCGGCAGGGCGCTCCTTGCCCTCCCAAGTCGTCAGTCCGAACTGTGTTTCATGGGGCGAGCGCAGGTAAGGGACGAGGTTGTACTGTCGGGGCGCGGCATCGGTGTAGCACCAGAGCAGGAAGCCATTTGCTCCGGCCCCCAAGGCTGAGTAGAGATTCGCCCGCAGGTACGCGGCGATCTGCTCGGGCTCATACTGCGCCGAAGATGCTCCCATCTCCTGCACCATAACCGGGTGCCCGGCGCTCCCCGAAAGGGCCGTTTCAAGCGCTGCGGCATACGTTCCTCGCGCCGATAGCATGGCATCGGGAAAAAGCTTTTGCGCATAGATCGAGTAAGGATGCACGCTGAAGAAATCAACCTCGTCGCGCAGGTTGTCGGGGCGGAAAGGGCCGCGTCCCACATCTTCCATGCTGGTTCCCACCACGAGAGGATGGAGGGAGTCGTAACGGCGGATAGCGCCGCGGAGCAGCCGGGTCCAGTTGATGGCCATGGAATCCGTCGTTTGATCTGAAATCCAAAACGGAGGTTCATCCGTCAGGTCCCAGGCAATGATGGCGGTTTCCTTGCCATAGCGGCGGGCAAACTCGGCTGCGAAGTCGGTTTCCAAGCGCAGCATGTAAGGATCGGCTTGCGGATTGCGGCCCTGGCGATAGGGCACATCCCAAAAAGCCTCGCCCACCTCGCCTCCAATCAGAAGCATAGGATGGAGGTAAATGTGATAACGGTGGGCCAACGAAATTAGAAAATCAAGCCGCTGGAATGCCTCGGGATTGTAATCGCCCGGCCGCGGCTCGAACCAAGCCCACACCATATCGAGTCGAATCGTGTTGAAGCCCAGGTCATGCATGCGCGCGAAGTCCGCCTCGACGGATTTCGGATCCCATTCATAAGGCCACTCCATTGCCGCTTGGGCAGGAACCCAGTTGGCGCCCACGGGTATGAAGCGATGCCCTTCGCGAGTGAAGTAGTTGCCGTCCAGTCGAACCGGCGGCAGTCGCCCGTCCTGCGATTCCTGCTGCGCAGACCGCCCATTCGGTTGGCTTGGCTCTCCGCCTGCGATTCCTGCTGCGCAGACGAAGCTCAATACCGCCACTCCGCAAAGACGCCACACCATTTGACTAGGAAACCGACGGATATTCATTGGCGCTCCCTGACGTCCTCATCACTGCACATTCGCGAGCCCGGATGGGGACAATAGCGTAGCTGGGTGCAACTCACCAGAATAGGTCTTATAACATGCGGATGCGACTACAGCGCAAGCAGAAAAAAGGGGTCTCGTGAGAATTGTCAACGACACGCAGGCATCTCGCCCGTTGTGCAAGTGTGAAGGAATCAGCCGGAGAACAAAAGCATTGGACGCACTCACGGGGGAGGCGACCGAGTGTGATTTCAGCGGCTTTTTGTCGCTCTCTTAAAAACTGTATATGGAAATCTGAATATGTACATGAAACCATACCATCTTAACTGCTCTTTATGCATAACACAATGGTTTTTCAACTTGTTACCTGGACGCAGCAGTGTGCTCAGATTGGCGATGTAATTGCCTAGTGTATACTTTAGGCTCGTTTCTCCCCAGGTGGTGCGGACGGTCAGTGCCTGGCTAAATCAATATCGAATCATGGATAAGGAGGCACGAAAATGAGGCTAAAGTCGTTTGTTTTAACAATAGTCCTGCTAACCCTGTCTTGTGCTGCGTGGGCGCAACAGAGCACAGGAATCATCACGGGTGCGGTCTACGACTCCTCAAGGGCACTGATCCCGGGAGCCAAAATCACCGTAAAGAACCTAAACACCAACTTCACCTGGAACAGTGCAACCACGAGTGCCGGTGAATATCAGCTTTCGTTCCTGCCGGTCGGCACCTACGAAATCGCCGCCGAGGCCGGGGGGTTCACCAAGACCGTGCGCACCGGGATCACTCTAAGCGCCAGCGAAACGGTCCGCGTGGACTTGACGCTAAAGGTCGGACAGGTCACGCAGCAAGTCACGGTGGAGGCGAACGCCACTCCCGTGGCGACCGAAAGCGCGGAGGTCGGCAACACGGTGTCCGGCACGCAGACGCGCGAACTCCCCCTCAGCACGCGGCAGTTCATCCAAATGCTGACGCTCGAGCCGGGCGTGAGTTCGGATATTGTCAGCGAGCCGGGTTTCGCCTCGCTCTCCATGGCCTCTGTTTCCGTCAACGGCATGCGCGAGAACCAGAACAATTATCTCATTGACGGCGCCAACAACATCGACGTTTACAACGGCAATAACAGTGTGACTCCCAACCTGGAAGCCCTGGCCGAGTTCCGCGTGCAACGATCGTCCTTCAGCGCGGACACGGGCCGCAGCGCCGGCGCCACCATCAACCTGATCACGCGTTCCGGGTCCAACCAATTCCATGGCAGCGCCTTCGAGTTCCTGCGGAACGACAAGCTCAACGCCCGGAACTTTTTCGCCTACGACGAGCCGAATCCGACCACCAACGCCCCGATGCCCGGAACCGCCCGGCCCGAGAACCGTTACAATAATTTCGGGTACGTGTTGGGCGGACCAATTAAGAAGGACAAGCTCTTCTTCTTCTGGTCGCAGGAATTTCGCCGCATCATCCAGAGCGGTGGGACCACCTTGACCTACGTCCCGACAGCGGCGGAAAAGCAGGGTGTCTTTAATGAGACCCTGACCAACAACTCGGGCAAGACCACTTCGGGTGGGGCGCCCTGCGTGACCTCGGCGAACGGCGTCAGCACGGTCAATCCCAGTTGTATCGATCCCAACGCCACCCTGCTCCTGAATACCTACTGGCCAAGCGCCAACCCCGCGGTCCAGATTGGGGGCTACGACTACTCGTCGTCCAACCCCGACTTCACCAAGACGAGGGAGGAACTCTTCCGCCTTGATTACAAGCCGACGGAGAAGCTCACGATTTACGGGCGCTACACCCAGGACAATGACGGCATCCACTCGCCTTATGGTTTGTGGCATGAGAATGCCTTCCCCAACGTGGGCGCCAGCGACGAATTCGAGCCCCTTCAGAATGCGATGGTGAACGTGACGTATTCCTTCTCGCCTTCGCTGATCAACGAATTCCAATACAGCTACGACCACAACCTCATCCGGATCACGGAGGCGTCCACCGCATCGCGCGTACGGGCTGCGGGGCTTGACCTTCCTTATCTGTACCCGACGAACGTCCAAGGGAATTCTGAGGATCGCATTCCGTCGTTCAATCTCTGGACCGGCAACTATGCGGGTATCGACATCATCTGGCCCTTCCGGAACACTTATTTCTACTCGAAGTTCACCGACAACCTTTCGTGGATCAAGGGCAAGCACAGCTTCAAGTTTGGCGGATTGCTCACCCGCCAGGGCAAAGGTGAAGATCAGGCTGGTGACAACATGGATGGGACCTACACGTTCAGCGGGATCGGCACCTATGATCCCAACAATCTTTCCGCGGTGCCAGGAGACGCGGTGGCGGACATGTTGTTGGGCGTGGCGTATAGCTATTCCGAGAACGCCACCAATACCCACCAGATCCTGCGTTACTGGGACTTCGAGACCTATGCTGAGGATACCTTTAAGGCGACGCCCCACCTCACCTTGAATTACGGCGTGCGCTACAGTCTCTACACGCCGGAACACGACGCGCACGGGCTGCTCTCCAACTTCGACCCGGCGGATTACAATGCGGCCAGCGCTCCCACGGTAAGCAGTTGGGGCTCGATCATCTCGCCTACGAACTACGACTTCATGAATGGCATCTACGTCGCCAGCAATGCGGTGATCCCCTCCCAGTACCAAGCGGGTGCGCTCAAGTCGCCTTTCGGCCTGGCCGTTTACTCGCCGGCCAAGAGGAACATTGCTCCTCGTCTGGGTTTTGCCTGGGATGTTTTCAAGAACCAAAAGACCTCGCTCCGCGGTGGCTACGGTATATACTACGACCGCTGGGCTCCCTACACCCTCGGGATGAAGAGCAACCCGCCTTTCATGCAGGCGGAGACGGTTTCGCCAACCGAACTCAGCAATCCCGCGGCGGGCGCCTTGAGCCCTGAAAGCGTGATGGGGATCACCGACATGGCTCCCCATTTCGGCGTGCCGTACAACCAACAGTGGTCGCTGGGAATCCAGCAGGAGATCATGCGGGATACCGTGCTCGACGTGAGCTATGTGGGGAGCAAAGGAACCCATTTGTTGCGGATTCGTAATTTGAATCAAGCGACAACCCCGAACCTGGATGTGCTGAAAGGCAATGCGGGTGGGGACAACCTGCTGCCCTACCAGGGTTTGGGCTATATTACCTACTTCGAGCCGAGCGCCGTTTCCAATTACAACAGCTTGCAGGTTTCCCTGAACCGGCGCTTTGTCAAGGGCCTTTCCTTCCAGGCCGCTTACACTTGGTCGAAGACCCTCACGGACGCGGACAACGATGCGGCCACGCCGCAGAACAGCTACGACCTCTCCGCGGAACGGGGCTTGGCGACTTATGACCGGCCCCAGATGCTCACCTTCAACTACGTTTGGGAACTGCCTTTCGCCAAAGGCATGAGCGGCCTCCAGGGCAAGTTCCTGGACGGTTGGGTCCTGTCCGGCATTACCTCGTTCGATTCCGGAAATGCCTACTCGGTTTATGCCACGGAGGCCTTCGCTGGAGTGGCTGGAATGGGCTCGGAACGCGCCAACCGCGTCTCCGGTCAGAGTGTCAACGGGCCGAAGACCGTCGCGGAGTACTTCAACACCGCGGCCTTCACCGATCCGCCGTACTTGACGTATGGCAACTCCGCCTATGGGATCCTGCATGGGCCGGGTACGAACAACTGGGATATTTCACTCGGGAAAAACTTCAAGGTCAGGGAGAATATCAATTTCCAGTTCCGGGCGGAATTCCTTAACGCGTTCAACCACGCTTCCTTCAGTGGAATCAATACGAGTATCGCTTCCGGGGTGGCTTTCGGTGGAATCAACGGCGCGCGCGACCCCCGGCTCGTACAATTTGGATTGAAAGTGCAGTTCTAACGACTACAATAGAAGGTCTTCTACATCGAGGAGGGATACGCTTTCATGAGCAGTCATCAAATGAATCGTCGAGAATTCATCGGGAACAGCGCCGGGATTGCGGCGCTGGGGGCGGTGGCGAAGACCACACTGCTCTCGCCTCGCCCGCTTCAGGCCTCGCCGCGCGCCGTGCCGCCCAGCGACCGGGTGCGTTTCGCTTCCATCGGGACCGGGGTCGAGGGTTGCACCATTATGCAGGCAGCA
>Ga0326727_10012978_pt1 | contig 18737 bp, 13 predicted proteins | sample MB2enrmetagenome_FD_207643 | JGI IMG/M metagenome (GOLD analysis project Ga0326727, IMG submission 207643) | Lab enriched peat soil microbial communities from McLean, Ithaca, NY, United States - MB29MY | ecosystem: Environmental > Terrestrial > Soil > Wetlands > Peat | place: USA: New York...
TTGCACGCGCCAGAGGAAATCGCCGCGCCGGTGCAACAGCGCATCGGTTCGAGGGTCGTTGCCGTCGGTGCAAACAAAGACCTCACAACTCTCACCCGGATCGAGCACGTGATCGATCGGGTCCGGCTCGGCTTGGTCGCCACGCATTAGGTATATAAACTCCGGCGGGGGGCTATTGTTTCGCGCCAGCTCGCGATTCGGCTGCCACGCGGCCGGTCCTCCGAAAAAACGGACGCCTGAACCTGCTTCTAAGACCGTCAATGGAGGAGTTGTCGAGCTCTGCTCCTGCCATTTCCGGTCAAAAAAACGGTCCAAGGGCTGAAACGACTCGTCGGTCGACACATTTTCGAGGCGCAGATGCAATACGAGGGATAATCGATCCAGTTTGACAGGTTCTGTCGTGCCGGTCGCCACACCAATCTGTTCTCTGGCAACGCGCAGCGGCGTAATAGCCAGAGAGCCTACCACGCGCCGTTCGCCGATACGCATTTTGAGGCCGGCAGGGAGAGGTTCGCCAATCAGCCGTCGCTTGCGCGCATCGCTCACGGTCTTAGGCTTACGAATCACGCCCGGTGCATCTCCCTCGGCGTCGGGTAAGAAGGCGATCAGCGGATGAACCTCGGTCGCTTGCAGCCGCAGCCAGAGGACGACGATCAACGTCGTGGCCAATACCGAGTAGGAAATGAGCGGAATCACCAGCCAGATGCTCACTCCCGTTCGGACCGGCGCCGGACGAGACCCCATCCGTGGCGCTACCGTCTCTTCCGTGCTCTGGATACCCTGAAACGTAGCCTCAAGAGCCTCCGGTAGCTGCAACGAAGCGACAGCTTCAGTCGCATCTGGCTGCGTTGGCTCCTGACTCGGAATCGCGGCGGCGGGGTCGCTGTCGGCGGGCGAAGACTGTTCGATCGACAACCATGGTGCGGATGCGACTTCCGGCGGTTCCTCGACAGTTTGCTTCTCCGGATCATCGGGCGGGGCGATGGGTAACTCAGAAAACGATTCCTGGACACTACTAGCTAGACTCGCGATACCGGATGCGAATTCAACATTATTGATCTCGCCCGATTGGGGAGCGATTTCAGCGGGCATGCCGGCCGCAGCTTCCTCAGGCGCTGTCGTCGACAGCGGCGTGCTCGTCTCCGAAATAACGGCGGAAGTCGCAGTTTCTGAGGGAATTGCCGGCGCTTCGGTGAGTACCACGCCTTGGCAGTACGGGCATCGAACCATGCGGCTGAGGTTCTCGGCCCCGACCGCAATCAGCTTGCCGCAATGTCCGCATTGAAATGTCACGGTCTGCATACGAACCTACGCCTCCCGGAGCTCAAACTCGCGCGAACCGCGGGAATTGCACGAGCTTGATCGGGGAGGTTCGGCCAATCGGCTGGTTTGCCGTACCCTTGCACGCCCGGGTCAAGTCGCATCGAAGCGGTTGCACTCGACGATCCTGAATACGCGAGGACAACCGCTCCCATGCAATCGGCCTTGCTCAGCGAAGATTGTGACATCGACTATAGTAAAGTTGATCGGGGTGAGCCATAAGTCCGTCGAAGCTCTAATCCGTGGCGACGCGGTAAGGCAATTGTAAAGATCGTGCACATGCCGGTCCACCGCAGCCCGACGGAGCAACTCGGCGTGGACTTGTTCATTTCTTGATCAGCCAGACCTCCGCGACCTGGCAACCACGGCCGGCGCCTCCCCGGCCCGGTTGCCCGTTCCAGCTCAACGTCAGCGATCCGTCTTTGATCGCGGAGGACGGTATGTCAAACTCCAATCGTTCGTACGGCTTCTTCAACAGCGGGTGAATTTCGGAATTTTCACCGGCCACTAGCCGTATTACGCCTCGTCCGTAGACGACGCGGATTCGGTAATGCGCGGCCGAGTCGAGGCCGGTGTAGTGCATTTTGAGCGGATTGTCGAACAGCGAGATCGACTGGTCCCACCACGACTTGCGACCATGCGGGACGTCTTCGAAGTGCGTCAAAGCCGATCGGTAATAGTCTGGATCTTCGGGAAACCCGGGCCCGCGGACGAGATGCGGCTGGCAGGACGCGTTGCCCAGATCGTCGTAGAATCCGCCGGGACCCGGATCCGTCCAATTGATGACATCGTCGATCTTCTTTAGCCGGCCGTTCTCCGAATCGACGCGGCGGATCTCCTCGAAGCGTTCGTGCAGCCAGGCCCGGCTATTGAGCGGTTTGTCGACCGTATCCAGATTGGCGCCGCGGTCCACTGAAATTGCCTTGTAACGCGGAACGCTCAACTGCATGTGAATGCTCTGGAACAGGGCTTCGGCCAGTTCGAAGACGCGCGCGCGCAAATCCTGCGCGACCGGCTCCGCGACGGAACGATCCAAGACTTTGTCTGCCTCGTCCAGAGCCAATAGCGAGCCGGTCCGTCGAGCTCGCCGCAATATAGACGTGGCTTCGTCTTCAAGGCGCGTTTCGTAGAGCAATCGGCTGCGGATGTAAGCATCGAAATAAGCTCGGTACAGAGCCTGTTGAAACCGCCAGTTCTGCAAATCCTGAGGAGTGGCGGCGCGTTCCAATTCCTGAAACTGTTGGAGCGTCGTGTTGATGTTGGCGTTGGTGAGCACCGGTCCCTTCCAGTTCCTTTCCAGTGCCAGTAAACCCTGCGCGAAGCTGTCGGCGAAGCCGGGGTTGATGAAATAGCGGCTGTACTCGCGCAGCGATTCGACAACGTCGGCGTTTTGATCCCAGCCCAGGGCGCTCCAGACAAATTTATTGACGTCGTCGTTGCAGCCTTCCGAGTAGGCGATGTAACCGAAGCTATGCGGCTGTGTTCGGCGGAAAATCGCTGCCTCGCCGAGCGGCCGCGGGTTGATCACTTCCCGTCCCTCGGTCAATGCAAAGGCTGTGTCCCAGTCCGGAACCGGGAACTGGCAGCTGCGGCTATGCGTGATATCGGGGTAGTTGCGGATCGGGTACTTGGCGGGAATCGCCGCACGCAGCTCCGCGAGTGACAGCCGCGCTTGCGGTCCGTGGACGACTCCGGCAAGCCAGGCCGGCTCTGTCTTCATGATCGCGAGGAATTCGTCCATCCATTCGCGCGTGAAGCTCTGCGGCGATACCCACATCGTCGCCCGCGGATGATAGCGGTGCAGTACCTCGGTTTCTTTCTCCAGTAGAGCCATCAGGTACTTGGGTTGGGTATGCCCCGGGTCGCCGCCCGGCACAAATACAGCATCGACGCGCGGAAGTTTTTGAAATACCTCGCCCCATTCCTTGAGTGCAAATTCGACCATTTTTGGGTTTGAGTAATCTTCATCCATGGCCGGATACCAGATCCAAACGTCAAGACCCAGGTCGTCACAGATTTTGGACATACCGGCCATCATTTCGATCTGCGGCCGCGGAAAGTGCGGACTGATCGTGTCGTCGTCCGAACGGGGCGGGATTAATTCGATGGCATTGGCGCCGAAGACAGCCAGGTCGCGAATATATTGTTCCCATTGCGGCAGATCCCAGCCGTCGTACGAATTGGTCTTCGGCCGGTAGCCCAATTGATGACCGCGCAAACTGTATTGAGGCGCGGAAGCGATCTTGAAACCTGCCGCCAGTGTGACCTTCTGCTTCTCCATAACCATGGAGCGCAGCAATCGTCCGACGCCGAACAACACACCACGTGCGTCATTGCCCGCCACGCGGACCACCGGTACGCCGCGAACAAGCACTGCCTGGATTTGGTAACCTTCCGCCTGCAATTTCTCGTTGCGCTCTGCTGCCTTGCCAAGTTGTTCCGAGAAGCTCTTGAGGGCCGATGCCTGGCCGACAACGACGACCGGCACTGCTGCCTCGGCAGGCCACGATTCCGTTTGCCGCCAGCGAATCTGCGTTCGCTTCTCGACTTCATCAGCCAGGATGGCAATGGCTCTCTTCTCCGGACCCGACAGACCCGGTGGCATGACGATGACCGCCCGGCTTAGATCGAGAACAGGCTGAGCGGGCGTAGAGTGTCCAGCAGCCGTTATCAAAACGAAAATCGTTAGCAGCACCCGGGAGTGCTTAAGAAATGAAAAGGCTTGCATGAGAGGTACCATGGTGATCGAAGGCGGGATGTCCGGTAGTGGCAAGCAGGAATGTCCGATCCTTACCATAGCAAGGCGACAGTCCCGTTTCATCGCACGGCCGGCAGGAAGATGACATTTGCCATCCGACCGGCACAAGTTGATACCTCAAACACGTGCGCTGCAGTAACATCGAACAGAGGTTGTGGAGCATTGGGGGAGGCAGCCCACCGTGTCCGACGTTCAAGCGCTTCCGAATGAAACGGCGGTGATTCCCGCCGTTCACTGTGTCGATTTGGTCAAAGCGTACGGTTCAACTTCGGCCCCCGTTTATGCCCTTCGCGGCGTGACCCTGGACATCTTCACGGGCGAGCGCGTTGCCTTGCTCGGCAAGTCGGGATCGGGCAAATCGACGCTCCTCAATCTCCTCGGCGGGATCGACCGGCCAACGTCGGGCAGTCTCGAGGTCGCCGGACGGAACCTCGGCCGCATGTCCGGACGAGAGCTGGCTCGCTTTCGCTCGGCGACGGTGGGCATGATTTTCCAATCGTTCAATCTCATTCCCTCGAGAACGGCGTGGGAAAACGTCGAGCTGCCGATGATTTTCGCAGGCCGAACTCCCGGCGTCCGTCGCGCCGAGGCACGGCGTGCACTGGAGGCTGTCGGGTTGGGTGAACGACTCCGCCATCGGCCTTCGCAGCTCAGCGGCGGCGAGGCGCAGCGGGTGGCGGTGGCACGCGCTCTGGTAAATCGGCCGTCGATCCTGCTCGCCGATGAACCGACCGGAAATCTCGACAGCGCAACCGCTCGCGAAGTCATTGATGTCGTCACGGAGCACGTTCGCGCACGTTCTACAACCTTCATTCTGGTCACTCACGACGAAGAGCTGGCGCGAACCTGCACCGATCGAGTTATTCGCTTGAAAGACGGTGAGCTGGCTCCCTGAACTCACTGCGGAGGAACATCCGTGCGATTCCGGGACATCTTGGGTTTGGCGCTATCGGCCCTGTGGCAACAGAAAACGCGCACGCTGCTCACCACGTTGGGGGTCGTGTTCGGCAGTTTCGTGCTGGCGGCCAGCCTCTCGATCGGTCAGGGGGTACAAGAAACGCTCGAGCGCGAATCGCACCGCAGCGACCGGCTGCGGCGCGTGGACGTGCGTCCGAAGTGGACTGGCAACGAAGCCGATATTCCGGCTGCCGAAGTGAAAGTAAAAGGAAACATGAGCAAGGAGAAGACCGAGCGCATTCGCAAGGTGCTGCTCGACCAAAAGCTGCGCTTCAACGCCTCCGGTCCGAATAAACCGCTGACGGAAGAGCGATTGAGGAACCTGGCCGCGCTCGATCATGTCCGGTCTCTGGTGCCAAATACGTATTTGTTTGGCTGGGCGAAATTCAACGGACGCACTGAGACGACCTCGGCTGGCTCGGTCGCACCCGACAACGCCAGGATGGCATCCCGCATCGTGGTCGGCCGCTTCTTTGACAGGCCCGATGAGCACGCCGTCATCGTGAACGAGTTCCTTCTCTATCGCTTCGGCATCGCGGGGGACGCACCGGAAGAAGTGCTCGGCAAGACGATGCGCCTGGAATTTCGCATTCAAGCCGAAGGTTTCGGACTCGGCTTCTACCTAACCAAGCCATCCGGGAACGGTATGACCGCTGATGAAGCGATTGCCCTCGACAAAGTGAGAAAGCAGCTTTCAACCTCGCTTGATAAATTCGACTTAACACTTGCGGAGCGCGCGTCCCTGCAGCAAGCAATGCGGGAGCAAAAGCCTCGGGAAACATATGTTCTCAGCGAAGAGTACCCGATCATCGGTGTCTATCGCCTGCCGGTGGAAGCAGAGACTCAAAACCGATGGCTGGACGACGTGGACGCCGGGGTGTTGCTTCCGTCGTATACAGCGCAGGGACTCTTCTTTCGCGCCCCGTCGCATGCGGCGCGCGGTCTCGACCAGGCTGAGATATTCGCGGATCGGGAGGAAAACGTCAAAGAGATCATGCAAAACGTCCGCGACATGGGATTGAACGCTTACGGAATGTTGGAATTCATCGAGCGTGAACGGCTCATCTTCTTGCTCATCTTCGGCGCCATGACCTGCGTGGCCGGGGTAGCCTTACTCGTCGCCGCGCTCGGGATCGCCAACACCATGCTGATGAGCGTGCTGGAGCGCACGCGCGAGGTCGGCATCATGAAAGCCGTGGGCGCACGCAATGGCCATATTCAGATGATCTTTCTCTTCGAGGGCGCGCTAATCGGTCTACTTGGAGGGGCGGTCGGTTTATTGCTGGGTCGACTCGCTGCAATACCGGCCGATGCGTGGGTTCGCTCCATGGTTTCGCGGGATTTGAAAGTGGACTTGAAGGAGTCGCTGTTCGTCTTTCCGCCCTGGCTGATGCTGACAGTCATCGCGTTTGCGGGCATCGTGACGACACTGGCGGCGGTTTATCCAGCCCGACGGGCTGCCAGGGTGAATCCTGTGACCGCTCTGCGGCACGAGTAAATAGTTTCGAACTAACCATTGTGCGACACCATGCTAACTGAGGTTTTGCGATGCATCCTCGAGCTATCCTGATCAGTGTCCTGGTTCTCCAATGCGCTAGCAAAACGCTGGCTTCCGGCGGCGCCGATGACAAAGCCATCGACGCGTCAGTACCCAAGGAAGTCCGCGACCTGGCCGGCAGCTATGCGGGTGAGTGGACGATGTTCGGCATCGACGACAAAGGAAATGTCGTTCGAAAGATGAGCTGGACAGACAAGGTGGCTGCGACCCATCCGGAAATCAAAGGCGATCGGGCGTTCGTTTCGATCAACGACGATATGACCTTTGAAGGCGGCAGGGGCAAGTTCAAGGTTACCGGATCAGAAGGGTTCTTCCTCAAGAAAGACGGCACGGTCGGCGATCACTTCGCCGAGACGTTCGGCTCGCTTCATCTCATGGTCAGTTTGGCCGACAATGTTTCCAGCTATGCGGCGCCCGTCAGCGCTCAGGAAATCGGCATGATGGGATTTCCGAAGGACGCAACAGGACAACACGTCTTGGTGAAGGTAACTCTCAAGGAAGACGGCGTTGAGACGCATCGCGTCACGCGCCTTAGCACCGTGACCTGGAAAGACAAGGAAAGTAAGGAACGGACACTGCAATTCATCAGCCTGCAGGGTTACCACAAACGTCAACAGTAACGGCTCGCGCCATCCAACATGCTTGCATCAAGTTGCGGAGTCCGTCTCATACAATCCGGTTATGGAAATCACGGAGTCCATTAGCGTTCCCGACAGCGAGTTGACCTGGGACTTCGCTCGGTCCGGCGGCCCGGGCGGGCAGAATGTCAATAAGGTCGCGAGCAAGGCGATTCTGCGTTGGAATCTGCCGGCAAACACGAGCCTGCCCGCCGACGTCAAACAGCGCCTCAGCCTGGCGCAGCGCAGCCGGATCACGACTGAGGGCGACTTGGTCATTCAAGGACAGCGCTTCCGCGACCAGGGAAAGAACATCGACGATTGCCGCGAAAAGCTTCGCCTGATGATTTTGCAGGCGTTGCACGTGCCGAAACCTCGCCGGCCGACCAAGCCCTCGCGTGCCTCGAAGCTGAGGCGGCTCGCAGCCAAGAAACAGCAGGCACAGCGAAAAGCCGGCCGGCGGCCCCCGGGGCACGAGAGCTGATTGCCTGAAGTCTTCCCGGATGTCATTACCTCTGTTAGGCTCTTCATCATGCACACCAATCTTTTTCCACTGTCGCTTGCCGCAGTTCTCCTTTCCACTTTGCCCGTGTTGGCCGCGGGAAAGGATACGCCGTTGGATACCACTTACCTCCGACATTTCGCCGAGACGCGCGGCTTTATGCTCGGTCGGCCGGTGCGACCCAAACCGACGCCCGATGGTAAGGCTGTCCTCTTTCTTCGCTCTCCGGCGCGCGTGCCGAAGCTGAGCCTGTACGAATTCGACGTGGCAACGGGTAAGACCCGCGAATTGCTAACTCCTGAGAAGCTGCTCAAGGGCGCCGACGAGCATCTGACGCCGGAGGAGAAGGCGCGCCGTGAGCGACAACGCGTCAGCGTGGGCGGCTTTACTGACTTTCAGCTGTCTGACGACGGGGCGCTCATTCTCGTGAGCATGTCGGGCAAGCTCTATGTCGTCGAACGGGCATCCGGAAACGTGCGGGCGCTGAACTCAGGCTCGGGCACCATTGTCGACCCGAAGTTCGCGCCGGGTGGCAAATCCGTCAGCTACATTCGCGATCACGATCTCTACGTCCTTGATCTCGCCGCAAATCGTGAGAAGGCTGTGACCACTGGCGGCAGCGAGAGGTTGACACACGGCTTGGCGGAATTCGTCGCACAAGAAGAAATGGGTCGATTTACCGGTTACTGGTGGTCGCCAGACGCCAAGCTCGTTGCCTACGAGGAAGCGAACGCCGACGGAGTCGAGGTCTGGCACGTTGCCGATCCGATTCATCCAGAGCGCTCGCCCACGCCTTTCTTTTATCCCCGGCCGGGCAAGGCGAACGTCAAGGCTCGCCTGGGCATCACGCCGGTCGGCGGTGGTGAGACGGTCTGGGTCAAGTGGGACTCGGCGAAGTATCCGTACCTTGCCGCGGTTCGCTGGGACAAACGCGGGCCTTTAACCGCCGTCGTTCAGACGAGACTACAGGACGAACTGGCACTTTTGCGCATCGATCCCGTGACCGGTCAGGCGACGCAACTGCTCACGGAGAAAGATCCCGCCTGGGTGAATCTGCGCCACGACGGTCCGCGCTGGCTGGCCGATGGTTGCTTCCTCTGGGTTGGCGAACACGGCGGCGGTTTGCAGCTCGAGCACCGCGACGCAAGCGGGGCGATAAAAACGGAACTCGTCGGGCCGCAAGCGAGCCACCTCGATCTCATTGACGTCGACCCGGAAACCGGACAGTACGTCTACCGAACCAGCGAAGATCCGATCAACGATCAAATTTGTCGCAAGAAAATCGGCGACGGCGATGTGACGCACCTGACCGACGCCCGCGGGCAACACTCCGCGATCTTCAGCGAAAATCACCAGGTGTGGGTCGGTTCGGAAACGCGCGACGATGCGATGCCGCACACCATGGTTCGCAAAGCGGACGGCACGCTGATTGGCGAGCTTCCCTCGGTGGCGGAAGAGCCTCCCTACAAGCCACATGCGGAGATCGTCAAGATCGGCGCTGGCGACGGTTTCTACGCGTCGATCGTGCGCCCGCGCGATTTCAGCGCGGCGCGGCGCTATCCGGTGATCGTCTACGTCTACGGCGGTCCGGGCCACCAGCAGGTCACTGCCGCCATGAGTTCACGATTGCTCATTCAATGGCTCGCTGATCAAGGCTTCGTCGTCGTATCGGTCGACAACCGGGGCACGCCCGGGCGCGGGCGGGACTGGGAGCGCGCGATCAGCAAGAGGTTCGGCAGCGTGCCGCTGGAAGGGCAGGTCGAAGGGCTCAAGGCTCTGGGAGCGAAATATCCCGAACTCGATCTCAATCGCGTCGGCATTTACGGCTGGTCGTTCGGCGGCTACATGGCGGCGCTGTCGGTATTGCGTCGGCCGGATGTTTACAAGGCAGCTGTCGCGGGTGCGCCCGTCGTCGACTGGCTGGACTACGACACGCATTACACGGAACGCTATCTCGGCCTGCCGGAAACCGACGCGGCGGCGTACAAGGAAGGCAACTTGCTTACCTACGCCGACGGTCTGAGCCGGCCATTGCTGCTCGTGCACGGCACAGCCGACGACAATGTCTACTTCCGGCATACGCTCAAGCTCACCGATGCTCTTTTCCGAGCCGGCAAGGACTTTGAAGTGCTACCCTTATCCGGATTGACGCACATGGTGCCCGATCCGGTGGTGACACAGCGGTTGTACGCTCGCATTGCCGGGCATTTTCGGAAGCATCTCGGAACTCCCACCGAAGCAGGCGCGGCCAAGTGAGAACGCAACGTCATGTGACGAGACCGATCGCATGAGCAGTGCTCGCGACCCGGGTGAAGTGGCGGCGGAAGTGCTCGAGCGGCTTCGGGCTGCGCTTCGGTCGAATCCAAATCAGATGACCATGCAAGTCGCGCGTCGGTTCGGCGTGCCCGAAGTAGAAGTAATCCGCGCCATGCCGGACGGGCGCAGCGTCGAACTGGACGCCAGCCGCTGGGAGCCGATATTTCGGGCGTTCGAGCCGCTCGGCAAGGTTCACGTCATTGTCTCGAACGGCAGCGTGACCTGTGAAGTGATCGGCGCGTTTGGCGGGTTCAGCACCACGGGCGAGTTCTTCAACGTCCAAAGCGGATCGCTCGACTTGCACATCCGCTGGCAGCGTCTTGCGGCGATCTTCGCCGTGGAGAAGCCGGGCCACCTGGATACGAGCGATCCAGCCGACGGCCATGCGCAGCGTCGTGGGACTTTGAGCGTTCAGTTCTATGATCAGGACGGCAATGCTGCGTTGAAGGTTTTCCTACACTTTTCCGGGATTTGCTCGCCGGAGCGACACTCCGCCTTCGAGGCCCTGAAGCAGCGTTTTTCAGAGCCGTCGGCATAGACAAAGGAATATCGATCACGGAGAACTCAGCCGGTGCCCATCCGGTCCGGCTGAGTTGTCATTCGGATCAGCCCTTATCGAGCCTATTCATGATTTGCTTGACGTATACCTCAGTGAAGATGCGGAAGATCGCAAAAGCGAGGAAGCCGGCGATCCCGAACCAGATGGCATAGCTGAAGACCTTGTTGACAACTGAGAGTCGCCGCCTAGCCTCTTCATCGTATTCCTCGGCCGCGTTGCGTAAGACTTCGGGCAGGCGACCGCTTTCTTCGGCAATTGCGATGACGCCGAGAAAGTGCGCCGGAAACACGTGACTGCTGGTCAGGGCGGACGTAATCGTCTCGCCGCGGACCAAGGCAGCCTCGACAGCTCCCTGAACTGAGGTAAAGGCTAAGTTATCGGTCGCCACCAGCGCAAGGCGCAGCGTCTTCCGGACCGAAAGGCTCGTTTCGAGCATCAGATGTAGAGCCACACAGAAGCGTGTGAGCGCGATGGCTCTGAGACAGGGCCCAAACACCGGAACACGTAACAGGATCTGCTCGACGATGGCTCTGCGGCGCAGCAGACGCTTCAATACCAGGAACACGACAATGAGAGCAAGAACGCTACCGAACACAATACCCATAAAGGTCAGAGAACCCGACAGGCCGACAAGTCCGAATCCGAGCGGATCGGTAGCCGCGTCCGATCCCGGATTGAGCGTTTTGACGAAGGCCAATCCCCAAATTAGGGTTGCGATCACAAAGACAGCCATTACAAATTGGACGACCGGCCACGATATTTGGTCGATGAACTCACGGCGCAGCTTCTGCTGCACTCGGTAGTATTTCTCGAGTTCTGACAATACTTCCGGAAGGTTGCCTGACTCTTCGCCGACGGTCACCAGCGCCAGGAAGATGGGTGGGAAGACCGCCGCTTGTTTGCCAATTGCATCCTGCAGCGACCAACCGGACTTGAGCTCCTTGCTGATTTCCGCCGCGACCGGACGAAGCCGTGGAGGCCCGTTCGTCGTCAACAGATCCATGACATCCCGGAGCGTCAAACCGCTCGACAGGGAGTAGCGCATCGACCGGCAAAGGTCGATGAGATCCTTGATCGACAAGCGTCGAGAGAAGAACATGACAGTATCCTTCCGGAATCCGGCGAGTGAGGGGCTTCCGGGCGCGAGTCAAAATGGACGGCGAGGAGTCGTCGCCGTCCGTCGTCGTTCTCGGTTACTCGAGGTACTCGGCGGGCAGCACCCGAACAACCTCTTCGATGCTGGTTTCGCCTTGGGCGACTTTCAGGAGCGCCGAGTGACGGAAGACCAGCATACCCTCCTCTATCGCTTTCTTGCGAACGACGGAGGACGCGGCGCGTTCGTCGATCTTAGTCCGCAGATCAGGGCTTACTCTGAGCATTTCGAAGACGCCGGTTCGGCCGGAGTAGCCAGTCATATGGCATTCCGGGCAGCCACGCGGCCCGTACAAGTAATCGCCCTGGCCGGGCTCCAGCCACTGTTTCACTTCCGAGAACAGATTCGGCCCGGGAACGCGGAACGATACCTTGCACTTCGGGCAGAGAGTGCGCAACAGTCTTTGGGCGATAACGCCGAGCAGCGAGTTCGACAGCAGGTGCGGATGCACGCCGAGTCGGAGAAGGCTCTCGACTGCACCGGTCGAGACCGGCGCGTGCAGGGTTGATAGCACGAGATGGCCGCTATTGGCGGCCAGAACGGCCGTCATGGCAGTTTCAGGATCACGAATCTCGCCGATCATAATGACATTCGGCGCCTGACGGAGCACGCTTCGCAACAGCTCGTCGAAGCCGAGGCCGATCTTGCTGTTGACCTGCGACTGGCGCAAATTCCGAATCGAGTATTCGATCGGATCCTCGATCGTGTTGATTTTGCGCTCGCCGTTGTTCAGGTGGTTCAGGCAAGCGTACAGAGTCGTGCTCTTGCCTGTTTCGGTCGGACCCGTGACCAGCATCAATCCGCTGGGGCTGTTCAGAACGCGCAGCAGGTTGTTGTAGAGCGTGCGATCCAGACCTAGTTGATCGATGCCCAACAAACGGTGCTGCGAGTCGAGAATACGGAGGGTGAGATCCTCACCGTAGAGCGTCGGAATGGTATTGATACGGAGGTCCAGCCGAGAGCCGGTCTGCTGATTGAAGAGCCACCGGCCGTCCATCGGCCGACGGCGCTCCGAGATGTTCATGTCAGCCATCGTCTTGATGAACAGCACGCAGCGACGGCCCAGCTCGGCGGGTAAGACGGCCAGGTGCCGAAGCAAACCGAGGTGTCGGGCGGCGACTTCCACGCCGTCTTCGTTGGCGTTGAAGAAGAGGTCGCTGACACGCAATTTAGCGGCATAGTCGACCAGGAAAGGAACCAGCTTGTCCGGCTCCTGCCGGGCGATATCCGGCGGCAAACCGGGTAATCCGCCATCTCGCTGGACGACGGGCCCGTCCGAGCCCGCGGAGGCAGTGACTCGACCCGAACTGGCGGTCGCGTTATCGACGGTTGCCAAGGCTTCATCCTCCAGATTCGGGCAAGCGCACCGGTGCTGTCGGGATTAAGGCGCTATCTTCTGTTACTGCTCTGTCCGAATTGAGCTAATACTTTCTTCAGCTAGTATGCTGCGTGCTTTGCGGACTGGTGCCGTTCGCGAACGCCAGCGCAGCTTGCTCGCTGGCTGCCATCGGAAGAGTATCGGTCAACCGCATGAAGTCCAGGACTTGCGTGACGATCGGCGGCATCATAAAGAAGATGACCTTGCCGTTGGCGCGGGAGAAGCGCTCGACCACGCCAAGCAGCCAGGTGATACCGCTGGTGTCGACTGACTGAACTCGCTCCATGTTCAGCAACACGCGCCGGGAATAGCAGTTCGGTCCGAGCAAATCGCGGAGAGGATCGTGATCCTGGTCCAGAAGGCGAGCGATGCTACCTTCACACGCGATGCGGAGCAGGTCGTCTTTTTCGAGCGGCAAGAGAGTCAGTTTCATGGCCCGTCTTTCTGTCTTTAGCGGCAAGCCGACCCCCGGTCGGCGCGGTGAGAAGGGTGTATGTCAGCCGCTCGCGACTTACCCCGTATGACAACGGGCCGACGGCCGTGCCGCACCCGAATCGCTGATCGACAAGAATTTCTGTTCGGCGAGAAATGCGGCCCGGCGCGAATCTCACTCGCCGCCGCCCGCCGACTCCGTCTGCAGCGGGCAGTCAACAATCGTCTACTATCGAAGGCTTTTACCGAATGGAGTTAAGGTACTCCAACCCCGTGGCCCGTCAAGTGAAATTGTCGCAGGGTCTTGCACTTCTGCCAAGATCTCACATTCCGGCCCGACCATTGTAACGGAGGAGCCAAAGTCTCTGAGTTTGCGGAGACCCTTCACCATGCTTCATCACTTCGCGCTCTTCTTGTTTCGCCCGATAAAGCATCCCTCGAGCTTTGATTGCGTCACCGTGACCGGCTTGCCAGCTAACAGCTCATCGAGCGCATCTTTGAGTTCGGTTTTCGACGGCGTGGCCCGTCGGTAGGTCACGCCATACTGATCGTCGATGCGGCCGTGGTAGCGGATCGTTCGCGTATTATCGAGCAAAAATGCCTCCGGCGTACGGACCGCACCCAAGGCGTCGGCGGCTGACTGATCCTCATCCTTAAGAACCGGATACGGGATGTTTCGCTCCTTGGCATGCGCGACAACTTCCTTGAAGGTATCGTGAACATTGGAATTGATTGCCAGGAACTGCACGCCTTTGTCAGAGTATTTTTTGTACATATCTGAGAGTGTCACCACGTACAGATTCGAAACCGGACACTCCGTACCGATGATGACAACAACAATGGCCTTCTTTTCTCGGTAATCGTTCAACGAAACCGTGCGACCCTCCGTGTCGCGGGCAGTAAAGTTCGGCACGCTTGATCCCGGCTGGGGCGGTTTCGAAGCCGGCTCCGCACCCGAGCAGAGTGCTGCGGACAGAAACAGCAGGCAGATTCTTCTCATCGTCACACCTGTCGGATTGAGATCGGAAAACCGACGGCCAGAGTGCCTCGCTCCCTGAGCTTAGCGAATCTGCCCCAACGTCTCAACGCGTGATAGAAGACGATGGCGAACGCCTTACCACCGCAAGTACGATCCTGAATTCGCGCACGTCCCTGCGTACTTTCTTCCTCATACATGCGGTCCTGCACCCGGTACTCAACCGTGACCATCCAGTTCGGCGAGCAGTTCTCGAACGTTCTCGTCGGCTGGATTGAGACGTAAAGCCTCTCGATACAGTTCGGCCTTCCGTGCGGGTTGTACGGCGACGAAGCCCCGGAATTTTGTGAATCCGGCGAGCGCGGCTCGCGCCGACAAATCTGCAGGCCGATTCTCGATCAGTCGACCCAGCTGCAGCGCAAACGGCGTGAAGCGCTCGACTTGATCGATGAGAGCGTTGTGAGACCCGCTGTTGTACAAATCGAGCAACCAATCGTCGGTCATTTCGATTAGAGCTGTCAAGAGTCGGACGTTGTCCCGATCAAGGCTGAGAAGTCGCCGGAGTCCGGTCAGCCCGGATTCATAATCCGCGCGAAAACCGTGCGCCGCCGGGGCCTGGCGCATCGCTTCACGAGTCGCCAGCAAGAAATCCGTGGCGAGTTCGTCGCGAAAGCGCGCGACGCGTGCGCGGCAATCGTCGGCAAGCCCCGGGCCGAATCGGGCGCAGCGCCCGGGGAGTTCCACGACGATCTCCCAGTGTCCTCGAGCCGCGTCCATGCTGCCTCGACCAAGCGCGGTGTTGATGCGTTGCCGGTGAGCGCCGAGAAGCTTTTCCAAAAGTAGTGCCGATGATTCCGGCGCCGAACCGTCGGCGAGAAACCGCAGCCACCAAGCCCAGCTGCGACGATAGCTCGCTGTGCTTTCCGTGACTTGCCCTTCGGACTCAAGACTCTCTGCCGCGCGAAGCTCCAACAGGGCGAGATGATGGGTCAGTCTGCCCGGCAAGTCGGGCGCATTCAAGAGTTCGTCCGCCGCGCTACGGAGCGCTGCCTTGTCATTCGCAGCGGCGGCCGTTAGCAACTTGTCTCCCGCGGGAATCGTCAGCAGCAAATCAACTGCGTCGACCAGCTGTTCGGCGCCGACCGGCGGGTTGGCGCCCTCGTGCCAGCCATGAGCCAGCGCTTGCGCGCGTGCGAAACGCTCGAGCTCGGGGACTGCGACCTGCAAGGCCTCTTTTTTGTCGACCGGCACCTCCTCGTCGGGGATTTGGCGGAGGTAATTGAGAGCCTGGATGTAGTCTTTACTGGCGAGCGCTCGTGCCACCAGCGGCAAGTACCACTCGCCTCGAGAAATGCCTGTTGGAGGAGAGGTGCGGCCGGACTGTTGAGCAGACAACATCGCACTGACAGTGCCTTGCCACAAGCCAAGCCAACGCGGCAACACTTTGGGCCAGGCCGCGAACTCACGGCGCGAAGCGTACGCCGCTTCAACAGCTACGATTACAAAACGAGGCGGTGACGATCCGAACGCAGACCAGACCTCCGGATTGTCGAGCAAGCCGGCAACGTTACTCGTGTTGCCAAAACGGGCGGCTTCGTAGACCTGGAGTGCCCGGACAAGCGGCTGCCACCGTCGGGGCAATGCGCGGAGCAACTCCATAGTGCTGTCATTGCACTGCTCGGCAGCGAGAGCGTGCGCGGCTGCCTGGATGGCGGCCGCGTTCGGAAATACCGTGGCGGCGTCGGGCGCGTCCAGCAACTGTGCGAGAAGTCCTCGGATCGTTTCAGCAGCGCCGCTTTGACCGATTCTCCAAGCGTCGACCGCGGCCAGCAGCTGCATGTTTAGATGCTGACGTTCCAGCGCCGGCCGTAACAAGCCGTCGCAGCAACCGACCCATTCAGACAGAAGCGACGCCGCCTCTGCCGGCGGCAACCGTCGAGTGGCCAGTTCCCCAGCGGCCCGAAGTAAATTGCGTCGGGCAGCGGGTTCGTTTGCGGGAGTTTGGGCCAGAGCCCGTACCTCCTCCACCTCCAGTCCCCTTTGCCGGTGCGCGCTCGCCAGGGTCAAGTAGTGGTCGGCCGATGCGCTTCGGTAGCCAAGGCTGGCTGCCGCTGACAGGGCATCGAGACATTCGGCTGGCGTTGCTTCGCGTTTCAGGAATCGGTCGACAACCATTTGGGCTCGACAGCGCAGTGCCAGGAAAAGCCCGGGCTGCGATGCAAGAATCGAGGCAAATTCATCAGCTTGCATGCGCGCCAAACCGTAGCGCGAAAAAGCCGCCGCCGGCGATTGCAAGGCCAAGCGATATGCATCGGCCGCTTTCACATGCTTTCCGGCGAGGCGTAACTCTTGTCCGCGCAAGTAATCCGCGATCACCGTCGATTTGAATTCGCCCGTGGCGTTGCTCGCACCGGCGCGGCGTGCGAGAGCGCGCTGCCAGACGTCGAGCGCCGCGCGGGGATAGAGGCAGAGATGCACCTGATCGAAATAGTGGCTTGCTTCGGTGTGCCGGCCCTGTGATGCGGCTATCCAAGAAAGCAGCAGGCAGCGTTCCGCTTGTGCAACAACTCCGACGAGACCAGCTTGCTTGAGTAGACGATCCGCCGAAGTGAGATCGCCGCGGCGTAACAGCAAGCGCGCTTCGAGCAGCATAACCTCGTCGCACGCGCCGAATCGACGATTGCCGCGTACGGTTTTGAGGATCTGTTCAGCGCGATCGAGTCTCCCGCTTCGCCGGAGCAAGTCGACGTACCAGGCCGTCGCTTGCGCCCAACCGGCCGACTCGCGTAAGGAAGTCTCATACCCGGCCAGGACGTTTTCACGTTGCAGAAGCAAACCGACGCGCGCAAGCCAGTACGACGCCTCGATGATGAGCTTTGCGTCAGTCGACCCTCCTTTGCGCCCGACCACTTGAAGCAAACTGGATTCTGCCGACTGCCAGTCGCTCTCGAGCCAGCAGAGCCAGCCGAGACAGAATAAGCGGTCTGCCTCACCTGCTTCCTCGATCGGCGAACAAAGCGCCGCGCGATAGCGCTGCGTATCGAAAGGCATTCCCGGTGTAAACGCAGTCAGCGCGGCGCGGATGCGCTCCAAGGCGACGCGGGCCGGCGGCAAGGGATCACGGCCGGAAAGCTCGCTCGCCCGTGCACGACCGGACTGTTGCTCAGGCGAGCCATAGTACATGTCGTTTCGCCCCCGATTTCACGGCAAGCGTTGCACTTCTTCGTGGCATTCCTTCGCTTCCTGAGCCAGTCCGAGTCCGCGATAGCACTTGCACAGATCCGATAAGGCAGCCGCAAACTCCGCCTTGGCAAGCACCGGGCGTTCGCGCTGCGCTGTACGCACTTGCTCGAGGCATTCGCGCGCCGAGCGCAGATCGTTGAGTCCGATGTAGGCCTGAGCGAGTACGCGTAGCGTTCGCGCGCCCCGCAAATCGACGACAGCCCACTCCGCCGGCCGGTGAACGTCCAGTCGGTCGATCACTTGCAGGTACGATCGGCTCGCTAGCAAACGACGTGCCTCGCGGAATAGCGCCTCATGCGGGTCTGCGGGCGCCGGCGGAAGCTGCTGAGCCGGTGGAGAATCGTCCTGGCTATTGCCTTCAGCTTCGAGGGCTGCGAGAAGTCGGCCGGCGTCGGCGAAGCGGCGCGACGAATCGCTCTCGAGGCAGCGCAAGATCAAGCCATCGAGCCAGCGGTAGTCGTTGCGGATTTCGTTCTGAGCCGTTGATGGCGGGGCGAAGCGCAGGCCTGTCTTGAGACGATAGTTCTCGTCGCGGCGCTTTTCGCTTTCATCCGTCGACCAAGGCGCCGTCAAGTGCGGACCGCCGCCGGTGAACAGTTCGTACATCAGCAGGCCAAGACCATACACATCGGAGGCGGGGGTCGACCGGCCCTGCAGCGTCTCCGGCGCCATGTAATTAAACTTGCCGTGCGAGCCCGGAACGAAGCCAAGCGTTTTGTCGGCATAGGCAGCGAGTCCGAAGTCGACGACGCGGACCACGCCGCGCCGGTCGACGAGGATATTGTCGGCACTGAGATCGCGATGAATTGCCCCTTGTTCGTGAACCAGCGCCAGTGCTCGGCAAATCTGTTTAACCAGTCGCAACCCCGTGGCCACGCTGAAACGACCAGCCGCGTGCAGATGAGACAGCAACGGCAAGCCATCCACGTATTCCATCGCCAGGAACGCTCGACTTTCGTGTTCGGGTA
>Ga0326727_10012980_pt1 | contig 18734 bp, 9 predicted proteins | sample MB2enrmetagenome_FD_207643 | JGI IMG/M metagenome (GOLD analysis project Ga0326727, IMG submission 207643) | Lab enriched peat soil microbial communities from McLean, Ithaca, NY, United States - MB29MY | ecosystem: Environmental > Terrestrial > Soil > Wetlands > Peat | place: USA: New York...
GAATAATTTGTTCACAGACTAAGAGTTTAAGGTTCTCCCTCTTTTGCCATTCGGCTTGGGAACGACAATGTGTCAGAAATGCGCTATTTTTTCCTCATTAAATTGGATTAGTTTATTTGGCGTGGTGCTGCCACCCGAGCGATGATTCATGCTACTACCATTGCTATTCATTATTGATGCACTTTCAGCATTAACAGGTTTTTCAGCGTGCACGTTGAGTACTCTATAACTGTTGTGGAATCTTAGTACATTTACCCCTTGTAGCTTCTGTCATAGTGAGGACTCTTATAAAAGTCACATTGCATGCAATTTGCCACTTTCGCTGCAAAAGTCCCCTGTATTTTCCCTCCACAAAGAGTGCCGGCCGTTCGAGCACAATGTTGTCCATGATTAGGATGAGCTGGACAGACGCCAAGTTCTTTTGCTTTGGCTCCTCCAGGTTGGCGACCGCAATTTTTGAATTCCCAGCAATTCATAATAGTCCTTCCTCTTGTACGTGTCCCCATTCAACTCGGTTCATTGCCATCTGCAGCAGTAGCTTTTGCCTGTGAAAATCCCCGGGACAAAACACCCCGGGGCTGAAGAATTAGAAGTCCGTCACGCTTTCTTCATCACCAAAGGGTATGAGATTCTCCGCTTTAGTCTGGATCGTTTTCGAAGTTCGGTTGGCTTTGCTCAGTTTTGCTGAGGAACGTCCGTACTTCTGCGGTTCGAGGAGAGCAAATCTGCTACTTTGAGCCGTGGACTCCCCGTTCGCCACGCCTTGGTCTTTTCGGTCCCTTATATTCCTATTCCCCGATCCGTCTACTATAGCGACAAGCTCAGCCACGAAGTTTTTCATATTCTCTGCCTGGGCATTCATCTCCTCGGCAGCCGAAGCAGATTCCTCGGCATTTGCGGCATTCGTCTGAACTACTTTGTCCATCTCGTTTACTGCTTTGTTGACCTGATCGATCCCCTGTGCCTGTTCAGTTGAAGCGGCCGATATCTCGCCGATAAGCTCGCTCATCTTTCCGGCGCTCGCCGCCACCTGCGAGAAATCGGCACTTGTCTCCTCTACCAGTTCAGATCCGTCTTTGATTTTCTTCACAGTTCCTTCGATGAGATTTGCCGTATTCTTTGCCGCTTCGGCAGCACGCATAGCGAGATTTCTGACTTCGTCGGCAACAACGGCGAATCCAGCTCCCGCTTCACCGGCCCGGGCAGCTTCAACGGCGGCGTTCAGGGCCAGAAGGTTCGTCTGGAAAGCGATTTCGTCGATTGTCTTAATTATCTTTGAAGTTTCTTCGCTGGCCTTTGTGATTTCGGCCATGGAAACGGTAAGTTTATCCATCGACTGATTCGCCTTTACAACAACATCGCTTGTTTCGGACATAAGTTTATTGGCCTGGCCGGCGTGCTCCGCGTTTTGCTTCGTCATCGAGGACATCTCCTCAAGAGACGAAGAGGTCTCTTCGATTGATGCCGCCTGTTCTGAGGCCCCTTCGGCAAGCTGCTGGCTCGATCCGGATACCTGACCTGACGCCGATGCAACCTGGTCTGCGCCTTCCGCGAGGCCATCCACCACCCGGCGGATTGGCTTGGTGATGCTACTGACAATGAGATAAGCCATGCCGATCCCAAGCAAAAGTACAAGGATTAGCCCTATAGTCAGGATACGTGATGCGGATGAAAGGGCCGTGGCAGCGGTTGTCGCAGCCTCACCAGCGTGCTCCATACCTCCAAGGGCCGTCTTTTTGGCCAATTGCGCAACCTGGTCCCCGGTTTCGCCTCTCTTTATGTTAATCTCCCGCAACGCTTGCCATGTTGAGGAAAAACTCTGCATGGCTTGCTTATACCCACCCGCAGCCGCTCCGATTTCACCAAGGTCCCTTTTATCCTCTTCCAGGATTGTGCGGGATTTGAGTTCTTCGAGCTCTGTATCAATTTTTGAAAAACCCTTCATTGCCTCATCGATGAGCCTGGGGTCTGCCAGTGCTTGAAACTTGAAATTGGCTATGCGGATAGAGTTTCCCGATTCAATGACGTCGTTTATTAAATCGCGTTTGACCAACCGCGCCGCGAGCTTTTCATGTGCCACCGCGTTCTCGATCTCCTGGTTCATCTGTTCTTTTTGGCTGCTTTCGTATTCGCCCGCATTCTTCATAAATTTTGAGGCGGCCTCATCCATAGTTTTACGAAGGTTTGCAATTTCTTCATTTTTAGCAACCGTCTGGCCTACGAGTTGCTCGTACTCTTTCACTTTCGCTTCGGCCAGCCCCACTCCTTCCTTGAGCTTAACAAGATCGGGAGATCTGGCGGAAAGCTGCCTGGCTTCATCCAGGTACTTCTTCACTTCTTGCAGGTTTTTATTCCCTGCATCGAGGTATTTCTTCTCCTGGGTTAAGCCGTAACCCCGCATTTCGAACATGGTTTCCAGTGAATAGCGCTCCACATTGTTGGCAACGGCTACCTCGGGCACGTACTCTTGGTCCAGTTTAACGGAAAGATGTTCGACACTGTTCATGTTCCAAAGGGCGATCGTTCCCAGAGCAATGGCGAGGAAAAGGATTGCCGCAAACCCCAGTGAGATCTTGTAGCTTAAACGAATATTCTTAAACATTGTTGCATCCTTTCAAGGTGAAGAAGATTCAAGCCAGACTTATGCAGCACAAATATCACGCCACCTGATTCATCCATTATTTTGTCTCAGGCTCCAAGTTCACAACAATTTGATAGCCCGTCCCGAGACATCCCAGTTATGCCCTGGATCTCACCCCAATAACGAAGGCGACTTCAATTAAGCGTTTGTATCTTGGTCGGTATTGTTCCAGAAATTCTCGACGTTGAAAGAAGAGTGAAATATCAGTGACGCAAGATCACTAGCATTCGATGGAATTGAGGTAGGAGCTCAGACTACCGAGGGGTTTCATGACAATTGCACGAATGCCGATATCTTTGGCCTTCTGTTTGCTGACCATCTCACTGTAGCCGGTCCACTTCTGCGGAGTTTCTTAATTCCCCGGCATTGGTCCATAACCATAGCCTATAGTCTATTTGTTCATACCCACCCTGACTGCTCCAGCGTGGCTCTTAGTCGCTCGAATTCTTCCTCGATCATGGGAAATATGAGTGTGGCATGGTCGAGTTCGCCTGATTCTCCTGCCTTTTCCATGGCAAAGGCCATGTCGGCCAAGATACTTGCACCCACATTCTCTGCCGCTCCTCTGATGGTGTGTGCCTGATGTTGGACACGGTTTGCATCGCATGAATCGAGGTGCTGCTTGATGGTGCAGATCTGTTTCGGAATATCGTCCAAAAATCCCGCTATGATGGTTAGCGCCAGGTCCCTGTCACCCATGAGCCGTTCGATCAGGTCTTTTCCGTTAAAAATGGCTCCGGCTTGTTCCTGCTCAAGAACCGCCGCTGGATATCCACTTTCGGGCGAGGGTTGAGATGAATCGGCAGAGACGGAGTCCGTGAGCCAGCGCGCCAGTGCCTCATCCAACGCCTTTGGCTGTACCGGTTTGGACAGATAGTCGTTCATGCCGGCATCGAGACACTTCTCTCGGTCGCCTGTCAAGGCATAAGCGGTCATGGCTATTATAGGGACCTCAGGGTTGCAAACTCCCGACTGCCGGTCGCGGATTCGGCGGGTGGCATTGTAGCCATCCAATTTCGGCATCTGGCAGTCCATCAACACCAAGTCATAAGGGATATGCTTCAGGGCTTCGACGGCTTCTTCGCCGTTGGCAACGGCATCTGCACTGTAGCCGAGTTTGCTGAGAATCGAGAGGGCTATATTCTGATTGGTCGCATTGTCCTCGGCCAAAAGGATCCGTATTCGCTTTTTATGGGATTCGGCAATGGAATGTCGTGTGACGAGATCTTCATTAAGTCCGCTTGCAGCCTCCACCCGCCTTCCAAGCGACTTGGTCAGGCAGTTGTGGAGGGCCGAACGGCGAAGCGGTTTTGAGATGTACCCGGAAAAACCCAGACTCTCAAAATGTAGCGCATTTCCACTTTGTCCCAGCGAGGTCAACATAATCAAACGCGTGGAGTTGATCTCCGGATCGGCTTTGATCTGGCGCCCCAGCTCCTTCCCATCCATTTCCGGCATGATCATATCGAGCAATGCGACGTGAAACGGATCGCCACTCTGTACGGCTTCGCGAAGTCTGCGCAGGGCCTCGCCGCCGCCGATGGCTTCTCCGAAGCGGCAACCCCAGGACTCGAGAAGCGTAGTCACGAGCAGCCGGTTGGTCTCGTTATCATCCACCACCAACACTTTAACCCCTTGCAGGTCGGCGAGCCGCTCTTCCGGAGGCGCCTGACCCGCAGGTTTTTTTTCGAAGATGGCGGTGAACCAGAATGTAGAGCCTCTATCCTGTACGCTCTCAACTCCGATACTGCCACGCATTAACTCTGCCAGTTGCCTGGATATGGCCAACCCCAGGCCGGTGCCCCCAAACATGCGTGTGGTGGAGCCGTCACCCTGTACGAATGGCTCGAAGAGGACTGCCAGCCGGTCTTGCGGAATACCGGCGCCCGTATCGGTTATCGTAGCACGCACAGTTGCCGTGAGCTCATCTTCGGCGACGAGGCTCACCCGGATAACCACTTCGCCGGCGTGTGTAAACTTGATGGCGTTGCCAGTAAGATTGACCATAATTTGCCGCAAGCGGCCTGGATCGCCTCGGAGCTGGGACGGCACTTCCGGCTCCACAATGCAGACCAGCTCCAGCCCTTTTTTGTGAGCCCTGGCTGCTAACATCTCTACGGTTTCCTCCAAGGATGAGCGCATGTCGAAGTCGAGTATTTCCAAGTCGAGCTTTCGAGCCTCGATTTTCGAGAAGTCCAGGATATCGTTAATTAGAGAGAGCAGGTTCTCACCACTGGAGCTGACTAACTCGGCATACCGCCGCTGTTCTGGAGTAAGCTCTGTATCCAGCAGTAACCCCGTCATGCCGATTACGCCGTTCAAGGGCGTACGGATCTCGTGGCTCATGTTTGCCAGAAATTCGCTCTTGGCTGCATTGGCCAGCTTTGCCTCGTCCGCCATCTTGTTGGCCTGTTCCATGGCCTGTTGGAGCTGCCGGTTGGTTTCCTCGACCTCAGCTTTGCTCTGCTGCAAAGCCTTCTGGGCCAGGTGCTGTTCCAGGATCTTCCACACCGAATACATCAGCAGCGTCAGTTGACGGATGTCAGATTGATCGTAATCGGCAGCTTTGTTTGCCACTGCCACCACCGCCGCAATGTGGTCGTCTACGAACACCGGTATCGACATGTATTTGTACAACTCGGCATGGCCTTCAGGATAGCCTTTCTTTAAGGGGTGAGACGCCTGGAAATCGTTGACCACAATCGGTTTCCTCTGCCGCACCACCTCACCCCACAGGCCGGTCTTTTCCAGTTCATAAATCGTCTGCTTCTCTATAATGGCACATTCCTTCATCACGCCTTTTGACCATGTGTTCAATACGAATTCTTTTCGATCTTCACAATAATGGTAGATATAGCCGATCTTGCTGCCAGTCAGATTGACCGCTTCATCCAATGCCAGGTCAAGCAAATCCTCGACTCTCTCGGTTTTGTATTGGGAGATCTTGAACAGGCTTTGAAGCCGCGCCTCATTGAGCATGGCTTCCGCCCGTGTTCGTTTGTGCTCGGCTATCTCATGCTGCAATCCTAGTGTACGTTTATTCACAAGTTGTTCAAGATGCCCCTGGTGTTGCCGTTCTTTTTTATTCGATGCTCGGTTCATGGTAATGCGGGAATTATTCACAACGACACTCCCTATGTGAGAATGTGTCGAAAACCGCTAATTTCGAGTCTAAGAAGAGAAATCTTCGGGATTTCTTTTTGATCTTTTTCAGATTTCTCACTTTGCCGGACTCGGTCCGAAATGACAAAAGAAGGCTTTCAGACACCCTCTGACAGGATGCCGCCGACTCAGGCAAACTGAGCACGAAATCGGAACCATCCCGTTTGCCCTCGTGCCATATTTCTCCGCCATGCTTGCGGATTACTTTTATCATGTAAAAGCCCAAGGCCAATCCCCTCTATAGGTTTATGAGTGCCGGTTTCGATTCGGCCGAGTTTTGAAAACAACCTCTCTCGATCTTCTTCCGGAATCGGCCTTTAGCTGTTGAAAACAATTCAGACGGACAAATGTCCCGTTTTCGTAAGGCCGTGCTATCGCTCTTCTCAAACAACCCGGTATTAAATATGAGCCAGGAGAAAAATCATCATCACGCTATCAGCTTCAGGTTTTGGAGTTCTCCCAGCAGCTTTCTTTTGTCTATGGGTTTGACGAGATACGACGTGGCGCCGCCCCTGTAGAAAGCCTTGACCACCGTCTTGGGATCGCCAAGCGCTGTGCTCATAATCACCTTCACCTCGTCCGAACCTTCGATGCCGATTTCCCTTTCCATTTCACGAATCTGCTCGAGGGCCGTGTTCCCGTCCATGTGAGGCATCATGATGTCCATACAGATCAAGTCATACGGGTGCTTCTCTTCCCATGCCAGCCTAAAGGCTTGAACCGCTTCCCTCCCGTCCACAACAACGTCGCAATCGCCAAGGGCGGACAAAATCTCCTTAAGCATGCGCCGAGCGGTGAAGTCGTCTTCCACAATGAGAACTCTCATGATCCTGTCTCCTGTTCAGTCGACTGTTGGACGCTTTCGCAACTGAAAGAGGAAAGCGCCGCCCTGAAATCATCAAACTCCTGTTCAATCCTTGAGACCAGTGGGCCGTATGAGGCCCTGTCACCCTTTCGTACGGCAAGCTGTAATCGGAAAATCTCGTCCGCCAGCTTATCGGCTCCAACCCCGCCAGCCATGTCCTTCAAAATATCTGCAACGCGTTCCAGTAAGGATTCCTCTGCGCATGAAACTGCTTGTCGCAGCTCCTGAACGCGAAGCGAGCCACGTTCAAGGAAGATCTCTGCATTATTTTGCACCACGTCACTTTTCCCATTTGCATGCCTCAAAGCTGTCGAAACATTGAAGACTTCGGAAGAGAAGGGTTTGGGAGGTGACACCGCGTCCATTCTCGAACAATGCACCGGCTTATCTTTAATGGTACGGACGCAAACACTATGTGCGGGTGTTTCACGGCACAGCCGAAACCTGGCGGTAAAGTGGAATGTTGCCCCTGGTCCATTTCGGTTTTCGCACCAGATGCGCCCACCCATCATTTCAACAAGCTTCCTGGATATACTCAAGCCAAGCCCTGCACCTCCATGCCGGCGCGTTTTCGAACCATCGGCCTGCATGAAGGGATCGAAGATGTCGTCGACGAGATCGATGGGAACGCCAATTCCAGAATCTTTGACTGAAAAATGAAACAGTATTTCATCATCGGTCTTTTCTTCAACCCCGACAGAGACCTCAACCTTGCCGAAGTCTGTGAATTTGATCGCGTTGCCGACGACGTTCAGAATGATTTGGGTCAGTCGTTCGGCATCGCCCTTGAGAATGCGGCGGCAAGACGACCCCACTGACCATGCGATCTCAAGGCCTTTCGTTTTCGCCTGGAGATCCAAAGGTCTCATGGCGGAGTCCAGGACTTGAAGCAGACTCATATCGGCATCCTCAAGCTCCATTCTCCCCGCCTCTATTTTGGAGAAATCGAAGACATCATCAATGAGTCTAAGCAGCAACCCGGCTGAAGTCCTGGCAAGCAGGAGATATTCACGTTGTGTTGCATTCAGCGGAGTATCGAGGGCTAAAGTCAACATCCCAAGAATTCCGTTCATGGGTGTGCGCATTTCGTGGGTCATGTTAGCCAGGAATTCGCTTTTGGTCTGGTTTGCAGCCTCGGTTTCTTCTTTGGCAATGATCAGGAGCTCCTCTGTATGCTTAAGTTTGAGGGCTTCCTTTTCCAGTACTTTGATTTTCGTTTCGAGCTCTTCGTAGTTAGAGTTGGGCCGACAATGCATACAATCATTCCTCCGGTTCTGTTTCAAAAGCTAATCGCATCAGCTTCACCCCACCAACTCCCTGACAGCCTCCAGCAACTCTTCCCGTTCAAAGGGTTTAGTGAGAGTTCGATTCGCCCCCAGTGCACAGGCCAGGTTCAAGTAATCTCCCGGCTGGAGGCGGGCACCGCCTGACATGCAAATGATCTTTAAGTCCGGCAATTTCTTCCTCAACCCAATGATCACCTCCAAACCTTCCATCTCGGGCATAATGATATCAGTGATCACAAGATCCACATGTCTGCTCTGGCATATTCCTATTCCTTTCCTTCCGTCAGGTGCTTCGAGCACCTCATATCCTGCACGCTCGAGCATTTTTCGGATTAGACTCAGCACATTTTCTTCATCATCAATGACAAGAACACGCGGCATCCTGGCTCCTTTTCAGGTAAAAAGGGTGACATCTGCCGACTATTCGGCTTTCTTTCGCAACAAATCTGGAATACTTCGTTCTTCGTGACCGATATTAGGATAACGGGTGAACGGAATGCGCTTCAGAAAGACATAACTCGTCTCCGTATGGAAGTAGGTCCTTCGATTGTCGCGTCCCCCCGGGTCATGGCTGACGACGGTGATGGCCTCCATTTGCAGGAACTCCGGGACAAACTCGGAGTTCTTGTTGCCCATGCGGCAAAACGCAAACCCTATCGGTTCATCTGTCCCGTAACTCTCTTCCATGAGATTGAGCCTTTGGACCAGTACTGAAGCCGGCAATCCCGGTATACTCCGAGCGACCGCCTTGTCTTTCTCCATGCTTTTCAGGAGATGCTTCTTCCGAAACATCATAGTTATGCCTTGGAACCTGGCCCAGTGATGAAAGTGATTTCTATTGACGTTACTTAGGTCGGTGCTGCTCGGGGAATTCTCGACGTTGAAAGAAGAGTGAAATATCAGTGACAAAAAATCACTAAAAATCGATGGAGTTAAGGTAGGAACTCAGATTAACCTTCTGCTGTTTCAATCCAAGTTTCGATCGAAGACGATAGCGGTGAGTCATTATAGTATTCAAAGAGACCCCGAGTATCGAGGCGATTTCTTTGTTGCCCTTGCCGGCCTTGATAAGATTTGCAACTTGGACCTCCATTGAAGTGATATGGGCATGCTTAAGCGAGAGATTTTTTAGAAACGGAGAACAGATTTCCGAGAGATTCGTCTCCAAAATCTCTATATACGCCTCATGTTCCGCACGAAGATGACCATTTTTCAACTTATCCACGTAAGGGAGAATCAGTGTCTTCACATTGGAGATAACATTTTCGCTGAGTGTCTCCTTGTCCTTCTCAGCCCGTTGCAGGAGTACTCCCATGGCAATATTCAATTCCCGGAGTTCCCTCTGCATCTTCCGTTCGCGATCGATCCTTTCAATCTTTGCCTTCAGTTCCGGCAACTCGAATGGTTTTGCTATGAAGTCTGTCGCCCCAGCCCTGATTATGTCGCTGTACGTATAAACATTGGTATATCCGGTCATCATGATGGTATCGAGTCCCGGGTCGATTTCAAGAATTTCAGTGAGCAGTTGCAGGCCATCGCTGCCCGCCATTCTAATATCTGAGATAACGAGTTCGAAACCGTTTCGCTTCAGTACTTCCATCGCTTTAGCCGGCTCGTTGACGCTCTCGCAGGCATAACCGGAAGATCGCAAAAATTTAGTAAGCATGGCACAAATATTTTGTTCATCATCAACGACCAGGACCCCTTTTATTTCCCTTTTCAAATCAACCATCCTTTCGCGCATCGAGAATTTTTCGGACCACCTCGGATATTTCTCTCATACCGTAAGGCTTCATTAAAAGTTCCATCCCAAGCTCTTTCACGCTATCAGGAGTAATTTTTTCACTAAATCCCGTACAAAGCAGGACCGGCATAGCCGGCCGGATTTGTCTTGCTTCCCTTGCAAAATCCAGCCCGGTAAGTTTGGGCATAGTATAATCTGTAATGACCAGATCGAACTCGTCCGGACTTGAACGGAAAATCTCCAGCGCATTTACACTATCTGTTTGAGAGGTGACCCTATAGCCCAGATGCTTCAGGAATCTGGTTCCCATTTTTATAACGGCCGGCTCGTCATCGACGAGCAATAGCCTTTCTGAACCACGCGGCGGTAGATCGTCAACTTGCATGGTTGCTTCCGCCTGGACATCAACCCTTGGGATGTAGACACTGAACGTTGTGCCTTTTCCAGGTTCGCTTCGGACGGTAATAGCCCCTTCGTGCCGTTTGACTATGCCATGTACAACGGCCAATCCGAGTCCACTTCCTTTTCCCACCTCCTTGGTGGTGAAGTAAGGGTCAAAGATGCGCTCCAGGGTTGCTTCATCCATTCCAGCGCCCGTATCTGAAACACGCAATTTTAGGTACGGCCCGGGCTTTAGATCAATAATGTGCTGATCGGCTAAATCACTTTCGCTCAATTCAACAGGAGCCAGGCCAACTTCCAAGATGCCCTTGTCATCCATGGCATGAGCTGCATTGGTGCAAAGGTTCATCAACACCTGATGGATTTGAGTAGGATCGGCCAGCGCTACGCCCATACGGATATTTTGCCTTATTTCTATCGAAGTGGGAAGCGAAGACCGCAAAAGCTTAAGGGCCTCTTTGATAATCGAACTAATATCGATTGGTATTCTTTGTTGCTCTTCAGTGGAGCGGGAAATCGCCAGGATTTGCCTGACCAGCTCCTTGGCCCTTCGAGATGAATTGAGCACCTGCTCCAAGTCCTCCCGCACAGGATGAGATGGAGAAAGTTCCTCTAGCGCCATTTCGGTGTAGCCCATCATCGGCTGCAGTATATTGTTGAAGTCGTGGGCTATGCCTCCGGCAAGAGTCCCGATAGCTTCCAGTTTCTGTGATTGTCGAAGTTTGCTTTCGAGCTCTTTTTTTTCTTTTTCCGCGCGCTTGCGCTCGGTGATGTCCCATATAAGGCCGTTCATCCTCACTGGCTGACCTATTTCGTCACGGAACAATTTTCCACGGGTAATGTTGCAATGGACGCTTCCGTCCGGCCAGACCACTCGGTACTCCTTTTCATACAGCACGTCCTGTTCGATGCTTCGAGCCAATGCAGCAGTAAGCATCTCACGGTCGTCAGGATGTACCGCCTTGTAGAACTCCTCCGCAGTTCCGGTGAATTTAGCCGGGTCGAGTCCCAGAAGATGACAGACCTGGTCGTCAAAATGGCGTTTGTTTTGGATTAAGTCTATGCTCCACACACCCATATGAGCGGATCGTAGCGCCAGATCGAGCCGGGACTGATTCTCCCGGAGCACTTCCTCAGCCCTCTTCTTATCAGTAATATCGATGGCAACACCAAGCACCGCAGCGGCCTTATCGCCAAAAATGTGGAAAGGAACCTTGGTGGTCTGCATGAAACACTGGTTGCCTTGGGCGTCGGTATAAGATTCCTCTGGAATGAACTTGGTTTCTCCACTCTTTATGACTTTACGGTCATCTTGCAACATATTTTGAAGTTCGCTGTCGTCGGGACGGAAATCGGCGTGACGTTTTCCCGTTAGAGCGCTGACACTCGTGTTATAGCCATCAGCGACCGCCTTGTTTACCAGGAGATATCTTCCATCCCAGTCTTTTACGAAAATCATGTGTGGCACAAGGTCGATAATCTGTCGGAGTTGTGTTTCACTCCCCCTCAGCGCATCCTCTGCCCGCTTGCGTTGTAATTCTCTATCCAGGTTGTCGAGGGCAAATCCTATGTCGCCGGCAACCTTTTCGAGCAGTTTAATGTCTTCGCTGCCAAAACGGCCAAGCTCATCGGAATAAATCGTCAACGCGCCCCATATCCGTCCTGCCCTTTCAATAGGGAATGCCGCAGAAGAGGCGATGCCGAATGGTGCCGCTCTATCTCGCCACGGGAGGGTCTGCGGGTCGTGCAGGAAGTCGTTATGCACAGAAGGGTGGGCTTCGCGAATGCATTCCCCAGTTGGCCCGCCCCCTTCAGGGCACTTGTCCGCATAGACGGTTATGCCCTCAAGATATTGGCAGATTCTTCCCCAGAAGGCCTTCGGCAAAACGGCATTAGTAGCGCTATCGACATAGCCGATCCAAGCCTGCAGAAATCCTCCACCCTCTACGACCTCTCGACAGGCTTGCTCCAAAAACATCTCGGGGGATGTTGCGCGCACCACTGCTTGACTCACTCGGCTCAGCACGGAATAGAGTCGGTTCAAGAGCTTGATTTCTCGGGCTTGTCTGGCACTCTCCGTGATATCGCGTGCAATCGTTGATGCCGCCACAATCTCGCCTTCGACGTTCCGGACGGGCGAAACCGTGAGAGACACCCAGGTGTTCCGGTTGTCTTTTCTTCGCCGCAATGTTTCATAATGTTTGACGTGCTCTCCCGATTTGATCTTTTCAAGTATCTGTTGCACCTCGTCTTCGCGCCCATGTGGAAGCAAAATGGAAATCGGTTTGCCAATGATCTCACTTTCGGCGTAGCCGTAGATCTTCTCTGCGCCACTATTCCAACTCGTTATAATTCCATCGAGGTTTTTTCCAATGATGGCATCGTCGGAGGACTGAACTATGGCCGCGAGTTGGGCCACCTTCTGCTCTGCCTGCTTGCGTGCGGTGATGTCTTCGCTGAAGATCACGATGCCGGCGACGCCTCCCGAATGATCAAGCCACGGTTGTACTTCCCAACGGCGCCACTGGACACTGCCGTCTGCTCGTTCGAACCGGTCGCTGTCGGCCCGCACCACCACACCCTCCAGTCCACGGCGATGGACTGTTCTCCAATATTCGGGGATCTCCGGAAAGACTTCGTAGTGTGACAGTCCGATCAGGTCGCGTGCTCCAAGATTGTGCTCGCTTAGCCATCGGGGACTTGCGCCCAGGTAACGCATCTCGCGATCAAACATAGCCAATGGTGCGGGCGAGTGCTCAATGAATCTACGTAACCGGACCTCACTCTCGCGCAAAGCTGCCTCCGCACGTTTGCGTTCGGTGATATCGATGGCAACACCTAGCACCGCTGGCTTCTTATGGCCAAGGGTCTGGAAAGGAACCTTTGTGATCTGCAGGAAACGCAAGTTCCCCTGGGCGTCAGTAAAGGGTACTTCTGGAATGAACTTGGTTTCTCCTTTCGTTATGACTTCCCGGTCAGCCTGCAACATGTTTTGAAGTTCGCTTTCGTAGGGATGGATGTCGGCATGATATTTCCCAGTGAGATCATGGGTACTCATGTTGTTGGCCTTAGCAACTGCTTCGTTTGCCAGGAGATATTTCCCATCCCAGTCCTTCACGAAGATCATGTTCGGTGCCAGGTCGATGATCTGCCGGAGTTGCGCTTCGCTCGCGCGCAACGCCTCTTCAGCCTTCTTGCGCTCAGTAATATCCTCTGCAATCCCGGCAAAACGATAGATTTCTCCAGTTTTATCACTGACTGGAAACCCACGATCGGCTATCCAGCGAATCGATCCATCCGGACGAACAATCCTGTATTCTGAACTTTGAAATCCTGTGCCTCTTTTTGCCAGGTTATCAGAGAGCATACCCAAATCTTCAGGATGGACGCTATCGAGCCAAGACCGGGAGTTGGCATACAAACCGGCACATGTGCGGCCCCATATCTCTTCGTAGGCTGGACTGACATAAATTATTTCTGTCATGTCAAGGTTAGCAATCCAAAAGACCTCTTTGATGTTCTCGGCCAACTGGCGGAACCGTTCCTCACCTTCTCGTAGCGACTCCTCCGACTGCGTGCGCTCGGCTATTTCAACCCGAAGTTTTTCATTTGCCGTTTCAAGCTGTTCGGTGCGTTTCTTAACAAGGTCTTCCAGACGGTTGCGGTAAATCTTAAGCTCCCGCTCCGATTTCTTTCTTGCGATTGAGTAGCGGATGGAGCGTTTGAGCATATCCCCAGTCAGCTTGGCTCTAACGAGATAATCGGCAGCTCCGGACCCTATTGCCTCCATATCCACTCCATGGTCCCCTTGGCCCGTTAGGATGATGACCGGCATGTCACATCCTGCTTCCGTCGCCTCGCGTAACAGTTCGAGCCCGTTTCGCTCTTTGGTTCGGTAGTCCAGCACGCAGATATCGAACTCACTGGAAAGAATTGCATCCAGTGCAGCCCCATAATCTGAAACCCACTTGAGGATGAATTCTGTGGAGGAGAAATCTGAGAGTAGGTCCCGGACGACAATGTAGTCGTCCTCATCATCATCGATTAGAAGAACCTTTATAGGATGGCTCTGCATATTCATTTGGGTTCCATGAGAATTTTCTGCTGAAATTGCGCTTGATATTCTTTGCGTTTCTTTGTGGAGTTCTCGCATCCGTTGTTTCTGAGTGCTCTTAAACGGGATTTCGACTCTTTGTCAAGGGCCATCCAAGCAAGACATGTGCCGACAGACATCCTCTTGAAAAACCTGACGCAAAGCAGGACTCCGATTGGTTTTCTACTCCGCTGCCGATCATTCCGGCTCCGTACCTTGGAGCAACTATTTTGACAAGCCAAACAATCGCAAGGTTACGTTCCCGATGGCTAAAAACCTATCCAGTGCAGCGATTCGGTTAACAAATGATTCGGAACCGGCGAATATTTTGGCAACCTCTTTCTCAGGGACAAGCAAAGCAATGCTGACACGAACTTTTAACTCTTCACTCCATTGTGGTCCAACACTTGTCTGACTTTTGACGCAAGATCATCGCTGCCGAAAGGTTTCTGAATGAAGTTTAGTCCTTCGTCCAGAATGCCCTGATGGGCAATCACATCGGCCGTATAGCCTGACATATACAGGCATTTGAGGTTTGGCCGGATGGCGCCGAGCTGTTCTGCCAGTGCCCGGCCGTTCATCTCCGGCATCACCACGTCGGTGATCAACAGGTGGAGTTCACCTGGATGCTCCTCGACAAGATGTACGGCGTGTACCGGGGAATGCGCAGCAAGCACAGTGTAACCCAGCTTTTCGAGAATCGTCTTGCTGAGGTTCAGGATCGCTTCATCGTCCTCGACAAGCAGGATGGTTTCCGTGCCTGTCGGGCGCTTGCCGGCCACCTCTTCAGAGGCTACCTGCGCAATTTCGGCCTCGAACCGCGGCAGGTAAATCTTAAACGTAGTTCCTTTCCCGAGTTCGCTGTCAACAAAGATAAAACCATCGTTTTGTTTGACGATGCCGTAAACGGTGGACAATCCCAGCCCGGTTCCCTTGCCCAGTTCCTTGGTGGTAAAAAAAGGCTCGAAGATATTCTCGCGGACTTCCCGACTCATACCCTCGCCGGTGTCGCTCACAGTCAGTTGGACGTAATTTCCGGGGATAAATTCCAGGTGATCAGTCCGAATGGAATCATCGATCACAACGTTCTCGGTCTTCATGGTGATGGCGCCCACTCCGGTAATGGCATCACGGGCATTGACAATGAGATTGGCCAGAATCTGGTCCACCTGTGAGGGATCGATTTTGACTTTCCAGACATCGGGTCCCGGGACCCAGTGCAGGTCGATATCCTCGCCGATAAGCCGCCGCAGCATCTTGAGAATGCCGGAGATCGTATCGTTCAAATCCAGTATCGTAGGAATCGCGGTCTGTTTGCGGGCAAAGGCCAACAGTTGTCGGGTGAGGTCTGCTGAACGCTGGCCGGCTTTGAGGATCTCCTGAAGGTCCTCACAGAGTGGATCTGTTCTCCCGACTCGGTCTATAGCCATTTCCGCCCGACCGATAATCACGCTCAGCATATTGTTGAAATCGTGCGCCACACCCCCCGCCAGCCGTCCCACCGATTCCATCTTCTGAGCTTGAACCAACTGTGCCTCCAGTTTCTCTTGTTCCTCCTTTGCCCTCTTGTGCTCGGTAATGTCATGTGTAAGGCCCAAGACGTACTGGTGTCCGGACAACTCGATCAGCTCCACAGAGAGACTAACAGCCCTTATCTCACCTGATTTCGTGCGAAACCTGGTTTCAAAGTCCTTTATCCTGCCTTGCTCTTGCAGTATCTCAATCATCTTGGCCCGTTCTTCAAGATTGGCCCATATTCCAAGCGTCAAAGCGTCTTTGCCGACGACCTCCTCGCGTGTGTAGCCAACAAAGCACAGGTAAGCATTATTGACGTCGGCAAATAGGCCGTCGCTCAGGCGGGTGATACTGGTGCCGACGGTGCTGCCGTGAAAGAATCTAGAGAAACGTTCTTCGCTCTTGCGCAACGCATCTTCGGCCAGCTTGCGGTCCGTGATGTCTTCAATTACAGCAATGAAAAACTTTGGCCGGCCGTCGTCGTCTCGCGCCAGGGCAACAGTGAGGTTGCACCAAACAATACCGCCGTCTTTTCGGACATAGCGTTTCTCCAGCGAGTAGCTGCCGATCTTGCCTGGAATCAACTGTCTGCCGAGTTCCAGGTTGGCTTGCAGGTCGTCCGGATGGGTGATGTCCTGGAATCTGCGCTGAAGCATTTCCTCACGGCTGTAGCCGAGGATTTCGCAAAGTTTGGGGTTAACCCGCAGCCATCGTCCATTCAGGGCCAGGTTGGCAACGCCGACTGCCGCCAGATCGAAGGTTGCCCGGAATCGCTTTTCACTCTCGACCAGGGCCTGCTCTGCTCTCTTACGCACCGAGATATCACGAAAGGTGACTACTGCACCAATCACCTGGTCATTTTCCGTAATGGGGGCACACGAATACACCGTGGGTAAAATCGATCCATCTTTTTTCCAAAGGACTTCATCTCTTACCCGACAGCGTGCGCCGTTTCGGAGGCATTGCCACATGGGGCATTCCGTCACCGGGTAATGGGTCCCATCTGCAAAGGAATGGTGAATCGTCAGGTGTAAATCCTTGCCGAGAAGTTCCTTTGCCTCATATCCAAGCGTTTCGACAGCCGCAGGATTGGCGAAAGTTACGGTTCCTTTATCGTCCAGACCGACGATGCCTTCCCCCGCCGCGTTGAGGATGAGATCGTTCTTGCGCACTGCTCTGATCAGCTCTTCCTGCGCCTTCTTGCTTTCCAGATTCCTTTGTTCCAGCAGTTCCGCCATACTATCGAAGGATTGGCTCAGTTTGCCCAACTCATCTTGAGTGTGACGTAAACCCGTCCGTGCTCCCATCTCGCCACTGCTGAATCTCTGCGTGGCTTTCACCAATTGATTGATTGGTTTAGTAAAAGCAACATTGCCAAGGAACCATGCCAAAGATACAGCAATGGCGGCTGCTAACCCAAGAATTAACAGATTGAACATCATCGCAAAATTTGCTTTTCGCAGAATATTATCTTTAGGAACACCCGCTGTAATTAATAGATATGGAGGCGAACTTTCAGTAAGACGTAATCTCTTAAAGGCGATAAGACGGTATATGCCGTCGTCGGTTTTCCGCTCGTAGGTCCCTTTATCAAGACCTGCTATCTGCTCTAATCCGGCTGCAGGAGGCTTGCCTATGGCTGCTGCGTCATTTTCAGGATAGCGATACAAGCGCAGTCCCTGATGATCGAGAATCGCTACTGCTGAGTCTGGCGGCAGGTTTGCCTTCTTTATGAAACCGTCATATTCGGTAAGTCTAAACCCGGCGGTTACGATGGCGATGAGCCTTTTATTCGCATCCAGTACAGGGTAACCATACATAATCGATGGGACATTACTGAGTCTGCCTACGATATATTCCCCGGCAGAAAAATCGAGTGACTTTATGGTATCCTTTATGTGCTTCAGCTCATGGATATTGACGCTACCAGGCTCAAAATGTATGCTATTGGCAAATATGTTTCCATCAGGCATTACTGCCCCTATAGAAGAATATATCGGGTTCTGATCTCTTAACTCGCGAAATAGCTTATTGCAGGCTTCAGCGTCCAAGCTTTGAACCTGGGGTGACTGCGCAAGGGTGCTCAGCATCTGTCTTGTCCCTGCGGCGATTTGTTCCTGCTGGGCTGACAGACTTTCAACCATTAGAATGGCACGGTGTTTTGCGTCCTCCAATTCCTGTCTTCGATCTTTTATACTGTCATGGACAATGATCCCGATTCCAGGCAGTAAAACTGTCAGGATAAGCAGCAGCAATTTTCTCCGGATTGACCATGAGGTCAAGATTTTCTGAAGGAGCATAACCGGTTTCCTTTCCGTCAAGAATATTGCTTTATAACGGGTCTTCTTTGGAAAAGCTATTAATCGTCCCCAGCACGGTGACCCCGATCCATGCGAGTTTCCTGCCCAGAGTCGATGATAGTAGAAAAAAAGCCGGCGGAGCACTGGCAGAAGGTCTCCGGAAACAGCCGCGAAGTTTGCTCCAAGGCTAACGTGCTGTGGAGCTTTGAGTAAAACATGTGCCGGCTGACATTACCCGGAAATACCTGGCGCAAAGCAGGACTCCGGTTGGTTTTCCATTCGACTGCGGCCGCTCCGGCCGCCTCGATTTATTTTTTGTGGAGTAAATATTTTGAGGAGTGAAACAGTTGCAGACTTAGGGAACTCAGTTTGCTGCCTGGCTTACATGGATCTCGATAAATTATGAACTGCATGGGTTCTCATCTTGCTAGATGGGCGCACAGCGAATAAGATGCAATACGGGTGTTCACCAAAGGTATGCATCAGTCAATCGCCAGGACCTGATCGAAGGATTTGGGATTCGGGAAAAGGATGGGTATCTATGACAGAACAGACTCGCTGGCTCAAGACTCATTGCGCACGGATGGACCATGGGGGATGTGCTCTTTTGGTAGGTGTGAAAGATAATGAGATCGTTCAGGTCAAAGGCGACCCGGATGGTTTTTTAAATAAAGGGTACACCTGCTACAAAGGAAAAGTGTCGCCCGATCGCCTTAATCACCCTGA
>Ga0326727_10012981_pt1 | contig 18732 bp, 24 predicted proteins | sample MB2enrmetagenome_FD_207643 | JGI IMG/M metagenome (GOLD analysis project Ga0326727, IMG submission 207643) | Lab enriched peat soil microbial communities from McLean, Ithaca, NY, United States - MB29MY | ecosystem: Environmental > Terrestrial > Soil > Wetlands > Peat | place: USA: New York...
TAAATTGATCCGATTGTTCAGTCTCCACCCTGCGTCAGCGCTGGGTCTGTATCTGCTCCGCAGTCACAGCAGTTAGGACAGTTTCGACAATAATCGCATAGGTAGTAGCAATCATGTTTGCATGACGGGCACTTGTACATTTGAATCAATGTTGCATTTTCGTTCAACTACTACACCAAGACCTTGAACTCTTAGAATCGAAATTAAACGTGCTACTGACCGCTTCCTGAATTCGAACTCGAAAGCTAAGCGTAAATAGCCCCTTACACGCCGCGTCCTTCAATGGAACTCATACGAATCATGTACCTGAATGGCGCCACTGTTCGATCCGGTGACAAAGGCGTCCGTGAGGGTTTTGTTCAATTCAGAGTGATATTCATTGGTCAAGTCATCAGTGCATTGTGGATAGTTTTTATGCGTTGACCTAACGTAATGCAATTATGGCGATTGATGCGGAACTGCTGAAGCGTATCTTGGAGCATTACAAGCATAGACTGGACGGATTCCTCCAGGATGAGAACATAAAACCAGTTGCGAGCGTTCACTTCACAAAGCACATCACCGAACTGAAACAGAGAGTTGACGATGCGCTTCACGAGTTAGGCTCATTGAAGAATGAAACAGAAATTAAGAGTTGGGCGAAACGTCATCATGACATCCTCAAACCTGCAGTGGCACAATATGAAAAAGACGCGAAACAATTCCGAGATGAAGCACATTCAAGATTGTCACGCCCCGATCTTCGCAATCTCGAAATCGAACTTGCAAGAATAACCGCCGAAATTGTCACTCTACTAAACCTATGACTGGAGCGCGGATCGTTTGGTAGCAGCGCGACCAATTATTACAGGTCTAATTATAATCGTAACGATAGCGGTCCTAGGCTCTCTCGCTTACCCATCGGTCCAAGTGCCCTTGTACAGCACTGCTACATTATCCAACACAACTACTAACATCATTTCCTTCGCATCCTCAACTTTAGTTGTAGCACCGTATGCAACCTCAACCGTAACCTCGGCAACCTATCCAAACCAAAATGGCAACTTCCCCGGATGCGACCCTGCCTCAATGGCGTGCAACTACGGATTCGTAACTCCATATTACTCGTACTACACACAAACATTTTCACAGTTGCAAACCTCATTCTACCAAATCACGGCAACAATGCAATCAATCGGTACGACCGAATCTACGCAGACAAACTACCAGAGTATCCCAATGTATGCTTCGATGGGACTAGGCGATTCACAATTCCTCCTCCTATCCATCGCACTGGTCATTCTCGCCGCCGCGGCAATATTCGTAGTTATGAAACGTTTAACGAAATCGCCTCAAAGTCAGCAGACCCAAACCAAACTCATGTGCGAAAAGTGTGGCGCCGAACTAAGCGCCGGCGATACTTTCTGCTCGAAGTGTGGTACACAAACGCGGAAGTAGACTTGGGATTGTACTAAGGGCATCCCAAGAGGTGTTAGACTAGACAAGATTGTTATAATGAGCTTCTGTGAGCTTAAACGACACTTCTTCCGCATTTTTCTCTTGAGTTTCGATGCCTCGCCGAGAACGGGAACCACACATGCACGAGTACGACGACAATTGGCAGTGCAAATGTGGTTTTCGACTTATCACTGACTTGGATTCGAAAAGTGGCTGGGTGCAAGTGAAGGCTTGCGTTTCATCGAATGGGAAGATTAGGCCACTTGGCGCCGACGACGCTGACATGACTTTGAAAGAAAAGCCGAGGCGAGTTACGGCCCGTCATTAGTTCGCTTTCAATTGAATCACATTATTTCTTGATGCTACTATTCGTTTGAGCGACGTGTGTATCTGTATAATCGATGATTGACTCTAGCCCACAGAGATCGTGAAAGGAGTCGACTGTGCTTGGCCAACGGGGAACAGCTGGAGCCCACCCACTTGCCATACGTCACCCACAGGGTCGGTGGCCAGAGGGATGTATGTTTCGAGTAGAACAACGTTCGCTTGAAGGCTATGCTGTCCCGTCGAACTGAACAACAGATTGAATGAGAAGGATTGTGTTCCGGCTCCTGAATTTGGTACGATGATGCAAAATGCGTTCGGGTATGTCTTAGCGAACATCAAGAAAACGCTCGTATCCCTGTTTAGCATACAGGGCTGGGGGGAAGATGTACCTGTTCCATCAACGTACGGTGTTCCCGTATCCGTGATCCAAGCTACTACGTAATCTAATTTGCCTGTCAGGTAAGTGTAGTTAACGGAGAATGACAGAGTGGCCTGATTCGACTCGCCGTTTTGGAAGGATACTTGTGTAGGATATTGAATGGTGCTGATGCTCGCGGTTCCTGGAGCGACCTGAGCTTGAGCATTCGAGGCTAATGCTAAGAAAATCAGGAAAGCTGAGTTCGTTAAGATCATCAGTTTTCCCAACGTTCGGAAGCTCATCTAACGGACCTCATGTTATACTCTATCTGCAATGGAATTTAGAAGTTGCGAATCCGACACATCCTCATTTTGCACCAGGGTTTCAAATGATAACTCTGAGAATTCCGATCGTTGCCCCTAGAAGCACGAGCCAAGCAGAGTTCACTCGGAACTTAATCAGCAAAATCAAGCTAACAACGGTCAGAATGGCTGTGATGAAATCGATTATGGCTGCTCTGCCTAGCGTGTAGGTTACGGAAGCCATCAAAGCCAGTGATGCAACGATTACGCCATCTAGGAAGGCTGAGGAAGAGGGTGATTTTCGTATACGTGGAATAATTGGGCCGCTGACTGCCACAAAGAAGAATGCTGGCGCAAAAATGCCGATCGTCGCAACTACTGCTCCCGCTGGGCCTCCCAGCAGAAAACCGATGAACGTTGCAGTAGTAAACACAGGACCCGGAGTTACTTGACCAATAACAATTGCGTCGAGCAGCTGTGTATTCGTAATCCAATGCAGACGTGCCACTAAATCAATCTGAAGAAACGCAAGTAGTACATAGCCGCTACCGAATATGATTGACCCAATTTTCAAGAATACCAGAAATAATGGCCACAAACCAAATGTCGAAGAAGGTTCCACGTACCCTGCACCGACTTGTGCTGCATACGCGAGAAATGGGATAAGCAACAAGAGGACCGCTGACCCTAGGCGCGGGTTCTTTCCTTCAGTTCTATCAGCTATCCAGCGTCTTAGCCCGACGAGGCTGCCTACCCCAAAGATGACAACTAACGGGTTCATTCCGAACAGACTTAAGGCGAGGGCTACGAAACCGATTACCGCCAGAAACTTTGTCTTCACCGCTGAACGTCCGAGGCTCCACAGCGCCTGCAAAATCACTGCGATAATAATCGGTTTGATTCCATACAGTAGACCGACAACTTGCGGCAATGATCCGTATTTGACGTAAACCCAAGCTAGTGCGGAAACGATGACTGCCGCAGGAAGAATGAAGCAGACACCAGCGATGAAAAGCCCAACCCATCCTGCCTGTTGGTATCCTATGTAGATCGCGGTCTCGGTTGACGTGGGGCCGGGAATCAGATTCGCCGCACCTAGCAGGTCCAGGAATTTTTCTTTTGAAAGCCAGTGCTTCCGACGAACCGCTTCCTCTTCCATCATGGCGATGTGGGCCGCAGGACCGCCGAAGGCTACGAGGCCAAGTTTAAGAAAGTAGATTGCAAGCTCTTTTCGTGACGCAGTTCTCGTCATCCCTCACCATAACATGATCATCGGATGACTTGCAGTCGTCATCTGGGAATTTTTTGTAAAGACTACATCATATCGATGTGGTCCGGCGGAAAACCAAGCTTGACAAGTTCATCCTTAATGTGGGAGCGATGATCGCCTTGGAGTAGAAGTTCGCCACCCTTGGTTGTTCCTCCCGCTCCGAACCGTCGCTTCAACTCACGAGCAATCTCGGCTATTCGTCCAGTGGGTATTCCCTGGATGATTGTTACTGGTTTTCGAAATCGTCGGAATTCCATTCTAACGACGATACGTGCTTCACTACGATCAAGTTCCTCGAGGGGGTTAAACCCCAAGTCTTCGGGTTTCGACATGTAATTTCAGCTAGTAGGATGCTAAACGCTTTGTAATATATCGGTTGTTAGGTTCAATTCTCTACAGTATGCTCCTGAGAAGTCCGCCGTCAATTGTGATCATTGACCCGTTAATGTAGGCCGCGTCATCGCTCGCTAAGAACGCGACAAGCTGTCCCACTTCTTCCGGCGTTCCAAGCCTGCGCACAGGAACTTCGCTGGCATATTCCTTCAGAATTTGTCTAAATTGTCTTCCAGTTTTCTTTGCTTGAGCGCGAGCTAAGCCGTTGACTCTGTCGGTGTTGATGTAGCCTGGCATTACTCCGTTTGCGGTAACTCCGCTTTGACCGAACTCTGTAGCCAACGACTTTACCAGTCCAGCAACGCCGATCCGTACTGTGTTGGAGAGCAGTAGATTTGGTATCGGCTCTTTCAGGCTGACTGATGTAAGATAGATCAGTCGTCCTCGTCTTTTTCGAAGCATGGTTGGTAGAGTTGCCTTAGTGAACCAGATCGGGCTTAGCAATAACATACGTACGGCATGGTCCCAGTCCGAATCATTCAGATCCATAATTGATCCGCTTCTGGGAGGACCTGCATTATGCACGAGCACGTCAAGATCATTAAAACCGGCCAACGTTTGTCTGACTATCTTTAGAGCATCTTTTTTCACGCTAACGTCTGCATTTATCGCAAGAACTTCGGCTCCACTCTCTTCTATAATGACCTTCTTTGCTGCCTCCAGGTTGGCTCTATTTCTAGAGCAGATGACCATCTTCGCCCCATGTGACGCGCATACTCGGGCAACGCCGAGTCCAATGCCTTTGCTAGACGCTGTGACTAGAACCACTTTACCTTTGAGAGAGAGACTCACACCTCGATCCTACTCAGTTCTAGCTATATAATTGTCATTGATTCTCGCTTGAAACCGACGTAACGATTTAGAAATTCGTTTACGCGCTCCAAGAATCCAGAAAATGCTTTAAGCGTTCACAAATCTTCTCGTTCTAGAATCGCTTTGAAGTTCTGGACAGACAAAGAATCCGACTGGCGAGAAGTAATGCCTGGAGTAATGCGGCGCATCCTCTCGTGGGATAAGGACGGGATGCTTGTCCTATACAAGATTAGAGCGAATACTGTCGTAGCAAAACATAGCCACACAAACGCACAACATGGACTCGTTATCAAAGGAGGAGGTACATTCGAATTCTCCTCAGGAAAGAAACATGAAATTAGTCAGAACGAAGCCTACTATGTGCCACCAAACGAAGAACACAAGTTACTCACTGGACCTGAAGAAGAGAACATTTTCCTAGACGTCTTCCTTCCTCCACGTGAAGACTTCAGGAAAGAATCAAGGCAATCAGACCAATAGCCACAGTTCAAATTTGGCCTCCCGCACCAGCATACCCCCCCCCCCAAAAAAAACCAAAAATGCGCCTATGGTGCGCGCACACGCGAAAAATGAATCTCTAAAACCACGGAACATTTCGTAACAGGAATTTGTTTAGAAGCAAAAGTTAACACTCTTACTAACCTGCGGATAGGTCATGTTCAAGGCTCACTGGACAAGTAAGGAGTTTCTTCAACCTGCGTCAATTTGTCTTGCGAGGACAAAAGACGCGCATTTGAAAGGTACAATTGGGGAGCTCGTCGCGTGGAAGTATCTCCGTCGATATTGTCACGTGTGGTCAGTCGTCGCTCAGTGGCCTGTGAATATTCTACTAGGCGATGCATTACGCTCACAGTACCTCAAGACCCGTCAAGTCCGATACTTGAAACATCATGTCCTCCGGGGAACATACAGATGGGATTTCTTGGCCATAAGAAGTGCTGAATTCTTTTCAGGGAACGTACAAACCCGTTACCTGGTAGAGATCAAGACTGGCGTCATGCGCAAACAGAAGCACGGCTTGAGAACGTTTACTCCGACACTCCCAAAACGTAGTGATTATTCTAAGATGATCGCAGAAGCTAGATCCTTTGGGTTCACCCCCATCCTGATAAAGGTAGGAATCGGAGAGCGGTGGACATTCCACGTATCATGTAGGGAACTTCTCTAATCGTTTGTACCGCGCCGACATGCGTTATCGTCGTTCAGATTTTCGTGTGTGTGGTACTAGTGGTGTGCCCCCCAAAGAAAAATAATTAATCAAACGAACCACCACATTGGGAAAAGCCTTTTTGCTAGATCCAATAATGTCTCTGTAGGAATCGGGTACATGGAACCAAAAGATCTACTGAGTCTGTATCAGAAGTATTTAGCTGATGATCCAAACTTGGCAGTAATAATGAAGCAACTCGGCATCGATCAAGAGGAATATCTCAAGTCGATGCAAATAATCCAGTCATCTATGCTGGTGTCCAATAAGCCATTATCTAACTCCACGGTGGGTTAGTAATCTGTTGGCGCGACTTGTCACTTTTTCAAAAGATTCTGCATGAAAAGCCTGGAGACAAAGATCAGCTCCAAAAGAACCTGCTTCTAAAAATCCAGCAAAAATCGGGTCGCACGACCTTTTCCTACATAGCTAGCTTCAAGAATTATCCGCATAATATGATCAATCAGGATGATAAGTCGAAAGTTGTCATGCTGATAGATTCGATCTCTAAGGAAGCCAAAGAACTAGACTTCATCATACACAGCCCAGGCGGTTTTCCGGAATCAGTAGAAATGATCGTGAAATTGCTACGCCCCCGTTTTGCAAATATCCGATTCATCGTACCACATTCAGCGAAGAGCGCCGCTACGATGCTTTCCCTCAGCGGAAACAAGATCTTGATGAATAAAGGAGCAGAACTTGGACCTATAGATCCTCAGGTCGAAGGGCCAACATCAGGACCCGCTCAATCGATAATAGATGGTTTCAACGAGATTAAGAAGACTGTTGAACTTGAGAAGAAACTCAACGGAGCTTACGTTCCCCTATTGAGTAAGCTGGATGTCGCTACCATCAAGAGATGTGAGGCGGCCCAGAAGTATGGGAAAGAACTGGTGAAGAACTGGTTGCAGGGGTACATGTTCAACGGAGATCCTCAGGCGAGTACAAAGGCCGCAAAAATTACCGACTATTTTTCGAATCATAATTTGCACCTGACTCACGGAAAGCCAATCTTTCGCGACGAGGTTAGAGCGCAAGATGTGTTAGTCGAAGACACAGAGGCCGTTGATCAAGAGCTTGCTAATCTGATCTGGGAATACTACTTCCGATTCGAAATAATCTTTGCATCAAACCTCGTAGTAGCGAAGATCTTTCAAAGTGAAAAAGAGTTAATGGTGTCCAACGCGCCAACAGTTCAAATTCAAAATCCAATTCAGATACCGTCACCTCCGCAGATACCTCAACCAGCTCAACCTCAGAAACCTAGCTCATGAAGCGCCATCGTTCGTTTGAACTTTTTGTGTGGATAATGATGGGAAGTCTGGGCAGGTCACGTAGTATCATATGAAAGTCACACGCGTAGTCACCAACGTAAGCTGTAAGATCTAGACTGATACGCGCAACCACCAAAATTTAACTCAGGACAATATGCGTTTGCTAAGCTTCTTGAGCTTGACGTGAGACCAGGTCACTCCGTCTCTACAAAACAAGTTCTCCATTGCGAGTTTTCTAGTCCGTAAATGCGGGTATCGAGGAAGGAGATGGAAGTGAAGATGCTCAGTAGTCTGTTTTTCCGACGATTCGATTTCATCTGGCTGCCAATGCTCGCACATCGTCATGACATACACTTTGCCCTCCTTGCCAGTTAGTTTCTTCTTGAGTAACTTGCTGGTTTCTATGATGCCGCGAAACAGAATCTTTGCATGTTTTGAATTAGAGTTAAGCTCTGTAACGTCGTCAAGTTGTTTAGTTGAGATGACGAGTGTGTGACCCGGAACCTTCGGGTTGCTGTCAAGTATAGCAATGTAGTCGGGTGTCATCTTTAGGATGCGATAGCCTTCTTTCTCCTTGAGATCTTGATCCTCGATCAAGTCGCAGAAGAGACAATTTGTGTGGGTCAGTTTTCTGTGGCTGATTGTCGGAGATGATTCCTTCATGCATTGATTTGCTGTTTGTGATCTTGATCACCATTTCGGTGTGTGAGCAGCACAACAGGGACCATAGCGCATAGTTTTACTGACTTTATCGGTCGAATCGCAGGTATGCTACCGTTCCCACACCCACGTTACTCGAAGTGTAGAAAGCTCTCAAACTATTGTTATTACCCGGAATAAAGTCGATCTGCATGAACATTTGTCTGTATTCTGCATGACTCTGCCGATATTGGGCAACAGATGTTAGCTGGGTTTCTAAGCTCACTTAGGTAGCTGTTCCAAAGTAATCATCGAATGTGACTACGCGAAGTCTGCCTCCGACGAATGTACAACTCGAGAGGTATACAGAGGCAGGCTATCGCGCCCATTACGACTCCTAGGTAGAACATTGGGCCAAACCCCGCGGGCTCCGGACCAGAAATTATTAGATCAATTGGGCCTGTCGACGTGAATGTGGTGGCTGATCCACTTATATCCGTATACGAAATAGTTGAGGTGTTGATCGTAGTTGTCGTCGTAGTCGAATATACCAGGGCTTGGAACAATTGACTCGACGTATACGTTGAAGTTTGAGTTGAGTACGTCACGGAAGTTGTCGTGAAATTTGATGGATTATGGAACGTACTATTGACGGGATAGTTCACCGCTACTGTAATTGTTGAGCTTTGAAAAGTGGCTATCGAGAAATTCCACTTTGGCAGATAGGTAACGGTGAATGATGGATAGTCAGCTTCGAAGTTGACAAATACGGGATCATGATTTTGACTGTAGAAAACAACGTCATAAAAACCACTTGTTGGTATCTGAATGATGCCGTCAAAATTAGAAACTGATGTTCGCTCGATAAGAGAAGAAGATGGAGGGGAGACGCAGTAGGTCGAGTTTCCCGTCGACCACTTCGAAGCCTGATCAGTGGAGAGTATGAAGAAGTCAATCGGACCATTCGAAGTGAATGCAACATGAATTGTCGTGGTGACATTCCAGGGGTTCCACATTCCAGGGGATGCGCCGACTGGCATACTATGCCAGACAAGCTGGTAGTTGCTGCAAGGAGAAGGACTACCTTGGCTGCCCGGTATTCGAAAATTGTAACTTATGAACGGATAAATCGTCTGCGACGTTGCCGTAGTACTCGAGGCATAAATCATCGCTTGGGTAATAGTGAAACCTGTAGTTCCTGTACTAAACATCGGCCCGAAACTAAAGTTGTATCCCTGAAATATGAAACCTCCTCCGAGAATAGTAAGAACCAAAATTACAACTATCATCATCGGATTTATTCTCGGCACGCGCTGCTGTTCAACTGCCACGATCGGCGTACCCTGAGACTCACGATTTTTAACATCCAACCAGTTGCGATATGCAAGATATGTGAACGGAATGATGATAGCGGCATGAATGGGAACGAACAATAATCCATAGATCACAAATTGTTGAACCACGTTGAGACCATACAACTGGAGCATAGAGAGAACTACAGATAGCATCAGGCAAAAAAACGCAGAATAGCGCTGATGCATCCTGTGACCTAACAGAAGCACACCAAGTAGAATTAAGGCAATGATCGCATCAAGAGTTGATAATGACATATTCAAGAACAGTAAGGCAGAAGGCATCTCCAACAATGGTCTCGGTACCAATATGAGGCCCCACCAATCAAAAACCCCGTAATGGTAATCTGGAAGAACCAAATACAGCGCAAGTAGGCAGAGCATCCATTTTCTCAGGTTCATTCACTTCACCCAACTATCGCAAACTCATGTGTTTTGTGTGAGTACGATCAATCTCGGCCGTCCTCTCAAGGAGAATGGCTGAACTGACTATGTAATTCAGCCTTTGCATTATCTTTCTAGAGACTGATAGCTAAATCGCTTGTGCTACCAATTTGGTGTGATAAATTGTGTGCCGGAAACTGGCTTAGAGCAAACACGGATTGTGACACCAATAAGGGACACCACTTGCTTCAAGGAAAAGGAAGATTCATCAACAGACCCACCAAGACCGGAAAACGGGTATACGACAAATTCTTCGTTTACATTCCAACCGAAATAGCTCGAGACGGACTTTTCCCGTTCCACGACGGCGACGAAATCTCCATTCGTGTAGATGGTAAACAGAAAAGAGTCATCATAGAAAAATCAGCTTAACCAGTCCAAGATTATGAAAGCTGCCAGCAAAAGTTAGATCAGGCCTCTTTGTTCTAGTTTCTTCTTGTATTTGTAGAATGTTCCTCTTGAAACGCCACTCGATTCAATTAACTCCTGATCTGTTCCTTTCGGGTTTTTCCTAATTACTGATAAGATCAGTTTCTCCGGTCCCAATTCGCGCATGCTATTCAGGAACAACGGATGAATGAGATCGTACAGGTGTAGGTCTGATTCGGTTACTTTTTTTCGTCCGTTTAGGAGGGCGTTTGCGCGCATGAACGTTTTCACATAATCTTGGGCTCTGACCGAGCTTTGCACTTCATAATTATCCAACTCAAGCGCATATTCAACTATCTTACTTTCGATTTCCTTGGAATGTGGAAATTGAACGTGAATCTTTTCGCGATCCTCGATTTTGTCAGGTAACGGCAATTTCAGATCAGGTTTCTTGTCCGCGCTTTGGGTAGCTCTGAATTCGAGTATTTCACGTTTCAATTCAGGCGTGACGTTATGCTTGAACGCGGGCACTCTGTCAAGAAATGTTGCAGACATAAGTTCCTCTCTAAATTTGTCAAGCTGTTCTGACGCCAATCCGAACAGTACAATTGTTCTTACGTTTACAATTGCGTTCCTATCTCGAGCGTAACCTCCCTCGAGAAGTTTCGTCCAAAAATTCACTAACTGCTGACGTTGCTTCGTTGACATACCCTCGAAAGTTACGATCAGATCGTCCAAGACGAGTATCTTGTTATGAAAATAGTCTCGAGGTTTGGTCACGAGTTCGCTTTCGAAAATTTTTGGCGGCAAAACAACGAAATGTTCTTGGTTGCTGGCTGCTAAGGTACGTTCTAAGAGTTCGGTTTTACCGGAACCTCGAGGCGCGACGACTAAGCAACTGTTGAGCTTCCTGGTTTCAGGCAGTTTCAGGTTTATGGACATGGAGTTGACGATTGGAATAATTGCAGGTAGAAACCAACCTTTAAGCCGCAATTCTACTCTTGACGTAAGTTGTAGAGTTCGACTGCAATCTACTAGGAATTGTTTCTGGGCTGGTCGAGAAATCGTTGCGAGAGACGGTTTTCCTGCCTGTCTAAAAGTATACGATAACTGACACAGATGGTGTAGTTTAGGTATAGTGTTAGATAGAGTATACTTTTGTACTCTCCCTTTGACGGTCAGATTTCATCATGCTCTGTCCAGTGACGCTAAACCGAGACGGTAAGTTGGATTTTCGTAGATTGTTCTCAGTTGTCGATCTGGTTCTTCGAATAATCGATTCCAGTTCACACCCGCCCTGAGTCTGGCGCGGTTTATGCTGAATCGTTCTCGGTCGTCGCCGAGATAGAGTTGGAGTTTAAGCAGTAGAAGATCGTTGACGGCTGGTGTGATTTTGATGTAGAGGTGGAAACCTTTACTTTTGCTTAGGCAATATTTCATCCAGAGTACTGTTAACCCGTAGGATTTGAGAATCGGTATGGCAACTCGATGAATATATTCTGTAAGCCAGTTCGGTGAAATCAAGCAATCCCAGTCCAGCATTAGAGTGTCGTGTTTGTATAGCATGGTCAGTACTCTCCGTTGTCTTCGCCTTCGGCTTGTTCTTCGTCATCGAATTCTCCCTCATCTAATTCTTCGTCATCCTCGCCTTTTTCATCTCTGTATTCGGAATCTGTTTCGTTGGTTTCATCGTATGTGTCCTCCGAGCCATAGGCTTCGTCGGCTTCGTTCTCACCCTCGGGGTCTGGATCGTATCTAAAGAAGCGCAAACGCTCGGTGCCTAACCTTCGTGCGTAGTGTTGCCTTCCCTTGAGTACAACTTCCGTAAGTTCGACAAAGATGAATGGGCTCTTTGCTAATGCCTGTTGTTCGGATTGAAATCTGCCAATAATTTGTTCAGCTTCGACGCGCATTCCGTAGAGGCGGCGAATGGTTCGTTGAAAATGTGGAATAGCGAATTCTCGAAGCCGTTCGCGTAGACTGTGAATGTTTCCTGTCGCGGCGAGCGTGTAATTTCCTTCAAGTTGCCACGCATATTTGCCTTCAGCGTATCCGTTCATGGAGAGCGTTAGATCCAGAAGCCAAATCGGAGCCAAGGTCAATCAGTGTCCTGAAAAAAAGAAAAGAGACCGTTGTCTATTCGACAACGGGTTGAATGTGGCGTTTGTCTTGGTCGAAGGTTATCTCGATTTTCTTGCCGATCCAATGTTCCGGATCGTCCCCGAAGCATTTCACTAATCTGCCGAGGTTTGTGTTGTCTGATGTTTCAGGTTTGTAGGTTACGAATAGCGATCGTTCTTCGCCTTTGCTGTTTGTTGTGATTAGGGTTATTGTTACTCCGTACTTGAGTTCCTTTGGTTGTCGATATTGCTTTATCGTGTATTCGCCGGGTTCGTTTACTTGTTCTGGGAAATGCGCTACGTTCACTTGAAGTTTAGTCATTAGATGTCCCACCTCCGTCTGCTTTTATTCCCAGTGCTTTCTTCTGGGATTCGGATAGGTAGTTCATTGCCGCCAAGGCTTGTAGGAGAAGTACTCGGACCGTGTCTGATCTTGTCGGGTCGTTTCTCTTCCTACTGACTTCGTCTACAAGTGTTAGCAGCGATTCGGGTAGGCTAAGGGTTGTTGGTTTATTCATACGTCGTCGAGTAACTAGAGTTAGGAAGTCTTATATTCTCATATTTTCAGTATATCCACTATTCTGATAAATGAGGTTCGATCTGTTGCGCCGTTTGACTCTCGAGGAAGCGAAGTCGCTAGCAAGCGTCTTTGGTGAGTTGGACGATGTTGAGTCGGGCATATTACTTGTGTTCAACAAGGCGAGGAACAAACACGTGGCTTACCTGGAATCGCAAAAATTTCCAAAAAAACTCCGCGTTCCGATGGCTTCACTGTATCGAAAGGTCGACAAACTCTGCAGCCTCTATTTTCTTGAGGTTGTTAAACAGGAGAAGTTCGTCAGGGGAAACCTGCGTGCAACGGTGAACTATTATCAACGAACGCTGAAAGGGCTGCTTGCAGCATACATCTATGGTTATGCACGTCTTCTGCGCACCAAACCAGCGGATGATATTGAAGAACTGGAAATCAAGAGTGCGATAGAGGCTATTGAGGCAAGCCAAATCGGAGATCTCTTCACTGCTTTCTTGAGGTGGCATAAGAATCGAGGTAATGATCTGAGTCGCATCAAATTTGAAATGAAAGACCTGGTTCTCGACTGCATTCGCTACTTTCTAGATAACCCAGAACAATTGTCCGAAGCCTACATCGCGCAAGGAATCAAGAAGCTGGAAGAATTAGGAGTAAACGTTCCCAAAGTTCCACCAGCCGAAATCCGCAGGAATCTCATCTTCATGTCGAAGGCACTCGACGAGATAACAAACACTCTCTATGCATCCGTACGGAAGAAATGGGAAGCCAAGGAGGATACTGTCGAATGAATCCTCTGCATCTCTCCGGTTATGGTGTTAAAATCCGAGTTCGAAAACTGAAGTCACGTTCCGAGCTTGAGATCAGAGACGGTCGCGATGGCTTTACGAAACCGTATATTACCTCATGCTATCGGCCTCGCAAATTTCCATATAGCAGTCTAGTGATCGATGGTCACAGCGGATACATATCGTTACAAGCCTTTCACTGGCTCTCACGGAACAAACTTCCAGTTTTCATCATGAATTTCGATGGCACCATGATTTCAAGCGTTTTGCCGCCGATGCCGATCAAAGCTGATTTGCGTGCTGCCCAGTTTGAAGCATGCGCTAATCCACGAATGAAGCTCACAATTGCGAAAGCACTCGTTGAAGCGAAGATCACTAGGAGCATCCAAGTTCTCGAGTGGTTGGCTGAGCGTTATGACCTCTCGAGAGAAGTTCTGTTGATGAAACGTGAAGCGATGAGTCTCAGTCGAGCGCGTACAATTATAGCCGTTCGATCTGCAGAAGGTCGGATTGCGGTCAAGTATTGGTCGGCTTACGGCAAGGTTCTCCCTGAACAATTGGATTTCCAAGGGCGTGGAACTACAAGTCGTGCTTCTAACGCAAGTGACCCAGTTAATGCTGCGTTGAATTATGGCTATGGATTTCTCGAAGGAGAATGCCGCCGAGCCATTAATGCAGTTGGCTTGGAACCGTCTGTTGGATTCTTGCATGACTTCAGCGACTATCAAACAAAACAATCGTTAGTGTATGATTTGCAGGAACCATTTCGTTGGCTGATCGATCTCACTGTAATGCAAGCATTCGAGTCGGGGAGTTTGGATGTCCCTAACTTCTTCTTTACTGGTGATGATTACCGCTACCGGTTCGATGCTGAAGCTAAGACACGATTCCTAGATCTTCTGCGCGAACAATTCAATTCAGGTGTGAAATACAATGGACGTGTTTTGAAGTGGGATACAGTAATCGAACAAAAAGCAACAGAGCTGAGCCGATTTCTTAGCGGCAAATCTCGAGACTTGAATTTCATTGAACCTTCCCCTATTCTTGAGAGGTCGGATAATCTCGAGGTTCGGAAGACGATTCTTTCCTTAACGCAGAAAGAGGCAGGCGACTTGGGTATTGGGAAGAGTACGCTTCATTATTTGCGTCGAAACGCGAAAGCAAGTGAACCGTTTGCTGTGTACGGAAAGGTGAGGAACAAGTTGCGGGTTCCTGCTTAGAGGCGCATGCGAATGAGATTTTCGTATTGTCTACTTTTTCTGCTGATGGGTATTCTCTTGACGACAACAGTTACGGCCACAGTGAAAGGGCAGACTCAGACCACGTATTCATTGCACGTGGGTGCTTGGGGGGATAATGATTCAGTTGGAAACAATGGAGTTCAAGTGGATATTCGGACGCATATCGAAGACGTGGTGCAACCCACTGTTACGTACTCGTTTTGGGTTGGCAGTATTCTGATTAATGGTGCATTCATTCAGTTTGGTTACGAACTGGTTCTTCCGGACAATCGTTACTGTCTCTATGGAGAGCGAACAGTCTCTGAATCTGGAGGGGGATCGTTCAATTCAAGTTGTTTTGCTTCATTAGATTATGTTGGATCTGGCGATGCTCGATGGTTTTGGCAATACTGGCCGAGCGGTGCTGGGCAGGCGTTCTATTTTGCGCTAGGTCCGGCATACTCAGCTGGACCAGATGGTTCGTGGCACACTTACCAAATAGTTCCCAATGAGGCTAATGGTTGGAATTTCGTGCTCGACGGTAAGATGGTCCAGAACTTTAACGATTATCCGCCTACGACATCAAAGGATGCAGTCTTTATGGTGGCTGAAGAAGTGACCGACGCGACCTCTAGCGGAAATTTAGGTCCAGTAGAATTCCGCAACCTCGAATACTCGAAAAACGGCAGTTGGCAACCGGTCAGGTCGCTCAAAGCTGTCTCGGATTGTGTGCCATCGAATCGTGGAGTGTATGAACTTGGAGCATATTGCGGCATAAGCAATCCTTACGGGGTTAGATTGAATGGACCTAACGACATTATTGCTGGTGCAGATCAAACTCAGGTGTTAGGCGGGACTATGCTCTGGGGTAATCCGTCATTTACATTGCAGGTTCCAAACCAAGTGGAAGTTACGCTTGATGGGGTCCTTCAGGAACCCGGCACAGTTCAGTTGGCCTTACCTATTGGGGTTCATTATGTTACTGTTCCAAACCTTGTGCAGGTTAATAATGGAACGAGACTCATATTTGTCGACTGGACTATCGGCGTTCAAACCATTTTTGGTCCTAACATTACGATTAACTTGCATTCAGACTACAAGGCTGAGGCCATTTATGTTACGCAATACGAGCTGACTCTCGCAGCTTCCCCGTATTCACCAGAATCAGAAGGTTGGTACGATAGTGGCTCAATAGGGAATTATTCTATCAGGAATCAGTTTCTACCAATAATATTCGTAGGATGGTTTGATGAGTCAGGAAATCTGATTACCACTGCCACTTCCGGAACGATCTCGATGGATGCCCCTCATACTGTTGTGCCAGAGTGGCGAGTCAATTACGCCCTAATTGCGGCTTATGCAGTGTTAGTGATCGCAATCGCTTCTGTTGGAGTCTTTTGGCGACGTTCTCGGAGGAAGTCAAGTAAGCGACATCACGGGTGGCTGTTGTCGCCGTTAGAGCATGATCGGTGAGCTTGATGGTACAATTATTCCTTAGTTCTCTCGGGAGGTATGGAGGTGAAGTGAGATGCTTCATGCATTCAGAACGTTAGCCCTGCTGTATGGAGTGTTCATGCTGTATTTGGTTCTGAACGTTATCCAGATGATTCTAAGATGACCACTTTGAGGATGGTTCTGCTACTCACACCCTTAATCGTGCTATCTGTTCTAACAAATGTCTCTTCGCTTCCAATTGTAACCTTGAATTATTATCAGGCTAACAGCATAACAATTGCAAGCATCGCATACGGTGGCGCGAACTACATGCCAGGACGGGAATACCTGTATGACGGATTCCTGTTCACACCAATACCGGACCACACTAGACTTGTGAAAGTTACGAATGAAGCCACTCAACAATCAATCTGGTTATCTCCCTTCGTGGAAGGTTGGCCTAGCTGGTACGTTAATGGCGTCTACAACGTAGACGGCTGGATGACCCTCGCCGACATCATCACGATTGCAGCAGCATACACGACATGACGGGATAGAGATCAGCAGATCCCCTCTGTCGGTGTCAAAAAGGCGGTGACCGCCGAGTTGAACAACAATTCTGTGGTTCGAACGTCGTTTCAGTATTTTTTTTGGGGGGGGGGCGCACCAGCATACCCACACACACAAATCGACGGACGACGGACGGCGGCTCACGAAATATTATCTTTCATTGAAACAAAAAACTCCAACTACACGAAAAACTTCTCCTAACTCGAGGCTGTCTGAGAATTCCGTTTATGTTCATAATTTCTTGAAATTATGTTCATAACTTCATCAGATTCAAGCACAACCGGAGGTTAAGCGCTATGGGCTGTCTCTGCCGAATTTCCTGACAGGGCACTTACCAGTAAATTGGCGCCAGGGGTGGGATTTCAGCACCAGTTTACCGGTACACGGTTTCCATCTAGATTGATCAGACCAGAAAGCTTGCGCTCGAGTGGTCTGACCGAAATGAGAGATGTGCCGTGCCTGGGTTTGCTTAGACTGTGATCGTAGATATGCAGAGAACGAAGTGACGTGACAATCAACAGCCGACCTCAAAATTATTACATATTACCAGACAACATCTATCGCGGGGCATCAGGGATTATGAAGACGTGGTTCATTACCGGAACTTCGCGCGGTTTTGGTCGCGAGTGGACGAAAGCAGCGCTTGGACGCGGCGATAAGGTTGCGGCAACGGCGCGTAATACTGACTCTATTAGAGATTTAGTGAATGAATACGGCGACAGCATCTTGCCACTGAGGCTTGATGTAACTGATCGTGATGCAGACTTCGCTGCCGTCAAGCAGGCGCACGAACATTTCGGTCGACTTGACGTGATTGTCAATAATGCCGGCTATGGTCTCTTCGGAGCAATTGAAGAAGTTAGCGAAGCGGAGGCGCGCGCTCAGATTGAGACCAATTTCTTCGGTGCCTTGTGGGTGACGCAGGCAGCACTACCGTACCTACGCGAACAAGGTAGCGGGCATATCCTTCAAGTCTCAAGCATTGGCGGCATCGCTGCCTTCGCGTCCGGGGTAGGTCTATATCACGCTTCGAAATGGGCACTGGAAGGCTTTAGTGACGCGCTCAGCCAAGAAGTCAGCCAGTTCGGTATCAAAGTTACACTTATCGAACCGGGAGGCTTCAACACCGACTGGGCCGGTAGCTCCTCGGTCCACTCTAAAGAAAATCCATTGTACAATAGCATCCACGGGTTTCGGCCAACTACGAAAGCAGGCTACAAACCCGGCGACCCCAAAGCCAGCGCGAAGGCTATTCTACAAGTTGTTGACTCTGAAAATCCGCCACTGCGCCTGTTGCTTGGCAACTTCGCGTGCGACTGCGTGAAAGAACTCTATCCGAAACGATTAGTAACGTGGGCAGAATGGGAAACCGTATCCCGCGCAGCCGACGGCAACTAATCAACCCAATGGATACAAGAATATTGGGTGGACTGTATGCTCTATAGGGTTCAAACCATTTGTACGCAGAAGCCTATTTGTCGTGATTCGCGAAGGCTGATAAGGTTATGAAAGCTGCGGTGTTGCGTGAGCTTGGAGAAACGCCAAGGTACGAGGAATTTCCCGATCCCACCGTGGAAGATGAGTCCGAAGTCCTTTTGCAAGTGAAAGCTTCGCCTCTCACCAACCTTGCAAAGGCGATAGCCAGCGGTCAACACTACGCCAGCTACAAACAACTCCCAGCAGTAGTCGGGATCGACGGAGTAGGCTCTCTCGAGAACGGGACACGAGTTTATTGTTATGATAGCCGCCCGCCGTACGGTATGATGGCGGAACGCACCGTTGTGCCACTCTCGCGGTGCGTGCCGATTCCCTCACGAATTAGCGATATCGATGCGGCGGCACTACCCAATCCTGCTCTATCTTCATGGCTTGCATTATTCTATCGC
>Ga0326727_10012983_pt1 | contig 18728 bp, 14 predicted proteins | sample MB2enrmetagenome_FD_207643 | JGI IMG/M metagenome (GOLD analysis project Ga0326727, IMG submission 207643) | Lab enriched peat soil microbial communities from McLean, Ithaca, NY, United States - MB29MY | ecosystem: Environmental > Terrestrial > Soil > Wetlands > Peat | place: USA: New York...
GGCCAGAACCGCTCCGATACCCGAACCCACGCGGCCCGCGAGGAGCAGCCCGGCAACTAGAGGCCCGATTTCAATAAAGAACGCCAGAGACTGCACTGTCGGAATTTCCGCTGCCGCACCGAATGTAATCAGCGTGCTACGCGTGTGGAGCGTCATCACGGCTCCTAGGGCGAACCCGGAAGCGGCTATCAGAGGAACGGATCTGGAGCCGATCTCCGCCAGCTGACGTCCTACCTGGGCCACCTCAAACGGACGGCGGAACAGGTCTGCGATGACCCAAAAGCCAAAGAGACTGACCTTCCCTACGAATTCGAGTATCTTCGTCACCGAAAACGCCTTCCCATCAAGACACCTTCTTAGCTCTTACCGTCTCTGTCGCTCTCGCGAAGTCTGGCTGACGCTTCTCAAGGAATGCCCTCATCGCTTCTCTGGCTTCTGCCGAGCGTGCTCGCGAGGCGAACTCATCGTTCTCAGCTCCCATCGCATCTTCGACCTGTTGGCGTGTCGACCACTTCATCAGCCTCTTGCAGGCCTGGAGCGCGCTGGCGGGTTCTTGTGCCAACTTCTGTGCCGTTTCCGTTGCTATAGTGAGCAACATCTCGTCCGGTATTACCCGGGTCACCAATCCCAACTCCGCAGCCCGGGTGGCGTCGAAAGCTCGTCCTAACAGAATCAACTCGGCGGCGCGAACGTGTCCCATAAGCGCTGGGATCGAGCAGGTGGATCCGAATCCCGGCACAAGACCGAGATTGATGAAGGGCATTTGGAACCGCGCACTCTCACCGGCGTACACGAAATCGCAGTGCGTCAGCATAGTAGTTCCGACTCCGATCGCCATGCCGTGTACGGCTGCGACTATGGGCTTATCAAAATTAAGTAACGCATCCATTAAGCGAGCCTGCGGGCTCTCGCCTGGTCCAGGAGGGTTCTTCACGAAGTCTTCGATATCGTTGCCTGCACAGAACGAATCTCCTGCACCATGGCAGAGAACGACGCGTATCTGATCGTCCTCGGCCGCGCTGTTGAGCAGGTCCGCCAAAGTCAAGTACATTGTCGCCGTCATCGCGTTCTTCTTTGCGGGACGATTCAATTGAATCCGCAGGATACTTGCAGAGCGCTCGGTGATGATGTCGCTCATTGTGCACCTCTCTTCCAAGGCCCCAAACCAGAGCGGGTCGGCTTCTGCCATTTGCCAGCTGAGATAAAGAAGCACAGAGCAGCTTGCTCGACTCTTAGGCTCAGGTTTCCCCTTCGAATCCGGTCAAGGCCCTTGGCAGTCTCGGTGAAGCCTTCCTGCGGCTTTGTCGCCAAGATTGAAAACGCGATGCACGATACTGAGTAAAGCAGCGGGGTCTTTATCGTCCGACGCGGATTCCAAGACTTTCAGCGGCCCATGCAAGATTCTGGTGACAATGCCGCGGGTCAGTTCCTCGATGGCATCGTGCTGCTCGGGACGAAAGCTGACCTGGCGCCGCCAGGCGGGTTCGAGTTCGGTCTGGCGAACAGTCTCCAGACGCTCTTGCAAAGCGTCAATGGTTGGCGTCACCTTCGCAGCCGCAAGCGAGTTTTGCATCGCGCTCACCTTTCTGTTCCGAAAATCCAATGGAGCTTGGGCACGCCGAATGCCACGTCCGCTAACGTTTGCAATACTAGGAAACAATTGCGGCAGCGATACATAGAACGAGGGGGCTGAGCAATCGGATCGCCTGTAAGCAGAATTAGTGTTAACGGATTACCTCGTGCCAACATACTGGCGGTAGCTTGCGAGGGTGAATAGAGTGCTGCCTTGACCCAGCTTCGACTTTGCAGTGGAGGAACAAGCTCGGAAGTGGAGGCAAGAACAAGGTGGGATTTGTAAAGCCAAGGTTGGGCTGAAGTTCGTCATGAGTGCACCACGCTCACTGCTGAATTGAGACAGGGCAGAGCATCTCAGTTTGACGTCGTCTCCGGTTGGCCTGCGGATTGCTTTACTAATCTGCATGGCTGCGAATGTCCCCGGTCTATCCAATGCAACCCGGCCCAGAATTGCAGCAGTAATGATGATCGGAGGGGAAAAGAACATCGTTGCGCACCTCGATCCGATCTTCGCGACACAGCGCCGGGCAGGGGCACGGCCAGGCGCGAGACGCTCGACGGCACCGCCGAGCAAGAGGAGCAGTAGTGCGGGTGGTTGCGCCAGGAAACTGAGGTCTGTATGACAGGTAAGATTCGACTGGTTATCGCCGACGTGGACGGCACTCTGGTTACAAACGAGAAGGTGCTGACCGCGCGTATCGAGGCCGTCACGCGCCTTAAGAACGCCGGCATCGCCTTCAGCATTACCAGTGGGCGGCCGCCGCTCGGCATGAAGATGTTGATCGATCCTTTAGGACTGACTGAACCGATTGCGGCGTTCAACGGCGGGGTCTTTGTCCACCCTGACCTGTCAGTTATGACGCAGAGCTTTATACCGGGCGATATGGCAGCCAAGGTCATTGATGCAATCGAACGCCATCGCCTTGACTGCTGGGTTTACACCGATCGTGACTGGCTGGTGCGCGACACCAACGCTCCGCACGCCGCGCGAGAGCAGTGGACGGTGAAGTTTCCGCCCACGGTTGTGCCCGAGTTTAGCTCGCATCTGGATCGCGTGGCGAAAATCGTCGGCATCAGCGACGACTACACCGCCGTAGCTCGCGGTGAAGCCGACGTGCAACGTGATTGCGGCAATCACGTGTCGGCTGCACGCTCGCAGCCCTATTACCTGGACGTGACGCATCCCGACGCCAACAAGGGGCACGTGGTCGAGGTGCTCTCGCAGGCGCTGTGCATACCGTCCGCGCAGATCGCCACCATCGGCGACATGCCGAACGATGTGTTGATGTTCAAGAAGAGCGGCCTGAGTATCGCCATGGGCAACGCCAGCCCCGAAGTACAGCGCCAGGCGCGTTGCGTGACCAGTTCGAATGAAGAAGAAGGGTTCGCGAAGGCGATGGAAGCTTTCGTCCTGGGAGAGCTTCGCGAAATCGCGGAGAAGGCCTCGTGACCGCAATGACTATCGTTGTGATGGGTGTCGCCGGAGCGGGTAAAGGCACCGTAAGAACCCACAGATGCGATAGTTGTCGATGTTGCCGTCGCACCGTCGGACGCGGTGCGGCAGAATTGCCGATGCCTTATCTCCGGCGCGAGCCAAGGCGAGCTAACAACGTTATGGCCACTGGCCAATAACGCAGGCAGGCCGCTAACTTGCTTGAATGGCAAAAGCAACACTTATCAAACAGGGCGGTTGAACATGGTGCAGGAAATCAAAGCGAGAACTGAGAAAACACGGATCCTCATTTTGGGTGGCGGGTTCGCTGGTGTGGAGACCGCGCGATACCTCGATCGCACCGCGGCCAGGCGCGCGGATGTCGAGGTTACTCTGGTCAGCAGAGATAACTTCACTCTCTTTACCCCGATGCTTGACGAGGTGGCAACGGGCGATCTCGAACCTTCTCATATCACTAATCCACTGCGCAAACTGCTTCGGCGCGTAACCATTTTGAGTGCAAACATCAAGAAAATAGACCTTGCCGCCCGGCGAGTGACGATCTCCTACGGAATCGGTGACCTGCTTACCCGAGAGTTGCCGTTTGATCATCTCGTTCTGGCGCTTGGGTCGGAGACGAACTACTTTGAAAGCCCAGGCATAGCCGAACATGCGCAAGGCATCAAGACTCTTGGCGAAGCCGTAATGCTCCGGGCCAGAGTGATCGAGATGCTGGAGATCGCCAGTGTCGAACCCGACCCTGATCGGCGCAAGCGGATGCTCACCTTCGTGGTTGCAGGCGGGGGGTTCGCCGGCGTCGAAACGGTCGGGGCCATCAATGATCTCGCCCGTGAGAGCCTCCCGCACTATGAAGGGATTGATCCGCGCGAAGTCCGCGTCGTCTTGATCCACGGTGGAAAGGTGATCCTTCCTGAACTCGGTGAGGCGCTCGGCTTATACGCGCAGGAAAAGCTCCGGCAGCGTCAGGTCGAGATCAAGCTTGGGGCCAAAGTAATCGCTTATACGGACAGAGCAGTGCGCTGTAGTGACGGGGAAACGATTCCAGCCTTCACCTTGGTATGGGCCGCTGGTGTTTCGCCCAGTCCGATCCTTAAAGACTTTCCATGCGAACTCCAAAAGGGGAGAGTAGTCGTTAATTCCACTCTGGAACTCCCGCGGGCGCCTGGGGTGTGGGCGGTGGGTGACTGCGCAGCGATCATCGACCCGACTTCGAAACTTCCTTACCCTCCGACCGCCCAGCATGCCCTTCGCGAGGGGCGGCGTGCCGGTGAGAACATCTACGCCCGCCTACAGGGTAAACAGGCAAGGCCCTTCGTGTACAAGATGCCCGGGCAGCTTGCGACCATCGGCCGCCGCACTGGTGTTGCCAGGATCTTCGGCCTTAAGTTTTCCGGAGTCGTGGGGTGGGCGCTGTGGCGGTCCGTTTACCTCATGAAGTTGCCGAGGCTGGAGAAGAAGCTGCGTGTCGGTCTGCAATGGGCTCTGGATGTGCTTTTTGAGCGTGACCTTGGCCAGTACGTCACCCTAAGGGACGTTGAGTCGCTTCATCGGCTACTCGAAGCAGTAAGGCAAGAAAATTCCACCGCAGCATCGCGACATGTTGGTTCTGAGAAGATCGCATCATGATTTTGGGATGAATCCTCCTTTCCTTGGTCTTACAGAAGCCAAGCGCAAAGAACACTGAAGGCGCAATTTGCGCCGGGAACAATCGACTAGCAAATGAAAATGTGCACGATACAGCTGCAGTGCTCCCAGGTAATCGGCATATCTGACCTCTCCGCGCAAATTGCTCGACAATGGTCCAGTAGCGCTTCTTCAGGTCGGCCGCAATGCGATCGTTATCAAGCAGCGTGTTATCCATATCGAACAGGAAAACCAGTTTCGTGCTCGAATACGTCATCGCTTAGTGGTGCGGCTGCGAGTGCCATCCGTCTCGCGGGGGACTGCCACAGGCGCAAGCCCCCTGTGCGCGCGTTTTCGTTGTCGCCGCGGAAGGTATCGGGCGGCAGAGTCGTCAGAAGTTTGGAATTTCCACCCCCGAGCACCACAGATTCGGCCAGTAATGCATTCCTCAGTTGCGCTACAACTTCGAACACATTCTTGACCCACTTCTTTTCTCCAAATCGCTTCAGAGCGGCGACCCCAACATGGTCCTCAAAGGTTTTCCCATGCTTGAAGGGCAGGTGCCCCAATTCCAGCGGTTCGAGCGCGCCGTCCACGATCAAGGCAGACCCCAACCCAGTACCCAGGCCGAGGAAGAGCATGCGGCCGCCGCGATAGCTACCGAGCGCTTGCATAGCAGCGTCGTTGATGATCTTCACCGGCCGGCCAAACGCTTTTTGGAAATCAAAGCCTATCCAGCCCTTGCCGAGATTGACGGGATCGTGCAACGGCTTTCCATGCACAACTGCGCCGGGATAGCCGATGGAAATTACATCGTATTTCCACCCTTCCGTCGCCTTTTGGATCCCATTCACCAACTTTGTCGGCGTCATCGCTGGACCTGAATCAATCTTCACAGGCTCGAGGCGTCTAGCACCATAGAGCTTCACATGTGTGCCGCCGATGTCGATCACCAGCACCCTCATAATCTGCCTCAGGCTACGACTGCGGTGACTCCGTCCATTTGTCGCCACTCGCTTCCGTCGCTGTTCGATCAAAGCAGTGGCACAACCGGAACCCGTGAACAAGTTTGGACGGCGACGTGCTTTCCATTCACTTCCTTCCCAGTTGCTGTTTGGCAGCCTCAACCACGTGGTCGGGTTCAAACCCGAACTTTCTCTGTAATTCCTTGAGCGGCGCTGAAGCTCCGAAAGTGTGCATGCCGATAACAGAACCGGAGGTGCCAACATATCGTTCCCAGCCAAAGGTGGAGGCTTGCTCTACGGCGACCCGTGCTGTGACATTCGGTGGCAGCACGCTGTCGCGGTAGGCCCGGGGTTGGTGCTCGAAAATTTCCCACGAGGGCATCGATACCACGCGCGAACGAATGCCTGCGGCGAGCAGATTCTCGTGCGCCTGGACCGCCAGGCTAACCTCGCTGCCCGAGGCGATGATGATCACTTCGGGGTTGCCACCAGGGGCGTCCGCGAGCACGTAAGCTCCCTGTGCGACACCTGATGCGGACGCGTACTTGGTGCGATCGAGCGTGGGCAAGGGTTGCCGCGATAGCGCCAGCACCGCGGGCTGGTGGCGCAGTTGCATGATATAGCGGTATGCCTCCACCACCTCATTGGCATCGCCCGGACGCAAGGTGATCAGTCCCGGTATGGCACGCAGGGACGCAAGGTGCTCGACGGGTTGGTGGCTGGGCCCATCCTCGCCATCGCCCATGGCGTCGTGGGTAAAGACGAAGACGGCCGGCAACTCCATGAGCGACGCCAGTCGAATGGCGGGCCTGGCGTAGTCGCTGAATACGAAGAATGTGGCGCCAAACGGCCGCAGCTTCGATAGAGCGAGTCCGTTGACAATGGTTGCCATCGCGTGCTCGCGAATACCGAAATGCAGGTTCTTCCCTCCGCGGTTATCGGACTGAAAATCGCCTGCGCCGCTGTAGGTCAGCGTGGTCCTGTTGGATGGACCGAGGTCTGCTGAGCCGCCGAGGAACCAGGGAATGTTTTGTGCGAGTACGTTCAGCACTTTGCCCGAAGCGTCGCGCCCGGCGATGCCCTTTGCGTCGGCCGGAAATACGGGGAGGTTGCGATCCCATCCGGGGGGGAGCTCGCGCCGCTCCAGCAAGTCAATCTCACCCGCGAGGTCGGGATACTTTGCCCGGTAGGCATCGAAAAGCTGCGTCCACTTGCGCCGGGTTTCGGCGCCGCGTGCGCCAATACCGGCGGCAAAATGCTCGTACACCCCTTCGGGAACAAGAAACTTTGCCTGCTCGGGCCATCCGTAGCTGCGTTTGGCCAGCCGGATCTCTTCATCGCCTAGTGGCTCCCCATGAGCGGCGGCGGTGTCCTGCTTGTGTGGCGCACCGTAGCCGATGTGGCTGTCCAGCACAATGAATGTCGGACGGCCCTTCGTCTTGCGAAAGATATCGAGGGCATTTTCGATGCGATCGAGATCGTTCGCATCGCCGACCCGCAAGACGTTCCACCCGTATCCGAGGAATCGGGTCTCGACGTCCTCCGTGAACGCGAGGCGCGTGCTGCCTTCAATCGTGATGTGATTGTTATCGTAGACCCAGCAGAGATTGTCGAGGCCCAGGTGTGCGGCCAGTGATGCCGCTTCGGACGCAACACCCTCCATCAGGCAGCCATCGCCGCAGACGGCATAAATGTTGTAGTCGAAGATCTCAAACCCCAGCCGATTGTAGTGATGGGCGAGCCACTTCTCGCCGATCGCCATGCCAACACTCGTGGCTACGCCCTGGCCAAGCGGACCGGTGGTGGTCTCCACTCCCGATACCAAATGGTACTCAGGGTGGCCAGGCGCCTTGCTGTCAAGCTGGCGGAAACGACGGATATCATCGAGCGTAACCGAAGGCTTTCCCACGGTTTCATAGTCGGCATTGACGGCCTGGGTGTCAGTGAGATGGAGAACAGACCACAGCAGCATCGATGCATGACCATTCGATAGTACGAAACGATCACGATTGGGCCAGATGGGGTTTTGCGGGTCGAAGCGGAGAACCCGATTCCAGATCGTATACACGAGCGGCGCGAGCGCCATGGGCGCACCGGGGTGTCCGGAGTTGGCCTGCTGCACCGCGTCCATCGACAGCGTGCGAATGGTGTTGACGCACAACTGATCCAGTTGTGCGGGAGTCAAGTCGTAAACGAGAAGTCGCGCGGTACTCATGACGGTCTCCTTGGCATGTGTTCACGGGTGTTCATGCTCCACTCAAGCCACTTCCGCTTTCAAATCGTTATCCAGTCGCCCGGCTGCGGCTCGATCCACCAATACCAGGGCGTGATCCGCGCGAACCCTGCCGGCCGGAATCTGAGCGTCGCTGACGCGTAATCGGGGGAGCATGCCCGCCTTTTCACTTCCAGTCACGAGCCACAGCACCCGGCGGGCACGATTGAGAATCGGATAGGTCAGCGTCATTCGCCGCCTTCCCTGGTAGAGTCCTGTGAGCGCAACATCGGCATCTTTGATCTCGAGGACCGCGTCCCCTGGCACCAGTGAAGCCGTGTGGCCGTCGGGTCCGAGTCCCAGGTGAATGAGGTCGAGCACAGGCGGTGAACCGGCGATGGCCCGGAGAGTCAGCGCGTATTCTTCGCATGCCGCCTGCAGGTTGGACGATTCGACCGGCATCGCGTGAATACGGTCAGGGCGCAAAGGCGCATGCTCGAGTAGGCTCTCACGCAGGTGCGTGAGATTTCTGTCCGGGTCTCCCGCCGGTGCGACTCTCTCATCCACCTGCACTACGTGCACGGCGTCCCACGGCACATCTTCACCTGCGAGAGCACGCAGCATCTGCCATGGAGTGTGCCCACCACTGACGGCCAGGACAAAGGAGCCGCGCGCGGCGACCGCTGTTCTAGCCTCGGCAGCAACGAGCCTGGCAGCTACTCGGGCAACCGACTCGGCATCGGAATAGACCTCAACTTTCATCATGCGGCTTCCCTTGCGACCTCAAATACTTGTTGGCCGACCGGATTGTGCCAGCCTCCCGGCGGAGTCACGCGCTCGACTTCGTCGGGGCCCCAGGTATTCGGGGCATATTGAAAAATCGGCGTGTTGTTGTTCAGCACGGGTCCGACAATGCGCCATGCCTGTTCGACGTAGTCCTCGCGCGCGAACAACGTGCTGTCTCCTGCCATTGCTGCTCCCAACACACGTTCGTACGCGTCCATCTCATCGGCCCGTGGCGAATGGCTGGCCACCATTTCGCCCGTTTGCAGCGAGAGTCCTTCGGCGCCGGGAGCCAGCGTCATCATCCCCATGGCGATCGTCATGTCGGGACTCAGACGCAGCCGCAGATGGTTTTCTACCAAAAGGCTGTCGGGAATCAGCGCAGGAGGTTTGCGGAATTTGCCGACGATTTCGGTGCAGGTCGTTGGCAAACATTTGCCGGCCCGAATATAGAAAGGCACACCTTTCCAGCGCCAGGAATTAATCTCCAACTCCAAGGCGGCGAAGGTTTCTGTCTGCGAATCCTTGGCGACGCCGTTTTCATCGCGGTAGCCGCGGAACTGACCGCGAACCAGGTTCTTCTCCTCGAGGGACGGAATCGCCTTCAGCACTTTCACTTTCTCGTCGCGAACCGAGTCGCTATCAAAGCCGACGGGCGGATCCATGGCCAGATTCGACAACACCTGAAATAAGTGGTTCTGGACCACATCGCGGATAGCTCCAGTCTGGTCGTAAAAACCTCCTCGACCCTGGACGCCGAAGTCCTCCGCCATCGTGATCTCCACGCTTTCGATGTTGGTGCGGTTCCAAAAGGCCTCCACAAAAGTGTTGGCGAAGCGGAAGGCAAGCACGTTGTTGACGGCTCGCTTGCCGAGATAGTGGTCAATGCGGAAGATGTCGCCTTCGTTGAAGACGCTAAGTAGAAATCTGTTCAGCTCCTGTGCCGAGGCCAGATCATGCCCGAAGGGTTTTTCCACGATGACCCGCGCCCCCCTGGCACAATTCGATTCCGCCAAGTGTCCTACGACGGTTTCGAACAAAACCGGCGGGATTGCCAGGTAGTGCGCTGGGAAATGTGCGTCCTTGAGCGCTTTGCGAAGAGCGGTGAAAGTTGCTGTGTCCCGGTAATCGCCATCAACATAGCCCAGCAGGCGGATCAACTTTTCGAAGGCCGCGGGATCGACTCCGCCGTGTTTCTCCAAGCTGTCCTGGGCCCGCGCCCGAAGCTGATCGAGATTCCAACCGGCCTTGGCCACGCCGACGACTGGTACATTCAGGTGTCCGCGTTTCACCATGGCCTGCAATGCTGGAAAGATCTTCTTGTAGGCCAGATCGCCGGTCGCACCAAAAAAAACGAGCGCGTCCGAGTGGGAGTCAGTCATAGATATCCCTTTCTCAAGCAGCCTCTAATTTTTCCGCTGGTTTCTCCAAGTGCCCGCCGAATTCGTAGCGCATGGCAGACAGGAGCTTGTTCGCGAAGTCCGCTTCACCACGTGAGCTGAAGCGTTCGTACAGAGACGTGGTTAACACCGGCGCGGGCACCGCTTCATCGATTGCTGCTTTGATGGTCCAGCGTCCCTCGCCGGAGTCCGATACTCGGCCAGCAAACTTCGAAAGCGCCGGATCCTGGAGCAAGGCGGTGGCTGTAAGATCTAGCAGCCAGGAGGCAATCACACTGCCGCGCCGCCACACTTCGGTGATGTCCTGAAGCTCAAGGTCGTACTGGTAGTGCTTCGGATCGCGCAAAGGCGTAGTTTCGGCGTCAGTCTTCCTCTCCTGCTTTCCGACGTTCGCGGAACGCAGCACCGCCAGCCCTTCGGCGTAGGCCGCCATGATCCCGTACTCAATTCCGTTGTGGACCATCTTGACGAAATGGCCGGCGCCGTTTTGACCGCAGTGCAGGTACCCTTGTTCGGCAGTGCCATCATGCTTTTCACGGCCGGGCGTACGCGGAATATCACCCATGCCGGGGGCAAGCGCTGAGAAGATGGGATCGAGGTGTTGAACCACGTCTTTCTCCCCGCCAATCATCATGCAGTAACCGCGTTCGAGGCCCCAAACCCCGCCGCTGGTGCCTACATCCACGTAGTGGATGCGCTTCGCTGCGAGTTCCTGGGCGCGGCGAATGTCGTCGACATAATAGGAGTTCCCGCCATCGATGAGGATGTCGGCTGCCTCGAGGTGGGGCGCCAAATCGGCGATGGTTTTGTCGACGGCCGCCGCGGGAACCATCAGCCACACTGCCCGCGGCTTTTTGAGCTTCTTCACCAGGTCCGCAAGCGAGGCTGATCCGATTGCGTTCTCCTTGACCAATTCGCCCACCATCTTCTGCGACAGATCGAATACCACGCACTCGTGGCCCTTCTTGATCAGGCGATGCGCCATGTTGGCGCCCATTCTTCCGAGTCCTACCATTCCAAGCTGCATAAATGCTCCTCTTCAAAATTGTTCAGCTCACTGTCACTTGGGTAATCGCGGCCCGCAGCGTTTCCATAGCGGCGCCAACTCCCTCGTTTGCGCCAAATATCGATGACCCGGCCACCAGCACGTTTGCTCCCGCCGCCACAACCAGCGGAGCAGTCGTTTCATCAATGCCTCCATCCACTCCCAACTCACAGTCGGGTTTCATCCGCGCGATCATTTGCGAGACCCGCCGGATCTTGGGCAGCGTTGACTGCAGGAAATGCTGATGTCCAAAACCCGGATCGACGGTCATGACTAGCACCTGGTCCACATCCGGCAGAATTTCCTCCAGCACAGCCGCGGGTGTCGCCGGGTTAATGACAACCCCGGCTCGCTTGCCCAGCGCCCGGATGCGCTGCACGGTGCGGTGCAGATTGTTGTTACCTTCCCAGTGGACGAGAAAAGAGTCGCCGCCAGCCTGAGCGAATTCGTCCAGGAAAAAGTCGGGGTCTGTGATCATCAAGTGCGCCTCCATCGGGAGACGCGTGACCCGCCGCAGGGACTGCACAATTGGCGCCCCGATCGCGATGTTGGGGACAAAGTGTCCGTCCATCACATCGATGTGAATCCGGTCAGCGCCGGCCCGCTCGGCTTCAACCACTTGCTCGCCCAAGCGAGCAAAATCAGCGGCGAGAATTGACGGGGCGAGTCTCACCAGTCCTTTGTCCATATCCGAAGTCCGTCGCTACAAAGTTCTCGGACCGACTGCGCGTGGTTCGATGGCTTCATGCGATTCGTGCTGTGCGCTGATCGGTCATCTGCTTCGTGGTGGACGCCTCAAAGATACTTTCGATGGATCCATCCAGCAGGGCATTAAACTCCGCCTCGGTTTGCTGGGCGGCCAGGCCCGCCAACAGCGCCCGCGAAAAACTGGCCACGATACCGTGGTTCCTGCGCAGGCGGTTGAGGCATTCTTCGCGCGAATAGCCGCCCGACAGCGCCACCACCTTGGCGACACTGGGATGACGCACGCAGTCGGCGTAGAAGTCGTCTTGCTCCGGGAGGGTGATCTTGAGCATGATCAACTGCTCCGCGGGCAACGCACGGAGCGCCTCGAGGATGGCCGCTTTGAGCAACGCCTCGGCCTTGGCCTTCTCCGGGCAGTGAATATCCACTTCAGGCTCGAGGATCGGCACGAAGCCTGCGGCGATGATCGGCCGAGCCGCGTCGAACTGCTGGCTCACGATATCCCTGATGCCCGCCGCGTTGGCTTGCTTGATGAACGAGCGCATTTTCGTGCCGAATATGCGCTTCGCTTTGGCCTTCACGAGCAGGTCAGGAAGCCTGGTCATGGGCTTCATCAGCTGGACACCGTCTTTCTCCTCCGCCAGGCCCTGATCCACTTTCAAGAAGGGCACCACACGTTTCACATTCCACAGATAGTCCGCGGCCGGCTGCCCCTCGATGGTTCTGTCCATGGTGTTCTCGAATAGGATGGCGCCAAGGATCCGCTCGCCCGTGAAACTGGGGCTTGTAATGATACGCGTGCGCATCTGGTGCACGATCGCAAACATCTCGGCCTCATTGGACCACGCACCTTCCTTGATGCCGTAAGCCCGCAGCGCGTGGGGCGTGCTGCCGCCGCTTTGATCCAAGGCCGCAATGAATCCGGGACGTGTCTGCACCTTCTCCAGTTGCTCTTGGAAGAGTGTCATCCTCTCGTCTCCTTGAGCTTGCGGTAGCGACCAATCAAACTGTTGGTTGAACTATCGTGCTTGAGCATAGGCTCAGGACTGGCCTCGAGTTCCGGAATGATTCGCTGTGCCAGGACCTTGCCGAGTTCGACGCCCCATTGGTCAAAGGAGTCGATGTTCCAGAGAACGCCCTGGGTGAAGACAGAGTGCTCGTAAAGGGCCACCAGTTTGCCGAGCGTTTCCGGCGTGAGGCGGTCGGCCAGAATCGTGTTCGATGGGCGGTTGCCTTCGAAAACTCGATGCGGCACGAGCCAGTCCGGCGTGCCCTCGGCCTTCACTTGCTCGGGGGTTTTGCCGAAGGCAAGCGCTTCGGTCTGGGCGAAAACATTCGCCAGCAACATGTCGTGATGCCGGCCAAGCAGATTCAGCGGCTTGGCAAAGGCAATGAAGTCGCATGGGATGAGCCGGGTTCCCTGGTGGATCAATTGGTAGAAAGAGTGTTGTCCGTTCGTCCCCGGCTCGCCCCAGTAGATAGGTCCAGTGTCGTGAGCGACGGCATACCCGTCGAGCGTGGTGTGTTTTCCGTTGCTCTCCATCGTCAGTTGTTGCAGATATGCGGGAAACCGCTTCAGGTACTGCTCGTAGGGCAAGACAGCGGCAGTCTGTGCGCCGAAGAAGTCGTTGTACCAGACCGCGAGCAGGCCCATAAGCACCGGCAGGTTGACTTCAAAAGCGGTGGTGCGGAAATGTTCGTCCATCTGGTGAAAGCCATCGAGCATGGCGCGGAAGTTGTCCGGCCCAATGGCGACCATGGTCGAAAGGCCGATTGCCGAATCCATTGAGTAGCGCCCGCCGACCCAGTCCCAGAATTCGAACATGTTGGCGGTGTCGATACCGAACTTCGCCACTTCCGCGGCATTGGTCGAAACCGCAACAAAATGCTTTGCGACTGATTTTTCATCGCCCCCTAATGCGGCGAGCGACCAGGCGCGAGCCGTGTGGGCGTTCGTCATGGTTTCGAGTGTGGTAAAGGTTTTTGAGGAGACAATGAACAAAGTTTCCGATGGATCAAAATCCCGCACCGCTTCCGCGAAGTCGGTGCCATCGATGTTGGAAACGAACCGGAAAGTCATCGCCCGCTCGCTGTAGTGCCTGAGCGCTTCGTAGGCCATGACTGGTCCGAGATCGGAACCACCAATCCCGATGTTCACGACATTGCGAATCGGCTTGCCGGTATGACCTTTCCAGGCTCCGCTCCGCACCTTGTCGGAGAAATCGGACATCTTGTCGAGCACTGAATGAACCTCGGGCACCACATTCTTTCCATCCACGAGAATGGAAGCCCCCCTCGGAGCGCGCAGGGCCACGTGCAAGACCGCTCGCTTTTCCGTGATATTGATCTTCTCCCCGCTGAACATGGCGTCGATTCGCGCGCGCAAGCCAGATTTGTCGGCGAGTTGAAGAAGCAGCCTGAGGGTTTCGCCGGTAACGCGGTTTTTGGAGTAATCGAGGTACAGGCCAGCAGCCTCGACCGCCATACGCTCACCGCGCTTCGGATCGTCCGCAAAAAGCTGCCGCAGGTGCAGCTTTGAAGCCATTTTGTAATGCGACGCGAGCGCTTTCCACGCCGGGCTGACCGCTGGCTGCTTCGCCAGCGGTTGAATGTGTGCTGCCATACTCCTACTCCTTTCGTCTCCGTCCCGCTAGCTCGGTCGCGTTAACTGACTGCTTTCAGGGTCACGCTCTTGTCCAGCGAGGCGCTCTTGGACGAAATCACTTCCATAAGGTCGTTCCATGACTTAACAAAGGACTTGGCCCCTTCATCCTGAAGCTGGTCAGCCAAACCATCGACGTCAATGCCCGCCTTGCCGAACTGCTCTATTACTTCTTCGGAATCCCCGCCGTCGACGGGCAGCAACTCGCCTAACTCAGTGTGAGTCGCCAGAGCTTTCAAGGTACCCTCCGGCATGGTGTTCACGGTGAACGGCGCCGCCAAGGCTTTGACATAGAGAATGTCGGAAGCTTTGGGATCTTTGGTCCCAGTGCTGGCCCACAACAGACGTTGCGGACGGCCGCCGAGGTTGTAAATACGCTGGTAGCGCGCCGAGCTAAGCAGCGCGCTGGCCGCCTTATATGTACGTTTAGCGATGGCGATGCCAAGTTGGTTGCGCAGCTTCTCCGGCGCCTTGCTGGCCACCGCGGCATCCCAGCGGCTGACGAACACGGATGCCACGGAGCCGACGCAGGGATTGAGGCCGGCCTCGATGCGCCGCTCGATACCGCGGAGGAACGCCTCTGCGGCTGCCAAGTAATGCTCGCGGGAGAACAGGAGAGTGACGTTGATGGGAATGCCAGCAAAGATTGCCTCCTCGATTGCGGGGAGGCCTTGCTTGGTGCCTGGAATCTTAATTAACAGATTGGGGCGTTGCGCCCGCGCAAACAATTCTTTGGCGGCAGCGAGAGTAGTGGCCGTGTCGTACGCAAGCAGGGGGGACACTTCCAGCGAGACCCACCCGTCCACTCCGTTCGTCTTTTCGTGAATGGGCCGAAATAGATCCGCGGCACGGGTAAGGTCCTCCATGGCCAACTCGAAAAAGAGTGCCTCAGCCGACACACCTTGTCTCATCTTCTTAACGATTGCCGAGTCATAGGTAGCGCTACTCTTGATCGCATGGTCGAAGATGGTCGGATTCGAGGTGAGTCCCGTAATTGACAGCTCATCGATGTATTGTTTAAGCGTGCCGTGGTCCAGCAGGTCGCGGGTAATATTGTCGAGCCAGAGACTCTGGCCCTCGGCGTGAAGCAGTTGTGTCGCTTTCATCGTCTGACCTCGTGGATTGCAAACTGCCTGGGCTCGCAGGCGCCAGGTGCGCCTTCCTTATCGTTTGCCGTGAGCACATGATGGGTGTCGTTCCGCAGCCGGATCCCCGCCTTTGATTTGCCGGCACGACGGTCGCCGAGGAACCGGCGGCGCCGTTGACAGTCGGATTTAAGCACGGCGGGTGCCATTTTCCCTGAAGGTTTTCGCAAAGTGGAAAACACTTGAGGCCGCGATACATATTAAGAAAACACCGCGCAATCTGCTGGTTCGTGCCGAGCGGGCCGGTGCCAGCGCATTACCGCTTGCCAACCCGTTGGCGGTGGTCCGGCTACCCTGACCATAATGCGAAACGTTGAATGGAAGCGGGACATGCGCGAAAAGTGAGCGGCTGGGTGATGAATACAGGACTCATCCTGGCCGTTCACGCGCCCGCTTGCCAGAGCAACAGCGCAGCCAGGTTCGAGGTTTCGTCGCGCACGAGGTGCCAATCCAACGCCCCCCGCCAATCTGCTGGCACGATGCGTTTGGCCCGGTTGATTTCGCCTACCCTGTTCAACTTCCATAAGTGACGTGCGCACGATTCTTACTGTGCCACCAGGGCATCGATTAGTTTCGGCATCGTGATTGCTCTGAGATTGCCGGAGTAAAGGAGCTTTATGTTGATGCTTCGCTCATCCTCGGCCGCGCCGGATTCAGTACCGAAGCCGGTGCCGGTCCCACCTGCGGAAGCTCCGGCGGACGAAAAGCACGGTGTTGCGAAGGCTACGCCCAGGTGGCAGAAGTATGGCACTCCCATCTTCGTGTTGCTGCTGGCTCTCGCGGTTTTATACACCGTCATGCACAACTGGAATTCCTGGGAAGGAGGACACGTCGAACAAGTCACCGACGACGCCTATGTGCGCGGCGACCTTACGCCATTAAGTACCAAGGTGCCTGGCATTGTCCGTAACGTCGACGTCTCCGATTACCAGCAGGTGCACAAAGGAGAGCTCCTGGTTGAGCTGGAGGACAACGACTACAAGGCCCAAGTGGCACAGGCAAACGCGGCGGTGGAAGCCGCGAGGGCAGCCATCGAGATCAACCGTCGTCAGCGCGAGCTGCAAGACGCTAGCATTCAGAGAGCCCTGGCGGGAATTGACCAAGCCAAAGCGCAGATCGCGGCCGCGCAGGCCGGCAAGAACGCGGTGGAAGCTAATCTGGTGCGCGCTCGCTCCGAGCGCAAACGCCAGGAAGGCCTCTATCAGACTCAGTCGACAACCCAGCAGAGCCTGGAGCAGGCGGTCGCTGCTGAAGAGAGCCTTGCTGGCCAGTATGCCAGCAGCGATGCAGAGCTGACCGAGGCCAGAACCGCACTGCGCAGTAGTGAGCTGGCAGCCGAGGCGGAGCGGCGTAAGAAAAGTGTTCTAGAGTCCCAGGAACTGGAACTCGTCGCTGACCGGCGCGCCAAAGAGGCCGGCTTGGTTGGCGCGCAGGTGAACCTTGGTTACACAAAAATCTTTGCCCCAGCCGATGGCAGTGTGGGCAAACGCGAAGTCCAGCCAGGGCAACTGGTGTCTCCCGGCACTCAAGTAATTCCCTTCGTCGATCGCACGCGCTGGGTGCAGGCGAATTACAAAGAAACACAGCTCACGAATGTAAAGGTCGGCGACACAGCGGAAATTCGGATTGACGAATATCCCGGCCAGGTCATCCACGGCAAAGTCATGGAGATCGCTCCGGCGAGCGGATCGCAGTTTGCATTGCTGCCGCCTGACAATGCCACCGGCAATTACACCAAAGTCGTGCAACGAATCCCGGTCAAGATCGCATTCGATGACACCGAGCTCGCCAGCAAGCTGCGTCCGGGACTCTCGGTGACCGCAACCGTGCGCACGAAAAAGTAGGCAGGCATAAAAGTGGCTACCTCAACTCTCACCATCCGGCCGGGGCCTGTACAGATTGCGCGGGCAGCCGCTCTCGCGATTCCAGCGGAAGTTTCGACCAGGCCGCTGTTGGGGATTTTCGGTGTCGTTATCGGGGCTGGGCTTGTCACGCTTGCTGGTCGCATGCTTGACTTGGGATTGGCGGACCTGAAAGGTCACGTCGGAATCAGCTACGACGCTGGTGCATGGCTGACTAGCGCCTTTAACGCCTCACTGATGTTTATCGGGCCATTCACCGTGTATCTGGGAGGTTTGATCGGGCCGCGTCGTATCCTTCTTTTCGCGGCAGGAGCATTTACTGTAACTTGTGTTTTCCTACCGCTAATCCATAGTTACAGCCTGCTGGTTGCGGCTCTTATCGTTGCCGGGTTGACCTCAGGCACATTTTATCCACTCACGCTGACTTTCGCTCTGCGCGCCATTCCGCTTCGCTATCTTCCGTTCACCATCGCCCTTTACGCGACCTTTGTAGACGGCGCCGTCAATATAGCGCCTTCACTGTACGGGTTCTATAGAGAGAACCTTTCCTGGCACTGGATGTTTTGGGGTTCTGCAGTAATTGCGCCGGTAGTGATGATCTGTGTTTATTACGGAATACCACCTGCCGCAGCGCGAAAGAAAGACGGTCCTGCGCCGAGCTTCGCTGGGTTCTTATATCTGAGCCTGGGCCTGGCCTTGTTGTTTACCGCCATTCAGCAGGGACAGCGGCTCGATTGGTGGCGCTCGGGTGTCTACAGCGGACTTTTTCTCAGCGGGTCGCTGTTATTATTGTGCGCGTTGCTTCGGCGGCTGCTCGGCCCCAACCCTTTGGTCGCCTTGCCCTACCTTTGGCAATGGAACACCGTGCTGCTCGGCTGTCTGCTCTTCTGGTTTCGCTTTACCCTCTGCACAACTATCGTCCTGGTCCCGCAGTCGCTGGCCATTCGCGGCTTTGAACCCGACCAGATTGGGCCTGCGATTATCTGGGGGGCCGTTCCGCTGCTGCCCATCGCGTTTATCGCCGGGCTCCTGCTGCTCCGCAAGGTTGATCCGCGCATTCTCTTCGCAGTTGGCTTGACCTGTACGGCCTTTTCAGCCGTATTGAATGCTCATTACGACAGCGCCTGGGCAGCAGCGAACTTCTACCGCACGGAGCTGCTCACCGGCGTTGGGCAAGCGTTCTCTTTCATTGGGCTGGTGGGGTGCATCGTTCTGCAGGCCATATTCACGGGCGCCTTGGCAAAGCCACAGTGGGTCCTGACCTTTTCGGCGTTCTTTCACGTCATCCGTTTATTCGG
>Ga0326727_10012984_pt1 | contig 18725 bp, 17 predicted proteins | sample MB2enrmetagenome_FD_207643 | JGI IMG/M metagenome (GOLD analysis project Ga0326727, IMG submission 207643) | Lab enriched peat soil microbial communities from McLean, Ithaca, NY, United States - MB29MY | ecosystem: Environmental > Terrestrial > Soil > Wetlands > Peat | place: USA: New York...
CAGATGCAGTTCAAGACGGAAAAATCCCTGATGTGGCGCGGGTTGCTGATACCTGGCGGAGCGTGCTTCTACGTCGGAATGATTCCTCTGGGAGTGCTGCGCCTCATCGGGGAATCCATTTTCCTGCTCGTCACTTTGGGGCTTCTCATTGACACTCTCAATTTTCCAAGCGCGGAATCGACCTCAAATGCAATCGGCGGTCTCATTGCCCTTGTTTTGCTGCTCGTTTTCGAGAAGGCGATAGGCATCGCCCATTCGCGTCGCATCGTACGGGATTTTCTTCCTGCTAATTAGATAAGTCGCGCTCGACTGGGCAACCGCTGCCCGGAAAATCGCGCCGGGCCAGCGTGCTATCATGTGTGCAGAATGCCGCTGGACTCCGCGCACGGCCGCCGCAATTTAATCGGACAGTCTCTCGACGAACTGCGCGCGCTGATGCAATCGCTTGGGCAGCCACCCTATCGCGGGAAACAGATTTACCATGCGCTCTACGCGGAGCGCCGGTTCGATTTTTTTGCCATGTCGAATCTCCCGGCGGCCCTGCGTGAGCGCCTCATGCAGGAATGTGCGCTAGCGTTGCCTGAAGTCGTCAGGCGATATTCTTCTGCCGACGGCACCATCCGGTATGTCCTTTCACTCCCCAGTGGCGATGTTGAAGGCGGCGCGGCCGTTCGCCCGGCAACAATCGAAACTGTTTTCATGCCTGAGGAAAGCAGGCAAACTATTTGCATCTCCACGCAAGCGGGTTGCGCCGTGGATTGCCATTTCTGCCTGACGGCCACCCTGGGACTGATTCGCAATCTCGCTGCGGGAGAGATTCTCGGGCAAGTTCTTTTCGCGCTAGAAGAAAACCGCGCCGCGCTCAAGCCGCAAACGAACGTGGTCCTGATGGGCCAGGGCGAGCCGCTTCTGAATTACGATTCCGTGATGGCCGCGATGCGAATCCTGCTCGATCCCGAGGCGATGGCGGTCTCCCCCAAGCATGTCACGCTCTCGACCAGCGGCATCATTCCCGGCATCGACCGGCTTGCGAAAGAGAAGGTGCGGCCAAAGCTCGCCATCTCATTGAATGCGTCGTCGGACGAGCAGCGCGACCAGATCATGCCCATCAATCGCAAGTACCCAATCGCCGGCCTCCTTGACGCGTGCAAGCGCTACCCGTTGCGGCCATGGGAACATTTGACGTTCGAGTACGTCCTGCTGGGAGGATTCAACGATTCGCGCGAAGATGCGCGCCGCGTCGTGAGACTTCTCTCCAACCTGCGCGCCAAGGTGAACCTGATTCCGTGGAATCCGGGTGAACTTCCTTACAAGCAGCCCGATCCGGCGCGCGTGGAGGAGTTTCAGACGATTCTTACTGATAAAGGCGTGCCGGCCTTTGTGCGGCTTTCACGCGGGCAGGATGTGATGGCCGCCTGCGGCCAACTTGCCCTACTTGAAACGACCGCCGCGTCAACGGGTCAAATTCAAACTGCGCCCTCGATGTGATGCAAGCGCATCGCAACGAAACTACAAGATTCCAATCGCGGCCATCATCCGGCCGGTAGTTTGCTCGCGCCGATGGCTGAAGAACAAATCGGTGCGGCAAGCAGTGCAGAAGCCGGAAGCGAAGATATTTTTCTCCGCGATCCCCGCGTCGATGAGAATTGCGCGGTTCGCGGCAATCAAATCGAGATGAACGCGCCGTGGAGGCAGCGCATGTCCCGGCGGCCTCATGGTGAGCCAAGGAAGCCAATTCGGATCGTTTTCCCCAGCGGCGGCTGCGTCGAACTGCCCGTCGAACCACTCGCGCGCGTTGGGAAATTGAGCGCAAAACTCGGTGGCTACTTCAGGACCGACTTCGTAACAGCAGCGGCCGATGGATGGTCCAAGCGCCGCGATCACGTCCTTCGCCTTCGTGCCAAATTCCATCTGCATTCGCCCAAGCGTTTTTGCGGCGATGCGCTGAAGCGTGCCGCGCCAGCCCGCATGAACGGCGGCTACAGCGTGGCGTTTGGTGTCCACAAGAAGGACAGGCACACAGTCCGCTGTCTGCACAGCCAGTAGGACGCCTCTCTCGCGTGTGAATAGCGCATCGCCCCGGCATCCGTTTTTGGCAGCATCCAAAGCGGTCAGATCAACTTGGTGCACGATGTCTGAATGAATCTGCCGCAGCGTTGTGAAGTGCATTTTCCGCGCGCCGATTGCGCGGAAAAACTTCTTCCGATTGTTGAGCACAAGCTCGCGAGAATCCCATTCCGTGAATCCGAGATTCAGCACTTTCTCCGTTGCTTTCACGTGGCCGCCAGCGGATGCAAGCTCACTATCACCGCCCGGGCGCGCGCTGAAACCATGAGTCAGCCACTTGAGACGCTTCAGCGCCGGAACTTCGAGCACCTGAAGTCGGCCCGCTCGACGCAGTTGCCACTCCGCAGCTTTCGCCGCCCCTTGCGGCTTCGTCGTTCGCCTCCCGCGCCTGCTGATTTTCACGACTTTCGCCATCCTACTGTCCCCGTGCAGTGCCGCGAATTTCGCCGCCCCTAGATTATAGGTATAATCCAAACGCAGCGCGGATTCAGTTACTTTGAATTCTGCTGGCAAGTTCCACATGCAATCGAGGCTTGAGTGATCGTCGGACTGGGACTCGACATTGCGGAAATCGACCGGATTGGCGCGGCCATCACGCGCCACGGCGCGCACTTTCTCGAACGCTTGTACACTCCCCGCGAAGTCGCCTACTGCGAAAGCCACAAGAATCGCTTCGAACGATATGCGGCGCGCTTTGCGGCGAAGGAAGCGGCGATGAAAGCGCTCGGCACGGGCTGGCGAAATGGAATTCGCTGGCGCGATATCGAAGTGACGCACGAACCCAGCGGCAAACCTACACTCGCTCTCGAAGGCGTCGCCGGCCAATTCGCCGATCGCCTGGGCGTCAGGACCATCTCACTCAGCATCACGCACAGCGGCAATCTCGCTCTCGCCGAAGTCATCTTCGAAAATTGATTCCTCGCACAAGCGTCTTCGTCGAGATGTCCGATTTGACGACAGGGGTTTCCCATAATCGCGCAATCGCGACCAGAGCATGAGAACGGATATGCACTTAAGCCATTGTGTTCCAGCAAGATACAGCCTCCCCGTTGATGGAATGTCGCTTGCGTTTGGATGGACGGGAAACTTCAACTTCTCAGTGAGGTGTGCCGATGACGACGCTCATCCAGGATATTCGCTTCGGATTCAGGATGTTGGCCAAAGCGCCGGGGCTGACGGCCATCGTGGTGCTGACGTTGTCCCTGGGCATCGGCGCCAACACTGCCATCTTTGGCGTCTTGAACGGCTGGTTGCTGCGACCTTTGCCCGTCCCCGCGCCGGAGCAGATCACCGTCCTTGCGGCGCAGCAGCAAGGTGATTATCTCGGAGTCTTCTACCTTTCGTATCCCCAGATCGTTGATTTCCGCAAACAATCGGGAGTGTTCTCCGATGTCTTTGCATCGCAGGCCGGCATCGGCGGGCTGAGCGCTGACGGCAATGCGACTCAATTTGTGTTCTCGTACGTCACAGGAAACTACTTTTCGAGTCTTGGCGTGAAGCCTGCGCTCGGCCGGTTCTTCCTCCCATCCGAAGGAGAGACGCCAGGTCGGGACAACTTCGTGGTCCTGGGATATTCCTACTGGCAAAAGAGATTCGGCGGGGATCCTCGCGTCTTGGAGCGGCAGGTTCTCGTGAACGGCAAGCCTGCAACAATCATTGGCGTCGCGCCAAAAGGTTTCCGTGGCACGATGTTCGCCATTGATATGCAAGGATACCTGCCGCTCAGCATGAAGGCGATGGCGGGCGATGCGAACTCGGCCGGCATGTGGACGAACCGCAACGACCGGGAGTTCGTGGTGATGGGGAGGCTGAAGCCGGGTGTAAGTGTGGCGCAAGCCCAGAGCTCGCTCAACGTTGTCGCGCAGCGCCTGGCGGAGCAGTATCCCGCGACGGACAAGGGATTCACAATCCGCGTAATCTCCGAGCCTATGGCAAGGCCGCAACCCTTCGCAAACAACATCGTTCCTATCCTCGCTGGATTGTTTCTGTCGCTTGCAGCCCTTGTGCTGCTTCTCGCTTGCATGAACGTGGCGAATATCCTCCTCGTGCGCGCAACCGTGCGCCAGCGCGAAATGGCCATTCGCGCGGCATTGGGTGCGGGCCGCCGTCGCTTGGTGCGTCAGTTGCTCACCGAAAGCATTCTGATGGCGCTTCTTGGCGGGCTAGGCGGAATAGTTATCGGGTCATGGGCAAGCGGCACCTTAACCTCGCTGATGCCCGCCACGGGGTTCCCTCTTTTCATGGATTTCAGCTTTGATTGGCGAGTCTTTGCATTCGCCTTCGCGATTGCCGCGTTCACAGGCATCGCGGTGGGGGCTTGGCCGGCGTTGCATTCGGCCGGCGCGGATGTGAACACAGTGCTGCATGAAGGCGGACGCAGCGACACAGCCGGCGCAGGGCGGCATCGCGTGCGCAACACCCTGGTGGTGGCGCAGGTTGCGGGCTCGCTGATGCTGCTGATTGTGGCGGGGCTTTTCGTCCGAAGCCTCACGCGCATTCAGCGCGCGAATCTCGGCTTCGACCCCGATCACCTTTTGAACGTGTTCCTGGACACGCAGGAAATTGGCTACGATGCGCCGCGCACCAAGGAGTTCTATCGCGAGCTGGAAACTCGCGTCCGCGCACTGCCGGGAGTTGAATCGGCAAGCTTGGCTTTCAGCATCCCCATGGGCAATTACAACGATGGCCGCGCTGTTTATATCGAAGGTCACCCCATCGCTCCCGGACATCAACCGCCTCTCGTCCTCTTCAACAGGGTCGATGCACCGTACTTCAGCACATTGCGAGTCCCATTCCTTCGCGGGCGCTTCTTCACGGAGTCGGACAACGAGACCGCGCCTCCTGTCGCGATTGTGAATCAGGCGATGGTCAACCAATTCTGGCCAAATGAAGATCCTCTTGGAAAGCGCTTCAGCATGTCCGGCCCGGGTGGTCCGTTCATGCAAGTCGTGGGAGTGGCAGGGGACGGAAAGTATGCATTCATCGGCTGGGACCACAAGCCATATTTCTATGTTCCGCTCGCGCAGGGCTACAGTTCGGTTCGGACCTTACAGATTCGGTCATCCGTGCCGCCGGAATCGCTTGTGAAGCAGGTGCAGAAGGAAGTCCGGGCGCTCGATCCCAATATGCCGATTTCAGGCATCACGACCATGAGCAAATCCCTTGAGGGAGCAAATGGCTTCTTCATCTTCCGCCTGGGAGCAACCCTGGCCGGGGCCATGGGAATCCTGGGGCTTACGCTCGCCGTCGTGGGCGTTTATGGCGTGGTTTCCTTTGCTGCGAGCCAGCGCACACATGAAATTGGCATTCGCCTGGCACTCGGCGCCGAACGACGCGACATCCTTCGCCTGGTTCTACGGCAGGGATTGGGTTTGGTGGGGGCGGGCGTCTTTGCCGGTTTGGTTGCCGCCTTGCTGCTCACGAGGGCGATGGCCAATTTATTGGTGGGAGTCAGCCCGACCGATCCGCTCACATTCACAAGCGCTGTGCTCGTGCTTGCGGCAATCGCGATCTGGGCGTGCTACATGCCGGCGCGTCGCGCCATGCGCACAGACCCAATGGTCGCGCTTCGCTACGAGTAGGGCGCGGCCCGGCGGCCTGCATCCTCAAGACATCGCGGAAACGCGCACCTCGTGCCACTCGTTTCGGGGAAACCGGCCGGTAATGTGTAACTTCAGATAGTTTCCCGTCAGCGCTCCCGTCCAATCCTCGCTGCCACGAGCAAGCGTCAACGCGCGCACCGTGCGACCTTCCTGCGACGCGCGAAATGCCGAAGCCTTCTCAGCGGCAAGGGCGCGCAGCTTCCGCGCTCGCTCGCGAATGATATCGAGGGGCACCAGACCATTCATATTCGCCGCTTCCGTCCCGGGCCGAGTGGAAAAAGAAAAAACATGCAGATAGGTGAACGGCAACCGCTCGATGAATTCCGCCGTTGCGAGAAAATCCTCGTCTGTCTCGCCGGGAAATCCAACCAAAATGTCGGCGCCGATTCCCGCGCTCGGCAGCAGACGGCGAATCAGCTCGATGCGCTCGGCACAGTGCTCGGCGCGATACCACCGGCGCATGGCGCGCAGCACGCGATTGGACCCGGACTGAATCGGCACGTGGAAATGCGGGGCCACGCGGTCGGACGAAGCAACCAGCGCGACCAAATCTTCCGTGACGTCTTGCGGCTCGATCGAACTGAAGCGTAGCTGTTGAATCTCCGTCTCGTCCAGGATGCGCCGCACAAGATCGCGGAAACCTATCCGCGGATTCAAGTCGCGCCCATAGCTGCCAAGATTGATCCCGCTGAGAACTACTTCCTTAGCGCCCGCAGCAGCCAGGGTGCGCACCTCGGCCACAACTCGGTCCGGCGACAGGCTGCGGCTGCGTCCTCGTACGGATGGAATCACGCAGTAAGCGCAACGGTTGTTGCAGCCATCCTGAATCTTCAGGATGGGCCGCGTGCGATCGCCCGCGGCAATTCCTGTTGGCGCAACGTGCAAATCGGTCTGCGCGAAGATGTCTCCCGTAAGAATCTTTGCCGGCCCCCGCTCGAGCGACATCGCCTCATTTTCGAGTCGCGCCAGAGGAATGAAGTCGGAAGCCCGGTCGCGAAGCACCGCCTCGCTATCCGCGATAGATACTTCACGAACGATCTTGGGGAGACCCGCTTGATGTGAGTTTCCGACCACAAGCGCGACACCTTCGATCTCGGCAAGCTCTTCCGGCGCGCGTTGCGCGTAGCAGCCCGTGACAACAATTCGCGCCCCGGGATTGGCACGGTGGATCTTTCGCACAGCCTCTCGCGCCTGCGAATCCGCGGCCGCCGTCACAGTGCAAGTGTTCAGCACGACAAAGTCGGCTTTTGAATGGTCTCCCACAATGGCAAGACCGCTCGCCAGCAATTCGTGGCGCAGCGCCGCGGCGTCTGAATCCGTTGCGCGGCAGCCGAAGTTCTCGATGGAAAATGTCGCCATCTATGTCCGGATGCGGACCCCGCGAATCGATGTGTCGTCGGTCCGCGACGCCCGCAATCCGGAAATTATAGCAGGTATATTCGCGCGATCAGGCCGTCCGCGCTCGCAGCAGCCGGTAAAGCCGCTTGCCTGTTTTCACGAGCGTCCCCAGCAGGATCACCACGAGAGCGATGTAAATCACCCGTGACAACCACTCGAACGGCAAGCTCTGGTTATTGAAAGCCACCCATGCTTTCCGTCCTGCCGATGTGGCTTGGGCAGAGTTCAGCTCGCTGTGCGTCAGGATCAGCCACACAACCACCGTGTCGTATAGTCCGACCGCGAATTCCGCCCAGCGACTCCAGCGTTCCCACCTTCCCCGCACGATCAGCACACTGCTCAGCGCCGCTGTCAACGCCCACCCCAAGTCGATCAGCGGGACGGGCAGGTACACGCCCAGATCTTTGAACGGAATTCTCAGCACTCCGGAGTCCGTAAAGGAAACGATTCCGAACCACTGCGGGTAAAAGTTCAGCACCGCCGCCAGGAATATGAGCCCATAAATCCTGATCACCTCGACCGCGCGCTTGACTTGGTCCCTCTCCGCCTCCGGCGGCAGCAGCGGGAGTTTTCTTGGATCCCAATCTCTCTTCGGCCGCCAGGTCGGAGGAAGGAATCGCTCGATCAACGCGAATGCGAAGATCAGAATCGCTATGTTGACCAGCGCTGTCTGCGCGAATCTCCACAACCAACTCAAGAGAGCCTGCACGTGCCAAAACTCCGCCGGCCCCCACGGCGGAACCGCCATCGCCGAGAACACGAATCCGGCCAGGCACGCCGCGCTGATGACCGCCAAGGAAATCTTCAGTACCAGCAAGAACACGGGGAAGATCCGCGGCCCGATCAAGTAACGTGGCTCGCCCCCGTAACGTTCGGCCACCTTCGACGGTTCGCCGAATTCCAGCAAAAAAGCCGCCGTCAATTCTTCGTCCACCGTGCGGCCGGAGGTTCGCGCCCGTTCCTCCACTCCCTCTTCCAGGAGCGAGCGAAGCTCCGCCATAACGTCGCCGCGCTGCCGCGAGGGCAGAAACTCCCCTACCTGGTAAACATAGCGTTGTATGAGTTCAAGACCTGCTTGTTTGTCGGTCATTCGATTACCCTCCGGATAGCCTCTGTGAGGCTGTCCCATTCCGCTCGCAAGGCGGGCAACATCGCCTCGCCTTGCGAGCTCAGACGGTAGTAGCGGCGCGGGTGAGCCTCCTCCACGCGCCAGCGGCTCCGCAACAGCCCTTGCGACTCCAGGCGCCGCAGCAGGGGATACAGCGTGCCCTCGTCCATGGCCAGGCCCGCGTCACCCAGCGACTTCTTCAGCGAGTAGCCGTACTGCTCGTTCCGCAGTTGCGCCAGAACCGCAAGGATCACGGCGCCGCGGCGCAGTTCCAGGATCAGGTTGTCGGGCACGTCGGTGGCGGTTGTTTTCACTGTTCGGCACCTCTAATGGTGTAGCACCTGCTACTGTGTACCACACTGTATAGGAGAATGCAAGCCCTTTTTTTGGCCTGTCGGGAGGGGCTCAAGGGAAATCACGGACCGGCGCGGTGTTCACTGGTCCAGTGTCGATGCGCGGATGCTCTTCGGCTATGACCGGGGGACGACGGCGTTTTGCGCCCGAGTCTTTTCCAGCGCGCGTTCGACTTGTTGCCGCGTTTTGCGGACTTGATCGCTTGTTGGGCTGTTGGGGACGAGTCCGAGATAGGCGTCGATATCCTGCAATACCGAGGCGTAGTTGCGCAGCGACAAGTGAATATTGGTGAGCATGAGGTAGACCAGCGGGTAGTCTGGTTTTAGATCGCGAGCCTTCGCAGCGCTCTCTTCCGCGTCGGCCGCGCGCTTCAAACCGAATTGAGCTCGGGCAAGTTCATAATAGCCGCGCCACCCAGAGTCCTCGAAGGCGCTCGCCTGCAGGGCAAGGGGCTCGGCATCGGCAAAACGCCCGGTGTTGTTGAGCAATTCGGCCAGATTGAGGATCGCGTAGGAATATTTCCCGGAACTGAGGGCAACCGATTTTCGCAACGCCTCTTCGGCCGCCTGAGCCTCGCCAAGAAAGTTGTGCACGATGCCGATTTCCGCGTAGGCTTCGTAGTAAGACGGATATTCGGCAATCGCGGATTGAAACTGGGCAAGGGCGCCAGGATAATCCTTCTTCGAATTCATCAACTCCATCGCTTTTTCGTACGCTTCACGGGCTTTGCTCGGCACACTCAGTTGGTGCGCGGAGACGGCCTCGCCCGGGCCGGCGCCCGAGGATTCTTCCGCGGCTTGCCGCTTGAGGTCAATCGCAACGTCAGTTTCCTGGCTGGGGCCGAGAGACACTTTTACTTGCAAGGGGACGTAGCCCGATTTCTTGGCCAGAATGTAAAAATCGCCCTTCTTGCAACCAAGCTGGAATTGCCCTTCGGTGCTCGTATCCGTGGGAGGAGCGACAAGCTGGTCCCCGCCGGATACCAGTTCAATGCGAACCCCCGCCAAAGGTTCATGGGAGGCCTCATCCCGCACGATTCCCATGATGACGTGATTTCGAGGGTCCACTTGCGCCGCGCACGGAAGGCCCGCCAGGAAAAGCAATGCAAACACGTACACGCTATGCCGGTTGTGCATGGATGTCTCCAGCACGAAAGTTTGGCGCGATTATACTCCCCAGGGCTAAGCAATGGCGTTATTTCGCTCTCACCCTGCCGTCGCGCCCCCTAGCACTCCGTCATCTTGAATCCGCCGTGCCGAACGAAGTGCGACTTCTGCATCCCGCGGTGTTGTGCGGGGTGCGACCTTTGCATCCCGCGCTTTTGTTCGGGGAGCGACTTTTGCATCCCGCGCCTTTTCCCTGCGAAGTCCGCCTCGTCGCTGTACAATTCAAATCTTCCGCCACGCAACCATGAGGACTGCGGAGAAAGAAGCCATGACCAGGAGAAATGTTTTCAGCGAATTGATGGAAGGCGTGGCCGCGATGAAACGCCATCGCGAAGCCGAATCCTCAGGCCCCCGCACTCGTCCTTCTCGTGCGCAAATACCCGGACACCCTCGACCGCGTCGCCGCCACAAATCCGCTCCACGCCACACGCCGTCATTCTAGCGGAGAATCTCCCTTGCCTTTGGTCTTTGCCTTTCGTTGTCATTTCGAGCGAGCCCCTTTCGTCACGGGGGCGACGAGAAATCTGCACATTCCTCCTTTTCGACCTCGTCACTCGCCTTCATTCTGCCTGCCCCGGATGTCGTTACGGGGAGCGAAGCGACAAATCTCTCTCTTTTGATTTTGCTCTGCGCTGTTCACGCTCGTCATCCTGAGCAAAGCGAAGGATCTCTCTTCGGTTTTGCCGTTTCCCTTCTAATACTGACCCTCTTGAAATGGCTTCACCCCGCAAGTCAGCTCCCCCGAAACGTAAATCGAAGAGAGATTCTTCGGGTCAAGAGTCTGCCCTCTGAATAATGCGCTGGCAATCGCTGTCGGATTACTGGGCTGACGAGAGTTCACGCCCGACAAAATCCGCAAGGGCGTCTCACAATCCCCGTGTTCGCGCAGACAAAGATACAGATCATTCTTAGTGTGAATGACCGCCGGCGGAGCTGCCACCCGAAGAACCGGAAGAACTGCCGCCACCTGAACTGGAAGAGCTTCCACCGCTGCTGCCTCCCGATGAGTGTGAATATGACCCCCCGGACGAGCCGGAGCTTGACGAATGCGACCCCGAATACCCGCCGCTGCCCGAAGAGTGCGAGGACGAACCCCCGGACGAACCGGAGCCTGAAGAACGCGATCCGTAATTCCCGCCACCACCATAAGAAGCTCCGGCGCTGCTGCGGCCAAAAGCTTCGGCGTAGCGCCCTGATTGGCCGTTGGCGAAGCTTCCGATTCTTCCGTTGGACGCAATTCCCGCCACTGCAACCTCCCTTGCCTTCCCGCCCGCACCTGCGGCAGCGGGCGTCAAGAATTTCTGCGTGGTGAAGTTGTACACGATATGCACGTCGGCGTGGTTCGCCGCGCCGACCGAATTGTCTCGCGTTGCTTCCTGCATCAGGTGAGCGCGAATTTCCGGCGCAGCCATCGGTACCGCACGTGGAGCAAATTCCCGTGCAAATTCGATGGTTGGCTTGGTGATAAAATCGAGTTTCTGAGATGGGTCCCGCATGATCCGCTGGACCGGCTCGCCCGGCTTAGCGGGAGGCATGATAATCCCATATTTCAAATTGATTGGCGGCTTCCCCTTGATGTCATTCGGATGCGGCGGCACAAGGCCAATCTCCCCTCCTACGCGGACGAAGACTGGGCGAGGTGGATGCACGGGAAGCCGTGGATGCACCGGCTTGCATTTCTCACCTGACTTGCACGGTTGCGTGGGCGTCTTCGGCAGCACCATGGCAAAGCCATGGTGGCGGGGAATCCAGCCTTGACCGTTGCACAAATCACTGTCCCAGCTGTGAATGAACGCATTCTGATTCCGCGCATATCCACTTTGGGCCTTGAGACGAAGAAGTTCGTCCAGTTCCGCAGGAGTGTTGGCAACGCGCGACACGCGCCTGGAAGAGTAGGAGCCGCAGACGCCATAAGTTGTTTCCATCCATTCTACTTTTTGAGGCTGGAACTCTGTATTTGACGCATTTGCAGGAGGAGATTGCGCGCTTGGCGACGATGTTTGCGCATCAATGGCCTGCTCTGCTTCTTGCTGATTCGGTTCCCAACATGTTCCGTACGGCTCGCATGAAAAGAAAGCCCCATCCACGTAGAGCTCCGCCAGCCCTGGGACAGGTGAGGTAAGGCCGGAGGCCTTGAGGGCTGAGGCCATGATGTTTTCCTTCTCCTTCACGCGTGCCTCCACCAATTGGTCCCATTCGCTTCCAGCGGACAACTGCCTTCCAAAGCTGGACGAAGGATTCCCATTTGCCAGGCTGGGAGACGCTGTTCCTCCCGCGGAATCGAGACCGCGGAAACTCGCCGAAGCTCCTGGACTGGCCAGCGTTTCAGAACACCGGAATGTCTCGATGCGTCCATCTTTCTGTTGCAACTCAAAGTAACCCGAGCAATTCCGAATGTTCGTCAAGGGGATCGCGCTGAAACCTGGAGGCGATACAAGTTCACCTCCCTGGAGGAAGACTGTTTGCCCCTTTGAGATCTGGATGTCCTGCATGCCTCGCCGGAGCACGGGTTGCAGGCCGTCACCCTCATAGGTAAGTGCTGTGGCGTCAAGATAGGCATCCAGGCGCAGGAAGAAAGTACGCGGGCCTGAGAACTCGACTACATCCGTGGGCGTCTCGACCACAATGGATTCGCCGGTAACAGGCTGTGCCCAGACCGTGACAGTGCCCGTAGCCAGGGCCATGCGCGTGGTTAGATCGTCGCGCCGCGAGGAAAGTCCTCTGAATAGAAGCAGAGAGTTCTTGGCAAGATAGATTGTTGAACCGAATTCGAGTTCGATTTCGGCTGAGCCATCTCCCGTTGCCACTGCGAATCCCTGTTCGACGAGTTCGCCGCTCCGCGCCTCCTCCCACGATTTCTTCAGGTTGGGGTGCTTGCCATCGCCATGCGAAATGCGAACGTCTCCAGAAACGTGAGCGATGCGAACGTCGCGACTATCGCGATCGGAAAACGCGGTCGCTGGTGGCGCCAGAGAAACAAGAAGGATTGAGGTAGCAACGATGGTGAAATACCTGAGCCAGATTGGGTTCATGGATCGTCCCTCCAGCCGAGAATAAGGACCTGGCGTTAGGACGTATCCCGAGTATTTCTAGTTTCGTTACTTATCAATGGTAAATCTAGCCGTGCCTGGTGCCCTACTTCGTGGCCGCTACCGTGTCACGTTCTCGCCGCACCCAACTCCGCCCCACCGGGCGATCGAGAATGACACGCAGGTTCCTATTGCTGCATTGTCGCATCTGGACAGCCGACGGGAGGCTCCTGGGACATTCGTGGTAAAGCAATTCAACCAGGCGAAAACCGTCAACGTCAGGCCGACCGATCGGAGTTGCTCGTCCAATTCAACTTGTATCCAAACGGTCGTGTCGAGCAAATCGACAAGACCCGTGTAGGCGCGCACCTTCTTCTCTTTTTGCGTAAGCCGGCGATACGAGGGCTGCCCTTTTCTCTGAAACATGGCCAAAACCCTCTCGGGACCTCTCTACAGCGCAGTTTCTTCTGTTTTTCGAGCCCGAAATATGAGCTTATGGGCGCAAAGTCCATGCTCACTTGCTGCTTGCCGAAAATGCCTTTCGCTGAATCGTCAGGGCGCGAGCAAATTCACGCGACGCGCGAAGAAATCCGTCGCTGAAAATGATCGACAACTGGATGGTCGTCCGGGGAACTGCGGAGACGAAAGTAATTACGCGCCCGCGCTGCGCCGCTGGTAACACAGAAGAATCAGGTCGGCGCGGCGACGCACTCCAAATTTTGCCAGAAGATTCGACACGTGGAATTTCACGGTGCGTTCGGAGATGTGAAGGCGCTCGGCAACTTCCTTGTTCGCGAGATTTTCGAGGAGGCCGGCGAGAACTTCCTGCTCGCGGCGGCTGAGTTCGGCGGTCGAGTCGCCGCGCAGACGCCGTCCCTGCGTGCTGCTCAGAATGGAATCGACGAATCGGGAAAGCACGGTTCGCGGAACCCAGAAACCTCCCGCAGCAACGAGCGGCACGGCGCGAGGCAGTTGCTCGCGAGCTTCACTGTAATTCAGGATCCCCTTCACTCCCTGACGGAGAAAAGTGTAACTATCGCCTTCCTTGAAATTATCGCCGACGACTAAGAGTCGCGCGGTGGGAAAACGGTCGAGAACATTTCCAAGCAGGGCGCCCGTGGCTTGCCGCGCAGCGTGCGCGTCGATAACGTAAACCGCGGCGCGAGGAAGTTCGAGACTGCGCAGGTCAGGTGCGAGCATCGAATCGAGCTGCCTGGCGACAATGTGAAACCCCGACTTCTCCAGCAGGCGATGGAATTCGTCAAGAACCATCGGGTGCGGCGAAAGAAGACAAACTTTCAGGCTCGAGTTGGGGGGTGCTTTACGCATCGCAATGTAGGCTAGCGGAATTGAAGGACAGGAGCAAGGAAGACGCAAGAAATGATTTCATACAAGGCACGGGTCTAAAGAAAGGCGCTTAAGAGCGTGGCCAGAGAGTGTTTCGACTTCATTCGCGTCAGTCGGCAGAACGAGCCATCGGCCCATTTTCAGGCATGATTTTGCGTTGTGGCCGTTTCGCGGGAAGGCCGGCTTGCCGGACCTTGTAAAGCAGCGCCCTGTAGCTGATTTTCAAAACCTCCGCAGCCTTCCGGCGGTTCCAGTGATTGGCGTGGAGGACTTTCAGGATCAAGTCGTGTTCCATGCGCCGCGTCACTTCCTGAGCGATGCGCTTCAGGGGGATGTTGCCGTCCGCGGTCGGCTCGTAGGAAAAACTGAACGGCTTTTTTTCGGGCGCGTCCGTGTAAAACGCTTCTTCGGTTCCAAGCACGACGTAACGCGCCATGCAGTTCTCGAGTTCTCTCACGTTGCCGGGCCAATCGCGGCGTTGAAGGAGTTGCAAAGTATCCATCGATAGTGCGGGAGCGTCACGCTTGAACCGACGATTGAATTGACTGCGAAGGTATTCGGCCATGACGGGAATGTCGTCGACGCGCTCGCGCAGCGGCGGCAGCGAAATCGTGATCACGTTGACGCGATAGAAAAGATCCGCGCGAAACCTGCCTGATTCAATTTCCAATTGAAGCGGCCGATTGGTCGCGCAGATGACGCGGGCGTCCATTTTCTTCTCTTCATGGTCGCCAATGCGCGTGAAATGGCCGTCTTGCAGAACGTGGAGCAACTTCGCTTGCAACCCTGAATCCAACTCGGCGATTTCGTCCATGAAGAGCGTGCCGCCTTGCGCGAATTCCATGCGGCCTGGCTTCGATACATTCGCGCCGGTAAAAGCGCCCTTTTGATATCCGAACAATTCACTCTCAAGCAGAGTGCCTGGAATCGCCGGGCAATTCACTTTGACAAAAGGCCCGTCCCGCCAAGGGGAACATTTGTGAACGAAGCGCGCCAGGACTTCCTTGCCGGTCCCGCTCTCACCCAATATCAGAATGGGAACGTTCAGACCCGCAGCGCGCTCGACACGCTGCCGGACTGTCTGCATCACCTCGGAAGGGCCAAAAAAAACATCATCCGGCGCTACTTCCGGCGCTTGAATGTCGTGCGTCGATCTTGATTCAGCAGCAGAGGCCATTTGAGTTCGGGTTAGGAAAAAGCTGAACGTGAATAGCTCAGCCGTGTAATCCCCACTGGAACCCATGCACATGGAACACCAAAACCCGTCGAATGGAGGAGATTGCCAGGTCGTTTCCTATAATTCTCATGCGACTCTAATGTGTCTCTTATCAAAGCCTTGCATTCCTTTCAGGGGGCCACGAGCGCAGGTCTTTTGAAACTGGCGTCGATCGGGACTTCCCCCACCGCCAGAAAACCCTTGGAACTTTGGGGAACAGGGTTTCCCATTACTGGGTCCAGGCCCAGCCCTGACTGATCTCCCACATCTACGGGGCCCTCAGGTGCGCGAATGCAGGGTTCCTAGGGCGCTGAGAAAGATCCTGCGCGACGGAAAAATCAGAATCGCTGAACGTCTGCAATCACTTGGATCAGATCGATGGGATCCAGGGATGCGAACACAGCCCTCGTCGATTTTTGCGGCTTTCAAGGAGTCTCGAAAGAAGTGAAGTCCGTCTCGGCTATCGCTGCGGAAAGATGAATGCTTCAAGCATGTCTGCACGCGCCTTCTGATCAGACGCAAACAACTGGAGGAGGTCCGTGATGGAAATCATCCCTTGAAATCCTGCTTCGCCCCCCAAGACGAGCAGGTGGTAGATGCCGTTTTGCTCCATCAAACGCAAGCAATCTTCGACCGGCGTCTCGGGAGTCACAGTGACGAGTTGCCGGGTCATTATCTCGGAGACACGCATCCACGCGGGGCACTTGTTCTCTGCCGCAGTCTTGTCGGAGATATCGCTCTGAGAAACCACTCCGACAAGCATCCCCTGTCCGTCGAGTACTCCAACGGAGCGCACTTGATGATCGCGAAGATAGCGCGCTGTTTCATGGACGGTGGCGTCTTCAGAAACTGAAAAGATCTCGCGGCGAGTCGCGATAAGGTCGGCAATTTTCAAGTTGCACCCCGCGGTCGGAATTTAGGGATATCCTAGCCACAAGGAATTGAAAAACGCAACAAGAATAAGGCCACGCGTCGAATTCAGGTCAATTCCGATATGGCAGCGCTCCGCCCCTGCTCAACCTAAAGAATAAAACCTGCGTCGGACGAGAGCTACAAAACCGCAGAATCAGTTTCCAGTCACTTAGTCCCGTCAGCGTTTTGCGCACGTGACCATAACTCACAAAAACCAATTCGCAACCCCGACTTCGCCACAGCGCCAGTGTCCGTGAATGCCATATACGCCTGCGACTCCCTTGTTACCTTCGGCCATATAGGCAGCCCTTCACCGTTCGGATCACCGCTTCGAGCAAAATTCGTCCAGTAGGCCAACATCTGGTCGGAAATCTTCTTGTCTATTGGCGCGAGTTGGACGCTTTTTCCCCACGTGCCAAAAAGGAAATTCAATTCGGAAGCGTGAGAAGTGAATTGCAGGCCCGGTACTGGATGCTGGAACTCGTACTGAAATGTAGAATGCCCCGCTGTAGCATGTGCAAGGGCTTGGTCCGTTGCAGGGCATCGGAACCTTGAATCGGTGGACCATTGGATTCCAGGCCCGCCATACACAGGATCCGTATTCCCGGCGCCCACACCCGAAAGCTGGTACAGCTCCAGAGCACGGCCGGCGAGATCCTGATAGGCTTTTTGAATAGCCTCCCTGACTTGTGCCGGTTCGACCGGTCCTTGAATTTCTTGCGCGTTGCTTCCGATCAGCAAGGGTACTGGCATGCTTCGGCCATTTGCGAAGACCTCTGCGGGAGACTCTCGCAAAACCCAGCCGTCCACGGATGTTTCGAGGCCGACATCGTCGCCGTTTGAGGCAATCCGTGTCTCTCTTAGTATCTCTTCCGCAGGAATTGTACGTAGAAACTCGATTGCCCCAACGCTGGGGGACTTCAAACGGGCCGCGAGCTTGCTGGCAATTTGCTCGGCATGCTCTCTACTCCTCGGTCCGTGGAATCCGGAAACAGCTCCGCTCTCTGCAATTGCCCGTTGGAAGAGCCCCTGCGCCAGCGGCGTCGTCATTAACAGATCGATATCGAAAGCGCCCGCCGATTCTCCAATTGCTGTCACGTTCCCGGGATCGCCCCCGAACTTTTCGATGTTCGCCTGAACCCAGCGGAGAGCGGCGATTTGATCCATCAGCCCATAGTTCCCAGAGGCGTGATGAGGAGATTCTTCGATCAATTCCGGATGCACCAAGAATCCTAGAGCTCCCAACCTGTAGTTGATCGTGACCAACACTACGCCGTGGTGGACGAGCGTTCGCTCATCAAACCCGGCATCGTCTCCGTCGCCCGCTGTGTTGGACCCGCCGTGAATCCAAATCATCACCGGATATTTCGCTTTCGGCGGCCACTCCGGTGAAGCAACGTTTAGGTAGAGGCAATCCTCCGTGCTTGCGCTCACAAACTTCTCGTTCCAGCCTTCCGAAAGCTGCGTGCAAGGCGAGCTGAATCTGGTGGCTTCCCGAATGCCTTGCCACTTTTCGACAGGCTGGGGTTCACGCCAGCGCAGATTTCCTATCGGGGGAAGGGCATAGGGAATTGCTTTGAACGCAGCCCCACCATCCAGTGTGAGGAAGCCTTGAATCTTGCCTCCGGTTACTGCCACGACAGGACCGCTCTGGGCTTTTGCGACCCAAGCAACCGAAAGCAGGAGTGCCAAGAGAAGAACGCGACGAGTCATGGAAGGCATGGTAGCAGACGCAAGTCTCGCGTTGCAAAAGACAATGAAAACAAGTGTTTCGCACTTCAAATCGGATGGAACCTTACAAGTTTGTTATGGATTTAAAGTCGGAAGTCAAGTAGATAATCTGTCGCTACGCTACCATCAAAACCAGCGCGCTCACGAAGAGGCTTCCCCTGAAGTCGCAAAAACTAAATCCGCGTCCCCTCGCCGCGTATGATGTCGTACCTTTCGATGACAGCGGCAACGCCCACATTCTCCGCATCCTCGTCGTGCTGCCTGTCGATTCGGACGACGCGCCCGTGCGCTCGGACAAACACTTCCGAGCCCCGAGTGATTTCCGCGGGCAGCGTTAAGGTGAAATCCACCTCCGTGCCGGCAGAAAGTTCCTTGTGGAGTGTGAAGTACACACCACGCGTTGAGATATCACGTGTCTGCCCGGTCTGACCTGCTTCTCGACTGATTGGCAGGCGGACGTTCACAGGCAGTGATAGATCGTACCGGCGGGCCATGCGACGCTCCGTCATCCCGGTTGCTCCTCGAAATCTGGATTGAAGTTCAAAACTCCCCCCTGCAGAGAGTAGCAATCGCTATTCCAAAGATCCCGCACCTTTTAGGCCCCTGAACAGCCCCCCATCTTGACCGAGTACTGGTCCTCAAGAGGCCTCTGAAGCTCAATCGCGGCTGCCAACTCCTTTGAAAACAGCGAAAACGACTTTTTATTACGGCGCTTGGATGGGTCTGCTTTCTTCACAACGGAGATGTCCCAATTCCGTGACCCATGCCGTCGGGAATACTATTCCAGCCTATCGG
>Ga0326727_10012985_pt1 | contig 18724 bp, 16 predicted proteins | sample MB2enrmetagenome_FD_207643 | JGI IMG/M metagenome (GOLD analysis project Ga0326727, IMG submission 207643) | Lab enriched peat soil microbial communities from McLean, Ithaca, NY, United States - MB29MY | ecosystem: Environmental > Terrestrial > Soil > Wetlands > Peat | place: USA: New York...
GGATCCATTGTGACCCCGGCCTCGTTCTGCGGCGTCACGGCCCTGCGCCCCACCTATGGACTGGTCAGCCGCTACGGCGCCATGGCTCTTTCCTGGACGCTCGATAAGCTGGGTCCCTTCGCCCACAGCGCGGAGGATTGCGGGTTGATTCTCGAAGCCATCGCCGGCAAGGATGGCAGAGACCCCGGCTCGGCGGGCAAGAGCTTCTACTATACGCCTCAGTACGCGCGTCCATTGAAGGAGCTGCGCATCGGCTACGCGCCTGCGGATTTCGAGGCGCGCGCCGACCGCTCGGCGCGGCCCGCCTTCCAGTCCGCCTTGGGAGTCCTGAAAGAGGCCGGCGCCACATTGCAGGAAACCCGTCTGCCGGACTTCCCCTATGGCCCGGTGCTCTCGATGATTCTGACCTCCGAGATGGCCTCCATCTTCGAGCCGCTCATCTCGAGCGGCCAGGTGGACGACCTGGCCGACCAGGCCCAGATCGCCGGTTTGAAAGCCAGCCTGGACGTCGCCGCCAAGGACTACCTCAAGGCCCAGCGCATTCGCCGGCTGATCCAGGTGGAGTTTGCCAAGCTGTTCGCCGATTTGGACGCCCTCGTGGCTCCGGGGCGCGCGGGACCGGCCGTCCCCGTCGATCAACCTCTCGATGGCCCGGTTCCAGCGGCCTCGCCGCGCGGAACGGCCGTGCCGGGCGGAGCGCCGCCTGGACTCCAGGACATCGTCCCGGCGGGCAACCTGGCCGGGCTGCCGGCCCTAGTATTCCCGTGCGGCTTCGCGGACAACCTGCCCGTGGCCTTGCAGGTGGTGGGCGCGCCGTTTTCGGAGAATCTGCTGCTCTCGATCGGCCGCGAGTTTCAGGCCCGCACGGATTGGCACCGCCGCCGCCCGCCGGGGCTTTAGCCTGACCAACCGGCAGCAGGCTGCCAACGGGAAACCCTTAGCGGTATATCCCCCTCAGCCCGTACCAGCGCACCTTCAGCGGGTCCAGGAAGGCCGCCAGTCCGCGCCAGAGGCTCACTTTGGTGCCCGGCACGTCATTCCACCTCACCGGGACCTCCACGGCGCGGCAGCCCAGCCGCCGCGCAATGTACAGCGCCTCCACGTCGAAGCCGAAGCCGTCCAGCCGCTGGCGCTTGAATATCTCCCGCGCGGCCCGCGTCTCGAACAGCTTGAACCCGCATTGTGTGTCGGCATATGGCAAGCCCGTGATCAGTCGCATCACCAGGTTGAAGAGGCGGCCGCTATATTCGCGGAACACCGGCTGGTGCACCCCGACCAGCGAACGATCCACCGCGCGCGACCCGATGGCCACTTGTGCAGCCGCGCGTCCGGCCGCGTTCCATAGCTTGTCCAGTTCCTCGATGGGCGAGGAAAGATCGGCGTCCGTGAACAGCGCCCACTCGCCCTTCGCCTCCATCATGCCGTGCCGCACCGTGTAGCCCTTGCCGCGGTTCCCGAAGTTCGATACCACCCGCGCGCCGGCCTTGCGGGCCACCTCGATTGTGCCATCGCGCGAGCCATCATCCACCACCACAACTTCCGCAAACTCCCACTCGGAGGACTCCAGGTAGCACCGCACGGCTTCCAGCGTCGCGGGGAGCCGTTTTTCTTCGTTGTACGCTGGAACGATAATGGAAATGGATCTGCGCAAAGAAGTTTTATAATAGCTGATTTCCCCCATAGGAGACCTATTTGTCCCTGGAAGACGACCTGCTCAAACAGCGCCTCGCCCGCATTCGCGAGATCGAAGCATTGGGATTTCGGCCCTATGGGCGCCGCTTCGAGTTTACCCACACCGTTCCCGAGATCGTGGAGCGCTACGGCGCTTCGACGGCCGAAGGGCTGATTCCCCAGGTGCGCGTCCGCATCGCCGGCCGGGTGATGACCCAGCGCCGCATGGGCAAGGCGGGTTTCGCGCACGTGCAGCAGAACGGCGAGCGGCTGCAGATCTACGTCCGCAGGGATGCCGTGGGCGAGCGCGATTTCGCGCTCTTCCTATTGCTCGATATCGGCGACATCGTGGGCGCCGAGGGGTATCTCTTCCGCACGCGCACCGGCGAGTTAAGCGTGCACGTCGAGAAGCTCGAGTTCCTCTCCAAGACCCTGCTCTCCATGCCCGAGAAGTGGCACGGCCTGGAGGACGTGGAAACGCGCTACCGCCAGCGCTACCTCGATCTGATCGCGAATCCCGACGTGCGCCGCATCTTCGTCACCCGCGCCCGCGTGATCGCCTCTCTGCGCCGGCAGCTCGAAGCGCGCGGCTTCATCGAGGTCGAGACCCCCATGATGCAGCCGCTTTACGGCGGCGCGGCGGCGCGCCCCTTCGTCACACACCACAACACGCTCGATATCGATCTCTACCTGCGCATCGCGCCGGAGTTGTACCTCAAGCGCCTGGTGGTGGGAGGGCTCGAGCGGGTTTACGAAATCAACCGCAACTTCCGCAACGAGGGACTCTCGACACATCACAATCCCGAGTTCACCATGCTCGAGTTCTACCAGGCCTACACCGATTACCAGGGCCTGATGGATTTCTCCGCCGAGCTGCTGGCCCAGACCGCCCGCGACGCCGCCGGAACCACCGCCATCTCCTACGACGGCCACGACCTGGATTTCTCGCGCGTGGAGCGCTACACCATGCGCGAGGCCGTGGTGCGCTTCTGGGAAGGCGATGGCTGCCCCAGCCTGGAGGACGTCGCCAATCCCGATTGGCTCTTGCACCACTCCGATAAGCGTACCCGCGGCGAAGCCCTCGCCGATATCTTCGAGCGCGTGGTGGAGCACCAGCTCATCCAGCCGTCCATGATTTACGATTACCCTGTGGAGACCTCGCCGCTCTCCAAGAACAAGGCCGAGGACCCCGCCTTCGTCGAGCGCTTCGAGATCTACGCCGCGGGCATGGAGATCGGCAACGCCTACACCGAGCTGAACGATCCCCAGGAGCAGCGCCGCCGCTTCGAAATGCAGATCGCCATGCGCGAACGCGGCGACGAGGAAGCCCACCAGATGGATGAGGATTACGTGCGCGCGCTGGCCTACGCCATGCCGCCGGCCGGCGGGGAGGGCATCGGCATCGACCGCCTGACCATGATCCTGACCGGCGCGCGTTCCATACGCGATGTCATTCTCTTCCCGCTGCTGCGGCCGGAAGGCCCCATCGACCTGGTGCGCCTCATGCGCGAGTTGGACAAAGAAATCCAGTGAACGCGCACTTCGAGTTGTTTGTCGCCGGCCGCTACCTGCGCGCCCGCCGCAAGGAAGCCGTGATCTCGGTCATCACCGCCATCTCCGTCGTGGGCGTGGCCGCCGGCGTGATGGCTCTGATTATCGCGCTGGGGGTGAACAACGGCTTCCGCGATACGCTCCAGCGCAACCTGCTGGGCGCCATGGCCCACATCAGCCTGATGGACAAGGAGCCGCTCGAGGGCATCGAGGACTGGCAGGCCCTGGCCGCGCGCCTGCGCAAGCTGCCTCATATCACGGCCGTTTCGCCGGCGCTCTACAGCCCCGTCTACCTCACCGGCCCGCTGCAATCGAAGGGCGCCATCCTCAAAGGCATCGACGTGAGTTCGGAGCTGGCCATAAGCGATTCCCTGCGCCGGCTGAAGGCGGGATCGCTCGACCGCCTGCGCGACCCCCATGCCCGCCCGCCCGGCATCGTGCTCGGCTCGAGCCTGGTGGAAGACACCGGGATGATATTGAATTCGAATATCGAGGTGGTCAGCCCGCAGGGAGAGTTGACCCCTTTCGGACCGCGCGCCAGCAGCCGGACCTTCCGCGTCTGCGGCATTTTCCAAACCGGCTTCTTCGAAATCGACGATAACTGGGTCTTCACTTCCATTGCCGGGGCGCAACAGGCCCTCTCGCTGCCGGACGTGATCAACCGCATCGAGATCAACGTGGACGATCTGAATAGCGCCGAGCAGATCGCCGTCGAGGTGCGCCAGGCCGCCGGCCCGCGCTTCACCACCACTACCTGGATGGAGCAGAACCGCCAGCTTCTCAATGCCCTGCGCATGGAGCGCGCCGTGACCATCATCACCATCGGGCTGATCGAACTGGTGGCGGCGCTTAATATTCTGATCACGCTCGTGATGATGGTTATGGAAAAATACCGCGATATCGCCGTGCTCATGTCCATGGGCGCGCGGCAGGGGCAGATCCGGCGCATCTTCATGCTGCAAGGCGTGCTGATCGGCGCGGTGGGCAGCGCCATCGGCCTGGTGGCCGGGTACGCGCTCTGTTATTTCGCCAATAAGTACCGCTGGGTGCGCCTGGATGAAACGGTCTACTCGCTGAGCTTCGTGCCCTTCGAGCCGCGCTGGGTGGATGGCTTGTGGGTGGCCGCTGCGGCCATCCTGGTCAGCTTCCTCGCCACCATCTATCCCGCCCGCAACGCCACTCGCATCACCCCCGCCGAAGTTCTGCGATACGAATAGGCGGGTAAAGCGGCGGCGGCTCCCTTACGCCTGCGAGCGGCGAATCCGCGATGGCTGGCATACTGGATGGCATGAGTGCTACCGGTCTGTTCACGCTCTTCTCACTTCGCGACATCTCCTTCCGCAACCGCATCGGCGTCTCTCCGATGTGCCAGTATTCCGCCGAGGATGGTTTTCTCAATGACTGGCACCTGGTGCACCTGGGAAGCCGCGCCGTCGGTGGGGCCGGCCTCGTGATTATGGAAGCCACGGCCGTGGAGGCTTGCGGGCGGATTTCACCACGCGATACCGGTATCTGGAAGGACGAACATGTCGAGCCGCTGGCGCGATTGACGCACTTCCTTCGCCGCCACGGCGCGGTGGCCGCCATCCAGCTTGCCCACGCCGGACGCAAGGCCAGCACGCGCCCGCCGAGCGAAGGCGGCGGGGTTATCCCCATCGCGGAGGGAGGCTGGCGGACCGTGGCGCCCAGCCCGCTGCCGTTCCTTCCCGAAGACCCGGCGCCGCACGAACTCACGGTCGCGGAAATTCATGCGATCGCCGGGGCATTCCGCGCGGCGGCCGCACGGGCGCTGCGCGCGGGCTTTCAGGCCCTGGAGATTCACGCCGCGCATGGATACCTGCTCCACCAGTTCCTCTCGCCGCTCAGCAACCGGCGCGCGGATAACTATGGCGGTCCCTTCGAGAACCGCATCCGCCTGATCCTCGAAGTGGTGGATCAGGTGCGCGCGGTCTGGCCGGAAGAGCTGCCGCTACTGCTGCGCATTTCCGCCAGCGATTGGGTGGAGGGCGGCTGGGATATCGAGCAATCCGTCGAGCTGGCGCGCTCGGTGCAAAGCCGCGGAGTCGATCTCATCGATTGCTCATCCGGCGGCGCCTCGCCGTTGCAGAAGATCCCGCTCGCGCCCGGCTACCAGGTTCCCTTCGCCGAGCGCATCCGCCGCGAGGCCCGGATTGCCACCGCGGCCGTGGGTTTGATCACCACGCCGCAACAGGCCAACGAGATTGTGGCTTCCGGGAAGGCCGACATGGTTCTGCTGGCCCGCGAGTTCCTGCGTGACCCCTACTTTCCGCTGCATGCGGCCCAGGCGCTGGGGGCGGCCTGCGATGCGCCGGTGCAGTACGCGCGCGCTTTTCCGAAGTAGCGCGGGCGGCCCGAAGCCGCCGCGGCGGCCGATCTACCGCTTGCAAACTGCCGTCAGGAAGCGCGAGTCGGGGCTGCGGTACTCGTTCAGTATCTCGAGGCCACCATGCTCCTCGATCAGCCACCGGAAGGCCTCCGGGGTGTAGATGTAGTTGAAGTTCAGCCCGATGCGCTCGCCGCGTTGCAGCGGAATCTCGACACCGGCGAAGGCCGCCGAGATATCGCGCTCCGCGCGGAAGTGGCGGGTTACCAGGTGCAGTCCGGGATGGCGCGCGTCCACCTTGTGATTGAAGCGGATCTCGCCGTCCTGGGCGACGATTCCACCGTGGGACAGCAACGCCAGGATGAATTTGCGGACGACCGGATTGTCGCGCAGCGCCATGGTCTCCCGCTCATCGTACAACTCGCCGTCGACGATCAGCCGGTCGCCGTCCTTGAGGCATTGCGCCAGGTAGCGAATCTCGGCCAGCGGGTCGAACGCGCTGATGGTGTTTCCCGACATGATGAAGAGGCGCGGCGCCTCGGCCGCGTCGGCGGCATATACCAGGTGCACGGGGCTGGAGATATCGGCCTTGATGCCGAGAGTCTCCACGTCCAGATCGTCGCCGCCGCCGCAGGCCATCTCGAGCATCGACTGGCTGGCGTCCACCGGCGAGTACATGCACTCGCGCCCGGCCTGCTTGAGGGCCTCGAGCAGCAGCCGGTCGCGCGCGCCGTCGCCCGCGCCGAAGCTGATCACCGGCACGCGCCCGGCGATGTGCCGCACCAGGGCGGGCGCTTCGGCGGCGATCTTCTTCCAGGTGTCCCACAAGCCGCCATATAACGCATCATCGTTGGTGAGCGCGGACCACGCCTGGGCGGAGCGCGGGAACCAGAAAAAGAACTTCTCCGGCAGGTCGCGGGCCTCCAGGGCCTCGGCGAATTCCTGGGCTATATCCGCTTCCGTAAGAACGACATCGACTTTCATAGGGAACCCCTATTATGGCAGGTGGACTTCCCGGTTAGAACCCCATCACGTGCATGCCGGCGTCCACGAACAGAATGTTGGCGGTGATCCCGCGGCCCAGATCGCTCGCCAGGAACACGGCCGTGTCCGCCACTTCGGCCGGGTCCGTGTTGCGCCGCAGCGGGGCGCGCGATTCCACGCAATCGAGAATCGACGAAAAATCCTTGATGGCGCGCGCCGAAGCCGTCTTGATGGGTCCCGCCGAAATGGCGTTGACGCGGATGCCGCGCGGCCCCAGTTCTCCGGCCAGGTATCGCGTGCAGGCCTCCAGCGCCGCCTTGGCCACGCCCATCACGTTGTAATTGGGAACGAGGCGCGTGGATCCCAGGTAAGTCAGGGTGGTCAGCGATCCGCCTTCGGTCATCAGCGCGGCGGTTGCGCGCGCCACGGCCACCAGCGAATAAGCGCTCACATCCTGTGCCAGCAGGAAACCCGTGCGCCCGGTCTCCAGAAACGGCCGCGTGAGATCCTCGCGATTGGCAAAGGCCAAGCTGTGCACCACGGCGCCGAGCGGGCGCCCGAGACCGCGAAGAGATTCGGTCAGCGCGGCCAGTTCTTCATCCCTGGTTACATCGCAAGGCAGCACGGCCGCGACGTTCAGTTCCCGCGCAAGATCCTCGATGGCCGCTCGCTGGCGCTCTCCGAGATAAGTCAGCGCGAGCGTGGCGCCTTCGCGCGAAAAGGCCTGGGCGATGGAATAAGCCAGGCTCCACTTGTTGGCGATTCCCAGAATGAGAGCCAGCCGGCCCTCCAGCAGGTTGGACATGAATAACCCAGTTTACTGGAGATGGGACCCGGCCGGCGCGGCGAAGCCGTCGGAGCGCGTCTGCACAATCGCAGGGAAGGGGCGTTGTCGCCCCTTATTTATGGACGCCTCAGGAATCTCGAGTAGAACGCTACGAACACCAAGACGATTCCAATATTCACTGTCAGCCGTTCCCAGAATCGGTGTCTGAAGAACACGAAATCTACAGCGACTATGACGGCTGCCATCGCCACCACGTAAAGCACGATAGCTACTTGTCTGCTCATTTCGGTCCCTGGTTCAATCATAATTCAACGGGCGTCGGTAGCTCCTTGTCGCCCAGATCCTCGACAAGCGACCGCAGGGCGGAGTCCGCCTTCGGTGTCGGTCGTTAAGTGGCCCGCTTCTTCATTGTCTTTTCGAGCAGGCCGGCGTCGCGAAGCAGGGCCTTCAACTCCGTGCGCTCCTCGGCGGTCAGATCGTCGCCGGGTCCCCGCACAGGGCCGCCGGCGAGACCCACAATGTCCATGGCGGATTTCAGAACACCGACGTAGAGGTGACCGGCGGTGTATTCGGGCAGGACCCAAGGGTCGCGACCACGGCGCCGCGCACAGATTCCTGCGAATTCATAGAGCGGGGCGATCTTGGCCATAATCTCGCGGACGCGAAGGAAATCGCAGGCATCCGCGGCTTCCAGCAGGTCCAACGACAACTCCGGCGCAAAGTTGGCCGTCATGGAGATGAAGCCGGGACAGCCGAGAGCCGCCGTGTAGGCGAATTGCAGGTCGCCGAGTCCGCACAGCACGGTCATCTTCGCCGGGTCGATCGCATCCCTCATCTTCTTGTAGTGGAGCCACCCGGCGCGGGCTCGAGCCATGCTGGCCCACTACCGGAACCGGCTCCGGATGGCGGAGAAGCTGGGGCTGCTCCGGCTCCGGGAAGTCTTCCAGCAGATCGTCGATACGAAGGAATGGCTTTTAGTCCATGGCGGGATCGCTCAGGCTGGAGATCCGGCCGGCAGATGTTTGTATAGCTGAACAGGAGAAAACAACGTGAAGATTGCCGTACCTACAAACGATGGCTTATCGATTCCGAAGCCCTTAAACAAGCCGGCGTGCGCGAGGTGATCGTTGCCAGTCCCGGCCCGGTCGAGGAGCGGGTCCAAGCCTATTTGAAAGGCGAGCTGACTGGCACGACTGAGAGCTTCTGTCACTGCAGCCATTAGAAGATCCCGCGGGAGCCTTATCGGCCGAGCAGGTCTTCGCTGTCCTCGGCAAGCGGCCGCGACGGCTTGATCGGGGGGCGATCCGGGCGTGGCCGTTTGCAACGCCGCGCGGGCGGCGGTATTCTGGCGCTGTGATGGCCGGCGATCCCCCGCTTCCCGAGTACAGCGAAGACGGCGTGGATCTTTCGCTCATCCGCTGGACGCTTTCGCTAACGCCTCTGGAGCGCCTGGAATTTTTGGAAGACCGGATCGACGACATCCTGGAGATTCGCGAACTGAATGCAAAGAGATCGGCTGATAACGATCCTCCGGGATCTTAGGAGAAGAGAAGTTCAGTTCGTCGTGGTTGGCGGCATGGCCGCGATCCTGAATGGCGCGCCGGTTCAAACCTACGACATCGATTTGGTTTACTCGCGAGAGCCGGCGAATCTCGGCCGCCTGCTGAAGTTTCTGGATGAGGCGGACGCCATTTTCAGGATTCAGCCGCAAAGGCGATTGCAGCCCAACGCCAGCCACCTCGCGGCCGGCGGCCATCTCAACTTGCTGACGCGTTACGGACCAGTCGACTTGCTCGGCGCCATCGGCCGCGGCTTAGGCTTTGCGGACCTGCTGCCGCATTCGATCGAAATGAGTATCGGCGAGGGGCTGGCTATCCGTGTTCTCAACCTGGAGACCATCATCGCCATCAAGGAACAGCTTGCCTCGGAAAAGGATCTCGCGGCGCTGCCGATACTCCGGCGGACGCTCGAAGAGATGAAGAAGCGGCCCACTTGAAGAACTTGCCGCGGCTCCTCCAGCGTGCCGGTTGAGTCTCTTTTCCGGCAAACCGGGTTATCGATGGGCGATCTCGCGCAGGACCTGCGCGCCTATGTCGTCGCGGCCTTATGCGCCATATCGGCGATCTCGGTGCCGATGGCCAGCGCCGCGGTGGCCGCCGGGCTGGGCGCGTTCAGGACGTGCAGCGCGTTGGACCGCGAGATGAAGCGGAAGTCCTGCACCAGGTCGCCCTCTGGGCTGATGGCTTGCGCGCGCACGCCGGCGCCGCCGGTAGACAGGTCGGCAGCTTCGATCTCCGGAACCAGGCGCTGGAGCGAGCGGCAGAACAGCGCGCGGCTGAAAGAGCGGCGCAGCTCGAACCACGCCATCGAGGGATAACGGCGCATGAAGCGCCAGAAACCGCCGTACGAAAGCGCGTCGAACAGGTCGCCGGGCTGGAAATCGATCTTGCGGTAGCCTTCGCGGGCGAAAGCCAGCACCGCGTTTGGGCCGGCCTCGACGCCGCCGTGAATCAGCCGCGTGAAGTGCACTCCCAGGAACGGAAAGGCGGGATCGGGCACGGGATAAATCAGATGCCGGACCAGGTGCTGGCGCTCAGAGCGGATCTTGTAGTATTCGCCGCGGAAGGGGAGGATGCGTATCTCGCGGCGCTCGCCGGCCAGCTCCGCCACGCGGTCGCAGTGCAGGCCCGCGCAGTTGATGATGAAATCGGCCGCAAACTCGCCGGCGGGCGTTTCAGCGACCCATCCGGAACCGGAAGAGCGCAGGCGGAGGACGCGCGCGCCGGTGATCACGCGGCAGCCGGCCGTCGAGAGGCGCGCCACCAGCGCGGCACAGACGCCGGCGTAATCCACGATGCCCTCCTGCGGCACGCGCAGCGCGGCCACGCCGCCCACGTGCGGCTCGATTTCACGCATCTCGGCGGGGCCTAGCCAGCGCAGGCCCTCGAGTCCGTTGGCGCGCCCGCGCGCTTCGAGGTCGCGGAGCCGCGGCACCTCCGCGTCGTCGGCGGCCACCACGATTTTCCCGCAGATCTCGTGCGCGATGCCGTTTTCCTGGCAGAACGCCACCATCTGGCGGATGCCCGAAACCGCCAGGCGCGCTTTGGCCGATCCCGGTTTGTAATACAAGCCGGAATGCAGCACGCCGCTGTTATGGCCGGTCTGGTGCTGACCCACCTGGCTTTCCTTTTCTAGAACGGCGATGCGGGCGCCGGGAAACCGCTCGCCCAAACGGTAGGCAGTGGCTAATCCGACGATGCCGCCGCCAATGACGATTACGCTGCGAGAATTCAGGGGTTCCAAATTCGAGTGTAACGCCGCGGGATTTCCCGGCCAGGGGGGCTGGAGTTACGCGACTTTCGCCGGATTTCGCCCCAGCGCGCCGGGCCGGGCCAAGTTGCGGGGTCCCCTTAACAAACCCGTGAATGGCTGCAAATGACTGAAATTGAGTAACTTATATCAGAAATGCGCGCGACGAATCTATCGTTTTGCGCACTTCTGTGGGATACTCAATTATAGAACAGGTTTTCAAGCCAGAATGTCCCAGTTGGACGAGGCAGTAGCCAGGTATAACCGCCTTTTAGAAAGCGGACCGTATCGCGACCTTGGATGGGTCGACGAGCTCCATGAGAGCATGGAGAGCGCCAAGCTTTCGGCGGGCGGGCGCCTGATCTGTCCATTTCTGCGGCCAAACTTCATTTCACGCCGCCAGTACGATTCGCTGGTGAAGACCGGCGAGGCGCTGATCGGCGCCATCGACCGCATGGAACAGATGGTGCTGGCCAGCCCGGCGCTGCTGGCGCGCCTGGAACTGCTGCCGGCGGAGAAGATGCTGGCCTCCATCGATCCGGGCTATCAGGCGCTCGAAGTGGCCGCCCGCCTGGATTCGCACCTGTGCAACGGAAACCTGCACTTCGTGCAGTACAACGCCGATTCGCCCACCGGCGCGGGCTACGCGGACGAGCTGGCCGATCTGTTCTACGAAACGCCGCCCGTCAAGGAGTTCCGCAAGAAATATAACCTGACGCGCACGGGCAGCCGCATGCACCTTTTGGAAGCGCTGCTCAAATCCTATAAGCAGTTCGGCGGCGATAAGAAACCCAACATCGCCATCGTGGAGTTCCGGCCGGCCTACCACGCCGGCCAGAGCGAGTACGAGCTGTTTCGCGATTCCTTCCGCGCGGAAGGCTACGCGGTCGAGATCGTGGCGCCGGAACAACTGGAATACCGCAATCGCACGCTGCGCAAGGGAAACTTCGACATCGACGTGGTCTACCGGCGGCTGGGCGTGCAGGAGTTTTTGACCCGCTTCGACCTGACGCACCCGCTGGTGCAGGCCTACCGCGATCGCACCGTCTGCGTGGTGAACAGCTTCCGCTCCGAGCTGGCCCACAAGAAAGCCATGTTCGCGCTGCTGACGGACGAGGCGCTGACGGCCAAGTTCCCCGCCGCGGAGCGCAAAGCCATCCGCGATCACCTGCCGTGGACGCGGCTGGTGGCGGCCACCAAGACGACTTACGGCGATCAGACCGTGGATTTGCCCGAGTTCATCGTCCAGAGCCGCGAGCGGCTGGCGCTGAAGCCCAACGACGATTACAGCGACCTGCACACCTACCTGGGCTGGGAAATGGATGCATCCGAATGGGAACGCGCGCTGAAGCAGGCCACGCGCGCGCCCTACGTGGTGCAGGAGCGCGTGGAACCGGTGCGCTCGGTATTCCCGCTGATGAGCTTCGGCACTATGGAATTCCGCGAGCTGCAGGTGGACGTGCACCCGCACGCCTACCTGGGCAAGGTCCAGGGTTGCTCGAGCTGGCTTTCCACCGGCAAGAGCGGATTCTCCTCGGCCGCGGGCATTGTGCCGACGTTCATCCTCGAACCCAAGCCATAGCCGCGACGCCTTTTACAGCAGCGGGCAAAAGCGCTACATTGAGTTCTACTACCATGCGTTCCATCGTGCGCCGTCGAGCGCGCTGAAACGGCCGCCCGGCGCGATGCGGCGGGCAAAAGAAGTCCGGAGGTGTTCCACAGCATGCGATTCTCACGTCGAAATTTCTTCAGCCTGGCTGCGGCCGCCGCGGCTGGGTCCCGAGGCGTGCTCTCGGCGCAACCACCGGCGCAGGCGCCCCCGCAGAAACAGGCTCCTAACCTGGAACCCTGGACCAGCCAGCCTCAGCCGTACCCGTATTACGCGACCCGGTCCACCGTAGCCATCGCCAAGGGCGATAACCGGCGCAAACTCGTCGAGGACGCGCTGGTGGCCATCGACGACCAGATCCGGCCCGTCCTGAAGACCAAGAAATACGTCCTGATCAAGCCTAATTGCGTCAGTGCGGTGCCGCTCGGAACCACCAATCCGGATGCGCTCATGGGGGTCATCGATTACCTCGCGCCGCGCTTCAAAGGCCCGATCGTCATCGGCGAAGCCTCCGGCAACACGCTCGGCAATTTCGACGCGCTCGGTTATAAGAAAGTCATTTCCGAGTACCCCCGCCGCAGCGTGACGCTGGTGGATTTCAACCGCGAGGCGAAATACCAGATCGTGGCCGTGCTCGACTATAACGCCCACGTGATTCCGGTGCGGCTGGCGGCACGCATGTTCGATACCGACGCCTACATCATCTCCTGCTCGGTCATGAAGACGCACAACGCCGCCATCGCGACCATGGCTGTAAAGAACATGGTTCTCGGCGGGCCGCTATCCAGCCCCCCGGGCGAAACGCCGCGCTGGAGCGACAAGCGCAAGTTCCACGTGGGCGTGCGTATGATGCAGGTCAACATGATGCTGACCGCCCAGAAGCTGAGGCCCTGCTGGGGCGCCGCGGTTATCGACGGCTACGAAGGCATGGAGGGCAACGGGCCGCATGCCGGAACCCCGGTGCCCCACCGCATAGCGATCGCCTCGACCGATTACATCGCGGCCGACCGGACCGGTTTGGAAGCCATGGGCATCGATCCCGAGTGGGTCGGCTATCTTCTCTTCTCTTACCAGATAGGTTTGGGGCAATACGACCTGAACAAGATCGATATCCGCGGCCAGAAGCTCGCCGACGTCAAGCGCAAGTACCTCTTGCACCCGGACATCGATCTGCAGAAGCGCTGGATGGGGCCCATGGAGGAACTCCCTCCCCGGCTGGGATAAGCCGAATACAATTTCGAATCGAGGAGTAAGGACAATGGCGAATTATTTGAGCGTTCGTTCCGCCGCCAGGCGCTTGCAGCCGCTGGTTATGGCAATCCTGGCGGGTTCGTTTTTTCTGGCGCAGGCCTGGGGACAAGTGTTCACCATGACCCGCGAACAGTTGATCAAATACACGGCCAAGAATCCCTATGAGCGTTATGCGGACGGAAGGCCGAAGGTGCCGGATGCGCTCCTCGAGAAATTCAAGGATATGTCCTCCGAGGAGATCGGCCTAGGGCGCGGCGGTTTCCCCAATCAATTCGTAGGCGACCTGCAGGTTCTCCATCCGGATAGGAAACTGATCGGCCGGGCGTTGACGCTGCTGCTGATGCCCACGCGTGCCGATATCACGGAGGTGGACGCGGCGGAGTGGAAGGCGCAAGGCAACCAGCGGCCGCGCGATCACCAGAATGCCCTGGACATGCTCCAGCCCGGCGACGTCTTCGTGGTGGATGTCTTCGGAAGCGTCGCCGCGGGCGGCATTATCGGCGACAACCTGGCATATTACATCATGAAAACGACCGGCGCCGGTTTTGTTATCGACGGGGCCATCCGCGATCTGGACGGCATCTCGCCCTTACACGACCTGTCGGGATACTACAGGGCCGCCGTGCCGCCGGCCATCCACAATGTTTTCGTCGCGGGCATCAATATCCCGGTGAGGATCGGGAATGCCACGGTGATGCCCGGTGACGTGGTGTTCGGCGATAGCGAGGGCGTTTCGTTTATCCCGCCGCACCTGGTGCAGGGGATCGTTACCGAAGCCCAGGTGACGCACATCCACGACGAGTGGACCAAGAAGAAATTCGACGAAGGCAAGTACAAATCGACCGATATCTACAGCCGCCCGCGGGATCCCGCGCTGCTCAAGGAATATGAGGACTATCTCAAGCAGAAATTGGGCCCGCAAGCATACGAAGAGTATCTCAAGCAGCGGCCGGCCGGGCCGCCCGCGGCGCCGCAAAGGCAGCCCTAGCGGCAGGGTGCGGCGCGCCTGCGATACTGATAAGGGATGTTTCCCCGCCCGATCACGCACCAGAACATCTTCCGCGTGCTGATCGCCGGGTTCAGCCTGGTGATCGTGTTGCTGGCCGCCGCCGCCACGCTAGCGCTGCGGAATATCCGGGCGGTCCAGCAGAGCGCCGCCAGCCTGGTGCGCGAACAGGCCGTCACCAACCGCCTCATCGACGAGCTGCAGCGGCAGCAGACCAGCCTCAGTGAAGTTTTTTCGGTGCTGGCGCGCGATCCGGATTCGGTGGATTACGACCGCATCATGAGCCAGCTCGACGAGGCCGATCGCGACATCGAACGCATCTCGGCCGAGGGTGCGCGCACCGCCGAAAGCCAGCTCTGGTCCCGCCTGCTCGAAGCCTCCAGGGCGTTCTCCGGCGAGGCCCGCCGCCTGCTCACGGTGGAGGAGCCCGAGACGTTCTCCTCGCTCGACTTGTTCCGCGATCACGAGGCCTTCGTCTCGGTGATCGCTCGCCTGATCGAGGCCGAATATCGCAAGGTGAGCGCGGCGCAGGAGCAGATCGACAAGCGCTCCTCCCAGTTGCTGGATGTTTCGCTGGTGTTCACCGGCGGCTCCGCGCTGCTGGCCCTGGTGTTCGCGTTCATCACCGTGCGAATGGTCTCGCAGCTCATCCGCGCCATGGAGTTCCAGACGGCGGAGCTGGGGCGCGTCTCCTGGCACATGCTGGAGAACCAGGAGGCCAGCGCGCGCCGCTTCTCCCACGAGCTGCACGACGAGCTGGGCCAGGCGCTCACCGCCATCAAGACGAACCTCGCGGCGCTCGATTCGGGCAACCAGCCCTCTCACGCGCGCCTGGAAGACTGCCTCCATCTGGTGGATGACGCCATCGGCAACGTCCGCCAGCTTTCGCAGCTTTTGCGGCCCACCATCCTCGACGATTTCGGCCTGGAAGCCGGCCTGCGCTGGCTGGCGGAAGGCTTCTCCGCGCGCACCGGAATCGAGGTGGATTTCCAGTCGCGCTATGCGGGACGCCTGCCGGATGAGACCGAGACGCACCTGTTCCGCATCGCGCAGGAGGCGCTCACCAACGTAGCGCGCCATTCGGGCGCGCGCCACGCCGCCATTCGCCTGGAATCGCACGCCGACGAGATCCGCCTGGAGATCCGCGACGATGGGCGTGGATTCACCCCGGTTCCAGCGGCGGCCGTGAAGCCCGGCCAGGGGCTCGGCCTGGTGGGGATCAGCGCGCGCGCCCGTGGCGCGGGCGGCGAGGCCAAAGTTCGCGCGCGATCGGGCGAGGGTGTTGTAATTGAGGTGCGCATCCCGCTTCGCCATGAAACGCATACGCATCCTGCTGGCTGACGATCATGCCGTGGTGCGCCAGGGTTTCAAAATGATCCTGGACGCGCAGCCGGACATGGAGATCGTGGGAGAAGCCGCCAACGGCCGCGAGGTTCTGGCGCTGGCCGAAGAGGTTCGCCCAGACGTAGTGGTGATGGATGTGGCTATGCCGGAGCTCAACGGCATCGAAGCCACGCGCCGCCTGGCCAGTTCGGTTCCGCACGCGCGCGTGCTCGCGCTCAGCATGCACAAAGACTCCGTTTACGTGCGCGAAATCCTGCGGGCGGGAGCGCGCGGATACGTGCTCAAGGAGTCTGGCGCCGGGGATTTGGTTAAAGCCGTGCGTGCGGTGGCTTCAGGCGAAGGCTATCTCAGCCCGGCGGTTTCCAACGCCGTGCTGGACGATTACCGGCGTCACGTAACCAACCCCATCGACCTGCTCACCAGCCGCGAGCGCGAAGTTCTCCAGATGCTCGCCGAAGGCAAGACCAATAAGGAGATTGCCGGAGTGCTGGACCTGAGCGTATATACCATCGACGCGCATCGGGGCCACATCATGGAGAAGCTGAACCTGCATAGCATCAACGATCTGGTGCGCTTCGCCGTGCGCAACGGCCTGATCGATTAGGTCCCGAAGGTACGCCTGTCAACCAATCCTCAACCGGGTGTTATCGTTCCATTGGAAGGTTAGTTGCTGTTTGCGGGGGATAGAACAGCTAACGTAATCTTGGATTAGGGAGGGAGAAATGAAGGTCGGTACTTTTGCAATGACAGCCGGCTTGCTGGCAATAGGGTTCGCTGGAGTGGCCAAAGCCCAGGGTCCTATAAACGACACCGTGACTGTCAATCTGCCGTACACAGTAACGCTGGGCGATAAGACGCTTCAGCCGGGCGACTATTACATCCGGGAATTGCCCAGCACCAGCAAGAGCTATGTACTGTTGATCTACTCGGATAACGGCGCGAAGTTCGAAACTTCGGCCATAACCATTCCCACGGTGGACCCGATAGCGACGCCGGACAGCACCAAGCTCGTGCTGCATCACTACGGGAACGACTATTACTTCGACAAGATCTGGATCGAAGGGAAGAACTACGGTTACGAATTCCCGCTTCCCAGCAATGTCAAGCAGCGCGAACTGGAGGCTATGCAGTCTGTGACGTTAGCGGGCACTCTGCAACCCCCGCCGGCGCCCGTGGTAGCGCAGGCTCCGCCGCCTCCAGCCCCGGCGCAGGAAGCGCAGCCGAAACCCCAGCCCGAACCGCAGCCGATGACGGCACAGGAAACTCCGCCGCCGGCTCCCACACCCGAGCCTGAGCAGAATGAATCCAACCGGTCCATGCCCGCCACGTCGGCCGGCTGGGTCATGATGCTGCTCGGCGGTGGCACTCTCTCGGGTCTGGGAATGATGCTGAATCGCAAACGGTAATGCGCCGCCCGATCGCCAAATCGCTTTCATACGTCCTCCTGGCCGCGGGAACTATTCTCGTGTTCATGGGGACCCGCGACTATCTCGATTCGCGCATCGGCCAGGTTCAGGCTGCGCGGAGTTTCGCCATCCCGGGGGCGGGAACGGAGTATGATCCCCCCCGGCTTGGCGAGAGCGTCGCCAGGTTGACGATACCGCGTCTAGCCACGGAGCTCTATGTGGTGGAAGGCGATGGCGCGCGGCAACTGAGATTGGGCCCGGGGCACCTGAAAGGCACAGTTTTACCAGGAGCCAACGGAAACTGCGTGATCGCGGGCCATCGCGATACGCACTTTCGCGTTCTGAAGGACATCCGCAAGGGCGATGAGATCGTGCTGGAAACGGAGATGGGCCAGTTCATCTACCGCGTAACGAAGCTCGAAGTCGTGCCTCCCAGCGACACCGATCCGCTCCAGGCGGTGTCCCGCGCCGAATTGAACTTGATCACGTGCTATCCGTTCTACTACGTCGGCCCGGCGCCGAAGCGCTTCGTGGTGACGGCCGAACTCGAGCATTCCGTTTCGGCCGGGCCGTCCATGTAAAATGGGCGTAATGCCCGAGGACAACCAGGAATTTTATCGCATAAGGAAGTTGCCCCCGTACGTTTTCGCGGTCATCAACGAGATGCGCGCGAAAGCACGGGCCGCCCAGATCGACGTGATCGATCTGGGGATGGGAAATCCCGACGGCGCCACGCCGCGCCCCATCGTGAGCAAAGTGGTGGAAGCCGCCCGTAACGCGCGCAACCACCGCTATTCGCAATCGAGAGGGATTCCCAAACTCCGCGAAGCCATTGCGAAGCGCTACCAGGCGAATTACGGAGTGGATCTCGATCCGGAGCGCGAGGCCATCGTCACCATCGGAGCCAAGGACGCGGTGGCGCACCTCTTGTTCGCGGTTGTGGGTCCCGGCGATATGGTGGTTTCGCCGAACCCCTGCTATCCCATCCATCAGTATGGCGTCCTCATGGCCGAGGGCCATGCCTGCCTGCTGCCGTTGCCGGATCCGGCCACCTTCCTGAATCGCCTCGAAGATCTCTACCGCACCTCATCGCGCACGCCCAAACTTCTGATGCTCTCGTTCCCTCACAATCCCACGACCACGTGCGTGGACCTGGATTTCTTCCGCGAGGTGATCCGCCTGGCGCGCGCACATGGCACGCTGGTGGTGCACGATTTCGCCTATGCCGACCTGGGTTTCGATGGCTATCGGCCGCCCAGCATCCTGCAGGTGGAGGGCGCCAAGGATGTGGCCGTCGAGATCTTCTCCATGTCGAAGAGCTACAACATGGCGGGATGGCGCGTGGGTTACTGCCTGGGCAATGCGCGCATGATCGCGGCTCTGGCGCGCATCAAGAGCTATCTGGATTACGGGGTCTTCCAGCCCATCCAGATCGCCTCCATCATCGCCCTGCGCGAGTGCG
>Ga0326727_10012986_pt1 | contig 18722 bp, 15 predicted proteins | sample MB2enrmetagenome_FD_207643 | JGI IMG/M metagenome (GOLD analysis project Ga0326727, IMG submission 207643) | Lab enriched peat soil microbial communities from McLean, Ithaca, NY, United States - MB29MY | ecosystem: Environmental > Terrestrial > Soil > Wetlands > Peat | place: USA: New York...
GCTCCCGGGTCCGCTCCACCCGCGGGTCCTTCAACTCAGCAAAGTACTTCAGGGGATTCTCCATATCCCCATCTCAACTGCATCCGCCAGCCATGCATATAGCGATTAAGATGCGTTTGACCTGGGCCTTGGCTACATGCTCTCCCAGGTGGACGTAATCCCTGCCGCTTCGAATCGGCATGATCTTCTTTCTGGTTGAGGTCTTCATTGCCTGCCTGTTTTGCCATACCGAGGCCTGCGCGCTGCGCCCCGAGCGGCCCTCGGAATCGACCTTCTTCTATCTCTTGTTTGCAGCCGGCGGCGCACTCGGCTCTTTCCTTATCGGCATCGCATTTCCGCTCATTTTCTCCTTCAATTACGACCTGGCCATCACGTTTCTTGTTACCGCGCTGCTCGCCCTCGCCGTCACCTGGAGCGGCGGCTGGAACCAGCGCCTCTTATGGTCAATCTCCAGCATCCTGCTGCTGGCGCTGGTCTTCATGTTGCATTCGGTCTACAAGTGGGACACGCCGGCAGCCGTCCGCAACTTCTATGGCAGCCTGCGCGTCCGGCAGTCCCTCTCCTACCCCGGAGCCACAGTGCGCACGCTCACTAACGGAACCATCCAGCACGGCACGCAGATCTTCTCGCCGGCGCTCAGCAGAACTCCGACCACCTACTACGCTGAAGATTCGGGCTTGGGTCTCGCATTGCGGTTCTGCTGCCAGGGCCGCACGCGAAACATCGGCGTCGTTGGTCTTGGCGTGGGAACCATCGCCGCCTACGGACGCCCCGGCGATCGCATCCGCTTCTATGAGATCAATCCAGCCGTCGCTCCCATCGCCCAGCATTTTTTCACTTATCTCCGCGACTCGACCGCCAAAGTCAGCATAGTGGAGGGAGATGCCCGCTCTTCTCTGGCGCGAGAATCCCCTCAAGACTTCGATGTGCTGGTCATCGACGCATTCTCCGGCGATGCCATCCCTCTGCATCTGCTCACGACCGAGGCCGTTGCTCTCTACAAGCGGCATCTCGCTCCCGGAGGCATCCTCGCATTTCACATCTCCAATCAGCACGTCGATCTTGAACCTGAAATTGCCCTGCTGGCCAACGCGGCTGGCATGAAGGCCATGACGATTTCGAGTTTTGCCAACGATGATCGCGGCGAGTTCACCGCCCACTGGATGCTGCTCGCAGACAACGCCGGATTCTTCTCGCTTCCCGAAGTTGCAGGCCAAGCTCGACAACCGGCTGAGAACCCCAGGGTCCGTCTTTGGACCGACGATTACTCCAGCCTCCTGCCCATCATCCGCTGGTAGCGCACTGTATCGAAACGATACAGTGCGGTTTCCTGTTCGCAGCGTTCAGCCGAACCGCGCTTTCTTGACCGTCTGGCGGAAGTCTTCGCCGCTCATCTCCACGCGGACGCACATCTCGGCCAGCCGCGACCTCATGCGGTCGCCGATGCGGTCGCCGAGAGTGGGTTCCCGTGCGAGACGACATACACATATTCAAGCGGCTCGTCTCCCGTGTTTGCCACGTTGAGGCGTGTCGCGGGCGGGATATAGAGGAACGCCGGAGCGACGAACGGTTGCTTCTCCTTACCGTCAATAAGCGCCGTGCCCTGCCCGCGCAGGATCACCAGGGCTTCCTCGTTCTTGCCGGTGGTGTGCCAGCCGACCGTCTCGTTCGGCTTCAGCCGCACAAAACCGCTGCGCATGCCGGCCGTCTGCGGAGCACCCTGGAGTAACGGACAGCCCCCGCCCGCGCAAGCAAGCTGGAGGACGCGGGCCTCCGCTGGGGCTGCTGTGGTGCGGCGGCCGGCGCGGCCAACAGTACTGCAGCCGCACCGCCAAGAGAGTATAAGCGTAAGGTTTTCAGCACAAAGTCTCCTTCCGTTCAGCATACGCCTATAATGAATGTATGCACATACTGTTTACATAATCGTGCTACATATGCGACAATCGTCTCCAGACAAATCCATGCCTTGCGATTTGTCCAGGTACTTCCGGCCGGGGCGCCAGCGCCCTGACCGGGAAACCGGACCATTTGCAAGCGCAATAGATTGTCCAATCCTTTCAGGAGCCAGTGCAGATGACTTTCCGCGGGTTTCTTCCCTTTGCCCTGTTCACCGCGGCCTCGCTGCTTTCCGCGCAGCAGTCCGCGACCAGCGGGCATGTGCTCGATCCGCAGGGTCACCCGGTCGCCACGAGTGATAGGGCTTATCCGACTCAGCTATCGGGATCTGTCGTTGACACGTCTGGCGCGGCGATTGCCGGGGCTATCGTGCAGGTTCGGAGCGCGGACGGAACTGCACAAACAACAACACAGTCGGACAGCAATGGCTCCTTCCATATTTTTGGACTCGCGGCAGGGTTTTATCGGCTCGTCGTATCGAATCCCGGTTTTGAAACCAAAGAAATCCTGGTCACAACCGGGGTCACTGGCGTGCGGGCCCCGCTGCGCATCTCTCTGGCTGTTCGCGCCGTGAGCACCACCATCAACGTGCAGGGACGCGAGGATGACCTCATCGGAATCGCCGAATCCGGCACCCAGGGAACGGTGGGCGCAACGGAAATCCAAGATCGCCCGATTCTGCGTTCGGGAGAAGTTTTGGAGACGGTGCCCGGTCTCATCATCACTCAACACGCCGGCGGCGGCAAGGCCAACCAGTACTTTCTGCGCGGCTTCAATCTCGACCACGGCACGGATATTGCCATTTTTCTCGACGATATGCCGCTTAACCTGCCGTCGCACGCGCACGGCGAGGGCTACTCGGACATGAACACCGTCATCCCGGAGTTTGTGAAGCGGGTGGATTTCGAGAAAGGCCCGTATTACGCGAATGTCGGCAACTTCAGTTCGGCTGCAAATGCCCATGTGGAGTTCTTCAAGACGCTGCCCGAGAATTTCTTCAAGTTAGAAGGCGGCACGTACACCTATGGGCGGGCCGTTTTCGGCGCATCACAAAAGCTCGGTCCGGGCAATTTGCTGTATGGAGGAGAAGAGTATTACTATGACGGCCCATGGGTGCATCCGGATGGTTTTAACAAAATCAACGGACTGCTAACCTACAGCCAGGGCGATGATGCCAATGGCGCCAGCATCACGGCCCACGCTTACCACGGAAAATGGAACTCGAGCGATCAAATCCCCGTAACCGCCCAAGTCAACCCCACGCCGTCTACGCCATTCGGAGTTGGTTATTTCGGCACAATCAACCCGACTGACGGCGGTCACAGCCAGCGTTATAGCTTGCAGGGTGAGTGGCATCGCCAAGGCGAAAATGCCGAGTCGAAGATCTCGGCCTACTTGTTTTATTACGACATGGATTTATTTTCCGATTTCACATACTACTTGGTGGACCACAATAGAGGCGATCAGTTTGAACAGCAGGATAGGCGCTGGGTAGGTGGGTTTGACGCACACCACACAGTCTTCAGCACATGGTTTGGCCGCAAGATGTCCAATACCTTCGGCCTGCAACTCCGCAACGATTGGATCAACAACGGCCTTTACCGGACGGAAAATCGCAAGCGCACGATCAAAACTGATTATTCCGCTACCGGCATCTCTTTCAACGACGCCATCTGCAACACCTACACGTCCACCGTCAGTATCAGCGTGGATGGTGGTGCGCCTACCACTTTTCTCAGCGCCTGTCCGGCTTTGCCCCCGACCACGGAGCGAGATAACTTTACGGACTTGATAGGCAGTGCATATGTGGAAAATAAAATCCAGTGGGCGAACAAATTCCGCTCGGTCGTGGCCCTGCGCGGCGATGATGAGAAATTTGTCGTCACCAGCCTGGCTTACCCCTCCGATATCGTAACTTTGCCCGATGGCACCACCGAATCGGCGAACGCGGCCAATTCCGGCTCGGCCAGCAAGTTCCTACCCAGCCCAAAAGCGAGTTTGATTCTCGGCCCGTGGGCCAATACCGAGTTCTATTTACAGGGTGGATTCGGTTTTCACAGCAACGATGGGCGCGGCGCAACGCAACAGGTGGAACCGGTTTCGCCGGACAATCCTTACCACGATACGCTCAACACAAGAATTACCCCCCTGGTCCAAACCAAGGGCGGGGAAATCGGCGTGCGCACGGTGGCCATCCCGCATCTGCAAAGCACTCTTGCGCTCTGGTATCTCCGCAGTAATTCCGAACTGATGCAGGATGGCGACACCGGAGGCACGTCTGCTTCAGAACAGTCGAGCAACCGCTATGGCCTGGAATGGGCGAACTACTACACGCCAACGGAACATTTGGCTGTTGATTTTGACATTTCGGATTCCAGAGCCCAATTTACCCAAATAGACCCGGACGATGCGACACAGTACGTCACAAATAGCTCCATCACAATCAATGGCAACCCAGTTGGCTTTTTCTATGCGCAAGAGAGCGGCCCCGGGGGCAAGCTTGTGCCCGAAGCGGTCAGGGTGGTGATTTCTTCGGGCATCGCACTGCACGATTACAAAGGCCTTTCTTCGAGTTTGCGCCTGCGCTACTTTGGGCCGCGCGATTTGACGTCCGACGGACTTTATCAGTCAAGTCAAACGGTGTTGCTCAATGGGGAGGTCGGTTATCAGTTTTTCAAAAAATGGCACGTTACGGCCGAATTTCTGAATATGCTTGACCGCAAGAATGCCGACATTGACTACGCCTATGCCTACCAAATCGCTCCAACAGCAGCGCCGGGATTCGGACGCGTTAACCACCCCACTGAACCGTTTCTGGTGCGATTCTCGTTAGGAAGAAGCTTCTGACAAATGCCGTTCTATGTCAGCGTCAGCCCGACCTATCGCTTTGGTAAGTTGAACGGAGAATGGAGATTCTAGAACAAGGAAAACGGCCGGGGAGCGAGTACTTGCCGGCCGCATTTGTTTCTTCTCCCTGCGGATCAGTGTTTATGCCGATGTGGGTGTTTGTGCGCCTTCTCCGCGGTTGCAGCCAGCGCCTGTGCCGGAACGGTCATTACCAGCTTCCCATGCTGCACGCCTTTCAGCGCAATGAGATTGCTGGCAAACTCTTCCACCGCCGCCGATTTGCCGTGCACAATCAGCACTTCCAGGCAGGAGTCGTGATCCAGGTGCGCGTGGCTGGTGGAGACCACCAGATCGTGATGCTGATGCTGCAACTCGGTCAGTCTTTCGCCCACGGCGTGCGCATGGTGGTCGTAGATCAGGGTGACGGTTCCCACCACAACTGCATTCGGAGACGAGGTTCGCTCGCCGACCAGGCGGTCGCGAATCAGATCGCGAAAGGCCTCTGAGCGGTTGGTATAACCGCGCCGACCCATCCACTGGTCGAACTGCTTAAGTAGATCGGAATCCAGCGCCACGCCAATTCTGCTCAAGATCCCCATGTACACTCCTGCTGAAGCAATCGACTCTCCAAGCGTAAGAATCAGAGTAGCACGAAGCAAGGGATTAAGCCCATCGTCCTTCACTCCTCCCGGCGGGAGGAGGCGAGAATAGCCCAGGGTGAAACCCTGGGGAGGCGATCGGTCCCGAAAATCCCGCCCCGGCGGGGCGGTGCGAGGCACAAAGCAGAGAAGGACATTCCGCAATCGAAAGATTGAGCCTTCGATCCACCCCTACGGGGCGGACTCTCCTCTCCCCTGCATCACACCCAGGGTTCCGCTATGCTCCACCCTGGGCTATTCTCGACGGCTCCCTACGGGAGCACCCCCTGGGACAACCGCTCCTGCGAGAGCTTCGCGCTTGGCTTCATCCCATTCGTACACGGTTACAGTTTACTCTCATGAAAAGAAAAAAGGAGCGTGATAGATGAATTCCGAAACCTAGCGGCCGAAACGAGGTATAGTGAATGCCTATGGACACTTCAGTGATTGTTGCCGTCATTTCTACAGCAGCTGCCGTGACTGTAGCTGCTCTCAGCTTTTATTTCTCCAAAAAGAAGGATAGGGAAGCTGACTGGAGAAAGTATAAATATGAGCAGTACAAGGAATTTCTGGTTTCAGTAAGCGGTACCGTAGGTACTGACTCGACGCCGGACGGCAACAGGAGTTTTGCTAAGGCCTGCAATACACTTCACCTGATTGGAACAAAGGGCGTAATTGTTGCGCTTCATGCATATCAAGATGAGATTAGAGTATCAAATCCAAACCACTCGGTTGCGCTTCATGATGCACTCCTGTCAAAACTCATTTGGGAGATACGTAAAGATCTCGAAATACCTGGAACTCCTGAAGAATCAGACTTTTCTGTACATTTGTGGTGTTCAGGCGCGAACGAGAGCAAGAGAAATACATAATCTGGCTTCGTCTTAGTTCAAGAACATCGTCCGGTAAAGCGTGTCCCGCTGGACGGGCTTGAATCCCGCGTCACGTATAATCCTGCGCAGCTCTTCTTCCGTGGTGCAATTCGACGTTCCGGCGGCTTTGACTACGTTCTCTTCGAGCATTACCGAACCTACGTCGTTGCCGCCGAAGTGGAGGCCCAGCTCAAGGACTTTCAGACCCTGCGTCACCCAGCTTGCCTGTACGTTCTCAATGTTATCGAGATAGAGGCGCGCAATCGCCAGCACCTTCAAGTATTCCACGCTGGTGGCTTCTTCCCAGTCGCGGCCGCCCAGGGCTGTGTTCCCAGGCTGGAAGCTCCAGGGAATGAAGGCGGTGAATCCGCCGCTCTCTTCCTGCAGGCGGCGGACGACCTCGAAGTGGTTGATGCGCTGCTCGAAGGTCTCGCCCACGCCGAACATCATGGTGGCCGTGGTCCTCATCCCGAGCTGGTGCGCGGTGCGATGGACGCTGACCCATTCCGCGGTGTTGCACTTGATGCGGGCGATGCGCCGGCGGACATCGTCGTCGAGAATCTCCGCGCCGCCGCCGGGGATGGAATCCAGGCCCGCGTTGCGCAGGCGGATGATGGTGTCGCGCAGGCTCAGGTCTGAATACTTGGCGATGGCCAGCACTTCGGAGGCTGTGAGGCAATGCAGCCAGATTTGCGGGAAGCGCCGCTTGATGCCGCTGAAGAGCCTCTCGAACCAGTCGATCTTGAGATCGGGATGAATGCCGCCCTGCATGAGCACGCCGGTGCCGCCCATCTCGATGGTCTCGGCGATCTTCTGGCAAATGGTCTCGAAGTCGAGGATGTAGCCTTCTTCCGAGCGCGGCCCCTTGAGCGGCCGGTAGAAGGCGCAGAAGGTGCAGTACTCGGTGCAGAAGTTGGTGTAGTTGATGTTGCGATCGATGATGTAGGTGACCACGCCCTCGGGGTGCAGGCGGCGGCGGACGGCATCCGCCTCGAAGCCCAGACCGATCAGGTCGGGGGAGCGGAAGTGGTCGAGGGCCTGTTGGCGGGTGAGCGGCATCCACTCGATTCTAGCAATTTACCGATAGCGGCGCGAGCGGCCCCGTTCCGCCCGTCCGCTGGCATTCGAGAGAGAGCGGGTTGCCGGCCCCGATGCAGGGTTCACGCAGCGCTCAGTAATGCGTATGGTTGGCGATGATGCGGCGATATTCGGCGTCTCGCTTGACCGCGCGAGGGACGATGTTTGCGTTGCCATAGACGCGCAGCGTGCCTCCATCGAGGGTGATGACCTGCTCCGCGCCGGTGTGATCGAAGTCGAACATGTGATAGACCTCGCCCTTAAAGAAAAGCGTGGCGTTGCCGTCCGGTTCAAGCTTGAAACGGTACCAGAAGAAGGTGCGCTTGCCGTTGCCGTACCAGTCGCCGCGCACAAAGTTCGGGTTGCCGTTCAGCGGATGGGCCGGCCAGGTTTCCAGCAGCTTGCCCTGGTTGTTGAACCAATAGAGCTGCGCGCCGAGCCCGCCGCCGATGGCGATCTCGCCGGGGGGCGAAGCGATTCTCATGGGACGCTGGCCGGGCACGAATCCGGGAGGCCGGGGCATGGGTGTGTAAGTCCGGCCGTTGGTAATCACCTGCGGCGTGGAGGAGCTATCGAGAATATACCCTGCTGTTATCTGTTGCGAGTGGTCGGATATGTTCTGCCAGAGGATTGCGCCCGTCTGCGCATTGTAAGCCAGGGTGCCCACATCGCTCTGGCTGGTCAGCAACTCCGGCTTGCCGTCGCCATCGATGTCGAGAAACTCCATGGAATCCATGTGATCGTTGTTCTTCTGAAAGTATTTGGCGTTGTTCCAGATCTCATTGCCATTGGCGTCCAGGCAAAGGTGGCTGATGAAGACTTCGTCGATGCCGTCGCCGTTCACGTCGATGGGATAGATATAATGGCCGAAGTAATCCTTCTCGCGCGCCTCGCTGTGTTGCCACAGCTGGTTCAAGTCCTTGTCATACGCGGTGAGGCTGATTAGTCCGCCGGTATCGCTCAGCACCAGCAGGGAATCGGGTCCGTCGGAGTCCTTGTGAAACTTCGCCACCGCCATGCGATAGTTGTTGGCAACGTGTGGGAAGGGCGGCGCGGGCCAGGGAACCTTCTTGACGATTTCGCCGGTGCGGCCATCGCAGAGTACCAGCCACTCCTTGCCGTCGATAAGACGCCAGTGTGCCAGCTCGTCGCGGCCGGTGTGATGGAAGTCCCACAAAACGGCCCCCGCTTCATTGCCTCTCGGAGAGCCGGGCTGCACTGGCGGCGCCATCCATCGCCATAACTCATGCCCATCGTTGGCATACATGATGGTGGAATAATCGCCAGTAATATCTAAGATGGCGAACTTGCCGCTGCCGTCCACATCGCCAAACTTCACGATGTTGGGTGGCTCGATCTTATACTCATGCAGCAGCCTGACCTCCGGCGGAAGCTCCAGCGGCTTCAGATCGTCTTCCTTGAAGCCGTCGTCCTTTGTGAGTACAAGTACGTTCAAGGACAGCTTGGGCACAATGGATGTCAGCCGTATCTCGATCGTGCCGGACTTCAACGCAAAGTCGCCGCCGCGCTGCCAGGCGAGAGCGCCCTGGCCATAAGTCCCGGAGTCCTCCTTGCCGTCGATCATGACCTTGAAGGAACTGGCCGGCGTGCCAATGCTGCGCACGAAAAGGTGATAGACGCCGGGCACCTTGACTGGAACCCTCGCTGTAACATCGTCAGCGACGCTCATGTTGATGGTGCTGTTATTGAAGAACCATTCTCCGGCGGGAAAGCGGCCATCAATGCTGTCGCCGGCGGGAATACTGGCGAAGAAATCGGAAGCGGGAACGACGATGGAGCCCGGAAGCTGGTGCGCGGCGTCGTGGTGCCGCTGCACCGGCGCGGACTCCTGGGCGAAGGCGCAGCTGAGGCAGAGAAAAAGAAATGTGAGAACACGCTTCATGGTTGAAACTCTCTTCATGGCCGCACCCCGCTTGAAAGCTCGAACTCAGGCACAATGTCGACCGGGATTTCTTTAGTCGTTTCGAGACTGCGGACGAGAGCCGGGGGCATGACATCGTACTTGGCATACCATTCTTCGACGCCGGCCTGGTCGCCCTTGGCCTCGAATGTCAGCAGCTTTTCGGCCAGGCTGGCGATCGCGTCCGGCATAGCCGCGTAGTCGATGGTGTAGCAGCCATCGCCGCCCTGACGTAGCGCGCCATGCTCCAGTAGATAATTGAACTCCATCATCTCGGCGCGGCCGTGGGCTTCGCCCAGGCCGAAGCGCAGGGTGCGGAAGATGCCCGCGACATAAGAGGCGTAAATGGTTTGCAGCATGTTCTCCGGAAGTATCTTGTGGTCCACAAGCCACTTGGCCAGGAAAATTCCGGTAACATCCGCCTTGGCTTCTTCGAGCCCGGAGTACATAGGCCCGATAGCTTCGCGAATATCTACCTGCTTGCCATCGACGCGGGCATAAGTCGGACCAAGCCCGTGCGAGATTTCATGCAGGATGGTTGAGGTCAGATACCCGTCGCTAGTAACATCGTCGAGTTGCGCCGGAGTCAGCATCTTTGCGACGATGGGCAGGATCACGGCGCCGACGCGCGCATCCATGAAGTTTTTAAAGAATATCTTTTTCGTGCCTTTTTCGGCATGAATGCGCGCATCGTTAGGCAGATTGTCGGCCACAGCCTGGTAGCCATAGCGGAGATCGCCTGCGCGCAGCGGCGCATCGACGACCTCCATCGGAGTGGCCTGGCCCTGCTTCGAAGGCTTATCTTCGTCGGGCAGCGGCAAGGCCTGCTGCATGGCGGCTTCCTGCTCCTGATAAACTGCCAGCTTGCGGCTTTGCTCCTCATCGCGAATCAGAATGGCTCCGCCGTATGAGGTCTTCACTCCGAGCAGGTTGTCGAGATAGGTCTCGTAGGGCGCAAAGATCAGGTCGATCCTGGGATCTTTCAAATCCAGCCAAGCAATGTCGCTGGCATAATAGTCGTCCGTTAGCAGGGCATTGGCGCGCAACTGGAGATAATGAGCGAAGGCCGGGTCGGACGAAAGCTTGGCGGCGGCGCGCAGGTCGGCTGCCATGGGGCCAAGCCACTCGGCATAGGCTTCGTGATAGGGCACGGCTTGCAGATGGTCCGGCGAGCCGCGGACAACGGTGCGCGGGTTGTAGAGTGCAGCTTTGGCTTCGGGATGTGCCGCGGCATATTGCTCAATCTCTACCTGCGTCAATCCGTATGTGTATAACTCGTGGCCGGGCGGCATGACTGCTTCGCCCAGAAACGAATCGTTCTCATCCAGCAGGTCGTAACGGCTGCCCATGATGCCGAAGAGTTGGGCAAGGACCGGACTCTGAGTCACGCGATAGACCGCCCATCCGCCCAGGTCGCTCTGATGCCAGTATAGGGTATCCATCAGGCGGCAGGCATCGGCCAGCTTGGCCACCATCTGCTGTTCGCGCGGCGTGAGGTCCGCGCGGTGGTAGGGCATCGCGACCGGCTTCCAGCGCGCGGCTCGCTCCGCTTCGTTGTGGCAGGGACGCCCGCCGGCGTTGCGCTTGGCCGGGACCTGGCCTGAAGCTGCCGTAACAAGCGCAATGGAAAGACAAAGAGTGATGGGAAGGGCACGAGGCAACTGCATGATGAATGTCTGACGGAAGGATCTCAAGAGGAATCTCCGGTTCACACGAATTGTACTGCTTGCAGGTCGGCTTGGAGAGACTCATTCCTATTGCGGTGTCTAAAAGCTGCACGGCAGGATGCGAGGGTCGCCAAGAGTTGGAGCTGCGAAGGGACGCATGAATCCAGCTCGTGTGTTCGCGCCGCCCGGTTACTTGTGGAAATCGGTCTTGGGAAGCGGCTCGGGCGCGCGCCGTCCCTTCTTTGCCGGGCTGGAAACGCCTATGCTGAACAAGAAAATGCCGAATCCCTTGCGCAGCGAGTCGGGCATGCTCCTGATTCGATTCCTTTCCCGTTCTTCGCGCCGGTTCCGTATGCTTCCCGCCTCTGTATCTTGCCGCATAGCCAAAGACGCGGCAAGGATGGGGCACCCGGCGCCAGTCATTTATTCTTCTTTTCGGGCTGCTCGGGGATGTCTTTCAAGAGATTGGATACGGCCCTCGACAAAGCATCCCCCGTCCCCCTCGCACGGTCATAGAGAATCAAGGTAAGATCCGTCATGGCTTCCGGCAGCCCGGGCAATATCGTTGCATTGTTCATACCAACTCGCGGCGTCGGCTGTACCGGCTGCTGAAACTGAGGGATGTATAGGCCGGAGCCGGTCCCGCCCCAGAATTTGCTTCCACGCCCCCCGCATATCGGCAAGTTATCCGTGCCTTTCGTGTCGCATAGGATGCCTACGACTTTGGCTGTAAGGCCAGTGGGGACGCTGTCGCCAAGTTCCCCAACGGGGACACCGTTGCCAAGTTCCTTAACGGAGAGGACCATTACCCAGCGCGCTCCCGGCGGCGGGCCCTCGGCCTGGACAACCTCATAATGTTTTTCTTCCAAGAGCTTCTGAGCCTGCTTGCGCAAGCCTTCCAGATTGATTTTTACGTGCTGATTAGGGCGGGAGTCGATCACGGGAAGAAGTACGATCCTGTCCATGGAAGCAAAAACCTCTTCCGGCAAGATTGCGCCGGCCCCCTTGAGGAGTTGCACCAAATCCGCGTGGCCATTGTTCGACGCCAATCTCAAAGCCGTCGAGCCGTCGTTCGCCTGGGCGTTCACGTCGGCCTTGGAATCGAGTAACACCCGCACGACCTCCAGGTGGCCCTGCTCTGACGCATCCATTAATGCCGTCCCGCCATTTTCCTGTTTCGCGTTCACATCGGCCTTGGCATCAAGCAGCGCCCGCACTACTTCCAGGTGGCCTCCCCCCGCCGCAGCCTCGAGCGCCGTCGCGCCTTTGTCCGTCCTTGCATTTACGTCAGTCTGGGCGGCCAGCAGCGCCTTGACGCGGGGCAGATCGCCCCTCTTGGCCGCATCCAGAAGATCCTTCTCTTTTTCGTTGGAAGCCGCGCCGGTCAGTGCACCCGCATTCTTGAGGAGCTGTGCTACTTCAATGTATCCGTTTGTCGTCGCCTCATCCAACGCCGTCCTCCCAGCATTCGCTTTGGCGTTCACATCGGCCTTGGCATCAAGCAGCGCCTGCACAACCTCCAAATGTCCAGATTCCGACGCCGACATCAGTGCTGTCCAGCCGCCTTTCATCTTGGCGTTCACATCGGCCTTAGCGTCCAGCAACGCTCGCACCACCTCCAGGTGGCCGCCCTGCGACGCAAGCATCAATGCCGTTGCGTCATTGGTCGCTCTGGCATCCGCATCGGCCTTGGCGGCGAGAAGCGCCTTGACGCGGGGCAAATCGCCGCTCCAAGCCGCTTCGATGATATCCGCCCCTTGTGCGTTGGAAGGGGTACCCGCTGATGCGCCTGCGTTCTTGAGGAATTGCGCTATATCGGTGTGTCCGTTCGCTATCGCCGCGTCCAGTGCTGTCCTGCCATTATTATCCTTGGCGTTCACGTCGGCCTTGGCATCCAACAAGGTCTGCACGACCTCCAGATGTCCATACTCCGAGGCTGTGATCAGGGCCGTGGAACCGTCGGAGGCCTTTGCGTTCACGTCGGCTCCAGCGGCAAGCATGGTCTTAACACTAGGCAAATCACCTCTAAATGCCGCATTGATGAGACTGTCCTGCGGTGCCTTGCATTTTTCGCCTGCCGAGACTGCCTCAGTGACCGCCGAAACGCACATCAAGAAGACCAGGGTGCTCAAAATCAACGTGTACTTCCGCGAGTGCGTCGCTTTCAACGGAATCATAGAATCTCCTTCAAGAAAGACGTCGATTGAGTTTTGTGGTTTCCAGCCCTTGTATCTTCGCATTTTTCCTCGATATGCCGCAAAGGGTGGAGCACTCACGTTTCAGTTGCAGTGAAAATGGCTTAGTTCTTCTTCATTTCCGGGCCAGCCTCCATTGTTGGGCGCGCCGGCGGCAGGCCGCGCAGGATTTCCACAGCGGAGGGAGGCAGCGGTTTATCGGCATTGGCCAGCAGCAGGCTCACCTGCCACATCTGGTTCTCGGTGAGCACCTGGTTGAAGGCCGGCATGCCGGTCAGCCGGATGCCGTTAGCCACCTTCCAGTAGGTCTCGGCGGGAGGGTCGTCGCTGACGCCGACTACATTGCTGTCATGATGCTTCTCCCACAGCGAGGGCGCATCGGGATACATGTGAGCGCCAAAGAGGGAGGGCTTACCGTGAAAGCCGTGGCAGGCGGCGCACTGATCGCGGTAAACCTCCGCTCCCGCCGCCAGGTTGTTCCCATCGGCAGAGATGGGCACGGTATTGGCCAGCTCGCGCTGAATGCGCGCGTGCAGCGGAACCGCGGTGAGCAGCCGTTCCTGAGGGAGCGGCGGGTCGGCGACGGCCACCGGCACGCGGCCAAAATAGAGCCATGCGACCACGGCGACGGGCGACAGAATCACTCCCAGGACAATTCCCAACAATACTCGACCCATTTTCTTGACGGCCTCCGTTGGAGTTCATCGTAGAGCATTTTCCATCTCCCGGCGCGGATTAAAGCCATCGTTTACGTTACAAAGGGAAGAAGGAAAAGAATTGCTGGACAATGCCCGCTGGAATTGGCACTGTTTGGCTCATGCCGCAACGGCAGCCGCCGGCGGTCATTCCCCACCCACAAACAAGGAGATTTCCCCCATGGCAGATCACTCGAAGATGAAACTAGGCCGCAAGGCCATCAAAACCGACACCCGAACCCTGGCGTTTGCCAAATACCTGACGCCGGCGCTTCCGCCCCCGCCGCCCACGGCCGATTGGACCAAGGGAATCGCCAGCTGGGGCATGATGCTGAACGACACGCTGGGCGACTGCACGATTGCCGGCGTGGGTCATGCCGTACAGGTGTGGACCGCCAACACCGGGACCGAGGTCACGGTTCCCGACCCCACCATCTTGAGCTATTACGAGCAATGGGACGGCTACGTGCCCAACGACCCCAGCACCGACCAGGGCGGCATCGAGCTGGACGTGCTGAACGACTGGAAGAAGGGCGGGTTCGCAGGCAACGCCCTGCTGGCCTTTGCCGATCCCAAGCCCGCCAGCCTGGTGGAGATTCACCAGTCCATCGCCCTGTTCGGCGGCGTCTATATCGGGCTCTCCCTGCCGATCACGGCGCAAAATCAGGACGTGTGGGATGTGGTGCCCCATGGCGGCGCCAACGCCAAGCCGGGCAGTTGGGGCGGGCACTGCGTCTTCGTGCCCAAGTATGACCAGCACGGCTTCACCTGCATCACCTGGGGCCAGTTGAAGACCATGACGCTGGCTTTCTGGAAGGAGTACTGCGACGAGGCCCACACGCTGCTCAGCCCGGCCTGGATCACAGCGAAGGGCTCCCCGAGCGGCTTCAACCAGGCGCAGCTGCTGGCCGATCTGGGCGCTATCAGGTAGCCACAAATAACGGCGAATCGGCGGGATGCGCGTCCAAACCAGTGCCGGTTCACCCACAAGGCTCCCCCCAGGTGGTTTAATACCTAATGGGGGGAGCGCTGCCTAGAGCGGTGGTGTGCTTCCGTACTCCCGTGGAGGTAACCCGAAGCCGATGCATTCTTTTCGCCGTCTTGCCCTTCTGCTGGCGCTGGTTTTGCCAGCCCTGTTCGCCGTCCAGGCCGAAAGCTCGAGTTCGAGCAGCAACCCCGCAACACCAGCTCCGAGCCAGGAAACCACGAGCCCAGCCCAGGCGCAGCAGCCCGCGGCGACCCAGTCGCAGGGGCAAGTCAGCGTGCAGGCCCGCATCAAAGCCCGCCGCGAACAGCGCCGTGTCACCGCGATCCACGAAATCTACGATCATCTCTATGAGGGGTATGTCGGCACTGGCTACATGCGCTTTACGCCCGGCGCCACGTTGCAGCGCGTGAACGAATACGACTGGAACGCCGGCTTCACACGCTACTTCAACGAGCGAATGGGCGTGACCCTCGATGGACGAGGTTCCTACGGCACTCCGTTCATTGAACCCATCCAGCTCGCCGGGACTGATTCCGCGCTCACGAAGCCGGCCATCAGCCAGTATGCCGCCTTGATCGGACCCACGTACCGCTTCTACCTGCAGCCCAGGTTCTCCATCTCCGGCCGGGTGATGGGCGGATATGCGCGCGGCAACTTCACCGGCGATACGAACGGGTATGGAACCCTCGGCGTCCTCTACCCGGACGCTTCTACCTACGCCGCCAGCGCCGGGATCCTTGGCGAGTACAACCTGACTCCGAGCGTCGGACTGCGGGTTGCGCCAGAGTATTTCCTCACCGGCTTCGGCTCGACCGCGCAGAACAACCTGGGCTTCACAGCCGGGATCGTTATCCGGTTTGGCAAGCAGTAAGAAGCAGGGAATAAGGAATAGGGACTAGGGAATAGAAAAACAGCTTCGTGCCTCATCCTTGCGGCTTTTTTCTCCATCCAGGTCCGTCGGGAGGGTGGGATAGCAGAGGCGCTTCAACCGTCCGCAGGCCACGGAAACTCGCCTCGGCGTATGACTTGCCTGATCTCTGACCCCTGACCCCTGTTCCCTGATCCCTGTCATTGCAGGATTGGAATTCCCGCTATCCGCCGCTGCCATTCAGCCGGGCCGGTCTGGTGGACGCTCGTGCCATTGGCATCGACAGCTACCGTCACCGGCATCTCGCGCACATCGAACTCGTAGATGGCCTCCATGCCCAGGTCCTCGAAGGCCACCAGGCGCGAGCCGCGGATGGCCTTTGAAACCAGGTAGGCCGCGCCGCCCACCGCAATCAGATAGACCGCGCCAAACTCGCGGATGGCGTCGATGGCCGTCGGCCCGCGCTCGGCCTTGCCCACCATGCCCAGCAGGCCCGTCTCAGCCAGCATCTGGCGCGTGAACTTGTCCATGCGCGTGGCCGTCGTGGGTCCGGCCGGCCCTACCACCTCCTCGCGCACCGGGTCCACCGGCCCCACGTAGTAGAGGAAGCGCCCACTGAAATCCACAGGCAGCTTTTCGCCGCGGCTGAGCATCTCGGTCATGCGCTTGTGGGCAGCGTCGCGGCCGGTGAGCAGCTTGCCGGTCAGCAGCAGCACCTCGCCCGGCTGCCAGGCGGCGGCTTGCTCGCGGGTCACGGTCTCCAGGTTCACCCGCCGCGCGGTCGAAACGTCATGGACCAGCTTCGGCCAAGCCTCCAGGCTGGGCGGGTCGAGATAGACCGGTCCCGAGCCGTCCAGCACAATGCGGGCGTGGCGCGTGGCGGCGCAGTTGGGAATCATGGCCACGGGCAGGTTGGCGGCGTGGGTGGGGTAGTCGCGCACCTTCACGTCCAGCACGGTGGTCAGCCCGCCCAGTCCCTGTGCGCCGATGCCCAGCCGGTTCACCTTTTCGTAAAGCTCGATGCGCAGCTCTTCGGCGCGATTCGCGGGGCCGCGGGCCATCAGCTCCTGAATGTCGATGGGGTCCATCAAGGATTCCTTGGCCAGCAGCATCGCCTTCTCCGCCGTGCCGCCGATGCCGATGCCCAGCATTCCCGGCGGGCACCAGCCCGCGCCCATCGCCGGCACCGTCTTCAGCACCCAATCGACCACCGAGTCGGAGGGATCGAGCATCACGAACCTGGCCTTCGCCTCCGAGCCGCCGCCCTTGGCCGCCACCGTCACCTCGACCGTCGCGCCCTTCACCAGATCCACGCTGACGCAGGCGGGCGTGTTGTCCCTGGTGTTGGTCCGCTTGCCCGCCGGGTCGGCCAGGATCGACGCCCGCAGCTTGTTGTCGGGGTCCAGATAGGCGCGGCGCACGCCCTCATCCACCATCTGCTGCACGTCCTTCGGCTCCTCGCCCGGCGCGGCCTCGAAATGCGCGTCCATGCCCACCTTGAGGAAAGCGGTCACGATGCCCGTGTCCTGGCAGATGGGCCGGTGGCCCTCGGCGCACATGCGGCTGTTGATGAGAATCTGCGCCATGGCGTCCCTGGCCGCCGGCGACTGCTCGCGCTCGTAGGCCTTGGCCAGGCTGACGATGTAGTCCACCGGGTGGTAGTAGCTGATGTACTGCAACGCGCCCGCAACGCTGGCGATGAAATCTTCCTGGCGGATGACGGTCATGGTGGCTCTCCTTTGAACAGTTTAGGTCAGTCGATTCGAAGGGTCTATGCTTGTGGAGGAGTGCGCTCAGATCAGCGGGAGGGATGATTTGAAGACCTATGTATTTGGCGCCGGCGCTTCGCTGCATGCTGGTTACCCCCTTGCCAAGCGAATGGGGCATGGCTTGTTCGCCTGGATGGACGGACAAGAGGATATTGGCCCATTCAGTTTCCACCAAACTGCGCAGTTTCTAAGCAGCGTCTTCCATGAGACCGAAGACATTGAGATTCTCATCACGGCAATCGAGGAAATGATCGCCAGACACAAGAACATCCGTCCGCGCCCAAACGAAATTGTCCTTTTGTGCAACTCTCACAGGCCCGCTCTCATTGCGGCAATCCGCATGTGGTTTGAGAAGATCCGGAGGCACGAGGCCCACGACTACGCGCTGTTTGCACGAGAGGTTGTTGCTCCGGGTGATTGCGTGCTCACCTTCAACTACGACGTCTCGCTGGAACCGCACTTAATGAGTCAGGGGAAATGGCGGCTGGGAGATGGTTACGGATTCGAGATGGAAGGCTTCGAAAATCAATCGCCCATAAAGATGCTGAAGCTTCACGGAAGTGTGAATTGGCGGTTTCCCGTTGGATGGAATGGCCGTCCCTTGATTGACTCATCAGAAATTGCGTTCCTTGGCTATCCTGGCCGTATTGATCCTCTCTACAGCCATCCGATCCCAAACGCAGACGGGACAATGATTCTTCCAACTCGATGCAAGCAGTTTTATTCTCAGACAAGTCTCGGCCCGTTGCACAAGGAGTTTTGGGACTGTCTCTGGCTTCAGGCCGCAAGGGGCTTGCAGCGAAGCGACGATGTCCTGATCTGCGGATACAGTCTTCCGGAGTTCGACAAACGGGCCTGCGAGCTGCTGCTCAACGAGAATTATTCGGCATCAATCGAGGTGTGCTGCGGGGGCGATACTCAAAGGGTCGTGGAGCAGTTACGGAGTTCTGGACGGAACGCTCTTGCAGCTGAGGAGCGGTACTTCGATGGCTGGCTCAACAGGCGTTTATCCGGTAGCTGAGATTCCGGAGGGACGTTTCGTTCTCACGCAGATCGAATATCCGTGTGCACAGAGTCATCGCCCTCGCAGAGCAGCGATTCGCGCTTCTCGCGGGCTTTAGGCGGCATAGACTGGGTCTGGGAACACCGGATCGACGATCTTGCCAAACTGGGGTTGTGATGACGCTCCTCGAATTGGAACAGAGCCGGAGAATCCTTCAAGAGCGCTGCGACGGTGAACGCACGCAACTGGAGCGGAATCGCCTCGGCCAGTTCTCGACCCCATTTGA
>Ga0326727_10012987_pt1 | contig 18722 bp, 8 predicted proteins | sample MB2enrmetagenome_FD_207643 | JGI IMG/M metagenome (GOLD analysis project Ga0326727, IMG submission 207643) | Lab enriched peat soil microbial communities from McLean, Ithaca, NY, United States - MB29MY | ecosystem: Environmental > Terrestrial > Soil > Wetlands > Peat | place: USA: New York...
CAGCTCCGCGACTCCGCTAGTGACAGTGGCCGTTCCCAATTCCGTCGTGTCGTCCCAGAACTCCATGGTCCCCGATGCGGAGTTTTGACTAACGGTTGCTGTCAACGTAACGGACTGAGCTGTCGTGGAAGGGTTTGGGGAACTGGTCAGTGCAGTGGTGGTTGGACCACCGCCTGCGAGCATGAGCATCGGGGTGACCAATAAGAGGGCGAGCGAAAGCCGGGTAGCAAGCATAAAGAGATTCGTCTATTAGCTGAAGTGGGACCGCTTGAATTTAATTTCGGATTTGTTTTTGGCAACGCGGGGCGAACCGGGTGGAGCAGTTGACTGCCCCACCCGCAGGACTATTGCAGGACTATTGAATGACGAGACTGTTCGGAAGAACCGCTTCCTCGCTATCGGTAATGGCCTGGACCGATACGGGCTGCAGGACGGCTCCGCTGGCCGCGGTCAGTTGCACTGATAGTGATGTTGAGCTGTTCACCGTAATTGTTCCGACCGTGATACCAGGGATAGGAGCCAGAGTTGTGATCCCTTGAACGAAGTTTGTGTTGAGGCCGGTGACCGTGTAGGTGGCGGTGGTTCCATGAACAATGGTGGCTGGGGTGATTGTTGAGATCACCGGTGTCCCTGGCGGCAGCAGCGCGTTGAACCCACCCGCCATGATGAAGATCGCCATTTCGCCGCGGGTGACGGGCTCGGTTGGGCAGAAGGTCGTTTCCGTGCAGCCGTTGGTGATGTTGTCTTCCTTCAATCGCTGGATCCAGGACCAGCCGAAGGTCTCGGGCGTAACGTCGGTGAAGTACGGGGTCGTGGGAAAATCGAACATCGCGGTGGCGCCATAGCGCATGCGTATCACGAAGATCGCCATTTCATTCCTGGAGACGGAATCGGTGGGGCAGAATTCCCCGGCGCTACAACCTGAGGTAATGCCCAACTGGGACATCTCCTGAATGAACGCGAAGCCGGCGGTTCCTACGGGAACGTCGTTGAAGATCGGCACAGAGGGAGCGGTGAAGTCATTGCCGCCGAAGATCGAGCGGACAATGTAAACAGCCATTTCCCACCGTGGGATGTTCACATCCGGGCAATAGTCCAGGGGATTGGAACTACATCCGGCGGTGATGTGATGCGCGTAAAGCATGTCCGCAGCGTCAAAGTAGAGGTTGCTGGGAGGAACGTCGGCGAAGATCTGGACGGTGGCGCGTTCGGTCACCGAGATCGTCTGGCCGGCGACCAGGATGGTTCCTGTGCGGACTACGCCGGTCGTGTTTGTCGAGAGGGTCGCGGTCAAAGTGCCGCTGCCGATCCCGCTGGTTTCGGAAAGCAGAATCCAAGGCGACACCGTGGAGGCGCTCCAGCCACAGGACGGGGCGCTGGTGGTGACGGTGATCGCTTGAGGACCGCCTGCGCTGTCGAGAAACACGGAGGACGTATCGACCGTGGCGCAGCCATTTACTTGAATTTCAAGCCCACCGGTACCGGCGGAATCATTGGCATCACCGCTATAAACGGCGGTCAGGGCGTGTGAGCCCGAGGCCAGAAGCTGTATCGCCACTGTGGCGACACCGTTGGTGAGACCCGCCGAGATCAGCACGTTTGAGCCGTCCTTGAAGGTGACAGTGCCGGTTGCCGATGAAGGCGAAACGGTGGCCGTGAGCGTGATGGTTTGGCCGTACGCCGCCGGGTTGGCCGAGGATGTCAGCGTGATGGTGGTGGTCGCCGGATTCACAGTCTGCGATAGGGTTGAGGAGGCACTGGCAAGATCGTTTGCGTCGCCGCCGTACTGAGCGCTGAGGATATGAACCCCAGCCGGCACGGACAAAGAGAACGTAGCGACGCCGGCGCTGATCGTACCCGTCCCAAGAGTGATGGAACCGTCCTTGAACGTGATGACGCCAGTGGCTGATGCGGGGGAGATGTTCACAGTTAAGGTGGTGAGCTGCCCATACACCGAGGGATTAGGACTCGAAGTCAGCGTGATGGTGGTGGCGCCCCGATTCACGGTCTGTAACAGCGGTGAGGAGGTACTGGTCAGATGATTCACATCTCCGCCATAAACCGCGGTGATCGAATGTACGCCGGCCGCGAGAGTCGAAAGGGTTAGAGTTGCTGTTACGTTTTCATTGCCTTCCGGATGAATCCCATGAAGAAGCGCCGTCTGGGGTCCTACCGGTGGAACGATGATCCCTGTCCCGATGGATGTCGAACCATCCAGGAACGTCACCATTCCCGTTATTAACGCCCCCGAAATGTGCGCGGTAAAGGTCACGCTTTGGCCGTACGTCGAAGGATTCAGCGACGAAGTCACCGTCGGCGAAGTTGAGGCCTTGCTCACCACCTGTGACAATGCGGGCGAGGTGCTGCCGGAGTTGTTGGCGTCCGAGCCATACACCGCCGTGATCGAGTGCGTGCCCGCCGTGAGCGAGAACGTGAGGAAAGTCGCCACGCCGCCGCTGAGCGTGCCGGTCCCGATGGATGTCGAGCCGTCCAGGAAAGTCACCATGCCCGTCGCCGCGGATGGCGAAACCGAGGCCGTGAATGTCACGAATTGCGCATAAATCGATGGGCTGAGAGAAGACGTAACTGCCGTCGTGGTGGCCGCCTGGTTCACCACCTGCATAAAGCTCGCAGAAGTGCTGGTCAGGTAGTTGGAATCTCCGCTGTAAACGATCGTCCCCGTGTAGGTGCCCACGGGAAGGGAGGAGATGGAGAAGGTCGCCACGCCGCCGGTGAGACTGCCGCTTCCCAGCACCGTCGAGCCCTGCATAACCTGGTAAGTGCCGGTCGCTGTCGACGGCAAAACCGTGATCGTGAAAGTGGCGTTCTGGCCATAGGTCGACGGGTTGGCCGATGAAACCAGGGTTGTCGTCGTCGTCGCCTGATTGATCGTCTGGCTAAAGCTGGAAGACGTACTGGACACATGCGAGGAGTCCCCTTCGTACAGCACGGTCCACGTGTACATCCCTACCGGAATGGCGGCCATCGAGAGCGTGACGGTTCCTCCAGTAAGAGTGCCGCTGGCCAGCACGGTTGATCCCTGCAAAATTTCCACCGTTCCCGTAGCGGAAGACGGCGAGACCGTAATCGTAGCGGTTGCGCTCGAGCCGTAGGTGGACGGGTTGGCCGAGGTCGTAAGCGTCACGGTCGTCGGAACACCTCCCAGCAGGATGCTCGCGGTGTTCAGATACAGATTCCCGACGGCCAGATCCACTCTCCCGTCTCCGTTAAAGTCCCCGGCCACTACGCCCGCCGCGGCGCCTCCCGCGGCATAGGTAACCGGCGCGGCGAAGGTTCCGTCGCCATTGCCCAGCATCAAGTCGATATTGCTGCTGAACACACTGGTAACTGCCAGATCCGGTTTGCCGTCGCCGTTGAAGTCCGCTACGGCGACAAACGCGGCGCCCTCGGCTGACGGGGTGTTCACCACGGCGTTGAAGGTTCCGTCACCCACCCCGAGTAGAATGCCGATACTGTCGAGCGTGGGGTTGGTCACCACAAGATCGGCGTGGCCATCGCCATTGAAATCGGCCACCGCGATCGCATCCGGGAACAGGCCCACCGCATAGCTGACCAGCGGCTGAAAGGTTCCGTTGCCATTGCCCAGCAGCACGCTTACGCTTCCCGTCTGGTCCAATATCGCCAGATCCGCGTACCCGTCCCCATTGAAATCGCCGACGGCAAGAGTCCTCGGAGAGGTCCCGGCAGGGTGGTTGACGGTGGGATAAAACGTTCCGTCGCCTCTACCCAGCAGAATACTCACGTTAGCGCTACCCGAGTCCGCTACGGCAAGGTCCTCGATGCCGTCGCCGTTGAAATCTCCCATTACGATTCCGACGGGGTCTGTACCCACGCCGTACGTCACCTGCGTGTGGAACGTCCCATCGCCCTTCCCCAGAAGAACGCTGATGGTGTTGTCATCGCCGTTGGCCACCGCCAGGTCCGCAAAACCGTCGCCGTTAAAGTCTCCCGTGGCGAGCAGCAGAGGTGCGGCGCCCGTGGCGTAAGTTGTGGCTGTTTGAAAGGTTCCATCTCCATTGCCCAGCGCGACGCTGATGGTGCCATCGGCCGAATTGACCGTAACCAGGTCCTGCCGCCCATCGCCGTTGAAGTCCGCGATTGCGACCCCATAAGGATCGGACCCAACCGCCACGCCCGTGGGCGGATCGAACCCTCCGGCCAAAACCGTGTTGACCGTTTGCGGCAGTGCCGCCGAGAAAGCCGCTGCATCGTTGATGTCTCCTGCATAGTAGGCTTTCAGAGACTGCAATCCGGAGGGGAGCAGAGTGGTGGCAAGGTTCGCCACTCCGCTCACCAGCGGCGATATTCCCAGCACCGTCGTGCCGTCGTAGAAAGTCACGTTCCCCGTGGCGCTCGACGGTATCACCGTCATGGTTAAAGTCACGGTGTGTCCGTAAGTGGCCGGAGTCAGCGATGTCGTCAGTGTTCCGGTCGACGTGATTTGGTTTACCGTCTGGGTAACCGGGGGTGAAGTGCTCCCCGCGTCGGCTACATCGCCTCCATAAACCGCCGTCAACGAATCTGGCCCCACCGCGAGCGAACTAATCGCCAGCGTCGCGACTCCCGTGGTCAAGCTGCCGGTTCCTAAGCTCGTGGCGCCGTTAAAGAACTGCACCGATCCGGTGGCCGAAGATGGTGAAACCGTCGCGGTCAACGTGGTGCTCGTTCCGTAGGTCGTAGGATTGACCGACGAAGTAAGCACGGTCGTGGTTCCGGTCTGCGGGTTCACTATCTGCGATACCGCCGTCGAGGTGCTGGGCCCATTGTTTACATCTCCGCCGTAGACCGCGGTGATCGAGTGCGTGGCGGCGGTCAACGCCGCGGTTGTATAAGTCGCCACGCCCAATGTCGGGCTCATCGATCCCAGCGTAGTCGCGCCATCTTTAAAAGTGACCGTTCCCGTAGCGGTTGTGGATGACACCGTCGCCGTGAATGTGACGCTCTGGCCGAAGATCGATGGGCTGAGCGATGAAGTCAATATCGTTGTTGTGGCCGGCGCCGCGGGAATGCCCAGCAGCACGCTCACGTCGTCGTCCCCGGTATTGGTGGCGATAACGTCGGCCACTCCGTCGCCGTTGAAATCCCCGGCGAGCACCGCGAGCGGGGAATTGCCCACGGTGTAATCCGTTTTGGCCAGGAATAGCCCCGTCGTGTCGTTCAACAAGACGCTGACTGTATTGGAGTTTGCATTGGCGACCACCAGATCCTGGTGGCCGTCACCGTTAAAATCCGCCACCGCGACCCAAATCGAGTACGTGCCGGTGGTGTAGGGCACGGCGGTGTTGAAAGTTCCGTTGCCAACTCCAGTCAGGATGCTTATGGTACTGTTCGTGTTGCTTGGTACGGCCAGGTCCTGGTGCCCGTCGTTGTTGAAGTCTCCAATGGCCAGCGCTTCCGGATCGGTACCCGCGCTATAAGTCACCGCCGCGTCGAAGGTTCCATCGCCGACGCCTAATAGTACGCTGACGTTCACTTTGTTGGCGACTGCTAAATCGGCGATCCCGTCCCCGTTGAAGTCTCCCACCACCACATACGTGGCTGTGCTGCCGGCACTGTAAGCCACCGCTGTCCGGAAGGTGCCGTCTCCGTTGCCCAACAGCACGCTCACCCCGCCGGTGTTGGTCACCACCAGGTCGATGAAACCATCGCCGTTGAAGTCTCCCGCTGCAACGCTCGTGGGGCCGGTTCCAGCGGTATAAGTCACGGGGGCCGCAAAGGTGCCGTCGCCGTTGCCCAGCAGTATATTCAATCCGCCGGAGTTATCGGCTAGCGCCAAATCCGGCTTGCCGTCGCCATTAAAATCGCCCACGGCGACAAAGTACGGGAAGGTTCCGGCGCTGCGCATCTTCGCCTCGCCAAACGTCCCATCGCCGTTTCCCAATCGCACGGTGATGGTCCCGACGCCGTTTGAGGTCACAAGGTCCGTGATGCCGTCGCCGTTGAAGTCCCCGAATGCCATCGTATCGGGGCTACCCCCCACCGCATAAGTGGCCTGCCCACTGAACCCGTTTCCCGCTACCGATGTGGTAGATTGCGCCAGCGCCGTCGAGAGGCTCGTAAAATCACTTGCGTCGCCCTGGTAATAAGCCGTGAGGGAACGCGATCCGGGCCCAACCAGCTCCGTCGTCAACGTCGCTACCCCGCTCGCGAGCGTCCCAATGCCAAGCACCGCCGTTCCGTCGTAGAATGTCACGCTCCCCGCGGGACTGCCTGACGACGACACTGTGGCAGTGAGCGTAACACTATCGCCAAAATGCGAAGGCGTTCCGGATGACGTCAAAGTCGTCGTGGTCGCGTACTTGATGAGTTGCGTAAAATTAGCCGACGTGCTCGGCTGGTAGTTGCCGCCGCCGAAATGTGCCGTCAAGGTATGGGAGCCAACGGTGAGCGCGGACGTGGACAGCGTGGACGTTCCAACCTGGCCTGCCCCGACGGTAACGCCAACTACGCCCAGGCTGGTGGCGCCGTCATAGAACGTGACGGTGAAATTACCGCCGGGGATGGCGGGATGTGTCGTGGCCGTCAACGTGAGCGCCGCATTGAAGGCGGCGGGGTTTGCCGAAGTCGTGAGAACCGTGGTGGTTCCACCACCTGCCATAAGAAATGCCGGAGCGGCAAATAACAGCGCGAACGAGAGTCTGGAGGCGAGCATCTACTGTGGGAAGTGCCGTTAGTCCGATTTAATTTCCGATTTCTTTTCGCGCGCCTGATACGCTCTGCGTATGGCGAACCAATCACCCGACCGCCGGGAGGCTCTGGAAATGCTAGCTCTCGCCGGAATCGCGAGCCGCTTTCCGGGCTTTTCGCGCTGGATCTGCGCACCGCAGCACGCGATGGATGAGCCTCACCAGCCCAGGGCCGCTCAATACGAGCCGCAGTTCTTCTCCGCCCCGGAATTCGCAACGCTGGATCAATTGACCGAGCTCATCATTCCCCGCGATGACACACCCGGTGCGCGAGATGCCGGAGTCGCGGAGTTTATCGATTTCATGGCGGCCAGCGACCCCAAGATCCAGGAGCCGTTCCGAAATGGCTTACGCCCTTTTCTTCAACGCACCGCGGATCAGCAAAGCGAAATGCTTCACCGCCAAATGGACGGCCCATTCTTCCGGCTGATCCGGCGCTACACCGTGATGGGGTATTACACCAGCCGCATTGGTTTGGAACAACTGGATTACCCCGGGCTCAAGTTTTACTCAGCGTCTCCCGGATGCCCACATACGGGCGATCCGGAACATAAGCATCTACCGCCCGCGAAGGTCTAAGAACATGGCTAAACAAATCTACGACGTCATCGTGATCGGAACCGGGGCAGGGGGCGGCATGGCCATTCGCACTCTCTGCGAAGCCGGACTCAAGGTCTGCGCCCTCAATGCCGGGCGGCGCCTCGACCCCAAGAAAGACTTCCGCAACCACCGCCAGCCGTACGATATGAAGTACCGCGGCTTTGGGAATCCGAAAACGCGCGATCAATCCATCGGTTATATGGATAACGAATACACCGAGGGAATATGGGAGCACGAGATCGCGTTCACCACGGCCCCTGGAACGGAATGGACCTGGCGGCGCTGCTTCGCGGTCGGCGGCAAAACGAATTTTTGGGGCCGGTCATCCGCACGCTTCAGCGAGATCGATTTCCGTGCGGCCACGCGCGATGGCTATGACGTGGATTGGCCCATCACCTATGACGAGATCGCCCCTTATTACACGCGCGTCGAGAAGATGATCGGCGTCGCCAGCACGATTCAGAACCGCCCCAGCAATCCCGATGGCGACTACCTGCCGCCCATGAATTTCCGCTGTATCGATTGGATACTGCACAGCGGCGCTCAAAAGGCCGGCATACCTTATTTGCCTGACCGCATCGCGCAACTGACTAAGAACCACAACGGCCATCCTGCGTGCCACTACTGCGGCAACTGCACGGAGGGCTGCGACACCGGCTCCTTCTTCTCCACGCCATGGTTCTTTCTGCCCTCGGCGGAGAAGTCCGGCAACCTGGAGATCCGCACCAACGCGCTGGCAAAGAACATTCTGGTGGACGCGGAAGGCCGCGCGTCCGGGGTGGCCTATATCGATCGCCTGACGCGGCAGGAAGTGGAGGTCTTCGGAAAGGCGGTGGTGGTGGCCGCGTCCTGCGTGGAATCCGCCAGAATCATTCTCAATTCCGGCATTGCCAATTCCAGCGGCCAGGCGGGCCGGAATCTCTGCGATCATCTCTACGGAACCACGGCGCGCGGTTATTTTCCGCAATTACTCGGACAGCCCAGCTTTCCCGATAACGTCTCCGCCAGCACTGTCGCCTGGATGCCGCGCTGGCAGAACCTGAGCAACCCGCACCAGGAGAAATTCATTCGCGGCTATTCCGTCTATCCCGATGGCGGGTGCAGCGAATTTCCATGGTATTTCGATACCATCGCGGGATTCGGGAAGGACTTCAAGCGCGAAATCAAGCGGCGCTATCCCTGTCCGGTCAGCTTCTACATCCAGGCGCCCACGCAGCGGAGCGATTCCAACTTCGTCGACATCGACCCGGCCGTGAAAGACGTTTACGGCATCTCTGCCGCCCGCATTCATTTCCAGTGGGACCAGAACACGCTTCACATGTGGGAGCACGGCAAGCAGGCTTGCGAACAGCTTTTGCACTCCAGCGGCGCGGAATATCAGGGCGCGGCCGCCGAGCCCGATATGCCCGGAACCAGCTTGCACGAAACGGGCACGCTGCGCATGGGGAACGATCCTAAGAAGTTTGTGACCAACCGCTTCGGCCAGACGCATGATGTCCCCAACCTTTATGTATGCGACGCCAGCGTTTTTCCGAATTGCACGGATAAAACCACCACCATTTCGATCCTCGCTTTTTCGCTGCGAACGTCTGAATACCTGGTGGAGCAGATGCGCCGGGCTTAGGCCGCCCGTACCAGGAATGGGGAGAAAGATCTAGTCAAAACGGCCCCCAGGAAGCCTCGTAAAAGTGCTAGGATAAGTTCTCAAGCGATTCCAACCCGTTGCTGCGTTGCTGCGGTTTATTGTCAAGGACTCCAAATGAACAGATACGCAGTGGTAGCCGCGCTTTGCGCGTCAGCCGCGATTTGCCAGGCTTCCCCCAGCCCGGCTAAGCAACCCGGAAGTTGCGTCACCCTTCCGACGATCAATCCGTCGAAAGGTTTCACGGCGAACTTCAACAACCCTTGTTATGCACTCAGTTTCGGCGGGTCAAACGGCGGCAGTTCCGGAGGCGACTCCAACGCCACCTATACGCAGGCGTTTTACCAGGTGAACCCGGCCTATCAACTGGTAGTGCTCGGCACGTTCCCAAATGCCCGCTTCATGTCCGTGTCGCTTTATGACGGGCATTCCACGCTGCTTAATTCTCTCTACGACTACCAACTCCCCCCGCTGTCAAGTTCGATGATCAATCCGTACGTCGCGGGAAACACTTACACCAGTGGACAAATGTACGGCTTAACGGTTTCTTTTGGCGGCGGCTCGGTCCAAAGTGTGGCGCCGGGTTGCAGCACGAGTGGGTCCACGATCGGCCAGAACGTCTTCAATGCCACGGAACTTCACGAGGGGCTTTCCTGGAACGGCGCACCCGGGCTTCCAACAGGCTTCCCGGTACACCAGAGCGGCCCCAACACAGGCGGCACCATCATGGTCCGTGAGTATATGGGCATTTCGACCGAGCCGGCTCCCGTTGTGATCGTGCGACAGATCAGCAACGGCTGCGCGCTCCCGCTTGCGCAGGCGGAGTCGATGAACATTATCAGCGTCACGCAATCCCTGGCGAATAGCCCCTGGCTAAACCAGCCACAGATTCAGGCGCACCACGTTTACTACAGTACAGCCGCGATGTCACCTACCCAGTGCTACCCGAATGATCCGGAAAATCAAATCCAATGGGTTCGTTCTTCGGATTGGGTGGGGCGCAACAACTCGGCCGCCGCCTACGCTTCCGCGATTCTGCCTCCAGGCACGCTGCAAAGTCTTTTTTCGGGACAAACCTTCATTCGCTTTCAGTTCCCGCTGCCCACGACGCCATCCATCCCCTGCGCTAATCCCGGATGCACGCTCACCGGGCTCGAGCAGTTGCGGTATCTGAGCGTGGAGTTCTTGTACGCCTCGCCGTCGTCACCCACGTCGACCGGATCCAGTACCACCTTGCTCGCGGTCGATGACGCTCAATTGGTCGTTGATCCCAACCGTAATGTCACTCTGATTGTCGGGTTGGGCGGCACGCCGCCGGCGGAGGTCAATCCTTCGAACTACTACACGTACGTCGACCTGACCAAGACCGCAGGCTATATCAACTTCAACGCGATCCTTGTGCGGAACCTGCTCCCCAATCCTTTTTTTGATTGCTCGACCTTTAACATCCCGAGTTACACCATGGAATACAATCCAGGCGGCGGTTTTATGGGGTCGTTTGTTCCCACCGTGGATTTCCCCGGCGCTGCGGAGTTGACGGGCCCGCCGGTTCCGCCGGTTCGTCCAAACACCTGCGCGGTCGCGCCGCCACCCCCGACGGCTTGTGCCGTGACGCGTACACCGGTTTAGAGCGGCGGGCAGCACCGAGTCTCCTACAATTGAAGGAATGCGCCTTCTCCTCTGTGCGATGTTCGCCGGCCTGAGCCTCGCCGTCGCCCAAACGCCTGCAACGCCCGCTGCCAATCGATCGGGTTTTAACGTAGAAAACATCGATCGCTCCGTTAGCCCCTGCGAAGACTTCTATCGCTACGCGTGCGGGACGTGGCTCAAGAACAATCCCATCCCATCCGATCGCCCGGAATGGGGGCGCTTTGACGAACTGGCCGAGAGAAACCAAGCGATTCTGCGGGAAATCCTGGATAGCGCCTCACGCCGCGGTGCGTCCGGATCGGCGATCGATCAGAAGATCGGCGCCTTCTACCAAGCCTGTATGGACGAAAAAGTGGTCGAGCAAAAGGGCGACTCGCCGCTGAAACCAGAACTGGACCGCATTCGCGCCATCCATGATCTACCCTCGCTCACTCTGGAAATCGGCCGCCTGCAGCGGATGGGCGTCGATGCGGTGTTTAGTACGGGCTCCGGGCAAGACTTCAAAGACTCCACCAAGGTAATCGCCCAGCTCGATCAAGGCGGCATCGGCCTTCCCGAGAAGGATTACTACTTTAAGGCGGATAAAACCTCGGAAGATCTCCGCGAAAAGTACGTCAAGCACGTAGCCCAAATGTTCCGGCTTCTGGGCCAGGACGCGGAGGCGGCGCAGACCAGCGCCGACGTGGTCATGAAAATGGAAACGCAGCTTGCCCAGGCCTCGCAAGATGTGGTGTTCCGCCGGGATCCGGCCAACGAATATCATCCTATGACCCGGCCCCAGATAATTGCGATCGCCCCCGCGCTGGACTGGAAGGTCTTTCTACCGGAAGTGCATGCCGACGTGCAGCAGTTCAACGTGGTCGCGCCGGATTTCTTCAAGGGCATGGAAGCCATGCTGGGCCGCTTGAGTTACGACGATTGGAAGACGTATCTCACATGGCATCTGGTTCACAGTGAAGCGGCCTGGCTGTCGAAGCCCTTCGTGGAAGAGAATTTCAATTTCTATGCGCTCACCTTATCCGGCCAGAAAGAGCAGAGGCCGCGATGGAAGCGCTGCGTCGCGCTGACCGATAACAGTCTTGGCGAAGCTCTCGGCCAGGCTTATGTCGACCGCACCTTTGGCGTGGAAGGCAAGGAGCGCACGCTCAAGATGGTGCGTGACATCGAGGACGCCATGGAAGCCGACATCAAGACCGTCGAATGGATGACCCCCGAAACCAAGCAGCGCGCCATCGAGAAACTGCACGCGGTAGCGAACAAGATCGGATATCCCGATAAGTGGCGCGACTATTCCAAGGTCGAAGTACTTTCGGGCGACTTAGTGGGCAACACCGAGCGCGCCGCGGAATTTGAATTCGACCGCCAGATGGCTAAGATCGGGCAACCTGTTGACAAGGCCGAATGGCAAATGACCCCGGCCACCGTGAATGCCTACTATGATCCCCAGATGAATAACATCAATTTCCCGGCCGGAATTCTGCAGCCGCCCTTTTATCAGGTGGGCCTGGATGACGCCGTGAATTATGGCGCGTCCGGCGCGGTGATCGGCCACGAACTCACGCACGGTTTCGACGACCAGGGCCGCCAGTTCGACGGCGCCGGAAACTTTACCGATTGGTGGCAGAAGGAAGACGCCGCCGCTTACGATGCGCATTCCAAGTGTATTGAAGAGGAGTACGGCAACTTCATCGCCGATGGAGATGTGAAGGAGAACGGGAAACTCACCGAAGGCGAGAACATCGCCGACAACGGCGGCCTGCATTTGGCCTACCTTGCCCTGCAGAAGCTGCTTGCCGGAAAGAAGGTTTCCGAGATCGATGGATTTACCCCCGAGCAGCGCTTCTTCCTGGGCTTCGCGGGAGTGTGGTGCACCAACCTGACTCCGCAAGTGAAACGCCTGGAAGCGGCTACCGACCCGCACTCGCTGCCGGAATACCGCGTAAATGGAACGCTGTTCAATATGCCCGAGTTCGCCGCTGCGTTCAGTTGTAAGGCCGGCCAGCCCATGGTTCCAAAGACGCGCTGCCGGGTCTGGTAAGCGTCTTAGTTCCTGTTTGTTCTTTTTAACACGGCCTTCATTCATTCGTCACGGAGTGGGTCTAGCGTAGTAAATGCATGAGCCCTTCTGCTCGCTCGTCGCACGCGTCCGATTTTGAAGGTGCATTGGACCAACTCTCCATCGCCGCACCATTTAAGCGTTTCATCATTCCGCAAAACCTGGAACGCTTCTATCCCGAGCCGGAAAGTTACCGCTGTCCGAGCGAATTCGCCGCCAATGTCCGAAACAAGCTGAATGTGGATTACCGCGTTTCCCCCGTCGACCTGGCGCGCGTTCCCAAGACCGGCCCCGTCATCGTGGTCTGCAACCACCCATTTGGCGTTCTTGAAGGCCTGATCCTCATCGAAATGCTCTCCCGCGTGCGGCCCGATGTGAAGGCGATTGCCAACTCAATTCTCGCGACCGGTTTTCCCACCATGCGCGACAGCCTGATTCTGGTAGACCCTTTCGGGAATTCCGCCGCGGCCAAGGCCAACCGCAAGGGTGTCCGCGAAGTGTTCTCATATCTCGCGGCCGGCGGATTGTTGATTGTCTTCCCGGCAGGCGAGGTTTCGCACCTGCAGATTCGAGAGCGCCGCATTGCCGACCCGTGCTGGAATCCGAACGTCGCCCGGTTTATCCGGCATACCGAAGCCACCGTGGTGCCTATCTTTATTAATGGCGCTAACAGCGTCACGTTCCAGGTGATGGGGATGATTCACCCCCAACTCCGCACCGCCCGGCTGCTGCACGAGCTCGTGAACAAAGAGCGCAAGACTGTAGAGCTGCGCATTGCCAATCCCATTCCTTTCGAGACACTCAAGACGCTGGGCAGCGACACCGAGATCACGCGCTATCTGCGCTACCGTACCTACCTGCTGGAAGAACGCGCCGAACATCCGCATGCGCGCAAATCGCCTCGTTCGAAACCCATTGTCAGCGCCGCGCCGCGTGCCGCCGTCGAGTCTGAAGTCGGCACCCTGCAATGTCTTGCAGAGAACGGCGAGCTGGAAGTCTATTCCGCCAGAGCATCGCAAATTCCCAATGTGCTGCACGAAATCGGCCGCCTGCGGGAAGTCACCTTCCGCCAGGCAGGCGAAGGCACGGGCCAACCTAAAGACCTGGATCGTTTCGACAACTCGTATCACCACCTGTTCGTTTGGGACCGGGTTCAGAAGCAGATCGCGGGCGCATACCGGCTGGGCGTCACCACGGAACTGCTACCGCGCCTGGGCCTTGATGGGCTCTATACGCATACCCTGTTCCAGTTCAACCGCGCGTTTTTCGATCGGGTCGGACCGGCCATCGAAATGGGCCGATCCTTCGTGGCGCCCGACTATCAGAAGCAGTATGCACCGCTGCTGCTGCTGTGGAAGGGCATCGGTCAGTTCGTTTCCAAGGACCCTTCCCATCCCGTGCTCTTCGGCCCGGTCAGCATCAGTAACGACTACAATCCGGTTTCGCGCCGCCTGATTGTACGCTATCTGCAAGCGCAGGAATCCGTGCGGGATCTGGCCGACCTGGTGAAGCCGCGCCGGCGCTTTCAAACGCGCTCGTTCGGGAGTGACAATGAAGCCATCAGCCTGATGCTGCGTAACATTGAGGAGTTGTCTTCCGTCACTTCAGATATCGAGCCCGACGGAAAAGGCGTGCCAATTCTTCTCAAGCAGTACCTGAAACTGGGCGGCAAACTGCTTGCCTTCAACGTGGATCCCATCTTTTCAAACGCACTGGACGGCCTTATTTTGGTTGATCTGCGGCAAACCGCTCCCGCGATCCTGAACCGTTACATGGGACCCGCTGGCGCACGGCAATTTTTGAGCTACCATCGAAGAGCGAGCTTATTGGCTTCTTAACCGCGTGATCAATCCACCCCGCGTCGCGTTCCTCACCGATACCTACCATGAAGTGAATGGCGTGGCGTTGACCAGCCGTCAACTGCAGGAATGCGCGAAACGCCGCGGATACCCCTTCCTTTGTGTATATGGAGGCGCCGGGGACAAGCGGGAGCAGTTCGATTCCGTCACCCACGTGCAACTCAACCGCGGCCCATTTGCCTTTAATTTGGACAAGGGCCTGCGGCATGACCCGGTTTTGTGGCGATATATGGGCGATCTTCGCGCAGCCATTCTCGCCTTCAAGGCCGACATCATCCACATCACCAGCCCCGGGGACGTGGGCGAAATGGGCGCCGTCCTGGCTTATCAATTAAAGATTCCTCTGGTCATTTCCTGGCACACCAATTTCCACGAGTTCGGTGCGCGCCGCCTGGAGCGGATGTTGAACTGGCTGCCGGACGCGATGCGGACCCCCATCTGCGCCGCCAGCGAGCATCATATCCTGAATGCCATGATCCGCTTCTATAAAGTGGGCCGGATCCTATTCGCGCCCAACGACGAACTGATCACTATGCTGGAGAAACGCACGGGCCTGCCGACATTCCTGATGAAGCGCGGAATCGACGCCAATCTTTATTCCCCCGCGAAGCGAACAAAGAATGATGGCATTTTCCGACTGGGTTATGTTGGCCGCATCACGCCGGAAAAAAGCGTGAGATTCCTGGTGGATCTGGAACGCGCTCTGCTGGGCTTGGGTTTGCGAAGTTTCCGCTTCCTGGTGGTGGGCGATGGCAGCGAACGCGACTGGCTGGCAAAGAATCTGAAGGCAGCGGATTTGCCCGGCGTGCTGCGCGGCGAAGCTCTTGCCGAAGCCTACGCCAATATGGACCTGTTCGTGTTCCCCTCGAAGACGGACACGTTCGGAAATGTAGTGCTGGAAGCTATGGCCTCCGGCGCGCCCTGCGTCGTGACGGATCAGGGCGGCCCGAAGTTCATCATCGACGAAGGTGTCTCCGGATTCTCCGCTGCCACGGACGCCGAGTTCATCCGGCGCGTAGCCGAGATCATGATGTCCCCAGAACTGCACGGAGTCATGAGCACCGCCGCCCGTCAGCAAGCCAGCCGAGCTAGCTGGGACGCAGTCTTCGACGATGTGTACGCAGCCTATGACTACGCGCTGCACGGTATGGCGCCAGCCGCCGTTCCCACCTGATACTGCGGAAACCGCCGAAGATCACGAAAGAGATCGAGAAAGTCCAAAAGAACCAACGGGTAGCGCAGGAAGTATTCGACGATCCGAGCCACGTGGTGGCGGAGAACTATTTCATCGCGAGTGAGGGCGAGCAGCGCTATCGGCAGCGCAACAAAGGAAGCCTACGCGAAGCGCGACCCCACCCTCGATCGCGATCCCGACGCACCCCAAATGCCTCCGGATTATTGGGCCAACGCCTCGATCGGTAAATACTATCGTTCGAGAAAAACGCAGATCTCACTTCGAATGGACAACGAAGTACTCGACCGGCAAAAGTCCAAGGGTGAAGGCCACCTGAGCAGGATCAACGAAATCCTTCTTCACCCCAACCTCGCCAGCAACCCCCGATCCACCTTCGCCTTCACTGTCCTGCGATCGATCCCTAAGCGTCTTCCCGTCTCTTCATAACTTCGCGTCTGCCCGTAAACAACCGTCGCGTACCTGGAAACCAACTCATCTGCGGTCAGGCCGCCTGCGCGAAAATCCGAATAAATCTGTTCCAACGGATTCGAGGCGGGAGTCCGCGAAGGCCGGTAATCCCGCCGGATCAACACATTCTTAATACACTGGTCCAACTCGCGATAATTCCCCGGCCACGGATACTCGGACCCTAAATTCGTACGAATCCACCGCACCACTTCCCCGGCCAACTCCTCCGCATCATCGCCGGCTATACGCCGGCACATATAGAGAATCACCTCGCCCAGCACTTGGGGCGAATCGGCCAGCTGCTCGGCCAACGACGGCGTTGTAATTTGGTCCGAGCACAGCCGGAAATACAGATCCTCGCGAAAAGCTCTGTTTGCGATCTGCACCGCCAAGTCGCGATTCGTTGCTGCAATCAACTTCCCGCGGAACGCCAGACTCGCGGTATCGCCCACCCGGTGAAACGTACGCGTCTCAATCACGCGCAACAGCTTCACTTGAATCGAGGCATCCAACTCGCCTAACTCATCCAGGAACACCGACCCTTCGGGCGTACATGTTTCCAGCCATCCTTTCCGGTCACCCACCGCGCCCGTAAAAGAGCCGCGCCGGTGCCCGAATAACTCACTCTCCACCAGCGTGGGCGAGAGAGCGTTGATGTTGATTGGCAGAAACATCTCCGCCCCGTCACCCGCGAACGTCATGTCCCGTTCCCGGAATGCCGCCCAGCGGGAGAGTCCGATGGCACGCGCCACCAGCTCTTTTCCGGTACCCGATGGGCCCGTAATCAAAGTCGCGAATTCACCCATCCGCGAGTAAAGGGTCCGGCGGTAGCGCCTCATATCATGCGTGAATACCGATTGCCAAATCGCTCCGCGCAACCGTGCCGCCGGCAACGACCCACCGATCACATCCCGAAAAATCTGCTCGAAGGCGCGTTGAATCTGGCGGAAAATGGAAAACGTCAATTCCGGTTCATGCCCTGACGGAAACCGCACGCCATCGATTTCAAAAAAAGTCCGCCAGTCGTGGAGAAATTCGCGGTAAAAAGCCCACTGCGTTACCGGCCGCGCCGATCCGGCAAAACTCGCTTCATAAAACTTCGGGTAGAACCGCTGGTAAAGAAGGTAGAGCACCGCATCTTCATAGAGCGCCAGATCGTCGGCGCGAACGGCTGACCTCAACGCGAGGCGCCGCCGCAACTCCTCGACCACCGGCTCCAGTTTGGCGAAAATCCGCCATACGTTTTCCCGCGGCTTTTCCGGATTCTCCACCGGCTGGCTCCATACCGGCTCACCCTCTACGTACTCTTCCCCGAGCGCGGCGCGTTCAAACTCGCTATGCTCAGGCAGGAAAGGGTTGCAGTATGAAAAGTCCGAAACGGCTTTCAAGAAGGCTCGCTCAGCTGAACTCAGGAAGCTCATGTACAAGAATGGTACATTACTATGCATCGAATGTATAGATACTTCGTCAAGTTAATTCGTAAGTTGTTGGTTCTATTAATCAACAAAACGGAACGGGCCGTGCTTTTACATTCCGCATGAAAACGCTCTTAAAGAACGCCGGATTCCAATCCTTCCTGTGGACGCAGTTCCTGGGCGCCCTTAACGACAACCTCTACAAGATGATCGTGTCGTTGCGCGCCGTTTACGTCGCGTCGCAGACCGGCCACGGCGGCGAATACCTATCCATTGCGCTAGCCGTCTTCACAGTTCCGTTCTTGCTCTTCTCCGGCTATTCGGGCCACCTGGCCGACCGCTTCTCCAAACGCGCCGTGCTCATTTCGGTGAAGGCGTTTGAGATTGGCGTGATGTCGCTGGGAATCCTCGTCTTCTTTTCCACCGACGTTCGCCTCATGCTGATCGTGCTCTTCCTTATGGCGCTGCACTCCACGGTTTTCAGCCCCGCCAAATACGGCATCGTTCCGGAGATCACCGACCTGAAGGATCTTTCGCGAGCCAACGCGCTTCTGGAGATGACCACGTTCGTCGCCATTATCCTTGGCACCGCGCTTGGCGGCCTGCTCTTCAAACTTTGGAAACTCGAGCCCTGGAACATGGGCTACGTCATGCTGGCCATCGCCATCACCGGCTTTGCCGTCAGCTTCGGAATCACGCGTGTGCATCCCAGCGACGGGAAAGCTCCGTTCCCCTGGAATCCGTTGGCAGAAGTCGCCACCGGCACGCGCATCTTACTCAAAGACCGCCCCTTGTGGCTCACCGTGATGGGCATCTCCTACTTCTGGTTCCTCGGCGCGCTCTTTCAGACCGATCTGGTGGTCTTCGGAAGCGATGTTCTCAAGGTGGATGAAACGCGTATCGCCTTGATGGTGGGGTGTCTTGCCATTGGGATCGGCGCAGGCAGCATGATCGCCGGCCGCTTATCCGGCGACAAAGTTGAGATCGGCCTTGTACCGCTGGGGTCCGCGCTCATGACGGTATCCAGCGTCATCCTCTACTTCTCTAAAGGTTCCTACCTCATGAGCATCGCCACGCTGCTGATACTCGGCATCGCCAGTGGACTTTTCATCGTCCCGCTGAACGCGTTTCTGCAGCAGCGCAGTGAGAGG